>ENA-OUQL01000027-OUQL01000027.1-human-gut-metagenome-genome-assembly--contig:-NODE-27-length-159801-cov-15.526_pt1 | contig 159801 bp, 143 predicted proteins | sample MGYA00237945_ERZ548829 | MGnify/ENA primary metagenome ERZ548829 (study PRJEB26490, sample SAMN05194708) | human gut metagenome | biome: terrestrial biome; feature: human-associated habitat; material... | reverse complement strand
GCGGCAGAAAAGAAAAAAACCGCTGCTGGGCAGACCCATTTTCACGCTTAATTTATATTCACTGGTGGCGGTTTTGAGAAATCAAGGCCGCTGCTTTCTTTCTGTCATTCCCAGCAGTTAAAGGCATGGCGGCCCACGGGAGGACGCCGCCATGCTGTATTTACTATCATTATAAAGTAAATATTCATGGTTGCACGAAGCGCGGTACGGTGTTTACTTGACGCCGTAGAAAGCAATAAACGTTATACTTTAGGAGGATCACATGAAAAAGTCTATTTGCCGCGCTTTCGCTATCGCCTTTGCTGTGAGTATTATGCTTACAACCGTTATTCCCGCTTCTGCCGCGCAGCCGCCTGCGAGGAAATTTTGACCCACTTTTGACCCAGAACGGAACCGGAGCGGGCAGGTCTGGATGGAAACAATGGAAGATCCGCCGAGCGGACGGTGGCAAAAAGCACAAATCGGAGCGGAAATGGCTCCGATTTGTGCTTGAGACAACCTACGGACCAGAAGGCCGGGGGTTCGAATCCCTCACGGCGTGCCAAAAAGCCTCGTACCAAGCGGTACGGGGCTTTTTGTTATCCACAGAAGTCAACAGGAGGTCTGTTATGCGAATCATCCGAGAAAAAACCGCCGCCGTCTGCGTGGACTATCAGGAGCGTATCCTGCCCGTCATGACCGATCCCGAAACGCTGCTCCAAAACACCGTAAAGCTGCTGAAGGGTCTGCGGGTGCTGGGCGTCCCCGTGTACCTGACGCAGCAGTACACCAAGGGTCTGGGTGATACCGTGGCCCCCATCCGGGAGGCCGCCGGCACATCGGAGCATCTGGAAAAGCTCACCTTCAGCGCTTATCCCCAGCTGCGTGAGAAGCTGCTGCCCCCGGAGCAGCAGCCCTATGTGCTGCTCTGCGGCATCGAGAGCCACATCTGTGTGCTCCAGACCGCCATGGACCTGAAGGCCCACGGCTACCAGCCGTATCTGGTCGCCGACTGCCTCTCCAGCCGCAAGCCCGCCGACCACCGGATGGCGCTGGAGCGGGCCAAACAGGAGGGTATCCTCCTCACCACCTATGAGGCCATCCTCTTCGAGCTGCTGGCCGCCGGCACCCCCGACAGCAAGCCCATCCAGAATCTCATCAAGTGACAGAGCATAGATCAACAGAACGCAATATAAGAAAAGCGTGGGACGCCCTCCGGCGTCCCACGCTTTTGCCTATCCCACCGGGATATCCACAATGCCGATGCCCCGTCGCAGGGCGTATTCGATGGTGCGCCGGGTGCCGCCGGGAAGCCCGTCGTGTACGGCGATCAGCAGCGAGGCGTGATCCACCATGTACCGGTTGCGCCGCTGCATACAGCCGGGGCTGTACTGCTGCTGCACCATCGTCTCATAGTCGCAGGCCGCCACCAGCCGCTGCCACCGCAGCCGCTGCTCCGCCGGCCACCCATCCGCCTGCGAGGGACACGGGATGGCCGCCTCCACCGTCACGTCGCCGTGCAGCTGCCGCAGCGCCAGCGCCAGCTCGCAGAAATACAGGTCGCACCCTTGGGCCATGCCGCAGATGAAGTGGCGATAGCCCCGCTCGTAGGCCGCCTCCATCTCGTTCCACAGCCGCTCCTTCAGCGCAAGACACCGGCGATCTCCCTCATCGTCGCCCCACGGCAGCTTACCGGGCCGATGGCCGGAAAAACAGCAGCTGATCGGTCTGGCTCGCATAGCGCTCCCTCCTTCCCCCTTTGGTTTCCCTTTCATTATAGAACATATTTTCTATTTTGTAAAGCCCAAAAAATCGGAGGACGGCTCCCGCCGCCCTCCGTCATTTCACTTCTGTTCCTCGTACAGGGCCTCCAGCACACGGGCATAGAGATGCTCCGGGTCCTTGCGAAACCGCTCCGCCAGATCCTTGGCCATCTCCTCCGTGGCCACCATCAGCTCCAGCTGCATCAGGCTGTCCACATCGTCGCTGAGCTTTAATTCCACGGTGTAGGTGCCGTTTTCCCGTGGGATGGCCTTCCCCTGCACCTGCGCCTGCCGCAGCAGCTCCTTGTTGTATTCCTCGATGTTCCTGTCCGTCCGCAGCCGCACGGAATAGGGCAGGCTGGACTCGCAGATGGCGCTGTTTTTCAGCCCCTTGGGGGTGATGGCGTACCGCCCCTCCTCCGTCAGGCGCAGATGCTCCGTCTGCACCAGATCGTTCAGACACTCCGAAAAATCGAAATAGTCAATGCCGTCGTCGCACATGGTCAGCTCCTGCATCCCCTCCAGCGGCAGCGGCTCCGACACACGGGCGGCAATGTACAAAATGAGAAACTTGATCTCCAGCTTGTCACGGATAAATCCGACTCCCATTGGATCACGTCCTTTCGGCTTTTCTATACACCCCTATTATAATGAAAAATTTCCGATTTGTACAGAGGTTTTTCCCCTCCTCGCCTGCATTTCCCGCACCCCGCCGGGCCGGACGCATAGACTGGATTGAAAGGGCGATGCCCTTGAGTACTTAAATAGGAGGTTTTTCTATGCCTGAGAACGGTATGCCCGGCCCGGTCTGCGATCTGAGCAGCGTGCGTGAGGCCGTCTGCATCCATACCCATAAGATCTTCGACTCCTGCCGTGACAAGGACTGCGTGGAGGATCTGCGCTTTTACCCCACGGCATCGGCTCAGGAGGTGCTGTCGGCCTGCCAGATGGTGCGAGGCGGCACGGCGGAGCTGCTCTACGTCTATACCGACGTGGAGCCCGTCACCTTCAACCGGGGGTTCTACTCCATCGATATGCGGTTTTTCTACCGGGTCACTCTCCAGGTCGGCACCGGCACTCCCCGCTGTACCGAGGCGGAGGGCCTGTGCGTCTTTGACAAGCGGGTCATTCTCTTCGGCAGCGAGGGCAGCGCCAAAATTTTCTCCTCCGACACGGTGCTGGACGATCTGGATATCCCCGGCTGCCGCCGCAGCAACCTGCCCACGGCGGTGGTGGAGGCGGTGGACCCCATCGTGCTGGATGCCCGTGCCGAGGACCGCTGCAAGCCCTGCCGCTGCGACTGCGGCCTGACGGAGATCCCCGCCTTCATCGCCCAGAGCTTCGACCAGCCCCTGCTCTTTGACGACAACGGCGGCCGTCGGTATTATGTCACCTTAGGACAGTTCTCTCTGGTGCGGCTGGAACGGGACACCCAGCTGCTGATCCCGGTGTATGACTACTGCATCCCCCAGACGGAGTGCAGCGGCGGCGATCAGGAGGACCTCTGCGGCCTGTTCCGCAGCGTGGCCTTCCCGGTCAACGAGTTCTTCCCGCCCAACACCGTGGAGATGCCCAAGGACTACGCCAGCACCCGCAGCTACTGCGCCTGCCACTGATCCTTCCCTCTTTCCGTTGCCCCATTTTCCGTAAGCGCACTGCTCCATCCCAACGGCAAGACCCATCCGGCATAAAAGGCCCCGGACACCCATGGGTGTCCGGGGCCTTATCTCACGCTTTGCGGCATCTGCTGCCCGCAGGCGGCAAGAGTCTCATTTTCCGGTGAAGGCGGTTTTCACCACCACGTTCTCCGGACCCAGCCACTCCCGGCACTCCTGCACGAAGGCCGGGTGGTTCAGGCACTTGGCCCCCAACAGCTTGCCGCTGTCCGCCAGCCGGATCTTCAGTGGCGTGTCCCCCTCGAACATGGTCATCACCAGCTTGATATGCTGGAACGCCGGGCTGTCCATGCCGGGGACCCGCAGATAAATGGTGGCGTTCTCCTGTGCCGGACGGCGGTTCTCCCGCCGGGGCGGCAGCCCCTCCTTCAGGGGATAAACGCTGTCGCACATGATCTGCGGCGGTTTCTCGTCCCGGACGGAGAGCTTCCCCTGCACCAGCACCGGGCTGTTCACCTGCATATAGCTGCCGCAGCGCTCAATGGTGCGGCTGAAGCACAGCAGCTCGATGGATGCCGCCTCATCCTCCACCGTCACGTAGGCCATGAGGGCGTTGTTGCGGGTGGTGCGGGTGCGGCTGGCAGTAATGATGCCCGCAATGGTGATGCTCTGGCCGTCGGCGAACCGGACAGGCCCGTCCTCGGCGGAAAAGTCCTCCAGAATGGTGTGGATAGGCACCGCTCCCGCCTGCCGGGCCAGCGCCCGGTAATCCGCCATGGGGTGGCCGCTGAGATAAAGGCCCGTAGTCTCCTTCTCCATGAACATCCGCTCGGCGGCGGTGAACTCCGGAATGTCCGGCAGGGGCGTCTCCGCCGGCGGGGCGTCCTCCCCCGCCGCCATACCGAACAGATCCAGCTGGCCCTCCACGTTCTTGCGCCGGGACTCTGCAATGCTGTCCAGCACCTTTTCAAAGACCTGGATCAACTGAGAGCGCCGCACCTTCATGGAGTCGAAGGCGCCGCTGCGGATCAGATTCTCCACTGCCCGCTTGTTCATGTCCGTGCAGTCGAACATCCGCTGGCAGAAGTCCTGAAACGACCGGAAGGGACCGTCCTGCTCCCGCCGCCGCATCATGGTCTGGATGAAACCCCGACCGATGTTCTTGATGGCCACCAGCCCGAAGCGGATGCCTCCATCCTCCACGGTGAAGCCGTCGCTGGAGCGGTTCACGTCCGGGGGCAGCAGCTCAATGCCACAGTCCCGGCACTCAGCGATGTACTCCGCCACCTTGTCGGAGTTATCCAGCACCGACGTCAGCAGCGCCGCCATGTACTCCCGTGTGAAGTAGTGCTTGAAATACGCCGTCTGATAGGCCACCACCGCATAGCTGACGGCGTGGGCCTTATTGAAGGCGTAGTTGGCGAAGTCGTAGATCTCGTCGTAGATGGCCTGAGCCGTCGCCTCCGGGATGCCGTTGGCCACACAGCCCCGGATGTTCCGGGTGGGGTCGCCGTGGAGGAATGCCTCCCGCTCCCGCTCCACATCCTTGGCCTTCTTCTTGGACATGGCCCGGCGCACCATGTCCGCCTGCCCCAGCGAATAGCCCGCCAGCTGCTGGAAGATCTGGATGACCTGCTCCTGATAGACGATGCACCCATAGGTACCGGACAGGATGGGCTGGAGGGAAGGGTGCTTGTACACCACCAGCTTGGGATCGTGCTTGCAGGCGATGAACCGGGGGATGGACTCCATGGGGCCGGGGCGGTACAGGGCGATGATGGCGGTGATGTCCTCGATGCTCTGGGGCTTCAGCCCCACGCACACCCCGGTCATACCGGCGGACTCCATCTGAAATACGCCGCCGGTCTTGCCCTGCGACAGCATTTCGAACACCGCTGCATCGTCCATGGGGATATCCGCCAGCCGGAAGTCCGGCCGGTACTTCTGCACCATCTTCACGGCGTCGTCCAGCACCGTCAGGTTCCGCAGGCCCAGAAAATCCATTTTCAGCAGCCCCAGCTCCTCCAGCGTCACCATGGTGTACTGGCAGACGATGGACTCGTCGTTCCGGGCCAGCGGTACATACTCATATACCGGCCGCTTGGTGATGACCACACCGGCTGCGTGGGTGGAGGCGTGGCGGGGCATCCCCTCCAGCGCCTGCGCCATGTTGATGAGCCGGCGGACCCGTTCATCCGTCTCATAGAGGTCGGAGAGCTGCTTGGACAGCTTCAGCGCATCCTTGATCGTGATGTGTAGGGCCGTTGGCACCAGCTTAGCCACCACATCCACCTCGGCATAGGTCATGTTCAGCGCCCGGCCCACATCCCGGATGGCGGCCCGTGCCGCCATGGTGCCGAAGGTGACGATCTGGGCCACATGGTCGTCGCCGTACTTGCGGCGAACGTAGTCCACCACCTCGCCCCGGCGGGTGTCTCCGAAGTCCATATCGATATCCGGCATGGATACCCGCTCCGGATTCAGGAAGCGCTCAAAATACAAATGGTACTGCATGGGGTCGATGTCCGTGATGCGCAGACAGTAGGAGACCATGCTCCCCGCCGCCGAGCCTCGGCCCGGTCCCACGGGGATACCGGCATCCTTGGCGTATCGGACGAAATCCGACACAATGAGAAAATAATCCGTAAAGCCCATGCGTCCGATCATGTCCAGCTCGTAGTCCAGCTGGCGGCGGTAGTCCTCGTGCTCCGTGCCGTAGCGCTCAGTGAACCCCTTTTCGCACAGCTGCCGCAGATAGGTGGGAGAATCTACCCCCGGCGGCAGCCGGAACTCCGGCAGATGATACTTGCCAAAGGTGAACTCCATTTGGCATCGGTCGGCGATGCGCTGGGTGTTGGCTACGGCGTCGGGATAGGCGCCGAACAGCTCCTCCATCTCCTCCGTGGAGCGGAGGTAGAAGTTTCTCGGCTCATAACGCATCCGGTTCTCGTCGTCTACGGTCTTGCCCGTCTGGATGCACAGCAGTACATCGTGGCTCTCGGCGTCCTCCGGCCGCAGGTAGTGGGCGTCGTTGGTGCAGACCAGTGGGATGCCCGTCTCCTGATGGATGCGGAGCAGATCCCGGTTCACCAGCGTCTGCTGGGGGATGCCGTGGTCCTGCAGTTCCAGATAGAAGTTATCCTCCCCGAAGATCTCCTGCATGGTCAGGGCGTACTCCTTGGCCCCGTCGTAGTCGCCGTTTACCAGCCGCTTGGGGATCTCCCCGGCCAGACAGGCCGACAGGGCGATGAGTCCCTCGCTGTGCTGGCGCAGCAGGTCCAGATCGATGCGGGGCTTGATGTAAAAGCCCTCCACAAATGCCTGACTCACCATGTACGACAGGTTCCGGTAGCCCGTCTCGTTTTTACACAGCAGCACCAGATGCCTGGACTCGGCGTCATATTCATGAACTTTATCGAACCGGGTGCGGCGGGCCACATACACCTCGCACCCGATGACCGGATGGATGCCTTCCGCCTTGCAGGCCCGGTAGAAGTCGATGGCACCATACATGACCCCGTGGTCGGTGATGGCCACCGCCGTCTGGCCCATTCCCTTGATGCGGGCCGGAAGGTCCCGGATGCGGCAGGCCCCGTCCAGCAGGCTGTATTCCGTATGCACATGAAGATGCACAAATCCCATAGCTACTCTTTCCTCCGTCGCAGGTCCATCCTTGGCTGCTTCTCCTGTCGCTTTGTTCTCAGTCACTTATTTCGGCTGCTTATTTTTGGCCGTCCAGCTCCGCCAGATAGTCACACAGCAGCTCCACCGCCGAGACGATGAGTGTTCCGCAGTGGTCGTCGGCCCCTACCGCCTGCGCCGTAGGCGTAGGATGCAGGCCACGCTCCGCCAGCAGTTCCCGGCAGTTCAGCAGGTGAAACTGCTGGGTGAAGCGGCGCTGGAACTCTTTGACCTGCTCCACGGAGCGCCGCCGGCCCTCCGGCCCCTCCTGTGCCGTGTAGGGATGCAGCAGACCCAGCACCAGCACGCCACCGGACACGGCGCCGCAGATGCCGCCGCAGCGCATCCCGCTGCCGAGGCCGCTGCCAAGGCCCCAGCACTGCTCCTCCGTCAGACCCGTCAGGTCCCGGAAGGCCCCCAGCACGCTCTGGCCGCAGTTATAGTGCTGCCGGTGATAGCCAAGGGCCAGACGGCACCGCTCTTCCTTCGTCATCACAGCTTCTTCGCCTCCTCCAATAGCTTCCGCATCCGATGGTTCATGCAGGATTTCGTCACCGGCGGGTCGCATTTCTCCGCCAGCTGGGACAGGGACATCTCCGGGTATTGCAGGCGCAGCAGCGCTGTCTGCCGCAGCTTTTCCGGCAGGCGCTCCAGCCGTCCGTTCTCCTGCAGGCGCTGGATGGCATTTTTCTGCTCCAGCGCAGCGTCGATGGTCTTATTCACATTGGCCATGTCGCAGTTCATGGCCCGGTTGGCCCCGTTGCGGATCTCCTTATCCACCTTGGCGGTCATGATATCCATAGCCGCCGCCGGGGCCCCGATGGTGGTCAGCAGATCCTCAATATGCTCGGACTGCTTGAAGTAAATAACGGAGCTGCCACCCCGGCGGACGCTGTGGGGCAGAAAGCCCATCTCCGTCAGCAGGGCCGCCACCTCCCGGCTGGCCTGCGCATGGCCGGTATCCAGCTCCAGATGGTAGCGCTTTTCCGGGTCGGTGACGCTGCCCCCCGCCAGAAAGGCCCCCCGCAGGAAGGCCGTCCGGCAGCACTCATCCTCCAGCAGGCCGAAGTTCACATGGAGCACCAGATTCTGCCGGGGATCGTAGCCCAGCTGGTTGATGATGCGGTCCAGCTTGCTCCGGTCGGTGATGCCGAAGATCAGCTTCCCCCGCTCCTCCTCCGGCAGACGGTCGAATTTCAGACCGAAGGCCCGCTGGAACAGTCGGGGCAGCCGGGCGGCAAAGTCGGCGCTCTCGGTAATGAGCCGCACCTCCGTGGGGCTGAAGGTATTGCCGTAGAGCAGCACGCCGTAGGCCTCGGCCCGTGCGCAGCACAGGCGCTGCACCGGCGTCCGGCACAGCTCGTTTTTCACCTTTCCCGCAAATGACTGCATACCTTCCTCATTTCTCCACTCGGTTTCTCGGCGTCCGGCGGAAGGAATCCTCCACCAGACGGATATTTCTCTGGGCGTGGAGCCGCACCAGCTCCCACGCCAAATGGCCCGGATTATGGCGCACCAGCCCGTTTTCCACCGTGGACACGGGGCGAGTGATGACCTCCACCCCCAGCGCCTCGCAGGCATCCCGGTCGCACAGGATGGGCTCCGCCCCCTCACGGGTATAGCCCCGCATCACCGAAGGTGGGATGGGGGCGTCGTTGACCAGACATAAGTCGAAGAGTCCGGGGCAGCTGTGGTTAAACAGCGCCCGGATATGGTCCGAGGCAGTATACCCCTCTGTCTCCCCCTCCTGCGTCATGACATTACAGACGTAAATTTTCAGGGCACGGGACTCCCGGATGGCCTCCACGATACCATCCACCAGCAGGTTGGGGATGATGCTGGTATACAGGCTCCCCGGCGCCAGCACCACCATCTCCGCCTCCCGGATGGCCTCCACCGCCTCCGGCAGGGCCTTGGGACGGCTGGGCAGCAGATTCACCCGGCGGATGCGGCAGTCCTGCTCCTGCTTGCACTGAAAGATGCGGGACTCCCCCACCACCCGTACGCCATTTTCAAACTCCGCCTCCAGCTGGATATTCTCATTGGTCACCGGCAGCACCCTACCGGTGATGGCCAGCACCTGACTCAGGCTCTCTACCGCCCGGTCAAAGCTGGGCATGATGCCGTTGAGGGCCGCCAGAAAGAGATTGCCGAAGCTCTGGCCCGCCAGCTCTCCCTCCGGAAACCGGTAGTGCATCAGCTGGGCCATCAGGGGCTCGGCATTGGCCAGCGCCTCCAGACAGTTGCGGATATCTCCCGGCGGAAGCATCCCCAGGTCCTGCCGCAGCCGCCCGGAGCCGCCGCCGTCATCGGCCACCGTGACGATGGCCGTGATATTCTTCGTATAACGCTTCAGGCCACGCAGCAGCGTGGAGAGCCCCGTGCCGCCGCCGATGGCGGCAATGCGGGGGCCGTGTTCCGGTGCTACCGACTGTCGGTATGGCTCCATACAGCGTCCCTCCTGTTATCGGGAGATGTCCCGGTGGTTCTCCGTGACCTGATAGCCCTCCTCGGTGATGTACTCCGCCAGCTCGTGGGCCACCGCCACAGAGCGGTGGTGGCCGCCGGTGCAGCCGATGGCGATGACCAGGGCGGACTTGCCCTCCTCGGCGTACAGGGGCAGCAGGAAGGTCAGCATCTTCTCCAGCTGCTCCATGAAATCGTTGGTCTGGCGGAAGGAGAACACGAAGTCCCGCACCGCCTGATCCAGACCCGTCTTGTTCTTCAGCTCCGGCACATAGTAGGGGTTGGGCATAAAGCGCACGTCGAACACCAGATCCGCCTCGATGGGGATGCCGTGCTTGAAGCCGAAGGACAGGATGTTGACGGCCAATCCTCCCCGATCCCCCTGCTGGCCGAACAGGTCCAGCAGTTCGCTGCGGAGCTTGGCGATGGAGAGGGCGGAGGTGTCCAGCACGAAATCCGCATGATCCCGCACCGGCTGCATCCACTCCCGCTCCCGGCGGATGGCCCGCTCCACACTCTCCCCCTTCTTTTGCAGGGGGTGCATCCGGCGAGTCTCCTTATAGCGGTTGACGATGGTCTGGTTATCCGCCTCCAGAAACAGCATCCGGCAGTTGACGCCGCTGGCCTTCAGGCGCTCCAGCGTCTCGATAAGGATGTCCGTGGGTTCCCCGGAGCGGACGTCGTACACCAGCGCCACCCGGTCGTACCGTCCGCTGGACCCAGCGCAGAAGTCGGCAAACTTCACCATCATCTCCGCCGGCAGATTATCCACCGTGTAGTAGCCGATATCCTCCAGATAGGAGGCCGCCCGGCTCTTGCCGCCGCCGGACAGCCCCGTGATGATCAGAATTTCCATGCTCGTTCCTTTCTCAGCGGACGATCCGCACCTCCGGCTCCAAATGCACGCCGTGGGCGGCGTACACCGCCTGCTGCACCTGCCGGATCAGCTCCTCCACGTCGGCGCTGGTAGCGCCGCCCACGTTGATGACAAAGCCTGCGTGCTTGGTGGAAACCTGCGCTCCGCCTACCGTCAGGCCCTTCAGGCCCGTCTGTTCGATGAGTGTCCCGGCGAAGTAGCCCTCCGGCCGCTTGAAGGTGCTGCCGGCGCTGGGATACTCCAGCGGCTGAGACTGGCGGCGGCGGGCCATGAGATCGTCCATCCGCCGCCGGATGGCAGCGGGGTCATCGGGGGTCAGGCGCAGTCTGGCGCCCAGCACCACCGCCTCCGTATCCAGAAAGGCGCTGCGTCGATAGCCGAAGGCCGCCTCCTCCGCCGTGAAGCGCCGCACGCCCTCCGGCAGCAGCGCCGTCACCTCCGTCACCACCTGACGCATCTCGCCGCCGTAGGCTCCGGCGTTCATACATATGGCCCCGCCTAAGGTGCCGGGGATGCCGTGGGCGAACTCCAGACCCGACAGGCCGTGCTGCTGGGCATACACCGCCAGATGGTTCAACAGGATGCCGGCGTCCGCCTCCAGCGTCACCTCGTCCAACTGCCGCACCGCCGTCATATGCTCCGCCGTCTTGATGACCAGCGTGTCCAGCCCCCGGTCGTCCACCAGCAGATTGGTGCCACGGCCCAGCAGGAACGGCTTCACGCCGCAGCTCTCTGCCAGTCCCATGAGGATCACCAGCTGCTCCCGGTTGGCGGGAAAGGCCAGCCGCCGGGCGGGGCCGCCGATGCGGAAGGAGGTGTGCTTGCTGAGGGGGACCTCCCGCTCCATGGTCATATCCGGCAGGTACTCCCGCACTTTTTCGTCCAGCTGCTCATACCAGCACATAGGCCAGCCTCCTATTTCCGTAATTTTCGTTTTCCCAGCAGAGCGGCACCGATGATCCCGGCGTTGTTGCCCAACTGGGCCTTGACGATCCGGGTGCGTTTGTCCCGGTTGCAGGGGATGCTCTCCTGCTCCACCAGCCGTTGCAGGGGCAGCAGCAGCTGCTCGTCGCTCTCGTTGCTGACGCCGCCGCCGATGGCCAGCGTATCCGGCTGGAAGATGTTCACCACGTTGGTGACTCCCGCCGCCAGATAGCCGATGTACTCGTCGCAGACGCTTTGGCCCACGGGGTCGCCCTCCCGTGCGGCGATAAAGGCCGACTGGCCCGATACCTTGCCGTTGTTCTCGGCCACCACCCGGCACAGGATGCTGCCGGGGTGCTCCTCCATGGCCCGTGCCGTCAGGCGCTTCAGGGCGCTGGCGGAGGCGTAGCGCTCCCAGCAGCCTCTGCGTCCGCAGGGACAGGGCTCCCCGTGGTAGACGATGCTCATGTGGCCCACCTCGCCGGCCATGCCGTTAGCGCCGTGATAGATCTGTCCGTTGTGGAGGATGCCTGCTCCCACGCCGGTCCCCAGCGTGATGGTGACAAAGCGCTTGCTGCCCTTGCCGGCTCCGGCGTAGTATTCCGCCAGCGCCGCACAGTTGGCGTCGTTCTCCACATACAGGGGGTAGGGCAGATACCGGTGGAAGAGCTTGCGGAGGGGGACGTTCCGCAGGGGCAGATTGCAGGTGTACAGCACCGCACCGGAGTGGATCTCCACCGCTCCCGGCACACCCACGCCCACGGAGCGTATCTGCTCCGGCGTCAGGCCGCCCTTTTCCGTCAGGCTCTGAGTCAGCGCCACCAGTGCCTCCACCAGTGCTTTCTGGTCGGAGACCTCGGCAATTTTGCGCTTTTCCATGGCGAGGATGCTGCCCTCGTCGTTCACCAGCCCCGCCTTCAGGTTGGTGCCGCCGATGTCAATGCCGATGTAGTTCATTTCTGCTCCTCACTCTGCCGGGTCAGGGCGTCGATCTGGCGATCCACCCGGTCCACGAAGTCCCTTGCCGGGTTATAGCCGAACTTCATCTGCCGGTTCTTCATGGTGGCGATCTCCACGATGCCGGCCAGATTTCGGCCCGGTCGGACGGGGATGATCATATACGGCAGCTTGACGCCCAGAATGGAATACATCTCCTCCCCCAGGCCCAGGCGATCATAGAACTTGCCGTCCACCCACTTCTCCAGCTGCACCACAAGGTCCAGCTCCGTATCAAACTGCACGGAGCCCATGCCGAACAGCTGCTGCACGTCGATGACGCCGATGCCGCGGATCTCGATGTAGTGGCGGATCAGCTCCGGGGCCGTGCCGTAGAGGGAGTCGGACACCCGCCGGATCTCCACGGCGTCGTCCGCCACCAGACGGTGGCCTCGCTTCAGCAGCTCGATGGCCGTTTCGCTCTTGCCGATGCCGGACTCGCCCAGCAGCAGCACGCCCTGCCCGTTGATGTTCATCAACACGCCGTGGCGGGTGATCTGAGGGGCCAGCGCCCGGTTCAGGTAGTCGATGATCTGGCTGGTCAGCTCCACGGTGTTCAGCTCGGAACGCAGCAGCGTGCGGCCGTGCTTCCGGGCAATCTCCAGCAGCTCGGGGAAGATCTCCATGTTCCGGGCGATGATGAGGGCCGGTATCTCACAGCGCAGCAGGTTGTCGAACACCCGGCGGCGGTCCTCCAGCTTCATGGCCTTGAGGAAGGTCATCTCGGACTTGCCGAACACCTGCAGGCGCTTGGGCTCGAAGTAGTCGTAAAAGCCCACCAGCTGCAGGGCCGGGCGATTCATATCGGAAATGCTCACCGTGCGCTGGTCATAGTCGCTGCCCCGGCACACGATCTCCATATCAAAATCCTCCACCAGCTTGCTGAGCTTGGCGGGGGTGCGCTTCACCTTATCTGCCATATGGAAGCCCCCTGTTCCTCGGTTTATATTTATAGTATTATATCGTACGGGGGGCGTTTTTACAATACCAAAAACGCAGCCTGCCGCCCCGGACATCTCCCCTGCGGCACCCGCTTTCCCGCTCCCCGAGCCGGTTTCCGGCGGCGGAGGGTCTGCCGCTTCGATTCTCTGCCGAATTTTTTTGTTTTTTTGTCAAATAGTGCTTGCATTTTCCGGTTTTATCTGTTACTATATTAAATGCTTGTGAATCAAGCGGAAGTTAGTCACAGCAAGGAGGTGCAACGGATGGCTAAGTGCGAATTTTGCGACAAGGGCGTGACCTTCGGCATCAAGGTCTCTCACTCCCACCGGCGTTCCAATCGTCCCTGGAAGCCCAATGTCAAGCGTGTTAAGGCGGTTATCAATGGCACGCCTCGCCATGTGTATGTTTGTACCCGGTGCCTGCGTTCCGGCAAGGTTACCCGTGCGATCTGATGATTAAAAGCTCTGTGAAGCCTCACAGAGCTTTTTTCATTTAAAAAGCGTCTAATTTTGGAAGCTTACCCTTTATTTGGGCGTAGTAGTTGCGGCAGTACCCGCAGTCGCAGAGGGAGTGTGCTTCATCATACCGTTGTGTCTGCTCGGTATCGACAGAAAAAACATCGTCCGCCCTATGGATCGTTATCATGGCCAACACCTCCTGATATCCGTATGATACTTTACCATGGTCTGAAAGCAAATAGGAAAGCACAGGGCGCTCCCTTACGGAAAGCGCCCTGTGCTTTTATCTTACGGTGTATGATCTCTTTTGCTATAAGGAGACTTACTTGCCCTGATTCATCTGGGCAGCCACCTCGGCGGCGAAGTTCTCTTCCTTCTTCTCGATGCCCTCACCGGTCTGATAGCGGACGGCAGTCAGGAACTTCACGCTGCCGCCCAGCTTCTTGCCGGCGTCGGCGATATACTGCTCCACGGTGCCGGAGAACAGGTCGCCACGGACGAACTCCATCTGCAGCAGGCAGTTCTCCTCGTAGAACTTGTTCATCTTGCCCATGACGATCTTCTCCTTCACCTGAGCGGGCTTGGAGGCCATCTTGGGGTCGGAATCCATCAGGGCCAGAGCCACCTTCTTCTCCTCGGCCAGCACATCCTCAGTGACCTGAGACTTGTCCCAGAAGCGGGGATTCAGAGCGGCGATCTGCATGGCAACGTTCTTGCCGATCTCGGTGGCATCCACGCCGCCCTCCACGGCCAGATTCACCAGCACGCCGATCTTGCCGCCGGCATGGACATAGCCCACGCTGGTGTTCTCGGCAAAGCGGACAAAGCGGCGGATCTGCAGGTTCTCACCGATGGACATGACCTTTTCGGGCATGGTCTCGGACACGGTCAGCTCAGTGCCGGGATACTTGCAGTTCATCAGGGCATCCACGTCGGCGGGATCGTTGTCGGCCACCACCTTGGCGATGTCCTTGACGAAGGCCACGAAGGGAGCGCTCTTGGCGCAGAAGTCGGTCTCGCAGTTGACCTCCACCAGTGCGCCCACGCCGTTCTCCACCAGAGCGTAAGACACGCCCTCGGCGGCGATGCGGCCGGCCTTCTTGGCGGCCTTGGCCAGACCCTTCTCACGCAGATACTCCACGGCCTTGTCCATATCGCCGTCGGTCTCGGTCAGTGCCTTCTTGCAGTCCATCATACCCACGCCGGTCATCTCACGCAGGTTCTTAACATCAGCAGCAGTAAAAGCCATTTTCTTTTCCTCCAGTTCGTATTTTCAAAGGTAAACGGGGCAGGGCAACGACCCTGCCCCGTTGGTTAAGCGGTGATCCTCGGATTATTCAGCGGTCTCGGCGGCGGCTTCCTCATCCTGCTCGCCCTGACGGCCCTCGATCATGGCGTTGGCCATAATGGAGGAGATCAGCTTGATGGCACGGATGGCGTCGTCGTTGCCGGGGATGGGGTAATCGATCTCGTCGGGATCGCAGTTGGTATCAGCGATGGCCACAACAGGGATGCCCAGACGATGGGCCTCAGCGATGGCGTTGCGCTCCTTACGGGTGTCCACGATGAACAGAGCGCCGGGCAGCTTCTTCATTTCCTTCACGCCGCCCAGATACTTCTCCAGCTTCTCGATCTCGCCCAGGTGCTTGATGACTTCCTTCTTGGGCAGCATATCGAAGGTGCCGTCGGCCTGCATGGCCTTGAGCTGGTTCAGACGGTCGATACGGGTGCGCATGGTCTTGAAGTTGGTCATCATGCCGCCCAGCCAGCGGGCGTTGACATAGTACATATTGCAGCGCAGGGCCTCGTCCTTGATGGCCTCCTGTGCCTGCTTCTTGGTACCCACGAACAGCAGGGACTGGCCGTTCTCGGACAGCTGGCGCACGAAGTTATAGGCCTCCTCCAGCTTCTTCACGGTCTTCTGCAGGTCGATGATATAGATGCCGTTGCGCTCCGTGTAAATGTAGGGAGCCATCTTGGGGTTCCAGCGGCGGGTCTGGTGACCGAAGTGGACACCGGCCTCCAGCAGGGCCTTCATGGATACGATGTTCTGGTTTGCCATGTTTGTTCATTTCTCCTTTGAATTTAGTTTCTTACCTCCAGAGGCTTCCTCCCCCCGGCCAACCTTGCGGCACCGACCGGGAGTCCGCCCCTGTGCGGAATGCTGAAATATCATACCACAGTCTATAGCTGTTTGCAAGGGATTTTTTGCGGCTTTCCCGGAAAATCAGCGGTTTTTTCGCCGTATTGTCCCGGCTCAGCCCCAGCGGCGGCGCTTTTTGTCCTCCTCCCGCCGCTGGAAGGGCTTGTCGATGAGGATGATGTCGTCCCCGAACCGCTGCACGCAGTCCCATGGGACGTAGAAATCCTCCCCCCTGCCGAACAGGCCGAAGAAGCGGCAGGGGCCGAACACGATGAGGGCCTTGACCTCTCCCTCCGGGACCTTCAGCTCCAGATCCCCCACGAAGCCCAGTCGCCGCCCGTCGCAGATATTGATGACCTCCTTGCGCCGCAGGTGCGAAAATCGTTCCATCATGCTGTTCCACCTCGGAACCAGCCTATGCTGCACCGGGCCGGTCCTATGTCCGTTTTTCCGCCAGACACAGGGTGCCTGTCCAGCCCTCCGGCAGCTGCACCGGGAAGAAGGCATAGCCCGGCAGGGCGAAGCCCTCCGGCGTCAGGAAGGACGCCGGCTCCCGCAGCTGCTCCAACCGGCCGCCCCGGCACTTCAGCAGCGCCTCCTTGGCGGTCCACAGCCGGAAGAACGCCGCATCGTCGGCGGCATGGGATCGCTCCTCCGGGGAAAGATGCTCCCATACCCGCCGGGGCGCAGGCCGCACCAGCTCCACATCCAACCCCACCGGGCGGTCCGCCACGGCGCAGGCCGCCAGCCCACGGCTGTGGCTGATGCTGAGATACAGGCCGTCCGTCAGGGGCTTTCCCTGTGCGTCGTATCGTAGGGGTGCCTCCTCCGGCGGGCAGTGCAGCGCCGCCGCCAGCAGCTCACGGGCCAATCCCTCGCCGCAGACCGTCTCCCGGTCATCCAGCATCCTCCCGGCTCGCTTCCGCCGCTGAGGGGACAGCCAGCTGCGCCACAGGGCCAGACGCTCCGGCGGCACCTGCGTGATCTGAATATACCGCACCATATCAGAACAGGGTGATCTGGCTGGTATCCGCCATGCCTGCGAAGGAGCCCAGCGCCTTCAGCTGCTCGATATGGGTCTTGGAGAGCTTGTTGCAGCAGGTGGAGAACTCCTCCACCGAGATGAAGCGCTTTCCCTTGCGCTTTTCCACGGTGTCCAGCGCCGCCGACTCGCCCAGTCCCCGAACGGAGATGAAGGGCGGCAACAGGCCGTTCTCCGTGATCCTGAAGGCGGTGGCGTCGGAGTCGTAGATGCTGATGGTATCAAAGTGGAAGCCCCGGAGATAGAACTCGTAGCACACCTCCAGCGTCACCATCAGGTTCTTCTCCACAGCGGTGGCATCCTTGTTGTTCTCGATCTCCCGGATCTTCTGCTTCACGGCGTCGATACCGGCGCAGCAGTATTCGGCGTCGAAGGCCTTGGCCCGGACGGTGAAGAAGGTGGCATAGAAGGCCAGCGGCCGGTGGACCTTGAACCATGCGATGCGGAAGGCCATCATGACGTAGGCCACGGCGTGGGCCTTGGGGAACAGATAGCCGATCTTGGCCAGCGAGTCGATATACCACTGGGGGACGTTATGCTCCTGCATGGCCTCCACCCAGCCCTCCTGAAAGCCGCCCTTTTTCACCTTGCCCTTACGGACGGCCTCCATGATCTTGAAGCTCATTTTGGGGTCCAGCCCCATGGAAATCAGATACAGCATGATATCGTCACGGCAGCCCACGGTCTCCAGAACGGAGGCGGTACCGCTGACGATCAGCTCCCGTGCGTTGCCCAGCCACACATCCGTGCCGTGGGAAAAGCCGGACAGGCGCACCAGCGTGTTGAAGTCCTTAGGCAGGGTGTCCATCAGCATCCCACGGGTGAAGCGGGTGTTGAACTCCGGGATGGCCACGGCACCGGTGGGGCCCAGCAACTCGTCATTTTCAAAGCCCAGCACCTTGGAGGAAACAAAAATGCTCATGGTGTCCGGATCGTCCAGCGGGATCTGGCGGGCGTTGACGCCGGTAAGATCCTCCAGCATCCGGATCATGGTGGGGTCATCGTGACCCAGCATATCCAGCTTCAGGAGGTTATCCTCCATGCAGTGGTATTCAAAATGGGTGGTGATGGTATCGGCGTCCTCGGCATCCGCCGGGTGCTGTACGGCGGTGAAATCCTCCACATCCATGTCATCCGGCACCACCACCAGACCGCCGGGGTGCTGGCCCGTGGTGCGCCGCACCCCCACGCAGCCCTGAATGAGGCGGTTCTCCTCGGCACGGGACACCTCCCGGCCGTTCTCCTCCAGATAGTGCTTGACAAAGGGGTACACCGTCTTGTCCTTCAGGGTACCGATGGTGCCGGCCCGGAACACCTGCGTCTCACCGAACATCTCCACGGCGTGGCGGTGGGCTCTGGCCTGATATTCCCCGGAAAAGTTCAGGTCGATATCCGGCACCTTGCCGCCGCCGTAGCCAAGGAACGTCTCAAAGGGGATGTCGAAGCCGTCCTTGACGTACTGCTCCCCGCAGACGGGGCAGACCTTATCCGGCATATCGGCGCCGCAGCCGAAGCTGCCGTCGGTGATGAACTCCGAATGGCGGCACTTGGGGCAGCGGTAGTGGGGCGGCAGGGAGTTGACCTCGGTGATGCCCGACATATAGGCCACCAGCGACGAGCCCACAGAGCCTCGTGAGCCAACCAGATAGCCGTTTTCCAAGCTCCGCTGCACCAGCTTCTGGGCCGACATATACACCACGTCGTACTTGCCCAGAATACTGCCCAGCTCCACATTCAGGCGGTCCACGATCAGCTGAGGCGGCTGGTCGCCGTACAGCTCATGGCACTTGTCCCACACCAGACGGTTCAGATCCTCCTCGGAGTTTTCCAATCTCGGCGGGAACAGCTGGCCCGGCGGCAGCAGCTCGATCTCCTCCACCAGATCCGCAATATGGCGGGGATTGGTCACCACCACCTCATAGGCCTTGTCCTCCCCCAGATAGGAGAACTCCTCCAGCATCTCGTCGGTGGTCTTGAAGTAGATGGGCAGCGGCGCATCGGCATCGGGGAACTTCTTGCTGGCCAGCAGCACATGGCGATAGATCTCGTCCTCCGGCTCCTGAAAATGCACGTCGCCGGTGGCGCAGACGGGCTTATGCAGCTCCTCCCCCAGCCGGACGATGGTGCGATTATACTCCCGCAGCTCCTCCTCCGACTGCACGTCGCCGTTTCGCAGCATGAAGAGGTTGTTGCAGATGGGCTGTATCTCCAGATAGTCGTAGAAGGAGGCGATGCGCTTGAGCTCCGCCCAATCCTTGTGATCCGTCACCGCCCGGAACAGCTCGCCCGCCTCGCAGGCCGAGCCGATGATCAGCCCCTCCCGGTGGGTAATGAGTTCCGTCTTGGGGATGATGGGCACCCGCTTGAAGTATTTCAGGTTGGAAGCGGAGATCAGCTGATACAGGTGCTTGAGGCCCAGCTTGTTCTTGGCCAGAATGATGATGTGCTTGGGAAAGCGGCTGGTCTTGCTGCCCTGAGGCCGCAGCTTCAGCATCTCCCCGTTGATCTCCTGCAGGCGGTGGATGCCCAATTCCCGTTCCATTTTCTCAAAGAAGGGGATCAGCATATAGGCCACCATGGCCGCATCGTCCGAGGCCCGGTGGTGGTTGAAGGCGGGCAGATCCAGATGCTCCGCCACGATATCCAGCTTATACTTGTGCAGCTCCGGCAGCAGATTCTGCGCCAGGATCAGGGAGTCCACATAGGTGGGATCGAAGGGAAGGCCCACCTTCCGGCACCCGGCCCGGATGAAGCTGATGTCAAATTCGGCGTTGTGGGCCGCCAGCGGGCGATCCCCCACAAACTCCAGAAAACTCGTCAGGGCCTCCTTCAGCTGGGGAGCGTCGGCCAGCATGGCATCCGTGATGCCCGTCAGGCCCACGATCTCCGGCGTCAGGCGGCGGTTGGGGTTGACGAAGGTCTGGAACCGCTCCGCCACCTCACCGTTGCGCAGCACCACGGCGCCGATTTCCGTGATGGCCTCCCGCTCCACCTTCAGGCCCGTGGTCTCGATGTCGAAGCACACGATCTCGTCGGCAAAATTCTGATCCTGCGGACCGTGGACGGCGATGCGGTCGTCGAGGTTGTTGACATAATACCCCTCCACGCCGTAGAGGATCTTGATCTTCCCCTTGGCGGTGTGCCATGCATCCGGGAAGGACTGGGCTACGCCGTGGTCGGTGATGGCGATGGCGGGATGCCCCCAGGAGATGGCCTGCTTGATGACGGAGGCCGTGTCCGTCAGGGCGTCCATGTTGGACATCTTCGTATGCAGGTGCAGCTCCACCCGCTTCTCCGGGGCCGTGTCCTTGCGGCCCTCATGGGGAACCTTCATGATATGGTAGGGCTTGAGCTGAATGTCCTTGCCGTCACGGGTCAGCTCCGGCTGCCCCTGCACCCGCAGCCACATACCGGGGGTGATGGCGTTCTGCAGGGCCAGCGCCTCCTGCCCCTCGGTATATTTGCGCACGGTGACGGAGCTCTGATAGTCCGTCATGTCGAAGCTCAACATCCACATACCGGGGCGCTTGGTCTCCCGGCACTCGGCGGCAAAGACCTTGCCCTCCACGATGGCCGTACCCATTTTCACGTTCAGCTCCGTCATGGAGACGGGCTTGCCCTTGATCTCCTTGCCCAGCAGCACCTCGGTACCGCCGCTTTTCTTCTCCGCCTTCCGGTCATGAATGGTGAGATGCAGCCGGTGCAGGCCGTACTGCCGGGTCAGCAGCTGCTCCAGCGCCGTCTGGGCTGCCTCCGGGATGCGCTCCCCGGTGGCCACGTCCAGCTCCAGCGCCCGCTGTTTCACGTCCAGCGCTCCGCCTGTGACGACGGCATCGTGGAACAGCAGCCGCAGTTCTCTGGGCGGCACGAAGCTTTCAAAAAAATCAAAAAATGTGATCTGTTCCCTCATAGCGCACTCCTGCTGTCATAGTCGGTCGATTTCGTCCATCAAAGCGTCCACCAGTTTGTCCTGCGGCACCTTGTAAAGGATCTCCCCCTTACAGAACACCAGACCCTCGCCGTCGCCGCCGGCGATGCCCACGTCCGCCGCACGGGCCTCCCCCGGCCCGTTGACCACGCACCCCATCACCGCCACGGTGATGGGCTTGGTGCAGCCCTCCAACCGGCGCTCTACCTCCCGTGCAATGGGGATCATGTCGTATTTTGTGCGGCCGCAGGTGGGGCAGGAGATGAGGTTCGGCCCCGTTTGCCGCAGTCCGGCGGCAGAGAGGATATCCTTGGCTGCACGCACCTCCTCCACCGGGTCGGCGGTGAGGCTCACCCGAATGGTGTCGCCGATACCCTGACACAGCAGGCCGCCGATGCCGATGGCGGATTTCAGTACCCCCATCCGGGGCGTACCCGCCTCTGTGACTCCCAGATGCAGGGGGTAATCCGTCTGTCGGCGCAGCAGCTGATAGGCCGCCATGTTCACCGGCACACGGGAGCACTTCACGGAGATGCAGATGTCGTCGAAATTGCAGTCGTTCAGCAGGCGGACATGGCCCATGGCACTCTCCACCAGCGCCTCCGGGGTGACGCCGCCGTATTTTTGCAGCAGTTCCCGCTCCAGTGAGCCGCCGTTGACACCGATGCGGATGGGGATGCCCTCGCCGCGGCAGGCGTCCGCCACGGCCCGCACCTTCTCCTGTGAGCCGATGTTGCCGGGGTTGATGCGGATCTTATCGATGCCCTGCCGCACGCACTCCAGCGCCAGCTTGTAGTCGAAGTGGATATCCGCCACCAGCGGGATGTGGATGGCCCGGCGGATGCGACCCACGGCCTGCGCCGCCGCCATATCCGGCACCGCCACCCGGATGATATCGCACCCCGCCTCCTCCAGCCGTAGGATCTGGGCCACGGTGGCGGCCACATCCTCCGTCCGGGTGTTGCACATGGACTGAATGGCGATGTCCGCCCCGCCGCCTACCGGGACGCTGCCCACATGAATTTGCTTACTCATGGCTGATTCCTCCTCAGTTTATCCCCCTCCGTGGGGCAAAAACGCACCACAGGGACGGGAAGCCGCTCCCCGTCCCGTGTCTCTTTCTCTCTTACTGAAACAGCTTCCACACGTCCTGAAAGGTGATGACCAGCATCAGCAGCATCAGCAGCGCGAAGCCGGCCAGATGGACGTAGCTCTCGAATTTTTCCGGAATTTTCTTGCGGATGGTCAGCATACACAGGGCGTTGACCACCAGAAAGAAGATCTTTCCGCCGTCCAGCGCCGGCAGGGGCAGCAAGTTCATCACCGCCAGATTCACCGCCAACAGCGCCGCCAGATAGGCGATGTTCTCCACCGCCGCCGAGGCGCTCTCCGCCTGTTCGCCCACGTCCGTGATGGTGGAGACGATGCCCACCGGGCCGCTGACGTCCTTGAGGCCCGCCTCACCGGTCACCAGCATCTGCAGGGACAGGCGCACGATCCGCACGAAGTCCACGGCGTTGTTCCAGCTGTACCGGAGGCGGCTGCCTACGGTGGCCTCCTCCGTCCCGAACATCAGGCCGAAGCCCGTGTAGGTCTGGCCCTGCTGGTCGGTGTACTCCGCCCGCTCCATGGGGAAGTCCTTCAGGGTCACGGTCTGACCGTCACGCTTGACCTTCAGGTCGAATACGCCGGTCTTGTTGCGGCCCAGCAGCAGACTCACGTCACTGTAAACATACACCCGCTCACCGTCGATGCTCACCAGACGGTCCCCCACCTGCAGGCCGCTCTCGCTCTGGAGGGGGCAGCCGTCGGCAAAGTCCGTGATGACCGGGACGTAAAATGCCTTGGCCCCGGCGTACAGGGCGACGATGATGATCAGGCCCGTCAGAAAGTTCATAAAGGCCCCGGCGGCAAAAATGATGAGTTTTTTCCAGAAGCTCTGGTTATTCAGGGCCGTGGGGTCGTTGGAGTCCTCCTCCTCGCCCTCCATGGCACAAAAGCCGCCGATGGGCAGCAGCCGCAGAGAGTAGGTGGTATCCCCCTTGGTCTTATGCAGGATGGTGGGGCCCATACCGATGGAAAACTCGTTGACCCGCACACCGCAGGCCTTGGCCGCCAGAAAATGGCCCAGCTCGTGTACGGCGATGAGTACGCCGAAAATCAGGATCGCAGCAATAATATAGATCATGGTTCCTCCTACCGGTTCAGTACAGCGGCACGGGCCAGTCTGTCTGCCTCCAGTATATCCTCCAGAGAGGGCGTATATTTCACCTCCACCCGGCACAGGGCGTCCTCCACCCGCCGGGCGATGTCGTTAAAGCCGATCTCCTGCCGCAGGAACAGGCCCACGGCCTCCTCATTGGCACCGTTCATGATGGCGCAGGCAGTGCCGCCCGTCCGGGCGCACCGGCGGGCGATGGCCAAACAGGGAAATGCCTCCGTATCCGGGGCCTGAAAGGTCAGCGGCCCGCAGGACAGCAGATCCAGCGTCCGATCCGGTGTCTCGGCCCGGTAGGGCCATGTGAAGGCGTAACGGATCGGCAGCTTCATATCCGCCGTTCCCAGCTGGGCGATCATGGCCCCGTCCCGGTACTCCACCAGCGAATGGACGATGCTCTGGCGGTGGATCACCGCCTCCACCTGCTCCACCGGCAGCCGGTACAGCCGCATGGCCTCGATGATCTCCAGTCCCTTGTTCATGAGGGTGGCCGAGTCGATGGTGATCTTGGCCCCCATGCTCCAGTTAGGGTGCTTCAGAGCGTCCGCCGGGGTCTTATGCTCCAGTTCCTCATGGCTCAGGCCGAAAAACGGCCCGCCGGAGCAGGTCAGCAGCAGACGCTTTACCTCCCGGCGATCCCGGCAGCCCTGCAGGCTCTGGAAAATGGCCGAGTGCTCCGAATCCACCGGCACGATCTCGGCGCCGCAGCGCTCCGCCTCCGCCATCACCAGCTCGCCGGCGCACACCAGCGTCTCCTTATTGGCCAGAGCGATGCGCTTTTTCTCCCGGATAGCCGCCAGCGTGGGTTCCAGTCCAACGCTGCCCATGACGGCGGTGACCACCGTGTCCGCCTCCGTCAGCATCGCCGCCTCCAGAAGCCCCTCCGGCCCCTCCGCCACCCGGATATCCGTGTCGGACAGCCGCAGCCGCAGCTCTCCCGCCGCCGCCCGGTCATACAGCACCGCCAGCTTCGGATGGAGCTGTCGAGCCTGCTGCTCCAGCAGATCCACCTGGCGGTTGGCCGTCAGCGCCGCCACCGTCAGTCCCAGCTCCTGCACCACCTGCAGCGTCTGCCGCCCGATGGAGCCGGTGGAGCCCAAGACCGCAACAGTCTTTGTCATAATCGTTTCTCCTTGTTATAGGCCGATGACCCAGCAGGTCATGAGCCACAGCACCGGCGCAGCAAACAGCACACTGTCGAACCGGTCCAGCACGCCGCCGTGACCCGGCAGCAGCCGCCCATAGTCCTTGATGCCGTACTGGCGCTTGATGGCCGAAAAACTCAGGTCGCCCAGCTGGCCCATGAGAGCGCCCACCAGACCCATGAGGATGCAGCCGCCGATGTGCAGGGGCTGCAGGGTACAGAGGTAAAAGATGATCCGAAAGATCACCATGCCCAGCACGCCGCCGACAAGGCCGCCCACGGCGCCCTCCACAGTCTTGTGGGGGCTTACCAGCGGCGACAGCTTGTGCTTGCCGCAGGCCATACCGGTAAACAGGGCCGCCGAGTCGCTGCAGAAGGCCGCCACCAGCGGCACCAACACCAGTCCGCCGCCGTAGGGCAGCAGCCGCAGCAGCAGCAGGCAGCTGAAGGAGGCCGGGATGGCCAGCCCCGCCAGCGCCATGACGCACACATCCAGCAGGGTCAGGGCGTGGGGCTTGCCGTAGGTCAGCACGCCCGCCGCCGGCAGCGCTATCACGCCCACCAGCAGCAGCCCGTCCACGATGCCCAGCGGCAGCTGCCACCCATGGCCCGCACCGTAAAAATGCAGCACCACTAATATGCCCATCACCGCCGGCAGCGCCGTCCAGCGCCGGGTCTTTTCCGGCCCGCACACAGCCGCCAGCAGCTCATGGGTACCCACCACGCTCAGCGCTGCCAACAGCGCCGCCGTGGCCCAGTCCGGTGCCACGCACAGGATGGCCAGCAGCAGCGGGATGCCGATCACCGCCACGATAATTCTCTGTTTCATATGCTTTCCTCTTTATTTTATCCCGCCGAACCGGCGGTCACGCTGCTGATACGCCACGATGGCCCGGTCCATATCCTCCGGCCCGAAGTCCGGCCACAGGGTATCGCAGAAATACAGCTCCGAATAGGCGCACTGCCACAGCAGAAAGCCCGACAGCCGCTCCTCTCCGCTGGTGCGGATGATGAGCTCCGGATCCGGGAGACCGTCGGTAAACAGGTAGCCGGAGAATCGCTCCTCATCCAGCTCCTCCGGGCGGCAGCGGCCCTCCACACAGTCGGCGGCAAAGTGCCGGGCCGCCCGCAGCAGCTCATCCCGGCCGCCGTAGTTCAGGCAGACGTTGGCCTGAAAGCCCTGAATGTGGGAGGATATCTCGTTGGTGCGCCGGGCCAGTTCCTGCAGCTCCGGCGAAAGGGCGCTCAGGTCCCCCAGAAACCGCAGCCGGATCTGATCCCGCTCCATGGAGTCGATGGCCTCCAGCATATACTGCTTCAGAAGGCCCATGATGGTGTTGACCTCGTCCGCCGGGCGCTTCCAGTTCTCCGTGGAGAATGCGTATACCGTCAGGTACTCCACTCCCAGCTCCTTGCAGTAGGTAGCGATCTTGCGGAACACCTCCGCCCCCACCTTATGTCCGGCGGTGCGGGGCAGGCCCCGACGCTTGGCCCATCTCCCGTTGCCGTCCATGATAACAGCGATATGGCGGGGAAGGCGGTTTTCATCCACCTGCCCCGCCGTATGATGCTTCTTTTTGGAAAACAGGCCCATCAGACAGACATGAGTTCCTTTTCTTTGGTATCCAGCAGCTTATCCAGCTCCTTGCAGTGGTCGTCGGTCATCTTCTGCAGGTCCTTCTCAGCCAGCTTCAGCTCGTCCTCGGTGATCTCGGAGGCCTTCTGCATCTTCTTGAACGCCTCCAGCGCATCCCGGCGGATGTTGCGGATGGCCACCTTGCCGCCCTCGTTGTACTTGCGGATCTGCTTGACCAGTTCCTTGCGGCGCTCCTCCGTCAGCTGGGGGAAGGCCAGCCGGATGGACTTGCCGTCATTCTGGGGATTGATGCCCAGATCGGACTCCTGAATGGCCTTCTCAATGCCCTTCAGGGCCGAGGCGTCCCAAGGGGTGATGAGCAGCGTCCGGGGATCGGGGGACGCCACCGCAGCGATCTGCTGGATGGGGGTGGGGGTGCCGTAGTAGTCCACCTGAATGCGGTTGAGGACGGATGCGTTGGCCCGTCCGGCCCGCACGGCTCCGAAGTCACGCTCCACCGCCTCCACGCTCTTCTTCATCTTTTCCTCGTATACCTTGTAGTGTTCCTTCAGCATGGTTATGCCTCCTTCACGATCGTTCCGATTTTTTCGCCCCGCAGCACACGCACGATATTATACGGGTCTTTCAGTGCAAACACCAGCACCGGGATGTGGTTGTCCATGGACAGGCTGGTGGCGGTGGAATCCATCACCGCCAGATGACGCTTGAGCACCTCGTCATAGGTGATGGCGTCGAATTTCACGGCGTCGGCGTTCTTGGCCGGGTCGCAGTCGTACACGCCGTCGATGTTCTTGGCCAGCAGGATCACGTCGGCGTTGATCTCCGCCGCTCGCAGCACCGCCGCCGTATCGGTGGAGAAGAAGGGGCATCCCACACCGCAGCCAAACAGCACCACCCGGCCCTTTTCCAGATGCCGGACGGCTCTGGCCCGGATATAGGGCTCCGCCACCTCACGGATCTCCAGTGCCGTCTGGAGCCGGACGTCCACGCCCTTCTGTTCCAGCACGTCCGCCAGTGCCATGCAGTTCATGGCCGTGGCCAGCATCCCCATGTGGTCGGCACGGGTACGCTCGATGTGACCCTCGCCGTTCTTCACGCCCCGCCAGAAGTTGCCGCCGCCGATGACAACGCCGATCTGCACGCCCATGTTCACGCACTCCTTGATGACGTCCGCCACCTGACCCAGCACCTGAAAGTCCAGGCCGAAGTGCTTCTCGCCCGCCAGTGCCTCGCCGCTGATCTTCAGCAGCACCCGTTTATACTTCGGTTCGTCCATTGCTCTTCCTCCGTATGTGATACTTGGGAGTATTTTACCTTATTTTTTCCCGTTTGCATAGAGGGAAAAGCAAAATTTTTTCCGGCCTCTCTCCCCGCCTTGCATTTTCCGGCGGAAGATGGTACCATCTCAACGAAAAGAAACTGATAGGAGACGCCTTATGGAGCTGCTGCACATACATAAAGATACATGGGCCGCCGTGGGAGCCACGGCCCTGATCCCCTTTTACCGCCTGACGGATACGGACATTGTCCTGCTGGACACCGGCATCGCCGCCTCTGACCGGGAGGGCCTTACCGCCCTGCTGGAGGAGCACGGCCTGCACCCTAAGGGGATCCTCTGCTCCCACGCCCACTATGACCACGTAGGCAACGCCGCCTATCTCCGCTGCCGTTACGGCTGCCCCATCGCCATGCCCATGATCGAGGCCGCCATCTGCGCCGATGCCACCGCCTTCCGGGCCAACTACGAGACCCTCACCTACGGCACCATCCAGTCCATGTTTCCGGAGGAGTGCTTCCTGTCGGACGTTCTCATCTCTCCGGATATCGATCATCTGGACTTTTGCGGCGTCCGTTTCGGCCTGCTGCCCCTGCCGGGCCACTCTGCCGGGCAGATGGGCTTTATCACCCCCGACGGCACTGCCTATCTGGCGGACTGCCTGTTGGGGCCGGAGCAGCTGCAGCGCTTCAAGCTGCCCACCATCATGCACATTGCCCGTGATCTGACGGTGATGGAGTCCCTCCGCAGTCTCCGCTGCCCGGCCTATGTGCTGGCCCATAAGACCAGCGTCACAGAGCTTGGCCCCGTCATCGATGCCAACATCGCCGCCATCCACGATAAGGGGCGGCGGCTGCTGAGCTGTCTCACCGACGGCATGACCGCCGACCAGTGGCTCTATGCCTACTGCCGTCAGGAGGGCATCCACACTCATGATCCCTTCCGCATCAGCGTCACCCAGCGCAATTTCCTGCATCTGTCGGGCTGGCTGGTGGACGAGGGACAGGTGGCCCTGCACCACGACCTCTGCGTGAGCCGTTACAGTAAGGTGTGAAGTAAGGTGTGAACCGGTCCACGGTGGGTAAGTTCTCGTTTTTTATCGTCTCCGACGGGATGCTTTTCTGCCAATAGCGGTATTTTTCATAGGAACCGTGCCTCCGGCGGCCCACTTTTCCCAGCAGCTGGAAAAGCAGGCCGTCGGAGACACGTTCCGTATCCGCCGAAAGCAAGGCACCCGTGGGGGACAAAAAAGAATCGTCCGTAATGGCCACAGGGGAGGGGGCAGCATCCACTGTCCCCTCCCCTGTTTCTTCTTTCGGCAATTCCGTTTTTTCAATCCTCCAGCAGCTCCGTGAAGCTCCGGATGGTCCGATCGCACACCCGTGTCATCTCCTCCCACGAGACGTGAAAGAACTGATCGTAGACCCCCACCGTGTGCATCCCGGCCGCCTTGGCCCCACGGCACGCCTCCACGGAGTCGTCGTACACCACGCACTCCGCCGGCTCCACGCCCATGCGTCGGGCCGCTACCCGGAAGATCTCCGGATCCTTCTTCTCGATCTTCAGATCGTGGGCAAACAAGATCTCCTCAAAATATGGCATCAGTCCCAGATGCCCCAGTGCCGCCCGGCAGTGGGCCGGAACACTGGAGGTCAGCACCATCATCCGCTGCCCCCGGCGGCGGCACTGATCCAGATACTCCCGCACGCCGGGCTTCACCTGTACCCGTGTGGCGTAGGCGTCCCCGGCCATCTCCATCCACTCTGCCATGATATCCTCCACAGACTCCTCCAGATGGCAGTAGCGCTTGGTGAACTCCGCCGCCAGCGGGAAAATGGTGTGCGCCACCCCCTGATAGTACTCCTTGGTGTAGGGAAAGCCACGCTTGGCCAGAAATGCCTCATCCACCTCCCGCCAGATGCCGTTGGAATCGATCAGGGTCCCGTCCATGTCAAAAATATGCATCCATTCGTCCTCCGCTCGGATCGTTTCTGTGATTATATCAAGTTTTTGCCATTCTGTAAACGCCGGTTTCCCATGTGGACAAACGGGGAAAGCTGTGGTAGAATAGTGTGATAAAATTTTTCGAGCCAACGGGAGGGACCATGCCATGCAGGGAAAGCTCATCGTATTTGAGGGGACCGACGGTTCCGGCAAGGCTACGCAGTCGGAGCTGCTGTGTCAGGAGCTGACCCGGCGGGGCGTTCCCTACCGCAAGCTGACCTTCCCCCGGTATCAGGAGGAATCCTCGGCGCTGGTGCGGCTCTATCTGGGCGGGGCCTTCGGCCAGAAGCCCGGCGATGTCAATGCCTATGCCGCTGCGGCCTTCTACTCCGTGGACCGCTACGCCTCCTATAAGCAGGACTGGGGCAGCTACTATGAGCAGGGCGGTCTGCTCATCGCCGACCGCTATACCACCTCCAACGCCGTTCACCAGACCTCCAAGCTTCCGCCGGAGCAGCAGCGGCCCTTTGTGGACTGGCTCTTTGACTTCGAGTATCAGAAGCTGGGTCTGCCGGCTCCGGATCGAGTGCTGTACCTGGATCTCCCCACGGAGCTGTCCGAGCAGATGATGCGCCGCCGGGAGGAGGCCACCCATACCCATGCCGACATCCATGAGCAGGACGAGGCTTATCTCCGCTCCTGCCGGGAGAGCGCCGCCCGTGTGGTGGACTGGTGCGGCTGGCAGCGCATCCGCTGCGACCGGGACGGCCGGATCCGTAGTATTCAGGACATCCATCAGGAGGTTCTGGAGCGTGTGGCGGATCTGCTGCCGTAAAAAAGGACGGAACGCCGCAGCGTCCCGTCCCGGTTCGGCCGAACCCTATGGTACGTGTCTGTGTCCCTCAGCAGGAGCAGCGGGAATCGCCGCCGCAGCAGCGCTCGTTCTGTCCGCCGCCGCAGCAGCAGAGCACCAGTAAAACGATGACGATCAGCCAGATGCAGGAGCAGTTGTTGTTGTCAAAGCACACTTGAACCTCACCTCACTTGTTCTTCACTGGCTTATTCTATGCCCCACCGCCCCGGAAGGTATCTTGTCCGGTCTGATTTGCGCTGGGGAAAATGCGATAAAGAAAGGAACAACGATCTATGGCAGACCGCAAAAACAACGAGACCACCAGCTGGAACGCCGACGAGGTGCGCCGCCAGCAGACTCAGCGCAAGCAGCGCAAGAAAATGCGCCGGGCCCGTTTCTGGGCCATCTACTGCGCCGGTGTGGTGCTGGCCTCCTGCCTGCTGGCGGGACTGGGTTGGCTCATAGTCAATGACGTGTGCGCCCTGAACAAGGCACCTCTCACCGCCACGGTGGAGATCGAAAAGGGCGACTCCGTGGGGCAGATCGCCTCCAAGCTGAAGAAGGCGGGCATCATCAAATATAAGCTGCTGTTCGTCATCACCAGCCCCCTCTTCCACGCCAAGGACACCATCCAGCCCGGCAGCTACGAGCTCAACACCGACATGGACTACAACTGCATCATCGACTCCATGCAGCAGGGCTCCTCTGTGGCCGAGACGGTGAAGGTCACCATCCCGGAGGGCTACTCCGTGCAGGAGACCATCCAACTGCTGGCCGACAGCGACGTGTCCAATGTGGAGGACCTGACGGAGGCCGCCAAGAACCATGTGTTCGACTACACCTTTGTGGATAACGAGAATCTGGGCAGCATCACCCGGCTGGAGGGCTACCTCTTCCCGGATACCTACGAGTTCTTCCACAAGGAGGACGCCGTCTCTGCGCTGGATCGCCTGCTCTCCAACTTCCAGACCCGTGTCAGCGGCGATCTGCTGACGGATATCGAGAACTCCCAGTACAGCCTCCGTGAGATCGTCACACTGGCCTCCATCATTGAAAAGGAGGCCATCGGGGATGACGAGGAGCGTGCCAACATCTCCTCCGTGTTCTATAACCGTCTCAGCGGCGACAACTCCGAGATCGGCACCGCCCTCCAGTCCGACGCCACTATCTACTATGCCCTGCACATCGCCGGCATGGACGATACCCAGTTCTCCACGGATCTGGACAGCCCCTACAACACCTACAAATACGGCGGCCTCCCCGTCGGCCCCATCTGCAACCCCAGTCTGTCCTCCATCAAGGCGGCGGTGCATCCCAACGACACCGGCTACTACTACTTTGCCTACGGCAAGGATGGAGTCAGCCACTTCTTCCGCACCTATGATGAGCATCTGGCCTTCGTCAACAGCGATATGTACGCCCCGGATTGATGGATATGATGAGAAAAAAGCCTGAGCTGCTGTCCCCGGCCGGGGATATGGAAAAGCTGAAAATGGCCGTGGCCTATGGTGCCGACGCCGTGTATCTGGCAGGCACCTCCTTCGGGATGCGCTCCTTCGCCGGGAATTTCTCCCCGGAGGAGCTGCCCCTTGCGGTGGCCTATGCCCATGACCACGGCGTCCGGGTCCACGTCACCGTCAATACCATGCCCCGCAGCGGCGAGGTGGATGCCCTCCCCGCCCATCTGGAGCGCCTGAACGATGCCGGGGTGGATGCTCTCATTCTGGCGGATCTGGGAGCCTTCACGCTGGCGGGGAAATACGCCCCCCGCTGCGAGCGCCACATCAGCACCCAGCAATCCATCGCCAACTACGCCTGCGCTCAGGCGTGGTACGATCTGGGCGCCAAGCGGGTGGTGCTGGCCCGTGAGCTGAGCATGGACGAGATCCGTGAGATCCGCCGCCGCACCTCCCCGGAGCTGGAGCTGGAAACCTTCTGCCACGGGGCCATGTGCGTGTCCTACTCCGGCCGCTGCCTGCTCTCCAATTACATGACCGGTCGGGACTCCAACCGGGGCGCCTGCGCCCAGCCCTGCCGCTACCAGTACGCCCTGATGGAGGAGAAGCGCCCCGGCGAGTACTTTCCGGTGTTCGAGGACGAAAAGGGCACCTACATCATGAACTCCCGCGATATGTGCATGATCGACCATCTGGACGACCTCATGGACGCCGGAGTGGATTGCCTGAAGATCGAGGGCCGGGCCAAATCCGCCTATTATGCCGCCATCGTTACCGGTGCTTACCGCCATGTTATCGACGACGTGGCGCAGGGCCGCCCCGCCGACCCCGTCTGGCGGGACGAGGTGGAGCACGTCAGCCACCGCCACTATTCCACCGGCTTTTTCTACGGCCCTCCCGGCCAGTATTACGAGAACTCCCGCTATATCCGGGACTGGCAGATCTGCGCCGTGGTAACGGGCTGCACCCCGGAGGGACTGGCCACCCTGAGTCTCCGCAACAAGTTCCGCACCGGCGATACCGTGGAGGTGGTGGGGCCGGATACCCGTCCCTTCTCCCTTACCGTGCCGGAGATGGCGGATGCCGACGGACTGCCCCTCTTTGAGCCGAAAACGCCTCAGATGACCTTTACCATGCCCCTGCCCCGGCCGGTACCGCCTATGAGCTTCATCCGCCATGCCGTGGACCTGTCGGGAAAGTAATGCCCCCATGACCGCCACCCCCTTCCGAACCCCGGAAGGGGGCGTTGTTTCGGCACAGACATGACAGGTTCAAGTTGAAATCGTTTTTCCCCCCTCCTAAAGCTATATCCCCTGCGGGGCGGACCCTCTGTCCGCCCCGCTTCCTTTTGCCCATAAAAATTCCCCGCTCCGGCAACTGGCTCTTTTCAATCGATGCAGATTGCGGTATAATAGGCTCTGATTACGACCCGATGGAGGTGCCTATCTCATGGAAGTGAAGCGCTGGGAGCTCATGCCCCATGTGTATCTGACCTATCTGCCGGCCCGGAAATTCAAAACCGGGGTGCTGTCGGCCCAATTCATCACGCCGCTGGCCAAGGAAACGGCGTCCTACAACGCCCTGCTGCCGGCGGTGCTGCACCGCGGCACCATGCGCTGCCCGGACATGGAGCAGCTCGCTGCGGCCATGGATCGGCTCTACGGCGCACAGATCAGCCCCACCATCCGCAAGCGGGGGGAGACGCAGTGCCTTGGCTTCGTGGCCAGCTTTATCGACGACCGGTTCGTCTCCCGGAATGAACCGCTGCTGGAGCCTGCGGCGGAGCTGCTGGGGGAGCTGCTGCTGGACCCTGTGACCCGTGGCGGCCGGTTTCTACAGGAATATGTGGAGGGCGAGAAGGCCAATCTGGCCGACGCCATCCGCTCCATCCGCAACGACAAGCGGGACTGGGCCGATCTGCGGCTTTTGCAGGAGATGTGCGCCGGGGAGCCCTATGGCATCAGCCGCTTCGGTGACGAGGCGGGGCTGGCCAAGATCAACAACCAGAAGCTCTACGCTCACAGCCAGCGGATGATGTCCTCCTCCCGGCTGGAGCTGTTCTACTGCGGCAGCGCCGAGTGCCATCGGGTGGAGGAGGCCCTGCTGACGGCCTTCTCCTCCCTGACCCGTGGCCCCCAAACGGAGCCGGAGCCGCCCCGACGGTTCGCCGCTCCCTCCCAGCCCCGACTGGTGACGGAGGAGATGGACGTGACGCAGGGCAAGCTCTCCATGGGCTTTCGCTGCGATACCGATGACGAGCCCGCCATGATCCTGGCTAATCTCATGTTCGGCGGCTCCAGCAACTCCAAGCTGTTTCTGAACGTCCGGGAGAAGCTCTCCCTCTGCTACTATGCCTCCAGCACCTACGTCCGCTCCAAGGGCATCCTGACGGTGTCCTCCGGCATCGAGACGGCGGACTATGACCGGGCCGAGGCGGAGATCCTCCGCCAGCTGGACGAGATCCGGCAGGGCCTCTGGGAGGACTGGGAGCTGACGGCGGCACGGGAGAGTCTGCTCAGCGCCCTGCAGGCGCTGGGAGATTCTCAGGGCGCGCTGGAGAACTACTATCTGGGGCTGGCAGCCACCGGCCGCCGGGAGACCCCGGAGGAGATGGCGGCGCTGCTGCGGCAGGTGACCCCGGAGCGCATCCGTGCGGCAGCCCAGAGCGTGCAGCTGGATACCATTTACTTCCTGAAGGGAAAGGAGGCGTGAGGATGTATTATCCCCGCATTGACGAGACGGTGACCTTCCGCCGCCTGAAAAACGGCCTGCCGGCCTATGTGGTCCACAAGCCCGGCTACACCCGGAAATACGCCATGTTCGCCACCCGCTACGGCGGCATGGACCTGCGCTTTCAGCAGGACGGCGCATGGCAGGATACCCCGGCGGGCATCGCCCACTATCTGGAGCACAAGATGTTCGACACCGCCGACGGAAACGCCATGCAGGAGATGGCCAAAAACGGCGCCGAGCCCAATGCCTTTACCAGCAACGCTATGACGGCCTACTACTTCGACTGCACGGAGCATTTTGACGAGAATCTGCGGCAGCTGCTGTCCTTTGTGTCGATGCCGTACTTCACCGACGAGAGCGTGGCCAAGGAGCAGGGCATTATTGCTCAGGAGATCGGCATGATCGAGGACGACCCGGAGTGGCAGGTCTATAAGCGGATGCTGCAGGCCCTGTACCGGGAGAGTCCCGCCCGTATCCCCGTGGCCGGCTCCGCGGAGAGCATCTCCCGCATCACCGCCGAGACCCTGTACCGCTGCCACAAGGCCTTCTACACCCCCGCCAATATGTGTCTGGTGGCGGTGGGTGATCTGGACGCCGAGGCGGTGTTCCGGGCAGCGGAGGATATCCTGCCCCCGGAAAGCGGCCCGGATATCCCCCGTGACTACGGTGGCAGCGAGGGAGACACCCCCGCTCAGTCGGAGACCTCCTGCCGGATGGAGGTGTCCATGCCGTCGTTTCTGGTGGGCTTCAAATGCCCCGCTCCCCCGGAGGGAGAGCAGCGGCTGCGCTGGGACATCCTGGGGGATCTGGCCTGCGATATCCTCATGGGGGACTCCAGTCCCCTGTTCTCCCGGCTGTATAGTCAGGGTCTCATCAACGGCTCCTTCGGCAGCTCCTTCGACCTGCTGCCCGGAGCGGCCTACGCCTACGCCGGCGGCGACAGCAACGATCCCGCTGCCGTGATGGAGGCCATTTTAGAGGAGGCCCGACGCCTGACCTGTGAGGGTCTGGATCCGGACTACTGGCAGCGGATGAAGCGGGGGAACTTCGGGGCCTCCCTGAAGGGTCTCAACTCCTTCGATTCCATCGCCATTTCGCTGGTGGAGGGCTGCTTCCAGCACTTTGATCCCCTGCGCTTCCCGGAAATTTACGACAGCATCACCCCGCAGGATGTGCTGGATTTCATCCGGGAGCATATCTGCCGCAGCCGTGCGGCCCTGTCCGTTATCTATCCCAAGGAGGACTGATCGTGAACGACAACTGGAAATTTTCCGCTCTTCCCTATACCAGCCCCGATGTAGAGGCCCTTCAGGCCCGGTATGATGCCCTGACCCAGCGGGCTAAGGACGCCCAAGATCCGGAGGATCTGCTGGAGGTGGTTCGGCAGCGGGATGCCCTCCAGCAGGAGGTAGCTCTCTGCCAGAGCATCGCCACCATCCGGGCCTTCCACGATGTCACCGATGAATTTTACCAGCGGGAGCTGCAGGAGACTCTGCCCCGACTGGAGACGCTGGATACCCAGTCCCTGTCCATGACCATTGCAGACAGTCCCTACGCTGCGGCGGTGGATGAGGCCTTCGGCCCCCAGCTGCGCCGCCTGCTGACGCTGGACCAGCGGCTCCGCACCGGCGGCAAGGAGCTGCAGGCCCGCATCTCCCGGCTCACCGCCCAATATCAGCAGCTGGCAGCCTCCACCAAGTATCAGGTGCAGGGCGAGACTCTCAGCGGCGGTCAGCTGCGCTTTGCACTGACCAGCACCGACCGGGAGCGCCGCAAGGCCGCCTATGACGCCCAGCAGCAGACCGCCGTGGAAAACGGCCCCGTGATGGAAAAGCTCCTGCGGGAGCTGGTCCATGCCCGGAACCAGCTGGCCCGTGAAAACGGCTTTGACAGCTTTGCCGACTACGGCGATCTCAGTATGCAGCGTCTGGGCTATGGCCGGGCGGAGTTGGACGAGTTCTGCCGTCAGGTGCAAAAGTACATCACCCCCCTGTACCTGCAAATGCAGGAGCAGCAGCGCCAGCGGCTGGGGGTGGAAACGCTGCTGCCCTATGACCGGGCGCTGGTGTTCCCAGAGGGCAACGCCGTCCCCGTGGCGGCAGAGGAGCTGCCCAAGGCCGCTGGCCGGATGTATCACGCCTTGAGTCCGGAGGCAGGACATTTCTTCGACGAGATGGTCCGCCACGACCTGTTGGACGTGGCAGGCTCTCCCAATAAAATCTCCGGCATGGGCTTCTGCGATATGCTGGGTGCCCCCTGCGGGATGCCCTTCATCTTCGCCAACTGCGACGGCACCGGCTCCGACGTCACCGTCTATACCCATGAGCTGGGCCACGGCCTTCAGGGCTACCTCTCCTACCGCAGCCAGCCGCTGGCGGACTATGTGGGGCTGAGTCCCGATCTGGCGGAGGTCCACTCCAAAACCATGGAGCTGCTGACCCTCCCCTACGCACGGGACTTCTTCGGCCCTCACGCCCCCCAGTTCCTGACGGAGCACCGCTACGACTTCATTAAGGAGCTGTGCGCCTTCTGCTCCATCCACACCTTCGAGACGTGGCTCTATGAGCACCCGGATGCCTCTCTTTCTCAGTGGGCGGAGGAGTTCGACCGCACGGAGAAGGCCTTCGGCCGGGCGCAGAACAACGAGCCGTGGCGGCAGCAGGTGCTGGCCGGCTGCGATCTGTTCACCAACATGGCCATCTATATGCTCCCCCGCTATGTGGTGAGCTACGCCCTCTCCATCGTCTGCGCCCAGCAGCTGAAGGCCGCCTATGACGCCGACCCCGTGGACGGCTGGGCCAGATACCACGCCCTGTGCGCCTCCGGCGGCAGCAAGCTCTACGCCGAAACGCTGGCAGCTGCCGGGCTGGAGCTGCCCTACGCCCCCGGTGTGGTGGAGCGGCTGGCCCATGAGCTGGCGGCGCAGGCCTGAAGCCACCCCACCCCTTCGAGCGCACGGCGCTCTGCACTTTATCCCAAGGAGGAATCATCATGCAAATTATGACTGACAGCCCCATCCGGTTCCCCGGCCTGTTCGGGGACTGGGCCTTTACCGCCAGCTCCAAGGCGCTGGACATCGGCAACGGCATCTACTGGTACGGTATCCTCATCGCCCTTGGTCTGGTCATCGCCATCTGGTGGTGCATGAACCAGAAATCCAAGTACGGCATCACCGAGGACGACCTGCTGGACAGCGTTCTGTGGGGCATCCCCTGCGCCATCGTGGGGGCAAGAATTTACTATGTGCTGTTCTATCTGGATCAGTTCAAAAACAGCGACGGCAGCTTCAGCTTCCGTAAGGCCATCGCCATCTGGGACGGCGGTCTTGCCATCTACGGCGCCGTCATCGCCGTGGTCATCGTGGGCATCTGCGTCAGCCGTCACAGGGGCTATAAGCTGGGAGCCATGCTTGACCTTGCGGTGATGGGCCTGCTCATCGGCCAGTGCATCGGCCGGTGGGGCAACTTCATGAACCGGGAGGCCTTCGGCGCCGAGACCACCCTGCCCTGGCGGATGCAGCTGACCACCGTCACCGGCCAGCTGGTGGAGGTCCACCCCACATTCCTGTATGAGAGCCTGTGGAATCTGGTGGGCCTGCTGCTCATCATCTTCGTGGTATCCAAGGCCCGCCGCTTCGACGGTGAGAACACATGGTTCTACTTCCTGTGGTACGGCATCGGCCGCTTCTGGATCGAGGGCCTGCGGACCGACAGCCTGTACCTCTTCAACTGGACCATCGGTGGCCAGCCCATCCGGGTGTCTCAGGCCCTGAGCCTTGTGATGGTATTCGTGTCCCTCTTCATGCTGTACTACAACATCAAGCTCCATCCCCACAAGCCGGAGGAGCTGTATGTCAACATCGTGGCGGCCCGCAACGCTGCCGCAGCCGAAGCGGCTGCCGCCCCGGCAGCTGAGTCTCCCGCTCAGGCGACTCCCACTGAGGATGCTCCCGCCGAAGCCGTCTCTTCCGAGACGGAGGCTCCCTCCCAAGAGGAGCCCTCCGGCGAAGCTCCGACGGAGGATCCGTCATGAGCGCCGTGCTGTTAGACGGCAAGGCCCTGTCCGCCCGGATGCGGGAGCGGCTGCGGCAGAAGGCCGCCGCCCTGCCCCGCCAGCCGGGTCTGGCGGTGATTCTGGTGGGGGATGACCCCGCCAGCGCCGTATACGTCCGCAACAAGGAGAAGGACTGCGCCCAGTGCGGGGTGCGGTGCCTGAACCACCATCTGCCCGCCGAAGCCACCCAGCAGGAGCTGCTGGCGCTGGTGGAGGAGATGAACCGCCGGGAGGACGTGGACGGGATCCTGGTGCAGCTGCCTCTGCCGGAGGGGCTGGACAGCCGGGCCGTGCTGGAGGCCATCCGCCCGGAGAAGGACGTGGACGCCTTCCACCCGGAGAATGTGGGTCGCCTGATGCTGGGGCTGCCCCGGTTCCTGCCCTGCACCCCCGCCGGGATCATGGCCCTGCTGCGGGCGTATGGCATCTCCCCCGCCGGGAAACACTGTGTGGTGGTGGGCCGCAGCAACATCGTGGGAAAGCCCATGGCCCTGCTGCTTCTGGCGGAGGATGCCACCGTCACCGTCTGCCACAGCCGCACGCCGGATCTGGCGGAGCAGTGCCGCCGGGCGGATATCCTCATCTCCGCCGTGGGTCGCCGTGGCCTCATCACCTCCGACATGGTCAAGCCCGGCGCCGTGGTCGTGGATGTGGCTATGAACCGCAATGAGGAGGGCAAACTCTGCGGCGACGTGGACTTCGCCGCCGTAGCGGAAAAGGCGGCCTATATCACCCCCGTGCCGGGGGGCGTAGGCCCCATGACACGGGCCATGCTCATGGAAAATACCGTCTCCGCATCCCGCAGACGGCAGCGCAAGGAGGACTGACCTATGAAAACAGATATCGAGATCGCACAGAGCTGTACCCTCCTCCCCATCACCGCCATCGGCGCAAAGCTGGGCCTGACGGAGGAGCAGCTGGAGTGCTACGGCCGCTATAAGGCCAAGCTGCTGCCCTCCGCCACAGCGGGCAAACCCCAGACCGGGAAGCTGATCCTGGTCACAGCCATCAACCCCACTGCCGCCGGGGAGGGGAAGACCACCACCAGCATTGGGCTGGCGGACAGCCTGTCGGCGCTGGGGAAAAAGACGGTGCTGGCTCTGCGGGAGCCGTCTCTGGGGCCGGTGTTCGGCCTCAAGGGCGGAGCCACCGGCGGCGGCTGGGCGCAGGTGGCCCCCATGGAGGACATCAACCTCCATTTCACCGGCGACTTCCACGCCATCGGCGCCGCCAACAACCTGCTGGCGGCCATGGTGGATAACCACATCTATCAGGGCAACGCTCTGGACATCCAACAGGTGACGTGGCGGCGCTGCGTGGACATGAACGACCGCCAGCTGCGGTACATTCTCTGCGGCTTGGGGGGCAAGGGAAACGGCGTACCCCGTGAGGAAGGCTTTGACATCACTGTGGCTACGGAGGTCATGGCGGTGCTGTGTCTGGCGGAAAATTTAGCGGACTTGAAGGCTCGTCTGGCCCGGATGATCGTGGGATACAACGGCCACGGCCAGCCGGTGACTGCCGGCGACCTGAAGGCGGCGGGGGCCATGGCTGCCCTATTGAAGGACGCCATCCGCCCCAATCTGGCCCAGTCGCTGGAGGGGACTCCCGCCATTATCCACGGCGGTCCCTTCGCCAACATCGCCCACGGCTGCAACAGCGTGGCCGCCACCAAGGCCGCCCTGCGGCTGGGGGACTATGTGGTAACGGAGGCGGGCTTCGGCGCTGATCTGGGGGCCGAAAAGTTTCTGGATATCAAGTGCCGCGGATCGGGACTGCGGCCGGATGCAGTGGTGATCGTGGCCACGGTCCGGGCCCTGAAACTCCACGGGGGCGCCGATAAGACCCAGCTGGCCACGGAGGACACGGCAGCCCTGCGCCGAGGCATCCCCAATCTGCTGCGGCACATCGAGAACATTACGCAGGTCTATGGCCTGCCGGCGGTGGTGGCCCTGAACCGCTTCACCAGCGACACGGCGGCAGAGCTGGCACTGGTGCAGGAGGCCTGCGCCGCCTACGGGGCGGAGGTGGCCCTATCGGAGGTGTGGGAGAAGGGCAGCCGGGGCGGCATGGAGCTGGCCTGCGGCGTTCTGCGGTCGCTGGAGCGGGAGAATCACTTCCGCTTCGCCTACGATGCCGCTCTCCCCATTCGGGACAAGCTGCTGGCCCTGACCCAAAGGGTCTACGGTGGCCGCAATGTGGCCTATACCGAGGAGGCCGACCGGGAGATCAACCGCCTGACGGAGCTGGGCTTCGGCGGCCTGCCGGTGTGCGTGGCCAAGACCCAGTACAGTCTTTCCGATGACCCCACAAAGCTGGGGGCCCCTCAGGACTTCATCTTGACGGTGCGGAAGGTGAAGGTCTCCGCCGGAGCCGGGTTCATCGTGGCCCTGACGGGGGACATTCTCACCATGCCGGGTCTGCCCAAGACCCCGGCGGCAGAGGCCATCGACGTGGACGAAAACGGCGTCATCTCCGGCCTGTTCTGATAGGTAACATAACACGATAGAAATAGTAAAAAAGCATCGCATCTGCTATGCAGATGCGATGCTTTTTGTTCTCTTATCCCCTCAGAACAACCGCCGGCCCGTCAGGAAGTGGCTGGCATAGTAGCTCTCGCTGAAGGATGTGATCTTCACACAGTTGAAGCGGGAATCGGAGGTGGCGTGGATGAACTGCCCGTCTCCGATGTAGATGCCGCAGTGGGAGGCGGCGCTGGAGGAGAAATCCGCATCCTGAAAGAACACCAGATCCCCCGGCTGCAGTTCCCCGAAGCCCACCGCCATGCCGTAGCTCAGCTGATCCGTGGCCCCGTGTGGCAGATACACCCCAAACCGCTGATAGATGTACATGGTATAGCCGGAGCAGTCAAAGCCGCTGGGAGACGCCCCGCCATAGGCGTAAGGCACCCCCTGATAGGACAGGGCCAGCGCCACCAGATCCGACGCCGATCCGGAAACCGTTCCGGCGTCGCCGCCGCTGGGCAGATCGCCGGAGCCGCCGGAGGAACCACTGTCGGAGGACGTATCTCCCCCGGGCTGGGGCCGTGAGGCAGACAGCTCCAGATAGTCCCCGGAGACGTAGCCGCTCACCCCGTCGTAGTCTACATAAAACCAGCCGTTTTCAAATCCGGACACCGACACCCACGCCCCATTGGGGAGGGATGTCACCGTTTCATAGCCGGTACCGGCCCCGGAGCGCAGATTCAGTGCATCCGCCGTCACCTGTCCGTAGCCGGTCAGGCCGGAGGTTCGCAGGTCCAGATATTCCCCGGAGAGATAGCCCTCGATGCCGTCGTAGCGCACCTGATACCAGCCGCCGCTCTTTCCCGTGACGGCCACCGTGGTGCCATAGTCCACCAGCGCCAGCGCCTCGGCGTCCCAATCGCCGCTGCGGCGGATGTAGAGGGCGTCAGTGGTGACAGCCGCCGCCAGCACGGAGGTATCCGTCGCCGGAAGGCTCTCCTCCTCCGCAGGCTCCGCTGTCACGTCTGCCGTCGGCTCCGCCGTCTGGGGGGCCGCCAGAGCCGCAGTCTCCGCCGCCTTCAGCTTCTCCAGCGCCTCTCTTGGCACCACCATGCCCAAGTGGACGGCGGGGGAAACCACATTCTCCGGCGGCGTGCGCTCCGTGGTGAGATGTACCGTACACAAAGCCGCCAGCAGGATCACCAGCGCCGCCAGCAGGAATTTTCGTGTCATGCCGGACACCCGCTTATTTCCCGGCCAGAGCCCGCTCCAGCCAGATGGAGCCCACGTCCATGGCTGCGTACAGGCTGTCCTTCTCGGACTTCTTCACCACCCGGTCACGGGACTTCAGGTCGGGATCCGTCAGCTGCAGCTGCACGGACACACGGGTGGCCACGTCCATGTCCTGCTCCTTCTTGGTGTCCAGGATCTGCAGCATAATGATGTACTTGTCCGCCATGCTGCCGTAGTAAATGATGTTGTCGATACGGCGCAGAGGGTGGTTTTTATAGATGAGACCCTCGGTCTTTTTGTTTTCAGCCATTTGAATAACTCCCTTCTTTAATAGAACCATACACTTGTAACCAAATTGTAACACACACCGCTCCCCTTGTCAATTCGCCCGCCGGGAAAAAGCCTGCCGCTTTCTGTCGTCGGGATCATTCCACGCCCTCCCGCCGCTGAATTTTTAGCATCCACATTCATTTTATCTCATATTAGTAAGGTTTCATGATCCCATTTTACAGCGATTTTCGCATACACAGCGCAGATAGTGAAATCCTTTCCGCCAAATCCCCCATAGTTTCGTCACGTTTTCGTCACATAACAGAAAACAGTCTCTCTATACGCTAAAAAGTGCTTGCCAAAAAATGGCAGTTGGTGTATAATGACCAGAGATTTTCAAAAGAGGAGACCTTGCCATGTCTGCTATGACTGCTTCGGAGCGCCGCCAGCAAATCGCCCGGCTACTTTCCGCATCCCAAGCGCCTATCAGCGCCACGACTCTTTCCCAGGAGCTGGGCGTCAGCCGTCAGATCATCGTGGGGGATATCGCCCTGCTGCGTGCCGCCGGTCAGGAGATCACCGCCACCGCACGGGGCTATGTGATCCCCGCACAAAATGGCCTGCTGCGCCGCATCGCCTGTACGCACTCTGCCGAGGAGACACGGGACGAGCTCGACGCCATGGTGGACTGCGGCTGTACCGTGGTGGACGTCATCGTGGAGCACCCGGTCTACGGGCAGCTTACCGCTCCCCTGCACCTGTCCAGCCGTCTGGACGTGGATCAATTCATGAAGCGCATGGACGGGGCCGCCCCCCTGTCCCAGCTCACCGGCGGCGTGCATCTGCACACCCTCTCCTGCCCGGACGAGACCGCCTATGAGCATCTGCTGCAGCTTCTGCGCCAGCGGGGCTTTCTGGTGGAGTGACCACCGGCCCTAAAAGAACGACCATTTCCTCTTTTCCCGGCGGAGGCCCTCCCTCCGCCGGGAATTTTTCTGTTGACAAATGGAAAAGAGCCGCTATAATATATGGAAGCTGTCATGTGTCAAGACACCAAAGTTTACCAATAAGAGAGGGACACTCATGAACAAATTCAAAGCATTTCTGGCCCGGAAGAACATCGCATTCTCCGCCAAGCGCTACTTTATCGACGCCATGGGAGCTATGGCGCAGGGTCTCTTCTGCACCCTGCTGGTGGGGACCATCCTCAACACTCTGGGGACGCAGCTGCACATCGGCTTCCTGACGGAGAGCATCGTCACCATCGGCAAGGGCGAGGGGGCCGTGGCCTACACCATCGGCAGCCTGTGCTCCGCCATGGTGGGCCCCGGCATGGCGGTAGCCATCGGCCGGGCACTGGAGGCCCCGCCGCTGGTGCTGTTCTCCCTGATCCCCGTGGGCTTCGCCACCAACTCCATGGGTGGAGCCGGCGGCCCGCTGGCGGTGCTGTTCGTCACCATTCTGGCCGCCGAGCTGGGTAAGGCCGTCAGTAAGGAGACTAAGATCGATATTCTGGTGACGCCCATCGTCACGGTGCTGGCGGGCATCGGCTTCGCCGCCCTCATTGCCGCCCCGGTGGGCAAGGCCGCCTCCGCCGTGGGACAGGCCATCATGTGGGCCACGGAGCTCCAGCCCTTCTTCATGGGGATCATCGTCTCCGTGGTCATCGGCGTGGCCCTGACCCTTCCCATCTCCTCCGCCGCCATCTGTCTGGCGCTGGGCCTGACGGGTCTGGCCGGCGGCGCCGCCGTAGCAGGCTGCTGTGCCCAGATGATCGGCTTCGCCGTCATGAGCTTCCCGGAGAACCGCTGGGGCGGTCTGGCGGCGCAGGGACTTGGCACCAGTATGCTGCAAATGGGCAACATCGTCCGCAATCCCCGTGTCTGGATCCCCCCCACGCTGGCCGCCGCCGTCACCGGCCCCATCGCCACCTGCATCTTTGGGCTGCAAATGAACGGCCCCGCCGTGTCCAGCGGCATGGGCACCTGCGGGTTGGTGGGGCAGATCGGCGTATATACCGGCTGGGTCAGCGACGTGGCCGCCGGACTGAAACCCGGCATCGGCGCCATGGACTGGCTGGGGCTGGCGCTGATCTCCTTCGTGTTGCCGGCGGTGCTGACGTGGCTGTTCGCCATGCCTCTGCGGAAGTGGGGCTGGATCAAGCCCGGCGACCTGAAGCTGGATCTGTAAGCCTTTCGTCTAAAAAAAGAGGGCCTGCGGCATCGCCGCAGGCCCTCTTTTACTATTTCATCAAAACCGCAGCAGCAGCTCCCGTGCGATCTCCTGTCCCTGCCGCAGATAGATGCGGGGTACCCGCTTGCTGACGGCGCAGGTCAGCTCATAGGGGATGGTTCCCGCCTGCTCCGCCATATCGTTGACGGAGTTGTCCGGCCCGAAGATCTCCACCTCGTCCCCCACGTCCACGCTGGGCCGATCCGTCAGATCGATCATGCACATATCCATGCAGATGCGTCCCCGCTGGGGGGCAGGCCCCTCCGCCGTCATCATCTGCCACCGGTCGGACAGGCACCGGAAAAATCCGTCGGCGTAGCCGTAAGGCACCACGCCCATGCGGGTGGTGCGGTCCGTGACGAACCGCCGCCCATAGCTGACGGAGGTCCCCGGCTCATAGACCTTGATGGTGCTGACGGTGGTTTTCAGTGTCATCACAGGCCGCAGGCCAAGCTGCCCGGCAAATTCACCGCAGCCATACAGCAGCAGCCCCGGCCGCACCATATCCAGATACGTCTCCGGCCACCGGGCCACCGCCCCGGTGTTGGCGCAGTGCCGCAGGGGGAACCTCCGTCCCAGCCGCTGCTCCACCGCCCCGATGACCCGGCAGAACAGGTCGAACTGCCCCCGTGTATAGGCGTCGCTCTCCGCATCCGCCTCATCGGACACAGCGAAATGGGTGAAGATACCCTCCGCCTCCAGTCCCGGCAGAGTGCAGGCAGCACAGATGCCCGCCACCCCCGTCTCGAAGTGGTCACCTCCGCACAGGAAGCCCAGCCGGGACATCCCGGTATCCACCTTGATGTGGACCTTCAGCGTGCCGCCGCAGCGCACCGCCTCGGCGCTGTACTCCAGTGCCTTGGCTTCGCAGGTCACCGTCTGCGTGATGTGGTAGCGCAGCAGCTCCTCCACCCGCTCCGGCGGCGTATGGCCCAGAATCAGAATGGGCATATGGATACCCCCGGCCCGCAGCTCCATGGCCTCGTCCAGACTGGACACCGCCAGATAGTCCGCCCCCAGCTCCTCCAGCACTCGGGACACCTGCACCGACCCGTGGCCATAGGCGTCCGCCTTCACCACGCCCACGAACCTTGTCTCCGTCCGCCGCCGCAGTGTTTGATAATTATGCGCCAGCGCATCCAGATCGATCTCCGCCCAGGTGCGCCTCAGTGTGGATTCCATGTCTGTTCCTCCTCTGCCCCGCAGGGCCAGATATCTTGCCTCTCATGATACTACATCCCGCCGGAAAAGTCTATGGGCAGAACACCGAAAAGCGGGGACGGCCTCCCGTCCCCGCCGCCGTTACTTCCTCCGGCAGGCCGCTGCCACCAGTCCGCCCAGCGTCACCAGCGCCAGTACGTTGGGCAGCACCATCAGCTGGTTGAATAGATCCGCCAGCTCCCATACCAAGTCGTTGGACAGGCACGAGCCCAGAAAGATGAACCCGATGGCCAGCACCGAATACACCCCCACGGCCTTCTCCCCCAGCAGCCACGATACGTTGAGCCGCCCGAAGAAATTCCAGCTGAGGATGGTGGAAAAGGCGAAAAACAGCAGGCACACCGCCACGAACATACTGCCCGCCCGGCTGCCCAGCACCGTGCCGAAGGCCAGCTGCGCCATGTTGGCCTTGCTGACGCCCTCCGCCGCCCCGGCGGAGAGGATGCCGTTTCCTGCATACAGGGTGGAGATCACCACCAGCGCCGTCATGGTCAGCACCACGAAGGTATCGATGAACACACCCGTCATGGCCACCACTCCCTGCTCGTGGGGACGCTTCACCTTGGCCATGGCGTGGGCGTGCGGTGTGGAGCCCATGCCCGCCTCATTGGAGAACAGCCCCCGCTTGACCCCCTGACTGACGGCCATTTTCAGGGCATAGCCCAAGCTGCCGCCGATGATGGCGTTGGGGACGAAGGCGTAGCGGAAGATCATCCCCACCGCCTCCGGCAGGTACCGGATCCGGCACACCAGCACCACAAGTCCCCCCAGCAGATACAGCGCCGCCATAACCGGCACCAGCTTCTCCGTGACCCCGGCAATGCGCTGGATGCCTCCCAGAAACACCACCGCCGCCAGCACCGCCACCGCGATGCCCACCGCCCACGACGGCACACCGAAGGCGGCAGCGCAGGTCTCCCCGATGGAATTGGACTGCACCATGCACCCCATGAAGCCCAGCGCCAAGATCAGTGCCACGGCGAAAAAGCCCGCTAAAAACGTGCCGAACCTCCCCGGAAAGGCCCGCTTGATATAGTACACCGGCCCGCCGCTGACGCTGCCGTCCTCGGCCACCCGGCGGGTCTCCTGAGCCAGCACCGCCTCGGCGTAGATGGTGGCCATGCCGAAAAAGGCGATGATCCACATCCAGAAGATGGCCCCCGGCCCGCCCAGCAGGATGGCTCCGCAGGCGCCAATGATGTTGCCGGTACCCACCTGAGCGGCGATGGCGGTGGTCAGGGCCTGAAAGGAGGACAGCCCCCCCTTCTGCCTACCGCCCCGCATATTGAACTCTCCGAACACCGACCGCATCCCCTCACCGAAGCACCGTACCTGCACAAACCGGGTGCGGACGGAGAAATACAGACCCGTGCCGATGAGCAGGAACACCAGAATATAATCCGACAGATAAAAGTTGATGCGCTGTACCACCTGCAATACCGCTTCCATAATGTGTCTCCTCCCTGCCCCTCTGCGAAAAAAGGAGCCGCCGGCCTGTGCCAGCGACTCCGGAGAAACCACCAATCCGCCGCCCATAAGGCGGTCCGGTCGCTCTGTCCTTTTGCCTGAGAGATTCGGCCCGTAGACCTTGCACCTTCGGCACTCACTGTCGTGAGCTTCTCCAGAGTCCCCTCCCCGGCCAGTCTCCTCGGATTCTGTCCGCATCTTAGGGGCATATGTTTTTACTGGGCATACTATACCACAGATGACCAGCGGATGCAAGCCCTATCCGCAAAATTTTTTCCGCCGTCACTTCAGCCGCTGCCACCGGCCCTCCCGCAGGGTCCCCGCCGTCACGGGACAGTCCAGCGCCGCCGCCAGCCGCCGGGCCAGTGGCCACTCCTCCGCCCGATCCACCTGATTCAGGAATACCCGGTCGTGGAGGCACTCCAGACGCACCACACGAGCCGCCAGCTCCGGCGTTACCTCCTGATCCTCCGTGGCGCCCGCCAGCCGGGCATACAGCTCTGGCCGATGGGCCATGCGGCTGATGGGCTTGCCGAAGCCGTCGGCCCCCATCACCAGCACCGTAGCCTGCCGCTCCTCCGGCAGCACCGGCTCCCAGTCGGCATGGGCCTTGAAAGGCCGCCCCGCCGAGCCGTCGGCCTCCACCAGCACGAAATCCGCCATGGTCTCCCAGCCATCTATGGCCGGAGCCGTCAGCTTTCCCTGCTCCGCAGGCATTCCGGCGCAGGCGATGCCCCGGCGGCGCAGCTCCTCCCGCAGCGTCCCCTCCTCCGTGCAGACCCGCAGGTGCGCCGGAGGCCATATCTTGGTGGTGGTACACACCAGCACCGTCCCCTGCTGCCGCAGCTCCGACGCCAGATGATACATCAGCGTGGTCTTGCCGCCGCCGCCGATAAGCGCCGTCAGTCCCGGCCCGATCTCCAGCAGTTCCCGCAGTTCCATCCCGTGATCCGCCCCTTTCCGTATCCGTTTTTCCCAATATACCACACTTTCCCGAAAAAAACGAGGCCCCTTCTGTGAAAATCCTCCCGCTTCCCCGGCGTTTTCCCGCAGGATCGCTATATTTTGTGCTTTCTTTTCTCCGCAATATCCCTTATCTTGTGTCGATTGTGAAGTATTGACAAATTTCCCTCTGGATTTTTGGTTCTGGTTTTCGTCTATATTTTGGCTCTCCCTCTTGCATCACCACCATATATAGTGTATGATAACAGTGCTCGCATTCATAGCCGCCCTGTGGCGACTTTTCATATGGCAAGGAGGAGAAAGAGAATGAAGATCATCAAGCGCAACGGTTCCGAGGTGGCCTTTGACATCACCAAGATCATTGTAGCCATCACCAAGGCCAACGAGGACGTGGACGAGGCCGACCGCATGACCCCGGTGCAGATCCGCCGCATCGCTGAATCCGTGGAGCTGCAATGTCAGAAAATGAACCGTGCCGCCACCGTGGAGGAGATCCAGGACATGGTGGAGCACCACATCATGGCCCACGGGGCCTTCGAGGTGGCCAAGCACTACATTACCTACCGCTACACCCGCTCTCTGGTGCGCCGCTCCAACACCACCGATGACAAGATCCTCTCCCTCATCGAGTGCAACAACGAGGAGGCCAAGCAGGAGAACTCCAATAAGAACCCGGTGGTGAACTCCACCCAGCGGGACTACATGGCCGGCGAGGTGAGCCGTGACATCACCAACCGCCTGCTGCTGCCCCGTGAGATCGTGGAGGCTCACGAGGAGGGCATCATCCACTTCCACGACACGGATTATTATGCCCAGCATATGCACAACTGCGACCTGGTGAATCTGGAGGATATGCTGCAAAACGGCACCGTCATCACCGGTACCCTCATCGAGCGGCCCCACAGCTTCGCCACCGCCTGCAACATCGCCACCCAGATCGTGGCCCAGGTGGCCAGCAACCAGTATGGCGGCCAGTCCATCAGCCTGACCCATCTGGCCCCCTTCGTGGAGGTCAGCCGCCAGAAGATCCGCAAGATCGTTCAGGCGGAGATGGACTCCATTGGCTTCGACCCCGGCGAGGAGAAGATCCACGAGTTGGTGGAGACGCGCCTGCGGGAGGAGATCCGCCGCGGCGTACAGACCATCCAGTATCAGGTGGTGACGCTGCTGACCACCAACGGACAGGCCCCCTTCATCACCGTGTTCATGTACCTCAACGAGGCTCACGACGAGCGGGAGAAGAAGGATCTTGCCATGATCGTGGAGGAGATGCTCCTCCAGCGGTATCAGGGCGTCAAGAATGAGCAGGGTGTGTGGGTCACCCCCGCCTTCCCCAAGCTGATCTATGTGCTGGAGGAAGACAACATCCACGAGGACGCCCCCTATTGGTACCTGACGGAGCTGGCGGCCAAATGTACCGCCCGGCGCATGGTGCCGGACTACATCTCCGAAAAGAAAATGAAGGAGCTCAAGGGCGACGTGTATACCTGCATGGGCTGCCGCTCCTTCCTGACCCCCGACCGCTTCACCGATGCCGGGGTGGGCAACATCGCCAACGCCGGGAATTATGAGCCCGGCAAGCACAAATACTACGGTCGGTTCAATCAGGGTGTGGTCACCATCAACCTACCGGACGTGGCCCTGTCCTCCGGCGGCAACATCGAGAAATTCTGGAAGATTTTCGACGAGCGGCTGGAGTTGTGCCACCGTGCGCTGCGCTGCCGCCACGAGCGCCTGAAGGGTACCACCTCCGACGCCGCCCCCATCCTGTGGCAGTACGGCGCTCTGGCCCGCCTGAAAAAGGGTGAGGTCATCGACAAGCTGCTCTACGGCGGCTATTCCACCATCTCTCTGGGCTACGCCGGTCTCTACGAGTGCGTCAAGTTCATGACCGGCAAGAGCCACACCGACCCCTCCGCCACCCCCTTCGCCCTGTCCATCATGCAAAAGATGAACGACAAGTGCAAGGAGTGGAAGAACGCCGAGGACATCGACTACTCCCTCTACGGCACGCCGCTGGAGTCCACCACCTACAAGTTCGCCAAGTGCCTGCAAAAGCGCTTCGGCGTCATCGAGGGCATCACCGACAAGGGCTACATCACCAACAGCTACCACGTCCACGTCACCGAACCCATTGACGCCTTCACCAAGCTGGAGTTTGAGGCCCAGTTCCAGCATCTGTCCCCCGGCGGCGCCATCAGCTATGTGGAGGTGCCGGATATGCAGAACAACATCCCCGCCGTGCTGGAGGTCATGAAGTTCATCTATGACCACATCATCTACGCCGAGCTGAACACCAAGAGCGACTATTGTCAGGTCTGCGGCTGGGACGGCGAGATCAGCGTGGTGGAGGAGGACGGCAAGCTCATCTGGAAATGCCCCCAGTGCGGCAACACCGATCAGGATAAGATGAACGTGGCCCGCCGCACCTGCGGCTACATCGGCACCCAGTTCTGGAATCAGGGCCGCACGCAGGAGATCAAGGACCGGGTCCTTCACCTGTAAGCCCCCATTTCCCCGCAATATCTTACCGAAAAGAGACCATGTCATGTACTACGGAGCCCTGAAAAAATGTGATATCGCCAACGGAGCCGGAGTCCGGGTGACGCTGTTCGTCTCCGGCTGCACCAACCACTGCCCCGACTGCTTCCAGCCCCAGACCTGGGACTTCCGCTACGGCCGGCCCTTCACCCACGAGACGGAGACGGAGATCTTCCGGGAGCTGGACAAGCCCTTCATCAGCGGACTGACGGTGCTGGGCGGTGAGCCCTTCGAGCCCCGGAACCAGCGTGACCTGCTGCCCTTCCTGCGGGAGATCCGCCGCCGCTATCCCCGGAAGAATATCTGGTGCTTCACCGGCTTCCGGCTGGAGGATGAGCTGCTGCAGGATGGCTCCTACCCCCGCTGCGAGGTGACGGACGACCTCCTGCGCTGCATCGATATTCTGGTGGACGGCCGCTTCCTCCGGGAGGAAAAGGACATCTCCCTCCAGTTCCGGGGCAGCCGCAACCAGCGCATCATCGATCTGCCCCGGACCCTCTCCTCCGACCGCATTGTCCTCTGGGATCAGCTGCGCCGATAGCCCCTCTCCACACATCCCTTATATCTCCTCCTGAAGGGGGTGGCCTTCTACCAGAGGCCGCCCCCTTATTTTTACCGCACCCCGCCGGAGGAGCCGATCTCCGGTTGACTTTTCCGGCGCCATCCTGTACAATAGACCCTGCGAGTAGGCCAGACAGTTGCGGGGACAAGGCGAAAGCCTGTTCATGAGGAAAGTCCGGGCTCCACAGGGCAAGGATAACGGGTAACGCCCGCCGAAGGCGACTTCAGGAAAAGTGCAACAGAGATATACCGCCTCTTCGGAGGTAAGGGTGGAAAGGCGAGGTAAGAGCTCACCCATCGGCTCGAGAGTGTCCGATGCTGTAAACTCTATCCGGAGCAACACCGCTATGGGAGCAATAGGGCGGCCCGTCCGCTCCCGAGGTGGCTGAAGCGCACCGGCAACGATGCGCTTAGATAGATGACTGTCAAATACAGAACCCGGCTTACAGACCTGCTCGCATAGATATGGAGCCCCACGGCGCATGACGCCGCGGGGCTCCCTTTTTCTCTTATTCCGTCAGCACGGCGCACCGGTGAAAGCCGTAGTAGTGCAGCACCTCCACCGCCGCCGCATCCATCCGCTGGCCACACAGCACCACCGGCACCGCCGGGGGACAGCCCAGTGTTCCTGCGGCGGAGATACGGCCGCAGCACGCCTCCAGCGGCACCTCCTCCCACGGGGAGAGCATGGCCTCATGGGGCGTCACCGCCTGCTCCAGTCGGGGCATGGGGGGCGGCCCCTGCCGGATGGCCTGCCGCCGGGGCAGCGCCGCCAGCACCTCCTCCAGCCGCCGCAGGTCCGCCGGGTCGTTCTGGGGCGATACCATCAGCACCACATGATCCGGGTCGTAAAACTCCGGGTAGATACCGCCGCTCTCCAGCGCCGCCGCCACCTCCGGGCCGGTGTAGCCGTACCCCTTGGGACACAGCGTCACCTTCAGCGGCTCACCGGAGAGAAGCTCCCATCCCCGCGCCGCCAGCCGGCGACGCAGACTCTCCAGCTGCGGCAGCAGCGCTTGCAGCTTCTCCGGATAGTCCGCCAACAGCTCGTTGGCAGCGTCCAGCGACTGCAAGATCAGATACGACGGGCTGCTGGAGCCCCACAGCCCCATGGACGCCTTGGCCTGCCGGTGCAGCAGTTCCGGGGCCTGATGGGCGATGTGCAGATACGCCCCGCCCGTGACCACCGGCAGCGTCTTGTGAGCGGAGTCGCAGCACAGATCTGCCCCCAGATCCATGGGATGCCGGGAGGGGGACAGAAACTTCAGATACGCCCCGTGGGCGTTGTCCACCGCCAGCAGCACACCGGCCCGGCGGCACACCGCCGCCAGCGCCGCCACGTCCGGCAGCTCCCCCAGATAGTCCGGGCAGGTGAGATACACCGCCGTCACCGGCTCCCGGCTGCAAGCCAGCTCCCGCTCCAGCTGCTCCGGGGTCACGGCCCCGCTGTAATAGGTCTCTCCCTCCGCCGGACAGAGCCAGCGCACCGGCACGTCCAGCAGAGCGGCGGCATTGACGAATGCCTTGTGGGCATTGCGTCCCGCCAGCAGCAGGGGCCTCTGCCCCCGACTGCGTGCATATACCGCCAGCAGCTGCACCATGGTCTGGATGCACAGGGTGGAGCCTCCGGCGGCGTACAGGGTGTGCGCCCCGAAAACGGCCCCGGCGTTCTCCTCGCTCCGGGCGATGATGCCCTCCGGGTGAAACAGATCGTCAGCGCCGTCTATCTCCGTGATGTCCAGCGCCTCGCAGCCCAGCGGGCCGCAGCCCTTGTGGCCGGGCATATGCAGCCGCACGGCCCCGCCGCCGGCGTAGCGGCGGACGAAATCGCAGATGGGGGTGCTCATTCCGTCCCCAGCTCACGGGCCACCGCCACGGCGATGGCGCACTCCATGCGCTTGCGGAACAGGTCGCAGCCGTCGGCGTATACGCCCCGGACGGAGCCGGTGGCGTGGTAGGCGTTGGCGGCGCACCCGCCGGAGCAGTAGAGCCTTGCCCAGCAGTCCCGGCACTCCTCCCGTGCATACACGTTGCACCCGGCAAACTCCGCCTGCACGGCGTGGTTCTCCACACCGTCCCAGATGTTGCCCAGCTTGAATTTCTCGTCGCCCACGAACTGGTGACAGGGGTACAGGTCGCCCCAAGGGGTCACGGCCATGTACTCCGTACCGGAGCCGCAGCCGGAGATGCGCTTATAAATACAGGGGCCGCCCTTGAGGTCGATCATGTAATGGTAGAAGGTGAAGGGCCTCCCCTCCTTGTCCCGCTGCAGCATCAGTCGGGCCAGCTCCTCATACTGCTGCATGACGATCTCCTTGTCCGCCTCCGTCAGGGCCGCCGGATCACCGTGGGCAGCCACCACCGGCTCCATGCTCAGCTCCGTGAAGCCCAGATCCAGCATGGTCTGGATGTCCTTCAAAAAGTCGGGGTTGGCGTGGGTGAAGGTCCCCCGCATATAGTAGTTCTTCCCCTGCCGGGCCTGCACCAGCTTCTGGAACTTGGGAACGATCTTCTCCCAGCTGCCGTTTCCTGCATAGTCCACCCGGTAGCGGTCATGGACCTCCTTGCGGCCGTCCAGACTCAGCACCACATTGCTCATCTCCCGGTTGGCGAAGTCGATGACGTCGTCGTCGATGAGCACCCCATTGGTGGTCAGGGTAAAGCGGAAGTGCTTGCCCCGCTCCTTCTCCACGCTGCGTGCATAGGCCACCAGCCGCTTCACCACGTCGAAATTCATCAGCGGCTCACCGCCGAAGAAGTCCACCTCCAGATTGTGCCGGGTGCCGGAGTGATCCATGAGGAAGTCCAGCGCCTGCTTGCCCACCTCATAGCTCATCAGCGCCCGGTCGCCGTGGTACTTGCCCTGACTGGCGAAGCAGTAGGAGCAGTTGAGGTTGCAGGTGTGGGCCACATGGAGGCACAATGCCTTGATGACTCCGGAGGTGCGGGCCTTCAGCTCCCCGGCCATGGGGGCGAAGGTGTCCTCGGTGAAAAGCTTCCCCGCATCCTTCAGTGCCAGCAGCTGATCGTAGCACTCCTCCAGCTCCGACCGGGTCACGTCCTCCCGATCCCGGTACTTCCCCGCCAGCGCATCCACCAGCGTCTCCCGCTCCTGCATCTCGAACCCGGCGATCATGTCATAGGCCACCTCGTCCACGGCGTGGACGGAGCCGGAACATACATCCAGCACCACGCACAGGTTGCCCAGCTTATATTGATGTATCATCCTGTTTCCTACCTTTATATTTGATCTCTACGCCAAAAATGCCGCCCGGCAAGGGCGGCACCATGGTTTTCACAACTCAGTCGTTGTTCTTCTTCTCGCAAGCCTGATTGGCAATACCACAGCTGGTCTTGCAGGCAGACTGGCAGGAGGTCTGGCACTCGCCGCAGCCGCCGTTCTTGGCGCTCTGGCAGAGGTCACGGGTCTCAATGGTCTGAATGTGCTTCATAGCTGTACCCTCCGTACATTACAAAATTTATCATAGTTTACCATACCTGACGCCGCTTGTCAAGCCGTCAGCCCCCGCCGGTCAGGACGCATCCGTCCCGTCCTTCTTCGGGTCATCCTTAGGCTGCTCCAGCCGCCGGAACACCGGCCGCAGCAGCAGCGCCGTCACATAGCTGAGACTGCTGTACCCGATCAGCAGCCACACAAGGCTCAGATACAGCCGCAGCCACGGGAACACCAGACACGCCCCCACCGGCACCGCCCAGATCAGCCAGATCAGCAGCATACGCGGCAGGTTTCCCACCCCCACCAGCATGGCGTTTTTCATGTGGCTGCGCCACGTGTTCTGATACCGGGCCATCAGGGGAAACACAAACGTCAGCTCCACTGCCGCCAGCTGCAAGGCGAATACCGCCAGCAGCTTCCACAAAAAACGGTCGTTCAGAGCGGCGAAGTACAGATCAAAGCCGCACAGGACCAGCACCGCCAGCATGGGCAGCCATACCAGCAGGGCACACTTGAAGTTCTCCCGCCATGCGGCGAAAAATTTTCTCGCCGTGTGGCTGTCCTCCCCCTGTATCACTTTCCCCAGCACCTGATACAGCGCCGCTGTGGAGGGACCTATGGTCACCACCGGCAGAGAGCACAACACCCACAGCACATTCAGCACCACCAGCGTCCACACCCGCTCCATGCCACGGAAGAAGGCGCTGTTGGGATCAAACAACGAGCGAAACATCTCACCCCTCCTTTTCCGCCGCCAGCGCATCCGCCAGCCGGGCATATTCCGCCAGTCCCAGCCGCTCTCCCCGCACAGAGGGGTCCAGCCCGCAGGCAACGACGATCTCCGTCAGCCGCTCCTTGGGCAGGGGGAAGGCCGTCTGCAGGGAGTTCACCAGCGTCTTGCGCCGCAGGGCAAAGCCCGACCGGACGGTGCGGAACAGCATCTCTCTGGAGCACACCTCCACCGGCGGAGCCTTGCGGCTGCGGCAGTGGATCACCGCCGAGGTGACCTTGGGGGCCGGCAGGAAGCAGGTGTTGGAAACGGTGAACAGCAGCTCCGGCTGGGTATAGTACTGCATCAGCAGGGTAAAGGCCCCGTAGTCCGCCGTACCGGGGGCAGCGCAGATGCGCTGGGCCACCTCCTTCTGGATCAGCACCGTCAGGCTGTCGAAGCACTGGGCCTCCACGCAGGCGGTAAGGAAAGGTGTGGTGATGTTATAGGGCAGATTGGCACACAAAATGGGCCGTAGACCGGAAAACTGCTCTTTCACCGTCTGCCGCAGAGGCAGCTTCATGGCGTCCCCCTCCAGCAGGGTGAAGTTGTCAAAGTCCGCCATAGTCTCCCGCAGCACGGGATAGAGCCGCCGGTCCAGCTCCACGGATACCACCTTTCCCGCCCGCCGGGCCAGCTGCTGGGTCAGGGGGCCGATGCCGGGACCGATCTCCAGCACGCCGGTCTGTCGGTCGGCGCCGCTGGCGGCGGCGATATCCTCCGGCACCCAGCTTTCAATGAGGAAGTTCTGCCCCATGGATCTGGAAAAACGGAAGCCGTGACGCTGCAGCAGCTCCTGTATCTCATTGCGGTCACACAGGTTCATGGGCCGCCCTCCCTTCGTATGGTTGCACATCATGTATCAGTATAGCACAGGAGCGTAAAAAGGTAAAGCCTACATTCCCCCTACCCTTGGGCAAGTTTGCCCTTTTCAACCGGGGGGATGTGTGCTATAATGAATCGATTTCAGGACAGGAGGCGATGGACATGGAGCATCTCACCCACAGCGCCGCCGAGACGGAGGCGCTGGGCTGCCGGCTGGGCTGCGCCCTGACCCCCGGCACGGTCGTCGCCTACCGGGGCGGGCTGGGCATGGGCAAGACCGCCTTCACCCGTGGTTTGGCCCGTGGGCTGGATTGCCGGGACCGTGTCACCAGCCCCACCTTCACCATCGTCAACGAGTATCAGGGGCGCATCCCCCTGTTCCACTTCGATATGTACCGCCTGCCGGATGCCGACGCCCTCTTTGATATCGGGTGGGAGGATTATCTGGACCGTGGCGGCGTGTGCGCCGTGGAGTGGAGTGAGAACGTGGCCGAGGCCCTGCCGGAGGACACCGTGTGGGTGGACCTCCGCCGGCTGGAGGGCGAGGACAACGGACGGCGCATCACCATAACGGGGGTGACGGGATTTTGAAGATACTGGCTCTGGAGACCTCTGCCAAAAGCGTATCCGCTGCCGTGACCGACGGCGGCGTGGTGCGGGCCTATACTTATCAGAACACCGGACTCACCCACAGCCGCACCCTGATGCCGCTGGTGGATGCCATGCTGCGGGAGAGCGAGCAGTCACTGGCGGACATGGACCTGCTGGCGGTGGCGGCGGGGCCGGGGAGCTTCACCGGCCTGCGGATCGGGGTATCGGCCCTGAAGGGGCTGGCTTGGGCGGCGGACAAGCCCTGCTGCGGTGTGTCCACGCTGGAGGCCATGGCCCAGAACCTGAGGCACATGGACGGGCTCATCGTCTGTTCCATGGACGCCCGGCGCAATCAGGTCTATAACGCCGTATTCGCCGCCGAAGGCGGGCAGCTCACCCGGCTGACCCCCGACCGGGCCATCGCCCTGTCCCAGCTGGCGGAAGAGCTGCAAGGCGACCCCCGGCCCAAGCTGGTGGTGGGGGACGGCGCCGCTCTGTGCAGCGGCTTTCTCTCCGAGGCGGGCATCCCCTGCCGCATGGCCCCGGCCCAGCTGGTGATGCAGAACGCCGTGGGCGTGGCGTTGGCGGCGGAGGAGATGGCCGCCCGTGGCGAAACGGTATCCGCCCGTGATCTGGTTCCGGTCTACCTGCGGCTGAGTCAGGCAGAGCGGGAGCGGCTGGCCAAGGGCCTGAAGATCACTTTGGATTGATTTGAAAATTTTTATATGCGGAGGACAAGACTATGAGCAATCAGTTTCCCACCCTGCACATCGTGGACCATCCCCTGGTGCAGCACAAGCTGTCGGTGATGCGTGACAAGAACACCAGCGTGAAGGACTTCCGGGCACTGGTGGGCGAGATCGCCATGCTGCTGACCTACGAGGCCACCCGTGACCTGCCCATGACCACCCGGACCATCGAGACCCCCATCTGCCCCTTCGAGGCTCCCGTGCTGGCGGGCAAGAAGCTGGCCATCGTCCCCATCCTGCGGGCCGGACTGGGCTTTGAGGACGGCATCCTGACGCTGGTCCCCTCCGCCCGTGTGGCCCACATCGGTATGTACCGGGATGAGGAGACGCTGGAGCCCCACTTCTACTTCCTGAAGTACCCCAAGGACATCGCCGGCCGTGACGTGCTGATCGTGGATCCCATGCTGGCCACCGGCGGCAGCGCCGACATGGCCATCACCAAGATGAAGGAGCTGGGCTGCAAGAACATCAAGCTGATGATCCTGGTGGCGGCCCCGGAGGGCGTGAGGTTCATCTATGAGCGCCACCCCGATGTGGACATCTACTGCGCTGCGCTGGACGACCACCTGAACGAGAACGGCTACATCGTCCCCGGTCTGGGCGACGCCGGTGACCGCATCTTCGGCACCAAGTAAACCCCGCAGCGAAACCGAAAGCTTTTTCAGCAATTTTCTCTTTTCTATCCGAAATATCCGCAGGTATGGAATGCCTGCGGATATTTTTCGGCATTTCCATGGAATTTCCTGTTGCATTTTGCGCCGTTTTCGGGTAGAATGAGTGTGACAATTCAGATTGGTAGCTGTAAGGAAGTGTCTCGCACACGGGCTGCAACTATCACTCGGCGGTTGCTTGAGTGTTTCAGATCCCCTCCGGGGATTTGGAACATTTTTTCTTACCCGGAAACATTATAAAAGGAGGAAACATCATGAATCTGGTCATCAACGGCAGACTCATCACCCGTGACACGGAGGGCAAGGGCTATTACGAGCACGGCGCCGTGGCCTACGAGGGCAGCAAGATCGTGGAGGTAGGTGAGGAGAGCGCCTTGCGCCGGAAGTACCCCGACGCCCACTGCATCGATGCCAGGGGCGGCGTCATCATGCCGGCCCTCATCAACGCCCACACCCACATCTATTCCGCTCTGGCGAGAGGTCTGTCCATCGTGGGCAACAACCCCACCAACTTCTATGAGGTGCTGGACGGCACGTGGTGGGCCATCGACCGCAAGCTGATGATGGACGGCACACGGGCCAGCGCCACGGCCCTGTATATGGACTCCATCAAGCAGGGCGTCACCACCATCTTCGACCACCACGCCTCCTATGGCGAGATCCCCGGCACCCTCCACACCATTGCCGAGGAGAGCAAGCGCCTGGGCCTGCGCTCCTGTCTGTGCTATGAGGTCTCCGACCGGGACGGCGAGGAGAAGTGCCTGCAGGCCATTCAGGAGAACGCCGACTTTATCACCGAGTGTGAGAAGAACAAGGATCCCATGCTGGCGGCCATGTTCGGCGGCCACGCCCTGTTCACCATCAGCGACAAGACCTTCGACCGGATGGTGGAGGCCAACAACGGCCGCACCGGCTACCACATCCATGTGTCCGAGGGCATGAACGATGTGTACGACTCCCTGCAGAACTACGGCCGCCGCCCCATCCAGCGGCTGCAGGACCACGGTATTCTGGGGGATAAGACCATTCTGGGCCATTGCATCCACGTCAACACCGCCGAGATGGAGATCATCCAGCACACCAACACCATGGTGGTGAATAACCCGGAGAGCAACATGGGCAACGCCATCGGCATCTGCCCGGTGATCCAGCTGCACAAGCGGGGCATCCTGCTGGGCATGGGTACCGATGCCTATACCAACGATATGCTGGAGTCCATCAAGGTGGCCCTGTGCTCCCAGCGGAGCCAGAACTGCCTGCCCAACGTGGGCTGGTGCGAGGTGACGGATATGCTGTTCCGCAACAACGCCAAAATCGGTGAGAAGTACTTCCCCGCCACCCTGGGCGTGCTGAAGGCCGGTGCGGCGGCGGACATCATCGTCATGGACTATAAGCCCTTCACCCCCTTCTCCGACGAGAACATCGACGGCCACATGATCTTCGGCATGACCGGCCGCCAGTGCCAGACCACCATCGCAAACGGCAAGGTGCTGATGCAGGACCGTGTGCTGGTGGGCATCGACGAGGAGGCAGAGAACGCCCACATTCTGGAAGCCGCCAAAAAGCTGTGGGGTGACCTGAACCACAGAACGTATTGATATCCCATCATCCCCATATCACAATAAGGAGGAATCCCCATGTCTGAAAAAATGTATCCCATCCCCTTCCGCTCCCTTATGAACTGGGTGGTCACCGAATACGCCGACTGCGGCGAGATCTTCGGCATCCACAAGGCCTATCGTGCCTCCGGCAAGAGCCTGCCCATCTTCGGTGAGCGCATCGAAACTCCCTTCGGCCCCGCCGCCGGCCCCAACAGCCAGCTGGCTCAGAACATCATCGCCGCCTATGTGGCCGGCGCACGGTTCTTCGAGGTCAAGACCGTCCAGAAGATGGACGGCGCCGATCTGGCCGCCTGCGTCCCCCGCCCCTGCATTCTGGCCAACGACGAGGGCTACAATCAGGAGTGGTCCACGGAGCTGACGGTGCCGCAGGCCATGGACGAGTACATCAAGGCCTGGTGCGCCCTGAAGGTTCTCAGCAAGGTCTACGATCTGGGCGATCCCGACGGCTTCGTGTTCAATATGTCCGTAGGCTACGATCTGGAGGGCATCAAGGGCGAGAAGGTGAACACCTATATCGACGGCATGATGGACGCCCGCCGTACCGCCATCTTCGGTGAGTGCAAGGAGGTTCTGAAGGAGCTGTTCCCGGCGGAGAGCGACTTCATCGACGCCATCTCCCCCCGTGTCTCCGGCAGCGTCACCGTCTCTACCCTCCATGGATGTCCTCCCGATGAGATCGAGCGCATTGCCAGCTATCTCATCTCCGAAAAGCACCTGCACACCTTCGTCAAATGCAACCCCACCATTTTGGGCTACGAGACTGCCCGGCGGACGCTGGACGCCATGGGCTATGACTACATCGTCTTTGACGAGCACCACTTCAACGAGGATCTCCAGTGGGCAGACGCCGTTCCCATGTTCCAGCGGCTCCAGAAGCTGGCGGACAGCTGCGGGCTGGAGTTCGGCCTGAAGCTCTCCAACACCTTCCCCGTGGACACCACCCGTGGTGAGCTGCCCAACAACGAGATGTATATGTCCGGCCGGAGCCTGTTCCCCCTGACCATCGAGATGTGCCACCGCATCTCCCGGCAGTTCGGCGGCAGGATGCGGATCTCCTTCGCCGGCGGCGCCGAGTACTTCAACTGCGACAAGCTGTTTGCCGCCGGTATCTGGCCCATCACCGTAGCCACCACCATCCTCAAGCCCGGCGGCTATAACCGCCTGCTGCAAATGGTGGAGAAGGTGGAGGCTCTGCCCTATCGTCCCTTCTCCGGCACGGACACGCAGGCCATCTGTGACCTGTCCACCGCCAGCCACACGGACTTCCACCACGTCAAGCCCATCAAGCCCCTGCCCAGCCGCAAGAGCGACAAGCAGGTGCCTTGGCTGGACTGCTTCACGGCTCCCTGCAAGGGCGGCTGTCCCATCGAGCAGGATATCCCCGAATATGTGGAACTGGTCCGCAAGGGCCTGTACGGCCCGGCCCTGAAGCTCATCACCGAGAAGAACCCCCTGCCCTTCCTCACCGGCACCATCTGCGCCCACCGGTGCCAGACCAAGTGCTCCCGGAATTTCTACGACGAGTCCGTCCGTATCCGGGATACCAAGCTGGTGGCGGCGGAGCGTGGCTATGAGGCCCTGATGGCCTCCATCCAGAAGCCCGCCAAGGTGGCGGGCAAGAAGGCCGCCATCATCGGCGGCGGCCCCACCGGCATCGCCGCCGCCTATTTCCTGGGCCGTGCCGGTGTCGAGACCACCATTTTCGAGCGGGAGCAGTGCCTGGGCGGCGTCCCCCGCCACGTGATCCCCGCCTTCCGCATCACCAACGAGGCCATCCAGAAGGACATCGCCCTGATGGAGAAGTACGGCGTGGAGGTTCGCTGCGGCGCTCCCGCCCCCTCCGTGGCGGAGCTGAAGGCCATGGGCTACACCCATATCCTCTATGCCGTGGGCGCATGGAAGCCCGGCCAGCTGGGCATCCCCGGCGATGTGGCCGGCGCCATCCAGTGGATGAAGGGCGTCAAGGCCGGGAACATCTCCGTGGGCGGCAATGTGGTCGTGGTGGGCGCCGGCAATACCGCCATGGATGCGGCCCGTCTGGCCAAGCGCAGCGGCGCCCAGCACGTCACCATCGTCTATCGCCGCACCAGGAAATATATGCCCGCCGACGAGCATGAGTTGGCGCTGGCGCTGGCGGACGGCGTGACCTTTGCCGAGCTGTGCGCCCCGGTGGAGCAGAAGGACGGCGTGCTGCGCTGTGAGAAGATGAAGCTGGGCGAGGCGGATGCCTCCGGCCGCCGCAGCCCTGTGGCCACCGGTGAATATGTGGACATCCCCTGCGATCTGGTGATCTCCGCCGTGGGTGAGCAGGTGGACAGCGCCCTCCTGACCTCCAACGGCGTGGAGGTGGACGGCAAGGGCCGCCCCGCCTTCCGTACCAATGTGGAGGGCGTGTACGCCGCCGGTGACGCCCGCCGTGGCCCCGCTACGGTGGTGGAGGGCATTGCCGACGCCGCACAGTTCGCCGAGGCAGTCATCGGCGCTCCCCATACCTACGATATCCCCCAGCAGGCCTACATCACCAAGGCCGACGCCATCGCCAAGAAGGGTATCCTGCGGATGAGCGGCTGCACCGCCTGCGAGGGTGAGCGCTGCCTCCAGTGCTCCACCGTCTGCGAAAACTGCGCCGACTCCTGCCCCAACCGGGCCAACGTGGTCATTGCCATGGCCGACGGCAGCCACCAGATCCTGCACGTGGATAAAATGTGCAACGAGTGCGGCAACTGCACCCAGTTCTGCCCCTACCACTCCGAGCCCTGCCACGATAAGTTCACCCTCTTCCAGACGGCGGAGGATATGGCGGATTCTCACAACGCCGGTGTCCTGTTCCTGGGCGGCGACCGGGTGAAGGTGCGTACCTTCGGGGAGCCCAAGGAGTACGACCTCTCCGGCAGCAACGGCCTGCCTGCGGAGCTGGAAAAGCTCATCGTCACCGTCCGTGACCGGTACGCCTACCTGTTTGCGTAAGTAGCCATAGTAGAAGGGAGCCGCCTGCGGGCGGTTCCCTTCTATACGGTACGAAGGAGTACAAAAAAGCGTTCCGGAGCCAAAGGCTCCGGAACGCTTTTTTAAAAGGGGGATATAATCTGCGGAAAGAACTTAGAACTGCTCCTTCTTCTTAGCCACCAGCACCCCACCGGCCAGAGCCATCACGCCCAGACCCAGATACACCACGATCCCGGCGTCACCGGTAGCGGGCTTGGAGGGTGTCGCAGGCTCCACAGGGGCCACATAGCCCAGATTCACCATCAGATCGGTGATCTCGGCGTCGGTAAGACCAATGGCCTTCATGTAGTCCTTAGCGCCCTTCTGCAGGTCGGCCTTGGACAGATCCTCCACGCCGAAGGCGTTCTGGAGGGTCTTGATGATGTTGCTGTTGGCAATGGCCTCGTACTTGTCCGTACCGGGCTCCACGCCGTAGTAGTTGTAGTAGGTGACCATGTAGTCCGCCACCACCTCGTCATAGGTAGCGCCCATCAGGCACTCCAGCAGAGCGGAGACGAAGCCGGCACGGTCCTTGCCCTCGGTGCAGTGGACATAGTAGGTACCCTTGTTGGCGGCGAAGAACCGCAGGCCCTCGGCCAGACCCTTCTGGAACTCCGGAGCGGAGAAGTCCACGCCCAGATTCAGATAGATCACCTTCTGGCCGGAGTAGTAGGTATCAGCGAAGCCCTCATAAGCCTCGGCCTCCTCCGGGCTGTTGGCGAGGTTCATGATGACGTTCACGCCCGCCTGCTTCAAAGCGGCATCCACATAGGTGTTGCGGCCCAGCTCCGGGTTGATGGGGGAGGAGCCACGGTACAGCACATCCTTGCCCATGCCGGTGGTGGCGATGTTGCGGAAGTTGCCGAACTCGGCGTCGGACAGATCGGGATAATCGGCACGGTCATTGGTGCGCTGCAGATCGTGCATGATGTACTCGGCCATGTAGCCGCCCTTCTCCGCCATCTTGAAGGTGACCTCCACGGGATAGGTCACACCCTCCCAAGCGGTCCAGTACCACGTCTTATCCTCGTTGGTGTGCTTCTTGGCCAGCTCATAGGTCTCAGCGAAGTTACCCATGTTGATGGCCATGGAGACGTAGCCGGTAGGCTTACCGTCGGCGTCCTTCTCCACGATGACGGCGGGCTTGCCGGAGTCCACATAGGAATAGGTAGGCACCACCGGCAGGGTCAGGGTCTTATCCAGGAACTTGACCGTCACCAGATCGCCCCAGGCAAAGCCCAGCTTGCCCATGAAGTCCTCGGCCTTGCAGTCGGTGTAGACGTTGCCGTACTTGGTCATCCAGACGTTGGCGTCCAGACCGCCGATGGTGATCTTGCCGTCATCCGTCTTCTCCGGCGGGATGATGGTCATGCGGCCCTGAGGCTCGCCATACTGGGCCTTGGTGACGGTGCCGCCCAGCTCATCGGTGATGTAGTCCATGACCACGGTGTCCAGCGACAGACCGCTCTCGATCTGGCTGCTGGCAGCGGCGAAGGCGTAGTAGGTGTCGCCGCCGGCGGCGCAGAAGTTGTTGGTGATCACGGAGTAGGTGGCATCCTTATCAAAGGGCTTGCCGTTGATGCTCTCGATGGTCACACGGTTGATGCTCTTGGGACCATAGTAGGTAGAGCCGGGATAGGTGGTGTCGTTCTTGTCGTAATCCTTGGTGCAGTCCACCGTCAGCTTCATGCCGGCGGTCTGGGGGAAGCCGCCCAGAGACACGGGAGTGCAGAAGGTAGAAGCCTCCAGCGCCTCCAGCAGCTCGGCGCCGGTGACGTTCACCACCGTCAGCGTATTGCCGAAGGGCAGAACGGTGAACACGTCCTTCTTGGTGATGTCGCCGGCCTTGATGGCGGCACGGATGCCGCCGCCGTTGGTGATGGCCACAGCGTTCTCCATGTTGATGCTGGGCATCCGGGTCTTAACGGCCCACATCATGGCGTCGGTAATAAGGTCGCCCATGTTGGTCTCCTCGGTGCGGTTGCCGGGCTCCTTGTCGCCGTTGAGCTCCACCTCGGTCTTGGCGAACACCTTGCCGTACTCGGCATCCACCTCACCGATGATCCTGTCGGCGATGGCCTTGACGGAGGCATCCTCCTTGGTGTAGGTGCTCAGGTCGATGAGACCGTTGCTCTCCACGCTCTTGGTGGCGTTATCAATGACGAAAGCGCCCACATACGCAAGACCCGTACCGGTAGACTGGATCATGCCGTTGTCCTTGTTGGCGGTCATCACGGTGTGGGAGTGGCCGTCGATGACGATGTCCACATCGGGGACGTTCTTCACGAAATCGATGGAGCGGTTGGGTTCGGAGGACGCATCCACGCCCAGATGGGTCAGAGCGATGACGATATCGGCGTTGCCCTCCTCACGGGCGACCTTGACCACGGCGTTGGCGGCGTCATACAGCTTCTGGCCGGACAGGAAGGTCAGACCCTTCATCAGAGCGGGGTTGGCCTTGGTCTGAGTCTCCGGAGTGGCCACACCCATCACGGTGAGGTTAAAGAGGGGGTTGTCGTCAGCGTCCGTAACGGGAGCGGTAGCGCCGGGAGCGAAGATGGGATCACCCTTGTCGTCCACCAGATTGACGCAGGTCACCAGGAAGTCGGCGGCGCTGTAGCTGAGATTCGCCTTCAGCTGGGGGAAGCCGTAGTCAAACTCGTGGTTGCCCAGCGTCACGGCGTCGTAGCCCACGGCATTCATCAGCTCCACAGCGGTAGCGCCCTTGCTGAGGCTGACGTAGGTAGAGCCTTGGCTGAAGTCACCAGCATCCAGCAGCACCACAGCGCTGGCGCCCCGGTCGTAGCACTCGTTTCTCAGTGCCGCAACCTTGGCGTATTTGTCAATAGCGCCATGTACGTCGTTGGTGTGCAGAATGACCGTCTTGCCCTTCAGAGAAGCTGGCAGCTGATACCCAGCCGCCGGCTTCTCTTCTGCCCAGGTGGCCGGCACCAACAGAGTCAGTGTCATCACCAGGGACAGGAGCAATGCTAATACTTTCCGCATGGTTCTTTCCTCCTTTATTTTTTGGAACGCCCGTGGCATCCCATAATACGTCTCTATCATACATGATTTTGCACAGGAAAACAAGTCTGTTCTGTGTTTTTTTGTGTAAAAGTACGATAAAATCTCCCTGTACGAGCCATACAAAAATCCCATGCCGTTTTTGTACATTCCGCCGTAACCGGTACGGACGACCCTGAAAAATGGTGTGGCTTTTTGGTTTTTTTCTGTTATAATATAGGTTACCATCGATGAACAAGGGCAAGTACGCCTGACAGCGTGTCTTTCCGGCGCTTTTTGTCCTTTTCGCCTTGGCGGGCGCCAGCCCGCCTGCATCTCAAAAGCCAAAAATCACTCGAAAATCCATCGCTGGCAGGTGCCTTGCAGTTTTGTCGGAGCAAAAATCCGGTCAGACAAGGAAAGGCCCGCAGGGCATACTTGCCGTATGGCCAAGGAACCCCCGCAGTATGGGCGCATTTTTGCCCGACAAAACCGTGCTTGCCCTTGCCCATCGATGGTAAATTCGTGTCAAATTCGGAAGGGAGTGCAAGCTATGAAGTATCTGTTTCGAGGCGGCACCGTTGTCTCCGGCAGAGGGACACGCCGTGCCGATATTCTGGTGGAGGGTGAAAAGATCCTGGAGGTGGGCCGCAATATCACCCGCAAGGCCGACCAGATCATCGACGTCACCGGGATGCTGCTGATGCCCGGCTTCATCGACGCCCATACCCATTTTGATCTGGACGTGTGCAACACCACCACCGCCGACAATTTCACCACCGGCTCCCGGGCGGCCCTGCGGGGCGGCACCACCACCGTGGTGGACTTTGCCTGCCCCAACAAGGGGGAGAGCCTGCACCACGGGCTGGAGCTGTGGCACCGGAAGGCCGACGGCCGCACCTGCTGCGACTACGGCTTCCACATGACCATCGACGACTGGAACCCGCAGATCGAGGCGGAGATCGACGATATGTACGCCGCCGGTATCTCCTCCTTCAAGATGTACATGACCTATCCCGCCATGATGATCGGGGACAACGCCATGTACCACGCCCTGAAAAAGCTGAAGGAGAAGGGCGGCATCTGCGGCGTACACTGCGAAAACAGCGGCGTCATCGACGCCCTCATCGAGGAAAAGAAGGCCGCCGGGGAAATGGGTGTCTCCTCCCACCCCCGGACCCGTCCGGACTTTCTGGAGGCGGAGGCCGTGAGCCGCCTGCTGCGGATCGCTGAGGCGGTGGATATCCCCGTGGTCATCGTCCACCTCACCAACGCCGCCGCCCTGCGGGAGGTGGAGGCCGCCCGGAAGCGTGGCCAGAAGGTCTATGCCGAGACCTGCCCCCAGTACCTGCTGCTGGACGACAGCGTGTATGATAACCCCGACTACTCTCTGGCGGCCCGCTACGTCTGTGCGCCCCCCATCCGCAAGGCAGAGGATCAGAAGGCCCTGTGGATGGCCCTGCGCCGTGGCGAAATTCAGACCATCTCCACGGACCACTGTTCCTTTACGCTGGCCCAGAAGGACGCCGGCCGGGGGGACTTCACCAAAATTCCCGGCGGCCTGCCGGGGGTGGAGACCCGTGGCGAGCTGATCTACACCGCCGGTGTCACCACCCGGAAGATCAGCCTTGCCACCATGTGCCGTGTACTGGCGGAGAATCCCGCCAAGCTCTACGGGATGTTCCCCCGGAAGGGCATCCTACAGGCCGGGGCCGACGCCGATATCGTGGTGTACGATCCGCTGGCGGATCACGTCATCCGTGCGGCGGACACGGTGGCCAATGTGGACTATAACCCCTACGAGGGCTTCACCACCCGTGGCTCCATCCAGCAGGTGTGGCTCCGGGGCCGTCTGGCAGTGGAGCACGGCACCGTGCTGGCCGGGCCCGACGGCAAGTACATCCTCCGTGGCAAGAACTGCCTGTAAAGAGAGGGGCAGGCTTCCATGACCGAAATATTATACTGCCAGTCCCCCGCCCTGTTTCTGCTGGCGGTGGTGCTGCTGATCTGCTTCCTCCTGCGGCGGCAGGCTCACCGGGTGCGGGCGGCGCTGGACCTGGTCCTGTGCATCCTGTTGCTCATCGGCGGCGTGGTGCTATATTATTTGGGAATATACAGCGACTGCTTCACCATCCATGACTTCTGGCAGATCCGCACCTCCGGATGGGTGGGACTGGGCGTTGTAACCGCCGGGTCGGTATGGCATCTGTGCAAGGTCTGCAAGCGGGGCGTGGAGCGCCGCCGGACGGAAAGGGCCGCCCGACAGACGGAGGAGGCCCACCGTCAGGCGCTGGAGAGCGCCCGCCGGGAGGCGTATGAAGCCGGAAAGGCCGACGCCGCCAAGGAGCGTCAGCCGTCCCCCTCCACCCCGGAGACATCCGCCCTTCCCCTCACCCCAGCGGACTTCCCCGCCAGCCCGACCGATACCACCTCCCCGGAGCGTACAACCGCTCCCGCCGCTGACGCACCGCAGTCCCCCGCCGGAGGAACAGGTCAAGCCCTGTAAAAACCCCGACACAAAGCCTATGACCCTCTGGTTGCAGTGTCTGCCAAACACCGTGCAGCCCCGGTAAGCAGTCGATGCTGAGCTTAAATACCGCCGGTGCAGCACCCCTCAAAACACCATGCAGCACCGGCAGAACACCATGCAGCACCGGCAGAACACCATGCAGCACCGATAGAACACCGTCCTTGACTTCCCCACCGGCATCTGCTGCAATCCCCCGTGTTCGCTGGGAGGGCGAGTCGTTCGGAGAAATGACAGCCGGATAAGGCGCAGACTGAAATGTCTGTCCTTATCCGGCTTTTTGTCTGGGAAAGGAGCCATCACATGGAGTTAAAATTTCTCCCCTCCCCGCCGGGGGCGGTGGCCATGTCCATCACCGAGGTGGTGACGGCCCTCTATGCCGCCTATACCATGAGTCGCTATACCCGTGCGCTACCGCTGAGCACGAGATAAAAAGGACGCCGGTCGCTTAACCGGCGTCCTTTTGGTATTTTGTGGATCACTTCCACAGGGAGCAGACCAAATCCGTATAGTCGGAGGGGTTCTCCAGCGGCAGACCTGCAATGAGCATGGCCTGATTCAGCAGGATCTCGGCATACTTTTTGGCCCGGTCGGGGTCCGTGATGCGGGCGGACTCCAGAGCGGCGAAAGCAGGATGCTCCACGTTCACCTCCAGAATACGCTTGGCCTTCAGGGCGAGGTCTGGCTGCACGGCGGCGAAGTACTTCTCCATTTCGAAGGTCATGCCCTCGCCGCTGGTGAGGCAGACGGGATGGGACTTCAGCTTGCCGGAGGCCTTCACCTGATCCACCCGGCTTCCCAGCGTCTCCTTCAGGAAATCCAGCGTCTCCTGATGATCCGCCGTCTCCGGCTGCTTCTCGTCCCCCAGCTCCAGATCGCCGTCCACGGCGGAGCGGAATGCCTTGTCGCCGTAGGTGCGGAAGATATCGGGGATGAACTCGTCGGTCTTATCGGTGAAGTACAGGATCTCCATGCTGCGGTCCTTCAGCAGCTCCGTCTGGGGCAGATGATCCACCGCCTCCACGCTGTCGCCGGAGGCGTAATAGATATACTTCTGCTCCTCCGGCATCCGGGAAACGTACTCACCCAGCGTCACCAGCTTCTTCTGGGTGGAGGAGTAGAACAGCAGCAGATCCTGCAGTTTCTCCTTCATGGCGCCGTAGTTGTTCAGGGCGCTGAGCTTCAGCTGGCGGCCGAAGCTGCGGTAGAACTTCTCATAGCCCTCCCGGTCGTCCTTCAGCATCCGCTCCAGCTCGCTGCGGATCTTCTTCTCCAGATTGTTGGAGATGACCTTCAGCTGGCGGTCGTGCTGCAGCAGCTCACGGGAGATGTTCAGGCTCAGGTCCGGGGAGTCCACCACGCCACGGACAAAGTTGAAGCACTCCGGCAGCAGATCGGCGCACTTATCCATAATCATCACGCCGCTGGAATACAGCTGCAGGCCCGGCTCGAAGTCCTCGGTATAGTACTGGCCGGAGGGCTGGGAGGGAATGAACAGCAGGGCCTTATAGGTGACGGCGCCCTCCGCAGAGACGGTGATCACCGACTGGGGCGGGGCGAAATCCCCGAAATGCTCCTGATAGAACTTGTCGTACTCCTCCCGTGTGACCTCGCTCTTCTTCCGCTGCCACAGGGGGACCATGCTGTTGAGGGTCTCCCACTCCTTGATCTCCTCATACTCCGGCTTGTCCTCCGGACAGCCCTCCTTGCGCTTGGAGCGGGTCATTTCCATACGGATGGGGAAGCGGATATAGTCGGAGTACTTCTTCACCAGACGCTGGAGGGTGTGCTCCTGCAGGTACTGGCTGTACTCCTCCGGCTCCTCGTCGGCCTTCAGGTGCATGATGATATCCGTACCCACAGTGTCCTTCCGGCAGGGTTCGATGGTATAGCCCTCCACGCCGTCGGACTCCCAGCGCCAGCCCTGCTCATCGCCGTACTTCCGGGTGACGACGGTGATGTGGTCGGCCACCATGAAGGCAGAGTAGAAGCCCACACCGAACTGGCCGATAACGTCGCTCTCGGCGTCCTTATCCAGCTCCTGACGGAACTGGAAGGTACCGCTGGAGGCGATGACGCCCAGATTCTGCTCCAGATCGGTATCGTTCATGCCGATGCCGTTGTCGCTGACGGTGAGGGTGCGGGCCTCCTGATCGGGGCGGATGGTGATGGCGAAATCCTCCCGCTTCATGCCCACCTGCTCATCCGTCAGGGAGCGGTAGCACAGCTTGTCGATGGCGTCGGAGGCGTTGGACAAAATCTCCCGCAGGAAGATCTCCTTATGGGTATAGATGGAGTGGATCATCAGCTCCAGCAGACGCTTGGACTCCGCCTGAAATTCTTTTCTTTCCATAGTTGATTCCTCTTTTCTAATAGATCGGGAGACGCCGCAGCGCCTCCCGCTTTTTACCTGTTCAGCTGCGCTGGCGTTTGCTGCACAGCAGATAGCCCAGTCCCGTGAGCACCGTGGCCACAGCGGAGACGATCATGGTGAGCTTCAGCAGCAGCCGCACGGCCTTGCTCTCCAGCAGATGATCCGTCACCTGCCGGACGCAGCGGCCCACAGCACCCAATAGCCGGCCCGCCAGACCCGTCACCTTGTGGAGAAGTCCCTTCCCCAGCGACAGGATGCGCCGTGTCAGAGGCAGGGCGTGTGACGCCAGCTGCCGAGCCTTGTGTACCTTGGTCGAAAGCATTTTCATCCCTCCCCATTTCTCTATGGTCAATTATAGACAGTCTGTCCGTTATTGTCAATTCCCGCAGGGGCGGGGCGTGTAAACTTCCTGTGAACAATGGGATAAAAAAGCTGCGGGAGGGCTTGCGCTCTCCCGCAGGGGACATCATTCGCCGCTTCCGGCGGGGGCTGCCACCGGATCGATGGGGGTCAGGACACCCACCACCACAAACCGGGCATTTTCAAACTCATACGAGCAGGTGGAGAGGGTCACCAAATGGGCGCTGGAGAGATCCTCCGGCACCGGCGTCCTGGACTCGAACCGGGACGAGCGCACCAGCGCACTCACCGTATCCGCCGACAGCACCGTGGAGTACACGGCGTCGTCATAGTCCACCACGGACCCGGCGATCAGGTCCAGCCGGTAGCTCTGCTGGGGAGTGTAGAGATACAGATAGGGGTGGGCGTCGTAGAACTCCTGCTTCTTATACTGCACCAGTGCGCCGAACATGGCGCCGGACTTCATGTGGTGGCCGTAGACCAGCGTATTCTGGTCGGAGAAGTCCGAGCGATTGACGTAGTCCATGAAGATGGTGCCGTTCTTGTTCCATGTGCCGTCCAGCAGGCGATAGAGATAGTAGTCGTTGTCCTCCGCCTGCACGATGGGGTAGTTCAGGCCCGTGTCCGCCCCGTAGAGCCACGCCACGATGTCGCTGTTGACGCCTTCCAGCGCCGCAAAGTCCACGTAGACCTGCTCCGGCTCCCCTTCCGGCTCCTCATCGCTGCTCAAGTCCGGGATGTAGACGTATTTGCCGGCATCCTTCAGCACCTCGTCGCTCTTGTGCTTTTCCAGCATATAGCTGCCGATCTGATAGGCCGCAAAGAGAAATACACCTATGCATACCGCCAGCAGGATATAGTATACCGCTTTCTTCATACCGGAGCCCTCCCTGTTGATTTTTTACATTATACCAGATGGCCCACCGCTTTTCAAGAAAAAGCTTGATGCCCTCCGGAGGAACGGGACAGGGGTTTCTGCGCTGGACAGGGGGCGGCAGATGTGGTATGATAGCTTAGATTGACAAGGCAAGAAAGGTGTGAGACAGATGCAGGTAGAGAGCCTGAGCTGGTTCCCCGGTCACATGACCAAGACCCGGCGGATGATCGCCGCCGAGATCGGGCATATGGACGCCGTGTGCGAAATTCTGGATGCCCGCATCCCGCTGGCCAGCCGGAACCCGGATGTGGACGAGCTGACGGCGGGCAAGCCCCGTCTGGTGGTGCTGAACCGAGTGGATCAGGCCGATCCCGGCCAGACCCGGCGCTGGGCCGCCTACTTCCGGGAGAAGGGCTATGCCGTGCTGGAGGCCAACGCCAAGGGCGGCGCCGGCACCGCCCAGTTCGCCGCCGCCGTGCGGGAGCTGCTGCGGGACAAGCTGGAGGCCTATGCCCAGAAGGGACAGGTGGGACGTGTGGTGCGGGTCATGGTGCTGGGCATCCCCAACGTGGGAAAATCCACCTTTATCAATAAGGTAGCCCGCCGCAAGACCGCAAAAGCCGAGGACCGGCCCGGCGTCACCCGCAGCAAGCAGTGGGTGCCGGTGGACAGCACGCTGGAACTGCTGGACACGCCGGGTATCCTGTGGCCCAAGTTCGACGACCCGGAGGTGGGCAAGCGTCTGGCCTTCACCGGGGCCATCAAGGACGACGTGCTGGACATCGAGGAGCTGGCCTGCTATCTCATGGAATATCTGGGACAGCACTATGCCTCCGTGCTGGAGGAGCGGTATAAGATCGCCGTGGAGCCGGAGGACAGCGGGTATGACCTGCTGGAAAAGGCCGGGCGCAAGCGGGGCTTTCTCATGCGGGGGGCGCAGGTGGACACCGAGCGCATGGCCCGCATCCTGTTGGACGAGTTCCGGGGCGGCAAGCTGGGCCGCTTCACGCTGGAGACGGTGGAGGATGCCACATGACGGACTTCTCGCTGGAAAAGGCCGCCATGGCCCGTGGCTGCACCGCTGTATGCGGCTGCGACGAGGCGGGGGCCGGGCCGCTGATGGGGCCGGTATACGCAGCGGCAGTGATCCTGCCGGTGGACGGCTGCATCCCCGGCCTTGACGACAGCAAGAAGCTGACGGAGAAGAAGCGGGAGGCTCTGTTCGACGTCATCTGCCAGCAGGCGGCGGCGTGGGCGGTGGCCTCCGTCAGTGCAGAGGAGATCGACGCAACGGACATCCTCAGCGCCCGGATGAAGGCCATGCAGCTGGCCATCAACGCTCTGGCGATCCCGGCGGACTATGCCCTCATCGACGGCAACCGGGATCACGGGCGATCCGCCGCCATTACCACGCCCCATGAGACGGTGGTGGGCGGGGACGGGCGCTCGGCGTCCATCGCCGCAGCGTCGGTGCTGGCCAAGGTGAGTCGGGACCGGTATGTGTGCCGGGTACTGGACTCTCTGTACCCGCAGTATCAGTTCGCCAAACACAAGGGCTACGGCACCAAGCTGCACTACGCCATGCTGGACCAATACGGGCCATGTCCGGAGCACCGGATGAGCTTTCTCACCAAGTGGAAGGAGCGGCGCACATGAGCCGGGCGGAGGGCGTATGGGGCGAGGCCCAGATCGCCAACTATCTGCGGCGCAGGCGCTATGAGCTGCTGGCTCACAGCTATCACTGCCGGTTCGGGGAGATCGATCTCATCGCCCGCAAGGGCGGCGTGCTGTGCTTTGTGGAGGTCAAGACCCGCAGCAATCTGGCCTGCGGCCTGCCCAGAGAGTACGTCACCGCCGCCAAGCAGGAGCGCATCCGCAAGACGGCGGCCTTCTATCTGATGGAAAAGGGGCTGGACTGCCCCGTCCGCTTCGACGTGGCAGAGGTCTACACCGACGGGGCGCACTCCCCCGCCGCCACCCACATAGAATACATCGAAAACGCATTTTGAGGTGATACATACGATTCCCTATTTTGACGCACACTGCGACACCATCCACCGCTGCCACACGGCGGGGACGCTCTTCCGGGACCCGGAGCTGCGGGCCTTCTACGACATTGCGGGTAATTTGCGCCGCAGCGGCGGACACATCGATCTGGAGCGGGCCGGGGGCTTTTCCCGCTACGCCCAGTTCTTTGCCCTATACCAGAGCCCCCAGCTGGTGCCGAAGGGCAGCTCCATGCCGGAGCAGGGCGTTCTGCTCCATCAGCGGTTTCTGCGGGAGATGGAGGAGAACCGGGAGCGCATCCTCCCCTGCCGCACCGGGGCGGAGGTGGACGAGGCCGTGGGGCAGGGCAAGGCGGCGGCGCTGCTGAGCATCGAGGGCGCCGAGCTGCTGGACTGCGACATCCGGCGGCTGGACACCGCCTATGACTGGGGCGTGCGGCTGCTGAACCCGGTGTGGAACTACGCCAATCGTCTCTCCGGCTCCAATGCCCAGCAGCCGGAGCAGGGACTGACCGCTTATGGCCGGGACTTCCTGCATCGGATGGAGGAGCTGTCCATCTACGTGGATGTGTCCCATCTGTCGGATGCGGGCTTCTGGGACGTGGTGCGTCTTTCCCGGCGGCCTGTGGTGGCCTCCCACTCCAACAGCCGGGCCGTCTGCCCCCACCGGCGCAACCTCACCGACGATATGTTCCGGGCCATCCGGGACAGCGGCGGCGTGGCGGGGCTCAACTACTACCAGCACTTTGTGGGCGACGACCCCACCATGGAAGGACTGGTGCGCCATGTGGAGCATTTTCTGGAGCTGGACGGGGAAAGGTCCCTGTGTCTGGGCGGCGACATGGACGGCTGCGAGCTGCTGGCCGGCGGGATGCGGGGTCTGGAGGATGTGCCGCTGCTGTGGCAGGCGCTGGCGGACCGGGGCTATCCCCAGTCGCTGCTGGAGGATCTGTTCTGGAACAATCTGCGGCGGCTGATATAAAATCGGGAGAGGAGGCGGCGCATGGCGCTGTACGCTCTGGGGGACCTGCATCTGTCCCTCAATTCCAACAAATCCATGGAGATCTTCGGAGACGGCTGGCAGGACTATGTGTCCCGGCTGAAGGAGGCCTTCTCCGCTCTGAGGCCGGAGGACGTCACCGTGCTGTGCGGCGACCTGTCCTGGGGCATGAGTCTGGAGGAATCGCTGGAGGACTTCCGGTTCATCGACGCCCTGCCGGGGAAGAAGTATCTGCTCAAGGGCAACCACGACTACTGGTGGAACACCGCCGCCAAGATGGAGCGGTTCTTCCGGGAGCATGAGCTGACCACCATGGAAATTCTCCACAACAACTGTAAGTTCTACGGGGAGCTGGCCCTGTGCGGCACCCGCGGGTGGTTTTACGAGCTGGACAACCAGGGGACCCACAACGAAAAGGTGCTGCTGCGGGAGATCGGGCGGCTGGAGAGCTCTCTGAAGGCGGCGGGGGAGCACGAGAAGCTGGTGTTTCTCCACTATCCGCCCCTGTATCAGGGCTACCGCTGCCCGGAGATCCTGCGGCTGCTGAAGGAGTACGGCGTGAAGCTGTGCTGCTACGGCCATCTGCACGGCGCTTCCCACCGCCGGGCCATCGAGGGAATGTGGGATGGAACGGAGTTTTCGCTGGTGTCGGCGGACTATCTGAAATTTGTTCCCAAAAAAATTTGCGAATGATGCAAAAAAGGTGTGGAAATTGAAATTGTTTTCTGGTATTATATAAAATTGCATTGATTATAAATGAATGCTGAACGGAGGAAAAGTCAAAATGAGTGTAAAGTCCTGTGAAAATCTGGAAAAGAGCCAGGTCAAGCTGACCATCGAGGTCGGCGCAGAAGAATTCGAGAAGGCTGTCAACAAGGCCTATCTGCAGATGCGTGGCAAGATGAATGTCCCTGGCTTCCGCCCCGGCAAGGCTCCCCGCAAGATCATCGAGGGGATGTACGGCGCTGAGGTCTTTTACGAGGAGGCTGTGAATATCGTGCTGCCCGACGCCTATGAGGCCGCCGTGCAGGAGCAGAAGCTGGAGGTCGTGGGCTATCCCCAGGTGGAGCTGGAGTCCTGCGGCAAGGACGGCGTGGTCTTTCAGTGCACCGTGGCGGTGTATCCCGAGGTGACGCTGGGCCAGTACAAGGGTCTGGAGGCCCCCCGTGCCGAGGTGAAGGTCATGGCCGCCGACGTCAACGCCCGTCTCAAGGAGATGGCCGAGCGCAACAGCCGTCTGGTGAGCGTGGAGCGTGCCGTGAAGAAGGGCGACACCGCCACCATCGACTTCGAGGGCTTCGACAACGGCGTGGCTTTCGACGGCGGCAAGGGCGAGAACTTCGATCTGGAGATCGGCTCCGGCAGCTTTGTCCCCGGCTTTGAGGATCAGCTCGTCGGCATGAAGGCCGGTGAGGAGAAGGATATCGACATCACCTTCCCCGAAAACTATACCCCCGAGCTGGCCGGCAAGCCCGTTGTGTTCCATGTGAAGGTCAACGAGGTGAAGGTCAAGGAGATCCCCGCCATGGACGACGAGTTTGCCAAGGACGTCTCCGAGTTCGACACCCTGAAGGAGCTGAAGGCTGATCTGAAGAAGAAGATCACCGGGGAGCGCAAGGAGTCCGCTCAGCGGGCCTTCGAGGACGTGCTGATGCAGAAGGTGGCCGAGGGCATCACCTGCGATATCCCCGATGCCATGGTGAATCTGCAGGCTGAGCAGATGGCCAACAACTTCAAGCAGCAGCTGGCCTCTCAGGGCATTCCCTTTGACCAGTATCTGAAGATGACCGGCACCACCGAGGCCGACTTCCTGTCTCAGGCCCACGGCCCCGCTCAGGAGCAGGTCCGCATGGATCTGGCCGTGGAGGCCATCATCAAGGCCGAGGGTCTGGAGGCCACCGACGACGAGGTGAACGCCGAGATGCAGAAGCTGGCCGACAAGTACGGCATGGATCTGGAGTCCGTGAAGAAGTATCTGCCCGCCGCTCAGGTGCGGGAGCAGGTCATCCGTGAGAAGGTGGTCAAGCTGGTAGCGGACAGCGCCGTGGCCGTGGCCCCCGAGGCGGAGGAGAAGAAAGAAGATAAGGCGGAGGAGACTGCCGAATAAAACCGGCGCATTCTGCTAAAATCACAAACGGGCGGGTATACTTTGAACATCTATCTGTACAGGAGGCATATTTTATGAGTTTAGTTCCTTATGTTGTGGAGCAGACCAACCGGGGCGAGCGTTCCTACGACATTTTCTCCCGGCTGCTCAATGACCGCATCATCTTCCTGGGCGAAGAGGTCAATGATACCACAGCCAGTCTGGTGGTGGCACAGCTGCTGTATCTGGAGGCACAGGACCCCGACAAGGACATCCAGATGTACATCAACAGCCCCGGCGGCTCTGTGACGGCGGGTATGGCCATCTACGACACCATGCAGTATATCAAGTGCGACGTGTCCACCATCTGCATCGGCATGGCGGCCAGCATGGGCGCTTTCCTGCTGTCCTCCGGAGCCAAGGGCAAGCGCATCGCCCTGCCCAATGCCGAGGTGATGATCCACCAGCCCTCCGCCGGGACCCAGGGTAAGGTCACGGATATGGAGATCGACGTGGAGCATTTTCTGAAGATCAAGCAGCGGATGAACAAGATCCTCTCCGAAAACACCGGCAAGACCCCGGAGCAGGTGAAGCTGGACTCCGAGCGGGACAACTGGATGACCGCTGAGGAGGCCCGTGACTACGGTCTGGTGGACAAGGTCATTTTCAAGAGGTAAATCATGGCAGAAGACAAGAAAAATCTGCGCTGCTCCTTCTGCGGCAAGCCGGAGGGGCAGGTACATCGCATGATCCAGGGCCCCGGCGGCGTTCGCATCTGCGACGAGTGCGTTCAGCTGTGTATGTCCATTCTGGACGACGGCTACACCCCCGGCATGGGGGAGGACGTGCAGACGATGGATCAGCTGCCCACCCCCCGTGAGATCCGGGAGGTGCTGGATCAGTACGTCATCGGGCAAGAGGATGCCAAGGTGGCTTTGTCGGTGGCGGTATACAACCACTATAAGCGCATTTTCTTCGGCGGCGGCGAGGATGTGGAGCTGCAGAAGAGCAACATCCTCATGATCGGCCCCACCGGCTCCGGCAAGACGCTGTTCGCCCAGACGCTGGCCCGTGTTCTGAAGGTGCCATTTGCCATCGCCGACGCCACCACCCTCACCGAGGCGGGCTATGTGGGCGACGACGTGGAGAACATCCTGCTGCGGCTTTTGCAGGCGGCGGATTTCGATGTGGAGCTGGCGGAGCGGGGCATCATCTATGTGGATGAGATCGACAAGATCGCCCGCAAGAGCGAGAACACCTCCATCACCCGTGACGTGTCCGGCGAGGGTGTGCAGCAGGCACTGCTGAAAATTCTGGAGGGTACCGTGGCCAACGTGCCGCCTCAGGGCGGGCGCAAGCACCCCCATCAGGAGTTCATCCAGATCGACACCCACAACATCCTCTTCATCTGCGGCGGCGCCTTCGACGGTCTGGAGAAGATCATCGAGCAGCGCACCGATCGCAAGGGGATCGGCTTCGACGCCGTGGTGGAGAGCAAGGCTGAGCGCCGGACGGGCCAGCTGCTAAAGGAGGTTCAGCCCCACGATCTGCTGAAATTCGGCATCATCCCGGAGCTGGTAGGCCGTATGCCGGTGATGGTGACCCTCAACGGTCTGGGCCGGGATGATCTGGTGCAGATCCTCACCCAGCCGAAAAACGCACTGGTGAAGCAGTATCAGAAGCTTCTGGAATACGACGATGTGGAGCTGGTATTCCAGCCGGAGGCGCTGGACGCCGTGGCCGATCAGGCCATTCAGCGGAACATCGGCGCACGTGGCCTGCGGGCCGTGATGGAGGGACTTCTCACCAGGATCATGTACGAGATCCCCTCTGACCCCACCATCACCCGTGTGACCATCACACCGGAGGCGGTCCTAAAGACCGGAGAGCCGGAGATCACCCGTGATCCCCAGCGCACGGAGCGGCCCGGCCGCACCCGTGACGGCAAGGTGGAGCACGATTCCTCCGCCCCGGCATCCTAACGAATCATGAGGAGAGGCGAACCCGTTCGTCTCTCCTCTTTTCCACAGCAAAGGAGACCAGTTATGAATACCATCAATATCCCCGTTCTGGCACTGCGGGGCATGACCGCCTTCCCCGGCGAAACGGTAAGCTTCGACGTGGAGCGGGAGATTTCCATTTTTGCGCTGGACAACGCTATGGAGGGCGACCGCCGTCTGTTTCTGGTGACGCAGCGGAAGATCGGTGTCTCCGAGCCAGAGGAGCAGGATCTCTACGAGATCGGCACGGTGTGCCATGTGCTCCAGATCATCAAGACCTCCGAGACTACGGTACGGGTGCTGGTGGAGGGTGAGCAGCGGGCGAGACTGCATCGTCTGTGGCAGGCCTCCCCGTTTTTGCAGGCCAATGTGGAGCTGCTGGAGGATGCCCCCTACCGAAGCACCTCTCACACGGAGGCGCTGCTGCGGCAGACCTACGCCATCTTCGGCGCCTATAAGGAGCTGTCCCCCCAGATGTCCGACGAGGTGGTGGCGCAGGTGCTGGATCAGCGTGATCCCGGCCGTCTGGCGGATTTCATCGCCCAGAACCTGACCCTGCGGCATCAGGACCGGCAGCGGGTACTGGATCAACTGCACCCGGTGAAGCGGCTCCAGCTGGTCAATGACATCCTCACCCACGAGGTGGACGTCATGGGTCTGGAGTTCGAGATGGAGCAGAAGGTGCGCCAGCGGGTGGCGCAGGTTCAGAAGGACATGATCCTCCGGGAGCAGCTGAAGGTGCTGCAGCATGAGCTGGGAGAGGACGGCGACGAGGAGCTGTCGGATTATGAGGCCCGCATCACCGCCCTGCACCTGCCGGAGGAGCTGCACCGCAAGCTCATGAAGGAGGTAGACCGGCTGGCCAAGCAGCCCTTCGGCAGCGCCGAGGGCTCCGTCATCCGCAACTATCTGGACGTGTGTCTGGAGCTGCCGTGGGGCAAGTACACCCATGACCGGGCGGACGTGGCGCAGGCCCGGCGCATCCTTGACCGGGATCACTTCGGTCTGGAGCAGGTGAAGGAGCGTATTCTGGAGTTCGTGGCGGTGCGGCAGCTGAGCCCCAACTCCAAGGGGAAGATCCTCTGTCTGGTGGGCCCTCCCGGCGTGGGCAAGACCTCCATCGCCCTGTCGGTATCCAAGGCCCTGCACCGGAAGATGGCCCGGTTGAGTCTGGGCGGCGTCCGGGACGAGGCGGACATCCGGGGCCACCGCAAGACCTACATCGGCGCCATGCCGGGCCGCATCATCGACGCCATCTCCCGCAGCGGCTCCATGAATCCCCTGTTGGTGCTGGACGAGATCGACAAGCTGGGCAGCGATATGCGGGGCGACCCCGCCTCCGCCCTGCTGGAGGTGCTGGACAGCGAGCAGAACTACGCCTTCCGGGATCACTATCTGGAGATCCCGGTGGATCTGAGTCAGGTGCTGTTCATCACCACCGCCAACACCACCTCCACCATTCCCCGGCCCCTGCTGGACCGGATGGAGGTCATCGAGCTCACCAGCTACACCGACGAGGAGAAGCTGCAGATCGCCAAGCGCTATCTGCTGCCCCGGCAGATGAAGGAGCATGGGCTGAAAAAGACCCAGCTGCGCCTGTCGGACGACGCCATCCGGCAGATCATCTCCGGCTATACCAGAGAATCCGGCGTTCGACTGTTGGAGCGGCAGCTGGGCAAGGTGTGCCGCAAGACCGCCATGCGTCTGGTGGACGGTGGGGAGAAGCGGGTGAATGTGACCCCCGACTCCCTGCGGGAGCTGTTGGGCGTGGTGCGTTATCAGGACGGCGTACATAGCACACGGAATCAGGTGGGCGTGGTGAACGGTCTGGCCTGGACCGAGGTAGGCGGCGAAATTCTGGAGGTGGAGGCCGGCGTCATGGAGGGCTCCGGCAAGCTGGAGCTCACCGGCAATCTGGGTACCGTCATGCAGGAGTCCGTCCGGGCGGCGCTGACGTGCTTGCGGAGCCGGTGCGGCGAGCTGGGCATCGAGAAGGATTTTTACAAGACCCGTGACATCCACGTCCACTTCCCGGAGGGGGCGGTACCTAAGGACGGCCCCTCCGCCGGCATCGCCATCACCACCGCCATGCTCTCCGCTCTGACGGGACGGAAGGTCCGGGGCGATGTGGCCATGACCGGCGAGGTGACGCTGCGGGGCCGGGTACTGCCCATCGGCGGACTGAAGGAAAAGACCATGGCCGCTCTCCGCAGCGGCATCCGCACGGTGATCCTCCCCAAGGACAACGTCAAGGATCTGGAGGAGATCGACCAGACCGTCCGGACGGCCCTGCACTTCGTGCCGGTGGAGAGCGTGGATCAGGTGTTTGCGGCAGCGTTGGTCCCCTCCCCTGCCGTGTCGGCGGTGGAGCATATGACCGCTCTGCCCATGGAACCGGCTGCCCCGGCCCTGCGGGTCTGAGGCAGTCAGAGAAGGAGGCCATCATGACCATCAACTTCAACAAGGCGGAGTTCGTGCTGTCCGCCACCACCCAAAACGCCTTTATCCGGGACGGTCGACCCCAGGTGACCTTTGCCGGACGCTCCAACGTGGGCAAGTCCTCCGTCATCAACCGGCTGCTGAACCGGAAGAACTTCGCACGGGTGGGCGCTACCCCCGGCAAGACCTCTCAGGTGAACTACTTCCGCATCGACGGCAAGCTCTACTTTACCGACCTGCCCGGCTACGGCTATGCCAAGGTCAGCAAGGAGGAGCGGGATCGCTGGGGCCGCCTGATGGAGAGCTACTTTCAGGAGCCGGGGCTTATCTCGCTGGGCGTGCTCATCGTAGACGCCCGGCACAAGCCCTCTGCGGACGACGTGACCATGTGCAATTGGTTCAGGGAGGCGGGCTGCCCCATGCTGGTGGTGGCCAACAAGGTGGACAAGCTGAAAAAGCGGGAAGTAGAGCCAAATCTGGAGGTCATCCGCCAGACGCTGGAGCTTCCCCCCGACACGCCGCTGGTCCCCTTCTCCGCCGAGAAGGGCGACGGCAAGACGGAGGTGCTGTCCCTGCTGAGCCAGTTCTTCGCCTGAGTATGCTCCGTATCCCCCTGCCCTTCCCGGCAGGGGGATATCCGTACCCGGCCACGGGGTGCCGTACCCGACCACGGGGTGCCGTACCCGACCACGGGGTACCCTCCCCGGCAGAGCGGTTCCGGTACGGGATCGGCTTCCGGTGCGGAGGTAAATTTTCATCAAATATTGTATGAAAAGATTGTATTTTTTTCGAACTGTGATACAATTAGATGGAATGAGACTGCCCCCTGCGGGCAGAAGGCCCCTGTGAGGAAAAACTCTGCGGATAAAAGCGTCCCTTCGGGGACAGAAAGGCGGTTCCTGCTGTGATCTATCTGGATAATGCCGCCACCACCCTGAAAAAGCCCCCCTGTGTGGCGGAGGCGGTGGTGCGGGCTATGGCCACCATGGGCAACTCCGGGCGCAGCGCCCATCAGGAGGCGTTGGACGCTTCACGGGTCATCTACCGCACCCGTGAGCAGCTGGCCAAGCTGCTGGGCTGCTCCGCTGCGGAGCGGGTGGTGTTCACCTGCAACTCCACCGAGGCCCTGAACATCGCCATCGACGGGCTGTTCGCCCCCGGTGACCATGTGCTGTCCACTGACTGCGAGCACAACTCCGTGCTGCGGCCCCTGTACCGGCTGGAGGGGGTGGAGGTGGACTTCCTGCCGGCGGATCGGCGGGGCTGCATCGACTACGACGATTTCCGCCGCCTGCTGCGGCCCAACACACGGGGCATCATCTGCACCCATGGCTCTAACCTGACGGGGAATCTGCTGGATATCCGGGCCATCGGCCGCTTTGCCAAGGAGCACGGCCTGCTGCTGGTGGTGGACGCCTCCCAGACGGCGGGGGTGTTCGACATCGACATGGAAGCCATGGGCATCGACGTGGTGTGCTTCACCGGTCACAAAAGCCTGCTGGGGCCGCAAGGTACCGGCGGACTGTGCATCGCTCCGGGGGTGGACATCCGCCCCTTCAAGGTAGGCGGCACCGGTGTGCAGACGTATCTGCCCCAGCAGCCGCCCCAGTACCCCACCCGGCTGGAGGCCGGCACCCTCAACGGCCACGGCATCGCCGGGCTGTCGGCGGCGCTGGACTATCTGGAGGAGACGGGGCTGGAGGCCATCCGCAGCCATGAGCAGGCGCTGGCCCGGCAGTTTTACGAGGGGGTGTCCGCCATCCCCGGCGTCACCGTATACGGCGACTTCACCACATGGGACCGGGCGCCGGTGGTGTCTTTGAATATCCGGGACTACGACTCCTCTCAGGTCAGTGACGTGTTGGCGGAGCAGTTCTCCATCGCCACAAGGCCCGGCGCACACTGCGCCCCTCGGCTGCACCGGGCGTTGGGTACGATGGCACAGGGGGCCGTGCGGTTCAGCTTCGGCTGGTTCAACACGGAGGAGGAAACACAGGCCGCCATTGCGGCAGTCAGGAGCGTTGCAGAATGATCGAAAAAAAGCGTTGGCTTCTTATCACCTTCCACACCACCTCCGAGGCCATGGCCATGGAGCAGCGGTGTCAGGAGGCAGGCCTTGCAGGGCGTTTGATCCCCGTCCCCCGCACCATCACCGCCGACTGCGGCCTTGCATGGCGGGCAGAGCTATCCCTGCGGCCGCAGCTGGAGGCTCTGACCCAGAGCATGGACGTGGCGGGCTACTACGAGCTGGAGCTGTAAGAAAACACCGCCCCATCCGGCAAAGCCGGGATGGGGCGGTGTTTTGTGTGTATGCCCCTCTCCTGCCGGTCTTGGAAGGGAAAGGGTTATTCTCCAAATAGAATCAGGCTTTTCCCTGTCCCGGCTTGCGTAGGCAACAAAAATATAGTATAATATCTCCGGATATCATGTGCAATTCCAATAAAATCAGCGCAATTTCGCAGAAGGAGACACGTTATGGCCAGTTTTACCGTCAACGGTCACCCCGTCACCGTGGAGAAAAATCAAAAACTCATCCGCTATCTGCGGGATACCCTGCACCTGACCTCTGTGAAGGACGGATGCAGCGAGGGTGCCTGCGGCACCTGCCATGTCCTCATTGACGGCAAGCCCACCAAGGCCTGTGTACCGCAGACGGAGAAGCTGGAGGGGAAAACCATCGTCACCGTGGAGGGGCTGTCCGACTGGGAGAAGCAGGTCTACGTCTTTGCCTTCGGTGAGGCGGGGGCCGTGCAGTGCGGCTTCTGCATCCCCGGCATGGTCATCTCCGCCAAGGCGCTGCTGGATGTGAACCCCGACCCCACCCGTGAGGAGGCGGCCTTCGCCATCCGCAACAACATCTGCCGCTGCACCGGATATGTGAAGATCATCGACGGCATCCTGCTGGCGGGTAAAATTTTCCGGGAGGGGAAGCTGCCGCAGCCTGCCGCCGTTGACTGGCAGATGGGCAGCCGGGTCCACCGGCTGGATGTGGCGGAGAAGGTACTGGGCTACGGCCAGTACCCCGACGACGTGTACGTGGACGGGATGTGCTACGGCAGTGCCGTCCGCAGCCAGTATGCCCGTGCCCGTGTGCTGTCCATCGATACCAGCGAGGCGGAGGCGCTGCCCGGTGTGGTGTGCGTTCTGACCCAGAAGGACATCCCCGGCAAGGTGAATGTGGGCCATCTGAAAAAGGATCAGCCCACCATGATCGGCATCGGCGAGATCACCCACTATCTGGGGGACGCCGTGGCCTTGGTGTGTGCCCGTGACCGGGAGACGCTGGAGGAGGCCAAGAAGCTGGTGAAGGTGGCGTATGAGGTCCTCCCCGCCGTCCACGACCCGGAGGAGGCCGCTGCGCCGGATGCGCCGCTGGTCTTTGAAGAGGAGGAGAGCAACGTGCAGGCGTATAAGCACGTCTCACGGGGCGATGCCGAGGGCGCCATCCGCCGCTCCAAATATGTGCTGACCCGGCATTTTCACACCCCGTGGACGGAGCACGCCTTTCTGGAGCCGGAGTGCTGCGTGGCGCTGCCGCTGGAAAACGGCGGCGTGAAGCTGTTGACCACCGACCAGAGCTCCCACACCACCATGCACGAGTGCGCCTCCATGCTGGGAGTGGACTATGAGCACTGTCAGGTACAGAATATGCTGGTGGGCGGCGGCTTCGGCGGCAAGGAGGATATGTCCGTGCAGCACCATGCGGCGCTGCTGGCCTATGTGGCCCGTGTGCCGGTGAAGGTGAAGCTCACCCGGCAGGAATCCATCCTCATTCACCCCAAGCGCCACAGCTTTGACATGGACTTCACCATGGGCTGCGACGAAAACGGCATCATTCAGGGCGTCAAGGCCAGCGTGGTATCCGATACCGGTGCCTTCGCCTCTCTGGGCGGGCCGGTGCTGGAGCGGGCCTGTACCCACGCCGCCGGACCCTACGCCTATGAGAATTTCGAGATCGAGGGCTACGCCTACTATACCAACAACCCCCCTGCCGGGGCCTTCCGGGGCTTCGGTGTCACCCAGACCTGCTTTTGCACAGAGACGCTGCTCAACGAAATGGCGGATCTGGTGGGCATCAGTCCGTGGGAGATCCGCTACCGCAACGCCATCCGCCCCGGCGGTGTGCTGCCCAACGGCCAGATCGTGGACGATTCCACCGGCCTTGTGGAGACGCTGGAGGCTATCAAGCCCGCCTATGACGAGGCCGTCAAAAACGGCGATCCGGCGGGCATCGCCTGCGCCATGAAGAATGCCGGTGTGGGCGTAGGTATTCCCGACTGGGGCCGCTGCAAGCTGATCGTGGAGGCGGACGAGAAGGTGCATATCTACTCCGGCGCCTCCTGTATCGGGCAGGGGCTGGGTACCGTGCTGGTGCAGGTGGTGGTCACCAATACGGGGCTGCACCGGGACAACATCGTTTATGAGCGCAGCAACACATGGATCGCCCCGGACTCCGGCGACACCTCCGGCTCCCGCCAGACGCTGGTCACCGGTGAGGCCACCCGGCGGGCCTGCGAAAAGCTGTCGGCGGCGCTGGCGGGCAAGACCCTCCATGATCTGGTGGGGCAGGAGTTCTACGGCGAGTATCTGGCCAAAACGGACCCCCTGGGGGCCGATGTGCCAAACCCCGTCAGCCATGTGGCCTACGGCTATGCCACGCAGATGTGTATTCTGGACCGGGAGACAGGCCGTGTCAAGAAGATGGTGGCCGCCCACGATGTGGGTAAGGCCGTGAACCCCCTCAGCTGTGAGGGACAGATCGAGGGTGGTGTGGTCATGAGTCTGGGCTATGCGCTCACGGAGCAGTATCCGATCGACGAAAACTGCAAGCCTACCGCCAAATACGGTATGCTGGGTCTGTTCCGTGCCAACCAGATCCCGCCGGAAATTCAGGCCATTGTGGTGGAGAAGCCCGGCCTGAACGTGGCCGGAGGGGCCATCGGCATCGGAGAGATCACCTCCATTCCCACGGCTCCCGCCATTGCTGACGCCTACTTCCGGCTGGACGGACAGCGCCGCCTGACCCTGCCGCTGGAGAATACCCCCTACGCCCGGAAGAAGTGATTTGAATTTTTCTGCACCTCCCCCATGCAGTCCGCTGCATGGGGGAGGTTTTTTGGGACGCTGCTGCATGGGCCACGGGTTGGCCGTCCACAGGGATTCTTTCTGTGAAATTTATACAATGCTTTCCCCTTCGTTCATAATTTTTTCACACCTATGTGCTAAAATAAACTTCATTAACGGAACGTATCATAAGGAGGCTTCTGTCCCATGATGATCGAAAAGAGCGGCAGCATCCGTCTCAAGGATATCCCCATTCCCTCCGGCGCTACGCCGGAGCAGCGGGAGCTGGCTCAGGGCATGGTACGGGTGAATCACCTGTACCGCAGCGCCCTGAAGGTGGCCGTGACCCAGATGGAGATCCTGGACGAGGAGTTCGCCAGTCTGTACGACCATTCTCCCATTCACCACATCGAGTACCGCATCAAGACGCTGGAGAGCATCAGCGATAAGCTGCGCCGCCGGGGCTACGACGTCACCATCGACAATATCTATGCCTACATACAGGACGTAGCCGGTATCCGGGTCATCTGCAACTATCTGGATGACATCTACTATCTCCGCAGCCTGCTGACCCGATCCGAATCCTTCAAGGTGCTGCGGGAGGTGGACTACATCCAGCAGCCCAAGGAATCCGGCTATCGCAGTCTGCACCTCATCATCGACGTACCCATCGTCATCTCCGAGGGGACGCTGCATCTGCCGGTGGAGATCCAGCTGCGTACCATTGCCATGGATATGTGGGCCAGTCTGGAGCATGAGCTGCGGTATAAATCCGACCGCAATTTCTCCGATTCCGACGCCGCACGGCTGCGGCTATGCAGCGAGGCCATCAGCGAGATCGACCGGGAGATGCAGGACATCTATCAGGGCAAGGAACCCAGCTATCATGAGTAAAGCAAAGGAGTGCTGCGACTGTGCAGCACTCCTTTGTTTTGGATGGTTTTTTTGCGTGCCGACGGCATGCTTTTTCCGATAGCTTTTCCCTTTGTGCCTCCGGCGGCCCACTTTTCCCAGCAGCTGGAAAAGTGGGCAAAAGAGCCGTTTGAAACCAATGGTTTCAAAACTTCCTTTCCTCTCAAGAGCTTCGTTTATTATAGGTCGTAACGGGAATTGACTCAGCAACAGACCCGCTGCCGCTCCCACTCAGTTGAAGGGGTAGGAGCTTCTGGTCTATGATATCGTGCCTGGGACAACAAATTTCTCTCCCTGATACTGGACGTAGTACGAATACTTGCAGAAAATCCTATCCAGATACTAAAAAAGCCCTCCTGCCTGAAGCAAGAGGGCTTTCGTCCGTCTCTGCGGAGCCGCCTGCCTTACAGCGCCGCCCACTCCTCCTCCGTCAGCAGCGTGTTCAGCGCCTGCAAAAGGGCGTTGGGGGTCATGCGCTCCGGCAGACTCAGTTTCCTGCACAGCGCCTGCCGCCGGGCGGCGGAGTCGGGGCCGATCAGTCCCTTTTCCAACAGATCCGCCTTGGTGAGCCGCAAGGGGGCCGCCGGGGCCTCCTCTCCCTCCCATGTGGCGCCGCAGCGGCGCAGGGCTTCCAGCAGCACGGCGGGGGGCATCCCCTCCACGCCCAGCTTGCCCTCCTTACCGCCCTTGCGTTTGCGGCGCTCCTTGCCGTACACGTCCGGCACATAGGCCTGCAAGATCTGCTCCGGCGGCAGAACACCCTTCAGGTGATTGCGGATCACAAAGCCCGCCCCGTCCGGGTCCGTCATGAGGATGACGCCCCGGGCCGCCGCCAGACGGCGGAGATAGGCCAGCTTCTCCCGGTCGTGGAACACGGAAAATCCCCCCGTCTCCACGATCACGGCGTCCACCACCTGCAAGAGGGCGTTCTTGTCATACCGCCCCTCCACCACGATGACCTGCCGCACACGGGGCTTCACCGGCTGCCGGCCAGCTCCATGAGGAACAGCTTCAGCTCCGCCTCGCTGTCCATATTCTTCTCGCTTTTCATCCGCCGATCCAGCATCTGGCACCGGATGACCGCCGTTTGACACCATTCGTGATCCACCTTTCCTGCCGCCTGCATCAACAGCTTGGCGGGATAATCGGAGCTCATGCTCCACAGCTGCTTGAGCCAGAACCGGTCCTTCCCGGCATCCAGCGCCATCCGGGCCGTATACAGCCGCCTCAGTTCCTTGCCCACCGCCGCCAGTATGACGATGGGCTCCGTCTGCATCCGCAGCAGCTCCCCCAGCACCTGCGCCGCCTGATCGTACTTCCCGGCGGTGATGCTGTTGGTCATGTCAAAGACCCGTGCGTCCAGCACCGGGTCCGCCACGGCGTTGATATCCTCCACCGTCACCGCCCGGCCCTTGGCATAGGCGGCGATCTTCCCGATCTCCGGCACCAGCTCCGTCATCAGGGAACCGCAGGTGAACAGCAGATGATCCGCCGTGGCGTCGTCGATGTCGTGTCCGGCGGCGGCAAAGCGGCGCTTCACCCATCGCAGCAGCTGCGCCCGTTCCTGCTGGCGGAACTCCACCTCGCACACGGACTTGTCCAGCGCAGCGCACAGCTTTTTCATCTTGCCGTCCCGCTTATAGGGCAGCAGATCGTATACCAGCACCAGCGTGCAGTACTCCGGAAAGTCCGCCAGCAGGGCCATCAGCGCCGTGCGCTGATGCTCATCCAGCCGGAAGATGTCCAGATCCGTCACCACCACCATGGTGTGCTGGGCCATCATGGGCATGGCCTCCGTCACCTCTGTCAGCTCCTGCACTGTCAGTCCCTTGCCGGAGAGCCGGTGGTAGTTGAACTCCTCGAAGCCCGCCGGGATCAGCAGCCTGTGCAGCTCCTCCAGATAGTAGCTCCGCAGATACGTCTCCTCTCCGTAGAACAGGTATACGTTCTGTGGGGTCTGTGCCTTCAGATCCGCCCGCAGGCGGTCGAAGCCGTTGTTCTTTTTTTCAGCCTTAGGGGGCATGGTCAATCTCCTCCGTGTACGGTCACTAAAATATTTCCCTGCCGGTCGGTGCGGTAGATCTCCGCTCCCGCCTGGCTCAGCCGGTCCATGGCCTCCTGCGTGGGGTGGCCGTAGCTGTTGTCGCCCACGCTGATGATGGCCGTCTCCGGCCGCACGGCCTGCAAAAGCTCCTGCGAGGAGCTGTATCGGGAGCCGTGGTGGCCCACCATCAGCACCTCGATATCCGGCAGATCGTACTGCCCCACCAGCTTGCGCTCCGTGCTGCCCGCCATGTCGCCGGTGATGAGCACGTCAAAATCCCCGGCGCTGCACAGGGCCGTCAGCCCCTGCTCATTGAGGTCGCCCTCCCCCACCGGGGGATAGAGGCTCAGCACCGCCCCGCCCAGCGGACACTCCACCGTCCGGCGGACATACACCACCTCGATGCCGTTCTCCTCCGCCAGCCGCAGCAGCCGCTCCCTCACGCCGTATTCGTCCTCGATATCCGGCAGATACAGGGTCTGCACCTCCAACCGGGCCAGCAGCTGATACAGGCCGTTGGTGTGGTCGGCGTGATAGTGGGTCACCGCCACGGCCCGCAGCCTGTGGATACCCATGCTCTCCAGCTGATCCGCCGCACGGCTCCCGGCATCCACATAGCTGTTGCTGGAGCCGCAGTCCACCACCACCGCCTGATCCCCGGCATACAGCAGGGTACACTGTCCCTGCCCCACGTTCACCGCCATGGCGTTCATCTCTCCGCAGCGGCTGAGCCGGACATTGAGTCCCACCGTCAGCAGCAGGGTCATGGCCGCCAGCGCTGCCGCCACGGCATATTTCCGCCGCCGCTCCCCGGTGATGGCGCAGGCGGTGAAGAGGGCGTAGGCGTACACCAGCCAGTATTTGAGATAACGGTTGGAAAAATACAGCGCATGGCCCGGCAGACGGGTCAGAGCCGACGCCATCCACAGGACATACCGCACCAGCGCCCACACGCCCCAACCCAGCACCCGCGCCGCCGGAAGCCAGAGAAAGCCCGCCAGCGTCGCCACGAAGGCCAGCATGAAGCTCCATCCCGCCGCCGGAACGATGAGCAGATTGCTCAGCGGCGCTATGAGGGAAAATGTGTTGAAGTAACAGGCCGTCAGCGGGATGGTGAACACCATGGCCGCCAGCGAAGCGGAGAGATTGGCGGCCACGAAGGACACCACCGCCCGCACCGGCCGCTTCTTCCCCCGGTACAGCCCCTTGAAAAAGCCGCTCAGCCTTTGGGAGAAGCACACCAGTCCCAGCGTGGCAGCGAAGCTCAGCTGCAGGCTCACCCCCGCTGCAGCGAAGGGATTGGCCAGCAGGATCACCAGCAGCGCCGCCGACAGGCTGGTAAGCCCGTCGCTCTCCCGGCGCAGCAGCGGAGCCGCCAGCAGGAATATCTGCATGATGCAGGCCCGGACCACCGAGGGTGTCAGACCCACCATCACCATATAAAACAGCAGCACCGCCATAGAGAGCCCCGCCCCCAGCGCCCGCCGCCGGACGGGGAGCAGCAGCCCCAGCAGGGACACCAGAAAGGCACAGTGCAGCCCCGATACGGCGAACAGATGGGCCACCCCCGCCTGCGTCATGACGGCAGCGTCCTCCTCCGCCATACCGCTGCGGTCGCCGGTCAGCTCCGCCGTGACGAAGGCCGCCGTGTCGCCGTCGGGCCATATGGCGGCGATCTTCTCCCGCAGGGCGTACACCGCCCGCTGGGGCAGCCACCGGATGCTTCCGGCGCTGCCCTCCTCCGCCGTCAGCGGTCCACGGGCATACAGCAGAGCGAACACGCCCCGTGAGGTGAAGGCCGTCACATCGTTTTCCCGGATGCGGGCAGCGTCCTGCCATTGGGCCGTGCCGGAGAGCTGCTGCCCCGGCTCTAAACCGGCGTATTCCGCATCGGCGTAGACCTCCGCCTTGGCCGCCGAGCCGGAAAGGCGGATGGTGACACGGACGCCCCACTCCGTCTCCACCGGGCGGGAGAGCACCGTGCCGGAGAACTCCCCCGTCTGCCCGCAGCGGGCTGTCACCGGAGCCTGTACCAGTGCCTGAAACAGCGCCGTGTACACCAGTGCCCCGCACAGGGCAAAGAGGATCAGCATCCCCCGCAGCCGCAGCCGGGCGGGCATCGTCCGCTTCAGCCCCAGCAGTACCAGTCCCGCCAGCAGGCAGGCCCCTGCCGCCCACAGCTGCCAGACGCCCACGCCCAGCAGCACGGCGGCAAAAACGCCCGCCGCAAAGGACAGCGCTATGGTGGCCAAGGTCCGCATCCTCTCTCCCCCCTCCCTGCTGCTTTTCGTCTTATTATAGCAAACCTCACCGCCCCCGGCAAGGCCTTTCCTTGACAGGTGCCTCATGCGTGTGATAGCATCCATATATGCTATCCACTCTCACATGAGAGGGAACCATGAGGCTTCTGGTAAACGATCTGAAGCTGTACTTCGGTCTGATGTTCCTGCTGCCCCTGACGCTGGCCGGTCACAAGCTGCACCTGATCCTCCCTGCGGGCAGCTTCTTCCACCTTCTGGTTTTCCCGCCCCTCATCGGGGGGCTCTCCAACAACGACGTGAGTTCCTCCCACCAGGACAAATACTACGCCGTGTTCCTGCTGCTGGTTTACCGGCTGGCTCCCCGCACCTTCCGTCTCCGCATCTGATTTCACGAATTATAGCAATGGAGGTTCTGCACCATGACTGATCTGGAACGGGCCAAGGAGGCCCTGACAACCATTGACTGCACCTGCGCCCTGTGCCGGGACGAGGAGGTCCGCACCACCCAGCTTCGGGGGGTAGCACCCCTTCTTAGCTGGCTGGAGGAGGGCCTTTCCGGCTGGAGCGTGGCCGATCGGGTGGTGGGTGCCGGAGCCGCATGGCTTTATACCCTGCTGCACCCGGCGATGGTCTATGCCCCGGTGATGAGCCGCCGGGCCACGGCCATTCTCACCCAATACGGTGTTCCCTATACCTGTGATGAGGTGGCGGAGTCCATCCTGAATCGAACCGGCACGGGCCTCTGCCCCATGGAGGAGGCCACCGCCGACGCCGCCGACCCCCAGCAGGCACTGGCGGCCATCCGGCAAAAGGTGCAGGAGCTGAGGGCCATGTCCGGCCGCTGATCCCCCCGCTGCCCCAGCCCATGCCCGCCCCGCAAACAGCGCAAGCCCCGCAAACAGCGCAAACCTTGCAAATGGTACAGGCATCTTACCCCCGCAAACAGCGCCCCGGCCGCATGGCCGGGGCGCTGTTTTTCCGCAATGTTCTTCCGTGCTGTTCCCGTAGGGGGATCCTCACGCCGGGAAACACCTCTCATTCGGGAAAAATCCCCCTTCGGAAGCACACTCTCCCATGAGGAAATGCCCGCCGCAGGCCGAAGCCTGCGGCGGGCACGCTTTTGCAGTTGGTGCTTATCCTCTCATGTGACGGTCACGCAGACCTCTCACAGCGAGTGCTTCAGCGAGCCTTACGCTTCAGGACCACCACAGCGGCGGGGATCATACCGCAGCTGATAACGGCCAAAGCCACCCACAGCATCACGTTGCTGCTGTCGCCGGTCTCGGGAGGCGTAGTGGGCTTGGGATCGGTGGTACCGGAATCACCGGGCTTAGGATCGGGCTTGGGGTCGGGGTTGTCGGGCTCAGGATCCTCAGGCTGCTGGACACCCTCGTAAGCGACGGCGCTCAGGCTGCGAGAGAAGATGAAGTTGCTGATGAAGGTGAATTCATCCGTCTGATGGATCTTGTGGTTCAGTACATTGGCAAACAGAGCGATGTCCATGTTGCCGGACTGATACTCGAAGCCCACCACACCGTTGTTGTAGGTCTCGAACTGCTCCACCAGACCGTCGTCGGTCAGGCAGATGCAGCCCTGCAGGGGATCCTTCCCGGCGTTCTGCACCAGAACGGTAGCGCCCTCAGGGATCTTGGAGAACCAATAGGTACCATACTCGTACATCACGTCGTCACCCTCGTTGATGTAGGTGGCGTTGATGAGAGTGTTGTTGGGATAGGTCACATGGCCCAAGAAGTCGGTACCCATCTCGCAGGAAGAGATCTCCAGACCCACCAGCTCCCTGACCCGGCTAACGGCGGTGTCGGTATAGCCCATGTAGGGAGTACCGGCCTTGACAGCGCCCAGAGCCTCATCATTCAGAGCACGGGAACCCACGATGACGTTGGCAGCGGAGAGGTCGTCGGTGACGGTGAAGCCCATGTTGGTCAGAGCCAGCCAGTCGAAACGATAGTTGTAAGAGCCGGAGCGCAGAGTGGTCTCCACGTAGCCGCTGGTGTTGTTGGCGGGCCTACCGGGCAGATACACGGTGGGATTGTCGATGACGGCGGCCTTGTAGTTGGCGCCGTACACGCCGGTGGCGGTCACGACATACTCATCGGCGATGGTCAGGAAGTCCTCATAGGAGCACAGGAAGTTGCCCTTCTCCTCGCCCTCGGTGATCATGGCCACGGTCTTGCCGGCGTTCAGCAGAGCGTTGACGGCATTGGCGGAATCGTTGGAGACGTTGTCGATGATGACATCGGCATTCTCAACGCCGTCGAAGTCAGCGGTGCACTCAGCCAGAGCGGCCAGAGTGCCCTCATAGTCGATGGTGGCCTGGCAGGACTGCATGATGGTCTCATAGGCGGCGGGCTCAGCCACGATGATACGGTCATAGCCGCGGGCATGGCTGCGCTGGGCAAAGCTCTCGGAGTACAGGCCGGACCACACGCTGATGAAGGTGCCGTCGTACAGCTGGCTGTTAGCCAGAGAACGCTTGGCCTGATACATGGAGATGACCATGGTGCCCTCGGGATAGGTCACGCCGTCATAGACGAAGGACTCGGTGGCCACGTTGACCTTGACATCGTTGCGGGTCAGATACTTCAGCTCCGCAGCGGCGTCGAAGAGGTTCTTCTGGTTGTCACGATCCAGGGGGATGATGTAGCACTCGGGATAGAAGTTGCCGTTCTGGCCCTCGCCGTCGTACACGGGACGCATCAGCTCAGCCTGAGCGCCGGTCTCGTCGTACTGGTTCACGTACCAGGGAGCCACATCGGCGTTGGAGTTGGTGTTGTTCACGCCACGGGAGAACAGCTTGGCCTGATTCTCCAGCATGGAGATCTTGTTGTCACGGATGAACATAGCCTGGGTCATCAGGCCGTAGGGAACCATGTACTCGGCGCTGATATCGCTATACACGGGCAGCTCCCAAGTGATGCCGGCGGTGCCGATCAGCACGGGATACTGAGAACCGTAAGCCGTGGTCATATCATCCCAAGGCTGGGTCCACTCCTTGCCGGTAGGGGAATCCTCGCTGCCTCTCAGGAAATCCCGGAAAGGCATCTCGAAGCTGTTGTGATCGGGGTTGTTGGCGATGGCGCCGATACCGACGGCCTCGCCCAGCTTAATGAACTGCTCAGCGATCAGGTCATACTCGTAGTTGGGCTCGTGGGGAGGCGTGCAGGGCTCAATGAGGACGGCGTCCACACGGCCATGGATCTCGGTAAAGACCATGGGATTGAACTTGTTCACCAGCGCCATAGCGTTGGCATCCTCGAACAGGGTCTGGTTGGCCTCGTCACGGTTGGGGTCATAGCCCTGACCGGTGGTACGGGTCATGTGCTCATAACCCTCCACGTTCTGCTCAGGAACGATGACGACGAACACGTCGGTCAGCAGTTCCTTAATATTCACGGTTTCGCTCTCAACGTTGTAGTACTTCTCCAGATCCAACTGCCCGGAGTACAGGCCCTTGGAGGAACCGCTGGTGGTCCAGTGGTTATAGCCGTTCTCGCCACGGATGTAACCCAGATAGGAGGCGTAATCCTTGATGAGGTCGGGGGTCTTGGCATTGTTTCTTGCCATTTCCTCGGCCAGAAGAGCCTTACCGGCATCCGTAAAGCCCGTCAGGGTCTTGACGTCAACGGTCTCGTTCTCCAGCAGCATATGGCCGAACTCCAGAATACCGTTGACGGCGGCATTCTCGTTGGAGTGGACGTTGGAGGCGAACATGGGGACACGCAGGTCATCCCACTTGCCTTCCTTCAGCTGAGCCAGGACCAGATCGGGATCCTGCTCCACCAGTTCGGTGTACTCCAGCCAGCGGTCCACGGACGCCTTCTGGTCGGCAATGATCACGTAGGGGATGTCGTAGCCGTCGGTGGTGGAACGGCCCATGGACTCACGGGAGACGTACAGATCGGTCTCGGCGTTGGCCAGAGCATCCACATCGTCGTACAGCTCATAGATGGTGCGGAAGGTGTCATAGGGAACGACCTTCGTAGCCACGCTGCCCACGGTCTTCTCCGCCACGATGGCGTTGAAGTTGAAGTAGCCGCAGATGTCCAGATACGCACCGCCGTTGTTGTGGGGAGCGCTGTAGTCAACGGCGCCGAAACGGGTGGTGTAGAAGTAGCAGTTGATGTCCATCACGACGTTCAGATACACCTTACCGTCGTTGTCGGTCTCGACGACCATCTCCTTGATGTCAAACATCCGGACGGTCTCTTTGTTGTTCTGGGTGACCCACTGATCCAGTGTGCCGCCCTCCCAGGGGTTGGGGAACTTCTCGGGGTTCAGGTACTGACGCTCGCCGTCACGTACCAGAGAGAAGCTGATGGACTGCGCCTCGATGGCGGCGGTCAGCTCGTCAGCGGTCAGGGATACGGGAACCTTTACGGTGACGTCCTTGGTGTCCTCAGCCAGAGATACCTGCCAGTCTACCGGCAGGTTGGGGTAGGTGTTTGCCAGAGATTTGCCTGGAGCACGGGTGTCATCTGCCAGATCAGCCACGCTGGCGAAGGCAGACACAGGGAATACGAGGGAAACTGCCAGAACAAACGCGAGGATCTTCGCCATCAGGCGGGGTCTTCTGTGTTGCATAGTTGCCTCCTCATTCTTCTCATATTGTGTTACTTCGGGTCTTGAGTCTCTGCTTGTGTCCTACGCTCTTCAAACGGTCCGGCCCTTCGTCAGTGGGCTTGTGCGCCTCCTTCCGCCAACTGCCACCGTCAGGATGCCTGTCCGCCCTCTGCCGGCGGACCTTTCCGTCCGTTAGCTTGAGTGTAACAAGTTCTTAATGTATTGTCAATATTGCTATACGTACATTCTGCGTAATATATTTTGTGTATTTCGCTGTCACTCCCGTCAATCAAATTGGCACGCCGCCGCTTTTTTCTGTATATACTGCATAAAAGCAGCCCTTCGATACATTGAGAGCTGCTTTTTAGCAAATTTCCACTTGTTTTTGTCAGAAAACCGTCACACAGATGTCTTGTCCCCATCCGGCGCACAATACTGCTCCGCCAGACGCTGCACCAGTGCCTGCATCTTCTGCACCACCGGCTCCGGTGACACGATCCGCAGGCCGCCGCCAAGGCCCGCCACCCAGCCCAGGAACTGGGGACTCACCGCTACATCCACGAAAGCCTGAAAGCGCGCCCCGTCCACCGGCAGCACCGGCACCTCCTTGCCGAACCGGTCGATGAGCACGCCCACCATCTCGTTCTCCCCCTCCAGCGTCACCCGCACCGGCTGACCGCCGTACATTCCGAACAGCCGCCGGGTGTATACAGCCGGGTCAAACCGAGCCATCCGCTCCTGCCCCAACCGGGGCGCCTCCAACAGGGTGATGCGCTTCATCTTGTCCACCCGATAGTGCTTCACCCGGTCCGCCTCGGCGTCGTAGGCAATGAGGTAGTAGTTCTCGTCGTCCCACCGCAGATGCCATGGGCTGACGCAGTACCACCCGCCGTCCCGGCGCAGCGCTTCCTTCTTCTCCACCGTCCACTGAAAGTACTGGAAACGGATCTGCTTCCCCTCTCCGATGGCGCTGTGGAGCTTGTCGATGTTGTAGTAGATACTCTCGTTCATGGTCTTGACCCGCCCGGCGATGAGTACCTGCCGCTGCAGCTGCCGGGCGTCGTGGACGCTGACCAGCGACTCCAGCTTTTTGATGAGACTGCGGGACTTGCTCTCCGTGATGAACCGGGAGGCCTGCACCGCATCCACCAGCAGCTTCAGCTCCGGCAGCTCAAACTCCCGTGACGCCAGCCGGTAGCGGTACTCCCGCCCCTCCTTCCAGCTGTCGATGTCCAGCCCGCAGCGCCGCAGTTCCTCCATGTCGGCGTACAGGGTCTTGCGCTCCGCCTGCACGCCGTAAGCCGCCAGACGCTCCGTCAGCTCCGCCAGTGTCAGTCCGTGCGCCTCGTCCGTCTCCCGGTGAAAGATCTCCGCCAGATAAAGGAGCTTCCCCTTCTGATTCCCGCTCTTGGCCATGTCTCCCGCCCTCCTTTTTTCTCCAGTGTACCACACTTTTTCTCATACGAAAAGCCTAACTGTCCGTTTTATTGGATAGTTTCTCTTTTATAATAGCCTCAAGATCAAGCAAGGAGGCCACGGATATGAAGGGTTATTTCGTCAGCGGAGGATATATGGGACTGGTGGGCGGCAGCTATCAGCTGTTCGCCACGGAGAGCGACTATCTGGAGTATCTGGCAGACTGACGCATGGGGCAGGCTCTCCCCCGCATACACTCCCTTCACAGGGCCACGCCCCCATGGGCTGGCAGACAGGAGGAGTGCTATGGAAAAACGAGCCGTGCTGAAAAATTACGGACTTCTGGGGGCCATGCTGGCGGCCATGCTCACCGGCGGTGTCACCGGCTGGCTGTGGCCTGCCGCCGCCGGGACCGTCCGCCCGCTGGGGCAAATTTTCATCAACCTCATGTTCTGCGTGGTGGTGCCGCTGGTGTTTTTCTCCATCGCCGGAGCCATCGCCGGGATGCGGAGCGTCCGCCGGGCCGGGCGCATCATGGGCGTCACGGTGCTGACCTTCGTGGTGACGGGCATCCTCGCCGCCGTGCTGATGTTCCTGTTGATGAAGGCATTTCCCCCGGTGCTGACCCCGTGGCAGTCGCTGCCCACCGAGGCCGTAGGGGACTATGCCGCCCCGGATCAGCTGCTGGTAAATTTCTTCACCGCCGAGGATTTCGTGGGCCTGCTGAGCCGCCGGGCCATGCTGCCCCTCATCGTCTTTTCCGTGCTGCTGGGCTTCGCCGCCAATCTCGCCGGCGGCCCCGACGGCCCGGTGGTCCGTGGCCTGACCGCCGTCACGCAGGTAATGATGCAGCTGATCCGCCTGCTGACCTACTATGCCCCGGTGGCCTTTTTCGCCATCTTCGCCGGGCTGGTGGCGGACTATGGCCCCAAGATCGCCGGGGCCTACGGCCGGGCCATGGCGGTATATTACCCCCTGTGCTTCGTGTACCTCTTCACCGCCTTTCCCCTGATGGCCCGGCTGGGCGGCGGACGGGGCGGCGTTGGCATCATGCTGCGGCACATCGCCCGCCCGGCCCTGACGTCTCTGGGGACCTGCTCATCGGTGGCCACCATCCCCGCCAATCTGGAGGCGGCGGAGGACACCGGCATCAGCCGGGACGTGGCGGAGATGGTCATTCCTCTGGGGGCCACCATGCACATGGACGGCTCGTGTTTCAGCTGCGTGCTGAAGATCGCCTTTGTCTGGGGCGTATTCGGGCAGGAGCTCACATGGGGAAAACTGCTGCCCATCGTGGCGGTGGCGGTGCTGTCCTCTGTGGGGATGTCCGGCGTCCCCGGCGGCGGCTACATCGGGGAGTACATCATCTGCTCCCTCTTCTTCCCCCGGCAGATGGAGATGGCCTTCCCCATTCTGGTGGCCGTCGGCAATCTGGTGGACCCGCCCGCCACCATGATCAACTCCTCCGGGGACTATGTGGTCTCGTTTCTGGTGTCCCGCTTCGTGGACGGCAAAGACTGGCTCACCCGCCATCAAAAGGGATAGCAAAAGTACCCTCCGGCATAGACGGGTGTCCGTAAAACAGTTAATCCTCCGTATGGCTTAGACCATGCGGAGGATTTGCTTATGTCTAATCTTCAAACTTGCTGGCGGCAAACGGTTTGTCAAAACCGTTTGCGGACGGCAAGTCCACAAGGGATAGACGCACAAGCGTCGCAAGGGGGTGCAGCCACCTTGACGGAAGGTCGTGACGCAACATTCTCGGTCGGGCAGTTTTCTTCTGCCGACCGGGAATGAAGCGACCCAGGACGCACATACTCCCGATAGGAGAGTATAGAAGTGCGCCCTTTCGTTCCTAAAGGGATTTTATCAGTTCGCCAAACTGAAAGTTTCCGTTGCTTGTCTATTTATATAAAGCCTCTTTTTTTTGCTTCTTCAATCAATATAGGTTGAATTAAAGGATATGTCCAATTTTCAACTAACTTATCTGAAATCAATATCTTCTCAATCTCACTATGTAATTCCTCAAATGAGTTAATGTCTGCAATAAATAACATTCCGAAAGTTTCATCATCAATATTTTCATTTACTCGTGTCTTTCCTTTAACAGAATACACACATATTGGTTCAATTCTAAAATCAACTGCTCCTGTTTCTTCTTGTAATTCTCTTTTAGCTGTTTCTAAAATACTTTCTCCAGGTTCTCTGTGACCTCCTGGTATTTCATAAGTCTCTCTTTCTTTGTGTTTACAGAATACCCACTTGTTATCTGTTTTGGATATTATCACTGCAAACTTCAAAAATTCATCTGCGACATTGTCATAAAATTTCACTTCTACCATTCTATCAATACCTCGTCAAATTCAAATTTATCTAACTGTTTTATGAATTAAAATCTACTGATTGTAATGATACAACACTTCTTTTCCATGCCTTTCAGCATACTCAATTTCTTTTTTCACAGATGTTCCAATATAACCATCCATATTTACAACATATATTCTATCACTTAAATCTATTTTTCTGTAATGAGCATCTTCAAGTTTTAAAAGTTCATCTTCAGTTGGAACAATATTATCTTCACAATAAACACATTGTAATATATTATATCTTATATCCTTTGCTTATTTCAAGGTCATAAGCAATTTTTTTCATATCTTCGGCAAATTTCATGCTTCCACAAATTGTATAAGTTTTCACCCAATCACCTCATCAAATTGCGATTTGTTGCACGATTTTCGTATTCAAATTGTACCATAAAATTGTGAACAATTCTACCGCAACTTTGGACTATATGAGAACAGTCCGAACAGTTTTCTGCCCGGACTTCCTCGCTCAATCGTAAATCAATTCCGCTTTCACAACTTCCTCTGCCTGTGCCTTGCAAGCGTTCATCTGCCGCACCCATTCCATTTGGTTTTCAGCTTTCAGTTGCTCGGTCACGCCGTTTTGCTCTGCCAGTGACCGCACGATCAGCTCCATGCGGTTTCGTGCCGCTTCGTCGATCTCGGCGCAATACTGTCTTACGTACACCCAGCTATCGCCGGAGGGTGCTTCTCTCAGGTTTTCATGTACGCCGCCGCACGGTCTGCCAGCTTCCGGTAGACCCGCTGCACCATCCACGGCTCCGTGGAGGCCGCCAGCGCCTCCTCCGGCGTGAACCATGCCACGCCGCTGTTCTCGTCGGGCTTTTCCCGGAGGGCATCGTCCTCCGCCGCCAACAGGTACGTCACGTTCATGTGGATGTGGCTGGGGACATACTGCCCCCGCTTCTCATGGCCGTCCACCGTCAGGCACTCCAGTGAGAAGATCCCCTCCGTCACCGGCGTCAGGCGCTGCAGCCCCGTCTCCTCCGTCACCTCCCGCATGGCCACCGCCAGCAGATCACGGCCGCCGTCGGCGTGACCGCCGGTCCACGACCACGAGCGGTACAGATTGTGGTACACCATCACCACCCGCCGCCGGTCCCGGCTCAGCACCCACGCCGAGGCGGTCATGTGCGCCGTGAGATTCGTCCGCAGGAAGGCGTCCTCATGAACCGCCAGAAATTCCAGCATGGCCTCCCGGTCCCGCTGCTCCTGCTCGCAGCCGGGAACGAAGGCCCGGATGTCCTCCAAAATACTCATGCCCGCCGCCCCCTTCGCAGATACACCGCCCAGTAGACCACGCCCACCAGACAGCCGCCCAAAATGTTCCCCAGCGTCACCGGCAGCAGATTTCCCGTCCACATGGAGGCCCAGCTCAGTCCCTCCGCCGCCACGCCGTACCTTCCCGCCGCCAGGATCCCCGCCGGCAGATAGAACATATTGGCCACGCTGTGCTCAAATCCGCACAGCACAAAGGTGAAGATGGGCAGATACATAGCCGCCAGCTTCCCCGGCACCGACTGGGCCGCAAGGCTCATCCACACGGCGATGCACACCAGAAAGTTGCACAGCACGCCCCGCAGCAGCGCCGTCAGGAACGGCAGGCCCGCCTTGGCCGCCGCCGTGGCCACCACGGACTCGTATACCCCGTCGAAGGTGCCTGCCGCCACGGTGAGAGCTGCCACTGACCCGGCCCCCAGCACGTTGGCCAGATACACGACGCCCCAGCTGCGGAGCATCCGTCCCCACGTCAGCTGCCGCTCCAGCAGCGGGATCACCAGCAGGCAGTTGCCGGTAAACAGCTCGCTCCCCGCCAGCAGCACCATAGCAAGCCCCGCCGGGAACACCGCCGCCCCGGCTAGCCCGCCTCCATAGCTCACCGCAAAGGTGGCCGATCCCCCCGCCAGAGCGATGAAGGCCCCTGCCAACATCCCCAGCAGCAGCATCCTTCCCACCGGCAGCGCCGCCTTGCTCTTTCCCGTCTCCACATAGCGCCGTGCCACCTCTGCCGGACTATACATACGCATCGCTCCTCTCTATACCCGCAGGCGGGCAGGGGGATCGTCCTCCTGCCCGCCGCATCCACACCGGTCCTGCCGGATCAATAGTTCTCTTTCCGCACCTCAAAATAGCTCTGAGGATGGGCGCACACGGGACAGACCTCCGGGGCCTTCTTCCCGATGACCAGATGGCCGCAGTTGCGGCACTCCCACATGGTCTCCTCGCTCTTTTCAAAGACCCGCTGCATCTCCACGTTGCTCAGCAGCGCCCGATAGCGCTCCTCGTGGGCCTTCTCGATGCGCCCCACCTGCCGGAACTTCTCCGCCAGCTCCGTAAAGCCCTCCTCCTCGGCCTCCTGCGCCATGCGGTCATACATATCCGTCCACTCGTAGTTCTCTCCGGCGGCGGCAGAGGCCAGATTCTCCGCCGTGGTGCCGATGCCGCCGAGGGCCTTGAACCACATCTTGGCGTGCTCCTTTTCGTTGTTGGCGGTGGCCTGGAAAATGGCTGCGATCTGCTCATAGCCCTCCTTCTTGGCCACGGAGGCAAAATAGTCGTACTTGCTGCGGGCCTGAGTCTCCCCGGCAAAGGCCTCCCGCAGATTGCGCTCGGTCCTGCTTCCCTTCAGTTCCATGATAAGCTCCTTCCCGCTCCCTGTGGGAGCCATAAAATCTTTCCGTTTATTATACCATACCTTTCCCCGGATTGACAATTTTTATTTTGCTTGCGCCGGAGGGCCGGGTGGTGTAAGATAGTAAAAAAATCACGGGGCAAAGGCCCCGCAATTTCCGCAAGGAGGTATCACGTTATGAAAGTCGGCTTTATCGGCACCGGCAATATGGGGGGCGCACTGGCCCATGCCGCCGCCCAGTCCCCCGCCCCGGCGGAGCTGCTGCTGTCCAACCGCACCCCGGAGAAGGCACAGGCTCTGGCCCAGCAGCTGGGGGCCACCGTCTCCGACAATGAGACCATCGCCCGGACCTGCAACTACATCTTTCTGGGGGTCAAGCCCCAGATGATGGCGGACCTGCTGGCCCGGCTGCAGCCCATCCTGTCCCGGCGGCAGGAGGGCTTCGTGCTGGTGTCCATGGCCGCCGGCCTGACTCTCCAACGCCTGCGGGAGATGGCGGGCCTCTCCTGCCCCATCCTGCGGATCATGCCCAACACTGCCTGCGCCGTGGGAGCGGGCCTGACGCTGTACGTCCCCTCCCCGGAGGTGACGGAGGAGCAGCTGTCCGACTTTCTGACCCTGATGTCCGCCTCCGGACGGCTGGAGCCGCTGGAGGAGCACCTCATCGACGCCGGCAGCGCCGTGGCCGGCTGCGGCGGCGCCTTCGTCAGCCTGTTTCTGGAGGCGCTGGCCGACGGCGCCGTCACCTGCGGCCTGCCCCGTGACAAGGCCCGGCGCTACGCCGCCCAGATGGTGCTGGGTACGGCGCAGCTGGCTCTCCAGTCCGACCAGCACACCGCCGCCATGAAGGATGCCGTCTGCTCCCCCGGCGGTACCACCATCGCCGGGGTCCGGGCGCTGGAGCGGGGCGGCTTCCGCTCGGCGGCCATGGAGGCCGTCATTGCCGCCTATGAAAAGACGCTGGCACTGAAAAGCTGACCCGCCCCAAACGCAGAGGCCCTTCGGACGGAGGTCTGCCCCCCGCCCGGAGATCAGCGCACCACACATCCCCCCTTCTCCGGGCAAAAACGCCCCACCGGCCATGCCGATGGGGCGTTTGAGACTGTCGAAAAAACTCCGAGTTTTTCCGGCAAAAGGCTTGCAGTCTGCTGTGCGCATAATTTGTGTGCCATAGGCGCACAAATTCCACACTTGCAGCCTGAGAAGTATTTTCTCTCACGCATCTATCGTGAGAGAAAATGATTTCCATTCTTTGCCGCCTGCGGACGGCAAACTCTGCGAGGCTTTTTTGACACACTGAAACGCCCCACCGGCCATGCCGATGGGGCGTTTCCTTATAGGGAAATACAAAGCCTGCTTACTTTCCGTAGATCACGCCGATGAGCCAGTTCAGAAACCTGTAGGGCAAAATGCGGGTCAGCAGGGCCAAAAACTGATAGTCAAAGCGGATGGTGTAAATGGGCTTTACCCGCTGCTTCATGGCCACCTTAGCGATGAAGGCCCCCGCCTTGGCCGGATCCATGCCCGTCTGCTCGTCGTGCTCCATCCGGGCCACGGAGCGGCTGATGCGGCCGCCGTACACGTCGTCGCCGTCGATGGTCTTTTCCCGTGCGGCGGTGAAGCCCGTGTGGATATCCCCCGGCTGCACGGCGCACACCGTGACGCCGTAGGGCCGCAGCTCGTTAGCCAGCGCCATGGTGTAGCTGTTCACCGCCGCCTTGGCAGCGGAGTAGTAGGCCTGAAACGGGATGGGAGCCGCCGCCGCCACGGAACTGAGGTTCACGATGCGCCCGGCGCCCGCCTGCCGCATATGGGGGATCACCGCCCGGTTCACGTTGACCATGCCGAAGAAATCTGCGTCAAAAAGCCGCTTGGCATCCTCCGTCTTGGTGAACTCGATGGCGCCGCTGATGCCGAAGCCGGCGTTGTTCACCACCACGTCGATGTGGCCCTCCTGCCGCAGCACCTCCCCGATGGCGGCATCCACCAGCTCCTCACGGGTGATGTCCGCCACCAGATGGTGCAGACCCTCTACGCCCTGCGCCCGGCGGCTCAGCTCATATACCGTATAGCCCGCCGCCTTCAGCGCCAGAGCCGTTTGCTTTCCGATACCGGAGGTTCCTCCGGTGACAACCGCTACCTTACTCATGCTTTACCAGCACCTCCGCCATAATGTCCATGGCCTCATCCAGCAGGGCCTCCGTGTGGGTGGCCATGTAGCTGGTCCGCAGCAGGGCCTCTCCCTCCGGCGTGGCCGGGGGCAGGGTGGGGTTGACGTACACGCCCCGATCGTAGATCTCCTTGGCCACCTCCAGCGTGTGATACGTCTCGTAGGTGTAAATGGGGATGATGGGCGTGGGGGCGTTCAGGGCCGACTCCCGGATCTTCATTCCCCGGTCCGTCATGCCCTTCCGGGCGTACAGGCTCAGGCTCCGCAGCCGGTCCACCAGCTCCGGGTGCTGCTCCAGATGCCGCAGGGCCGCCAGTGCCGTGGCGCAGTTGGCCGGCGGGATGGACGCCGAGAAGATGAATGGCCGGGAGGCGTGGCGCACATACTCCGCCACCTCCTCCGAGGCCGCCATGTAGCCGCCCAGTGATGCCAGCGACTTGGAGAAGGTACCCATGTACACATCCACCTGATCCTCCAGCCCGAAGTAGCTGGCGGTTCCACGACCGCCCTCACCCAGCACGCCCAGTCCGTGGGCATCGTCCACCATGACCCGTGCGCCGTACTGCTTGGCCAGCGCACAAATTTCCGGCAGCTTGGCGATGTCGCCGCCCATGGAGAACACGCCGTCGGTGACGATGAGGGCGCCGTTCTGCTCCGGCACCCGCTGCAGCTGCTTCTCCAGATCCGCCATATCGCTGTGGCGGTAGCGCAGCATCTTGCCGTAGCTCATCTGGCACCCGGCGTAGATGGAAGCGTGGTTCTCCCGGTCGCAGATCACATAGTCGTGCCGCCCCACCAGTGCGCTGATGATCCCCACGTTGGACTGGAACCCTGTGCCGAAGGTGACGATGCCGGGCTTACGCAGAAACTTCCCCAATTCCTCCTCCAGCTCCAGATGCATCTGGAGGGTGCCGTTGAGGAACCGGGAGCCACTGCACCCGGTGCCGTACTGCTCCAGGGCATGGATGCCCGCCTCCACCACATCCGGGGCCGTGGTCAGACCCAGATAGTTGTTGGAGCCCAGCATGATGCGGCGCTTGCCCTCCATCATCACCTCCACATCCTGCCGGGACTGGAGGGCGTGGAAATAGGGATACACCCCCGCCACCTTCAATTCCTTCGCCAGAGACGGCTCATAGCATTTCTGAAAAATATCCATAGCTCTCTCTCCTGTTATGTAATATAAAACATTAGTTATTTTCGTTTTGCAATCCATATTATGTGGCTTTTTGCTGCAATAAATATTATATAGTGTTGTGAAAAATTTGTCAACCCCCATCACCTTCGTCGGCTGCGGCAGGGGTACTTTCTCCCCCCGTCCGGCGTGTCCAAACAGGACGTTTTACCCTCTGTCCAGCCGTACAGATCCGTCCGGAAAAATGTCCACCGGACGTCCACCTCGACCTTTGAAAGCGTCCCATGTCCGGCGGGCCTTGAAAACCGCCATGGCACAAAACGAGATCGGCAAAGCTGCGCTGTGTGAAATAGAGTATCAAAAAAAGCAGAAAGGTAAGCGTCGGTCAGAAAACCATAGCAATAAAAATGGCATCGGCAAAATGCCGTGCTGCAAAACCGAAGTACCCAAAAACGGTGCCATGAAAAAGCAGGGCATCGACAGAAATGCCGATGCCCTGCTTTCAAAAAATCTTTTGCGTAAAATTCCGCTGCCGCAAAGCTTATTTGCCCAGAAAGCTCTTTGCCAAAAACCATTCGGCAACCGGTCCCCTCGGGTGGATCCGGTAAGATTTCTTCGGTCAGAGCCGCCTGCCCGGAGTGGTTGGTCCGTTTGTTCAGCGCTGCTGCGCCGCCTGACGGCCCGCCCGGAAGGCCCGGAGGTTCAGCTCCCGCACCTTCTCCGGCACGGTGTCCGCCACCACCTGCTCCCAGTCGATCTGGGGGCAGCCCAGACTGTCACACATAGCACCGAAGAGCACCACGTTCATGCACTTGGGGTTGCCCAGCCCCAGCGCCATGTCGCTGGCCGGCACGGCAATGGTGCGGAACACCTTTGCCATGGCCTCCACGCAGCCCTCCGGGTAGGTCTCCGCCCCGGAGGCAATGGTGGTGGACTTGATGGCGTAGTCGTTGATGACCGCCACGCCGCCGGGCTTCAAGAACTCGGCATAGCGCACAGCCTCCATCTTCTCCAGCGCCACCAGAATGTCCGCCTCGCCCTTGCCGAACACGGGGCCGTACACCTTGTCGCCCCAGCGCACCTGCGTCGAGACGCTGCCGCCCCGCTGGGCCATGCCGTGTACCTCGCTCTGCTTCACGTCGAAGCCCGCCTGCATGAAGCCGTTGGCCATGATTTTGGAGATCAGGATGGCCCCCTGACCGCCCACGCCCACCAGCAGCGCACTTTTCACACCAGACATCACACTTCCTCCTTTACGATGGCACCGAAGGGGCAGACCTGAGCGCAGACGGTGCAGCCCACACACTGGGTACGGTCGATGACCGCCTTGCCCTCCTCCATGGAGACGGCGGGGCAGCCCACCTTCAGGCAGCTGCGGCAGCTGCGGCACTTATCCGGCTCCACATGGCACATTCCCTTTTGAAACCTATCCCGCTTGATGAGCAGGCAGGGCCTCCGGGTGACGATGGCGGGATGCTCGCCCCGCTCCAGCGCCGCCACGGCCCGGTCCACCGTCTCCTTCATAGCCGTCAGGTCCTGCGGGTCCACCGTCAGCACCGGGGCAAAGCCCATGGCCGTGAAAATTTTCTCCACGCTGAGCATGGGGGCCTCGTCCCCCAGCAGGGTATAGCCCGTGCCGGGGTTATCCTGATGGCCGGTCATGCCGGTGATGCGGTTATCCAGCACGCAGGGGATCATGCGGCCGTTGTTGTAGATGATCTCCGCAGCGCCGGTCATGCCGCTGTGGAAGAAGGTGGAGTCGCCCATGACGCCGAAGATGGTCTTATCGGTGACGCCCTCCCGCTCAAAGCTCTTGGCAATACCCATGCCGGCGGAGAAGCCTGCGCCCATGCACACCACGGAATCCATGCAGTTCAGCGGGGCGGCGCTGCCCAGCGTATAGCAGCCGATGTCGCCGGTGACGACATAGTTTTTGTTCTTGGACAGGGTATAGAAGAAGCCACGGTGGGGACATCCCGGACAAAGGGCCGGAGGACGGCTGGCCGGAGTCACATCAGTCTTGCGGAAATCTGTTTTCTCGCCCAGCACCCGCTCCCGCAGCAGCTGGGTATTCAGCTCGTACAGAAGGCCCGTCAGCTCCTTGCCCATGCAGGGGATGCCGGCGGCCTTGATCTGATCCTCCATGAAGGGCTCCAGTTCCTCGATGACATAGAGCTTTTCCACACGGGAGGCAAAGTCCCGGATCAGATCCATGGGCAGGGGGAAGGTCAGGCCCAGCTTCAGGAAGGACGTCCCCTCCGGGAACACCTCCTTGGCGTACTCATAGGACACGGAGGCCGTGATGACACCCACCTTGCCGTCGCCCAGCTCCCGCTTGTTCAGGCCGTTTTCCAGCGCACGGGTGCAGCCGTACTCCTCCAGCCGCCGCAGCCGCTCCTCCACCAGCGGGTGGTTGGCGTAGGCGTGGGCGGGGGTGCAGACGAACTTGCGGACGTTGCGCCGGTAGGGCGGCGCCGTATGCTCCCGGCGCTCCCCCCACTGCACCAGCCCCTTGGAGTGGCAGACCCGTGTGGTGGTGCGGTACAGCACCGGGGTATCGAACTCCTCCGACAGCTCACAGGCCAGAGCCACGAAGTCCTTGCACTCCTGCGGGTCGCTGGGCTCCACCATGGCGATCTTGGCCGCCCGTGCATAGTGGCGGTTGTCCTGCTCATTCTGGGAGGAGTGACAGCTGGGATCGTCCGCCGTCACCACCACGAAGCCGCCGCCTACGCCCATATAGCCGGCGGTGAACAGGGGATCCGCCGCTACGTTCAGGCCCACCATTTTCATGGTGCAGAAGGAGCGGGACCCGGCAATGGAGGCCCCGTAGGCCACCTCCACCGCCACCTTCTCGTTGGGCGCCCACTCGCAGTAGACGTCTTTTTGATAGGGGGGCAGGTTCTCTAAAATCTCTGTGCTGGGGGTGCCGGGATAGGCGGAGCATATCTTGATGCCTGCCTCGTACACGCCTCTGGCCGTGGCCTCGTTGCCGCTCATGAGATGCTTCATATGATTTTTCACCTTTCTGTTCCGGTTGGTATCAACATGACTATGCCGGGATGTATTTAATATGTTTCCGCCTGTGCCTCACCGTGGAGCACCCGCAGGGCGCCCTCCGCCAGCGCCCGCATCTCCTCCTCGCCGGGAAACCGCAGGACGGGGGCCAGCCGCCCCACATAGGCGGTGATATCGTCACAGAAAAACTGCTCATAGGCCATGCCACCGGTGTAGACGATGGCATCCACCTCGAAATGCAGCACCGCCGCCATGGCGCCGATGTCCTTGGCCAGCTGGTACACCAGCGCCCGGTAGGCCGCCGTGAACCGCTCGTCTCCGGACACCACCCTGGCGCAGATTTCCCGGAAGTCCGTGGTACCCACATAGGACAGCATCCCGGAGCGGCGGCCCAGCGTCCGCTTGACCTCCTCCCGGCTGCGCCCGGCATAACAGTAGTCGATGAGCTGATTCACCGGCAGACCGCCGCCACGATCCATGCCCATGGCCCCCTCATCCTTGACGTTGAACACGTCCACCACACGGCCATGGTCATGGGCCGCCACGGACACGCCACCGCCCAAATGGCAGACGATGAGCCGAGCCTCCTCGTAGGACTTGCCCAGCCGGCGGGCCGCCTTGCGGCCCACGGACTTCTGGTTCAGGGCGTGGAACTGGCTCAGCCGCCGGAACTCCGCAAAGCCGGAGACATGGGCCACCTCCGTCATCTCGTCCACGCACACCGGGTCCACGAAAAAGGCCGGGATACCGACCAGATCACCAATGCGCCGGGCCAGATACGCCCCCAGATTGGAGGGATGCTCGCCGTAGGGGGCCTGCTCCACATCCTGCATCACCCGGTCACTGACGGCGTAGGTGCCGGAGGGGATAGGGCGGTACAGGCCGCCACGGCCGCACACGGCATCGAAATCCTCCAAGCGGAAGCCGCCCTCCGCCACCGCCTCCAGCACAGCCCGCTGGCGGAAGTCCGCCTGATCGATGACCCGGTCGAAGCCCTCCAGCTCCTGAGCCGTGTGGACGATGCTCTTCTTCAGCAGCTCCCGTTCCTCCTCAAACACCGCCACCTTGGTGGAGGTGGCGCCGGGATTGATGACCAGTACCTTCATCCGTTCCCCCTCTCCCGGTGATGTCTTTCACCGAATTACTTAATGAATGATTTTATTATGGCAGTCTGCCGCCGGTTTGTCAATGTCCGGCGGGGAATTTTCCAAAACCCGTCAAAGCCCACAAAATTCTCCGCCGGAAGCTGGTAAAAACGCAGAAAAGAGGAGCCGGATGGCTCCTCTCTGGGATCATTATTCGTTGGGCGGCAGACGGTATACCTCCAGTCCGTCGGTGCGGCCCACATAGGCAAAGCCCTTTTTCTCAGCGATGTGCCGGGTGGCGGTCTGCTCCGGGACGCACTCGATGACCGCCGTCTTTCCCGCTCGGTGGGCCAGCTCCACCAGCCGGTCCGTCAGCCGGGAGGCATAGCCCTTCCCCCAGCAGTCCGGGGAAAGCACCCAGCCCAGCTCCATGCTGTCCGGGTCATAGGCGTGGTAGATGACGTAGCCCAGCAGACGGCCGTCCTCCTCCGTGCCATATACAAGGGGCGGCTCCGCAAGTCCCGCCTCCCGGAGGAACTGCTCCGTTTGAAGGCGGTCATAAGGCGGCTCCAGATAGCGCATCACCTGCCGGTCGGACAGAATCCTATACAGCGCTTCGGCGTCCGATGGCCGAAGCCTGCGGATGGTCAGGGCCTTCATCCCCGCATCCCCTCCAGCAGATGCTCCGCCATGCGGCGGCCCCGCTGGGCCAGCGGGAAGCCGCCCTCATAGATGCGCCACTCAAAGAGCATCCCCCGGTGCAGCGTCACCAGCTCCTCCACCACCTCCGCCGTGGTCAGCTCCTGCCGGATGCTGCCCTCCCGGCGGCACAGATCCACCAGCTCCCCCAGCAGGCGGTAGTATACCCGCTTCTCGCTGCCCTTCAGTACGCCCTGCTCCGGGTAGCGCAGCCCGTGGATGAAGGCCTTGTACAGCACCTCGTCCCCCACGCTGATCTCCAACGACCGGCCCACGAAGTCCAGCAGCTTCTCTCGGCCGGAGCGATCGGTGTCCGCCAGATACGCCTGCTCCAGCACCTGATACGCCTCGTCCACGTGCTGGGTCAGCTGGATGGCCAGTTCGTCCTTGCTTTTGAAGTAGTGATAGATATTGCCCACGGAGCAGCCGGCGGCCTGTGCGATCTCCTCCACGGAGACGTTTTCAAAACCCTCCCGGTCAAACAGATCCAGCGCCGTCTCCTGGATCCGGCGGCGCATCTCCATGGCCTGCCTCTTTCGTGCGGTGATCCTCTCTGCCATCGTACTTTCCCCTATGTCGTAAATTCTCCTTGTATCATACCGTTTTGACGGCGGAAAGTCAATATCCCGTTGACGCAGCGGCCTTTGACGGCTACAATAGAGAAAAAACGCAGGAGGCAGCCATGGCCCACATCATCTCCATCACCGATTTCGACACCCCGGAGCTGGACGTCTACGCCCGTCTGACGGAAAACCAGCTGGTCAACCGGGCAGACCCCGCAAACGCCCTCTTTATCGCAGAAAGCCCGCTGGTCATCGGGCGGGCGCTGGAGAGCGGCTGCGTGCCGGTGTCCTTTCTCATGGAGCCACGGCACCTGACGTCTCAGGCCCTGCCCCTGCTGGAGCGCTGCCCGGAGGACATCCCCGTCTACACCGCTCCGCCGGAGGTGCTGACCCGGCTGACGGGCTTCCATCTGACCCGTGGGATGCTGTGTGCCATGCGCCGCCCGGCCCTGCCCACGGTGGAGGAGGTGTGCGCTAACGCCCGGCGCATCGCCGTGCTGGAGAACGTCATGAATCCCACCAACATCGGGGCTATCTTCCGCTGCGCCGCCGCTCTGGGTATGGATGCGGTGCTGCTCACCGCCGCCGGGAGCGACCCCCTGTACCGGCGGGCTTCCCGTGTCAGCATGGGCAATGTGTTTCTCATCCCATGGACGTATCTGCCGGAGGAGGCTCCGTGGCCGGAGCGGCTGCGGCGGCTGGGCTTCCAGACGGTGGCCATGGCCCTGCGGGAGGACTCGCTGCTTCTGAACGACCCCCGGCTCATGGCGGCGGAGAAGCTGGCGGTGGTGCTGGGGACCGAAGGGGACGGTCTGTCCGACGGTACCATCGCCGCCTGCGACTACACGGTCCGCATCCCCATGACCCACGGAGTGGACTCCCTGAACGTGGCTGCCGCCAGCGCCGTGGCTTTCTATCAGCTTGGGCTGATGAGCGGCGGCGCTCCGACGTAACGAAAATTGCTTGCTGCACTCTGCAAAAACCAGCCCCATCGTATGGATACGATGGGGCTGGTTTTTATTTCTTAATCCGCCGGGGTGATTCGCTTCGTGCGAAAGTAAACGATCATGGGGATGAGCGTCAGTACCAGACACGGCAGCCAAATCAGCAGGGTCGTGGCCGGAGGCCCACCGAAATAGTGCAGCGGCATTTCATCCCGGTAGGCGGTGAGTCCGCCGTGAGCCACCAGTTCATAGAGGGAAATCAGAAGGATGATACCGTTAAAAATGCAAAGATCCCGCAGCTTTGTCCGGCGCTCCACGGCACTTTTCCACCAAACATGGATGACCATCAGCAAGGCAATGAGCGCAGCCACCATGGCAAGGGTTTCGGCAATCCCCATCAGATGATTCGACAGGAAAAACTGATGGAAAAATTCCTCATTCCGTTCCATCTGCGTGTTGGCCGCCTCATAATGAAGATTGCCGCCAGCGTAAGCCCCTGCACCGCAGAGATGGATGAACAGCAGCACATTGCAAATCAGGCAGATGACCGCCGGCACCGTAAAACGATCCTTTTTAGAAATCTCAGACAAATCGTCATCTCCTCTCTATTCCACGGATGGATGGTTACTGACAATTTCAATATATCAAGCCCCTCATCATTTGTCAATATAGTGCAATGATTTTGTATAATATATGCAATATATCAATTAAGAATTAGTTGCTTTGCCAAAATCTGAAACAATCAGCTTGTGGGAGTTCTCGCCATGAGAAAGCATAAAAAGGACCGCAGAGCTTTCTGCGGTCCTTTTTAACATCAGAACTTATCGCCACGGCTGAAGATCTTCAAAATCTCGTCGAAGGAACGATCCACGTCGCTCTCCTCTGCCTTCTCGCCCTCGGCCTCGTCCAGAGGCTGGGGGGCGGCGGCGGGGGCAGCGGCATCATCCTGCGTGGGCTGCTGCGTGTCGGCGGCGGCGGGGGCAGCAGGGGCTTCCTGCTGGTCATTGCTCTCGAAGCCGGTGGCGATGACGGTGACACGGATCTCGTCGTCCAGCTCCTCGTCGAAGGTGGCGCCGAAGATGGTCAGGGCATCGGGATGCACCGCCTGCTGCACCAGCGTGGCGGCCTGCTCCACCTCCTCCAGACCGATGTCCATGGAGCCGGTGACGTTGATGAGGACGCCCTTGGCGCCGTTGATGGAGGTCTCCAGCAGGGGGCTGGAGATGGCCATGCGGGCGGCCTCCTCGGCCTTGCCCTTGCCGGCGGCACGGCCCACGCCCATATGGGCAAGGCCGGCATCCTTCATGACAGCGGTGACGTCGGCAAAGTCCAGATTGATAAAGCCGGTGTCCCGGATCAGGTCGGAGATGCTCTGCACCGCCTGGCGCAGCACGTCGTCGGCAATTTCAAAGGCGTTGCGGAAGGTGATCTTCTGATCGGTGGCGTACTTCAGCCGCTCGTTGGGGATGATGACCAGAGAGTCCACCTTGCCACGAAGCTGCTCAATGCCGGCCTCCGCCGCACGCATCCGCTTCTGGCCTTCGAAGCCGAAGGGCTTGGTGACCACGCCCACCGTCAGGACGCCCTGCTCCCGTGCGATCTCCGCCACCACGGGGGCTGCGCCGGTGCCGGTGCCGCCGCCCATACCGGCGGTGATGAACACCATGTCGGTGTCCTCCAGCGCCTTGGACAGCTGGGTGCGGCTCTCCTCGGCGGCCTTCTGGCCCACCTCCGGATTGGCGCCTGCGCCCTGTCCGTGGGTGAGCTTCTCACCGATCTGGAGCTTATATCCGGCGCTGGAGGTATTCAGCGCCTGCTTATCCGTATTGACGGCGATGAAATCCACGCCCTTTACGCCGGAGCGCACCATGCGGTTGACCACATTATTGCCGCCGCCGCCGACGCCCACCACCTTGATACTTACCACGTTCTCCGGTCCTGTTTCAAACCCAAAAGCCATGACGCTTCCTCCTGCCGTAATTTGTATGTCAAAGACACGTTTTCTGTCCGTATACCCAAGATACAGTATTTTATTTATTGTATTACGGTTTACCTGTCCCGTCAAGTGTTCCGACGGGATTTCCCGAAAAAATCCCTTATCCGGGAATAAACCGGGCGCTGCCCTCGGCATCCCAGCGGATGGTGCCGGTCTCGTTTTCCTCCAGCTTCTCCAGCACCGCCGCCAGATATCTCAGGCGGTAGGCGAAATCATCCTCCCGGTCCAGATACACGTCCAGCCGGTCCTGATACCGCAGGACGATGCCGCTCTCCTCGAAGCGGATCTCTCCGATCTGGGCGGTCATGCCCTTGGAGCGCAGCTGGCGCAGCAGCTCCAGCAGCCGGGCAAGATCCCCGGACTGCTCCTCCGGCACCGCCGCAAGGCTCCCCACCTGCGGGTCTGTCAGGGACAGGCCCGTGACCATAGGGCAGCCGTTTGGGGCCTCGGCGGGGGAATCCACCAGCTTGCCCTCCGGGCTGATAAGCCAGCAATGGCCGTCCTGCTGAATGCCCGCCGGATCGCTGCACTCCACGATATCGATGCGCAGAGTCCCCGGCAGCTTGCGGCTCAGCCGCACCGACTCCACATAGGGCAGGGCCTCGGTGATCCTGGCCGCCGCATCGTACTTGTTCAGGAGGAAGAGATTATCCCCCTCCGAGACGCCGCTGGCGGCCAAAATCGTCTCACGGGAGTAGCGGTCGTTGCCGCTGACAGAGATGGTATCCACCTTGAAAAACAGCACCAACGCTCCCACGATGGCGGCACAGATCAGCACGAAGCACAGCAACCGATAGAGGAAGGCAAACCTTCCCCGGCTGCGCCGTCTGTTTCTTCTGCTGCGTCTGGCCATAAGTGCTCTCCTTTTATCGTTCCTCCTGACGGATGTCGGCACCCAGCTGCGCCAGCTCCCCCGTCAGGTCTTCATATCCTCGTTGAATGTGCTCCACGCCGGTAACGACGGTCTCGCCCTCCGCCTGAAGGCCCGCCAGCACCAGCGATGCGCCGCCCCGCAGCTCCTTGGCCCGGACAGCGGCTCCGTGGAGCCGGTCTACGCCGCATACCACGGCCACCCGGCCCTCCAGTCGGATATCCGCTCCCATCCGCACCATCTCCGGTACATGGCGGTAGCGGCTGTCGAAGATGTTCTCCACAAAGACGGTGGCTCCCTCCGATCGCAGCAGCGACGCCATCAGCACCGCCTGTGCGTCCGTGGGAAAGCCGGGATACGGAGCCGTGCGGATGGGGCCTGCGCTTTGCAGCCGCCGGGGAGCCTGCAGGCGGATGGAGGTCTCGCCGCAGGTGAGGCGGCATCCCGCCTGACGCAGCATCGTGGCAACGGCGGAGAGGTGACGGTAGTCCACGCCCTCCAGCCGGATATCGCCGCCGGTGCCGGCGGCGGCCGCCAGATAGGTAGCGGCCACGATGCGGTCCGCCACCACCGTATGTACGCAGCCATGGAGGGGTGCGCCGCCCTCCACCACCACGGTGGAGCTGCCCGCCCCCTGCACATGGGCGCCCATTTTCTGCAAAAAGGTCTGCAGATCCACGATCTCCGGCTCACGGGCGGCGTTGGCGATGACGGTAGTTCCCTCTGCACCGCAGGCCGCCAGCATGGCGTTCTCCGTGGCTCCCACGCTGGGGAGGCTCAGCACGATCTCCGTGCCGGTAAGGCGCTCCCGGCGGCAGACCAGCCGTCCGCCGGTCTCCTGAATGGCCGCCCCCATGCTCCGCAGCGCCGCAAGGTGCAGGTCAATGGGCCGGGCTCCTAACTCACAGCCGCCGGGATAGGTCATTTCCGCCTGTCCGCAGCGGGCAAGAATGGCTCCCAGAAACACCACCGACGAGCGCATCCGGCTCATGAGGTGATCCGGCACATCCCAACGGGTCAGGTCTGCGGCGTCCACCAGCAGGTCTCTGCCCTGCCAGTCCGCACGGCAGCCCAGATGCCGCAGGATCTCCATGGCCGTCTCCACGTCCCGCAGACGGGGACAGTGCCGGATGCGGCACACCTCCCCGCTCAAAAGGGTGGCTGCCAGAATTGGCAGCACGCTGTTTTTGGCCCCCTGCACCGTCAGGCTGCCGGAGAGGGGCCGCCCGCCCCGGATGATGATCGCACTCATATGCCCCCGCCTTTCTTAGCGTTTTCGCCATCCTATGCAGGGGGACAATGTGTGGTGTTACTTCCGCAGGGCCATGACGGTCCGATAGATGCGCTCCGTGGCGTCGGGGATGCCCAGCTCCGCCATGCCGGCGCTCATGCTGCGGCGCAGCTCCGGGGAGCGGAGGATCTCTCCGGCGGCCCGGTAGAGGGCTTCGCCGGTGGCATCCTTCTCCAGAATGACCCGTGCGCCGCCGTGCTTTTCCAGGATCCGGGCATTCTTCTCCTGATGGTTATTGGTGACGTAGGGGGAGGGGACGATCACCGCCGGGACTGCCAGTGCCGTCAGCTCGCTGACGGTGGAGGCTCCCGCCCGGCAGATCACCAGATCCGCCGCACGCATGACATCCGCCATGTCGTAGATATACTCCCGGACATCCAGTCCCGGTGTCTTCGTCAGCTGCTCTGCCTCCAGCGTTTGGCGCATGGTATCCCAACTGCCCTTGCCGGCGGCGTGGATGTGGTGAAAGGGCATTCCGTCCCTCGCCTCCAAGCGGAAGAAGTCCAGCATATGCTCGTTCATGAATCGTGCGCCGAGACTGCCCCAGAAGGAGACGGCCAGCGGCCGGTCGTCGGTGAGTCCCAGCTTCTGCCGGGCCTGCTCCCTGGTCTGGCGGAAGAAGTCGCCCCGCACCGGTGTGCCGGTGACCACGATCTTCTCCGGGTGCTTATAGTGCTGGCGGCACTCCTCGAAGCCCACCATGATGCACCCGGCATAGCCCTCCAGCATTTTGGTGGTGAGACCGGGGACCATGTTGGACTCGTGGACTGCCGTGGGGATGCCCTCCTTGGCGGCGTATTTCACCATGGGATAGCTGGCGTAGCCGCCGGTACCCACCACCAGATCGGGGCGGAAATCCCGGAGGATGGCACGGGCTCTGGATCCGGCCAGCGCCAGATTTTTAAGGCTTTTCACGTTGTGGGCGATGCCCGACGGGGACAGGGACCGCTGAAAGCTGGAGACCTCGATGGAGCGGAAGTCGTACCCCGCCTTTTCGATGAGTCCCCGTTCCATGCCACAGGGCGTTCCCACGAACAGCACCCGCAGATCCGGATGCCGCTCCTGCATATAGCCCGCCAGCGCCAGCGCCGGGTTCACATGGCCCGCCGTGCCGCCGCAGGTAAAGATCACGTTCATATAGCTTCCTCCTAACCGTTGCGGGGCGCCGGGATCTGGCGGGATACGCTGAGCACGATGCCCATTTCAAATAATTGCAGCGCCAGCGCCGTGCCGCCGTAGCTGAAAAACGGCAATGAGATACCGGTGGCGGGAATCAGTCCCGTGACCACCGCAATGTTCAAAAAGGTTTGCAGGCTGATGAGGGTCATAATGCCCACCACCATCAGGGTGCCGAAGCGGTCCTTGGCGTGGAGGGCGATCCAGAAGCCACGGAGGATCAGCAGCGCAAACAGCAGCATCACCACGCAGGCCCCGATGAGACCCAGCTCCTCGCACACCACCGCAAAGATGCAGTCGTTGTGCTCCTCCGGCAGATAGAGGAACTTCTGCCGGCTCTTGCCCAGTCCCACACCCAGCAGGCCGCCGGAGCCGATGGCGATGAGGCTCTGGCTGATCTGCCAGCCGTCGCCGTGGAACCACGCCTCGTTGAAGGGGTCACGCCAAGTATCGATACGGCCCTTACCGTATTGAATGATGCCCTTTTCCACCAGCTGCACATACAGCACCGCCACGATGCCCACGCCGCCCAGACCAGCGGCCACCAGCCAGCGCTGGATGCCGCCCACGATCATCATGACAATGCCCGTCCCCACGATGAGGATGGTGCCGGACAGGTGAGGCTCCAGCATCATCAAAATGGCGATCAGGCCCAGCACCGCCAGATACGGCACGATGCCGTAGCGCCAGGTCTCCATTTTCCGTTTTTTCTTGGAGATACTGTCGGCAAAGTAGATCACCACCGCCAGCTTGGCGATCTCGGAGGGCTGGAAGGAGAAGCTCTGCGTACCCAGCCAGCGGGTGGCGTTGTTGTTGGTGATGGCCAGAGGGTTCTTCGGCACGATCACCAGCACCAGCAGGAAGACGGCAAAGCCCAGCAGCAGCTTGGAGGCCCCTCGCAGCCGCTGGTAGTTGATGCGGGACATGACCACCATGGCAAACAGCCCCAGCACCGCAAAGATCAGCTGGCGTTTGAAGTAGTATGTCCCGTCGCCGGTCTCATAATAGGCCGAGGGGAAGCTGGCGGAAAACACCATCACCAGCCCCACGCCGGTGAGCAGCAGCGTCAGAAGCAGGAAGGGAAGATCCATGGGTCCCATGAGGGACTGGCGCTCCAGCTGCGTGGTGCGCTGCCGGCGGTCCCGGCTGGTGCGGGCCTGCTCCCGGCGTTCCGCCTCCTCTCGCTGGCGGCGGCGCTGGGCCTCCCAGCGGCGTCTGTCGTCGTCGGGGCGGCGTACCGTATTAGGCATAGGGATCCCTCCTTTCCCGCAGAATGTCAATGAGTCGTTACAGGGAGAAGCGATCGGCCACGCCCCAATAGGCCAGCAGGCACATCAGGGCGCTGACGACGGTGAACACCGCCACGATCTTCTTCTCGTTCCAGCCGCACATCTCGAAGTGGTGGTGCAGCGGCGCCATCTTGAAGATGCGCTTGCCGTGGGTGGCCTTGAAGTAGGCCACCTGTATGATATCGGACAGGGTCTCGCACAGGTACACGAAGCCCACCAGCAGCAGGATCAGCGGCATATCGTAGGCGAAGGCCAGCGCCGCAACGGCACCCCCCAGAAACAGGGAGCCGGTATCGCCCATGAACACCTTGGCGGGATAGTGATTATAGTACAGAAAGCCCAGCAGGCCGCCGAACATGGCCCCGGCAAAAACACCCAGCTGCGTGAAGCCGCCCCACACGGCACCCATCACCGCAAAGAACAGCGCCACCGGCAGCGTCACGCTGGAGGACAGGCCGTCCAGTCCGTCGGTGATGTTGACGGCGTTCACCGTACCCACGATGACGAAGGCAGCGAAGATCATATACACCACCCAGTTCATGACGATGTGGGTGTTGAAGAAGGGGATATACAGGTTGGGGCTCAGCATCCCCTCGTAGCGCATAAGGCACAGGAAGGCCACCGCCGCCGCCAGCTGGAGAATGAACTTCTGAGGGGCCGTCAGGCCGGTATTCTGATGGTGCTTCACCTTCTGATAGTCGTCGATGTAGCCGATGACGCCGAACACCAGTGCAAAGGCGTAGACATACAGGTGGGTAAAGCGGCCCTCCAGCATCTCCGGCCAGCCCGCCGCCAGAATGGCCACGCCGATGCCGATGATGAACATGAGGCCGCCCATGGTGGGGGTCCCCTGCTTGTTCATGTGCCAGGTGGGACCGATCTCCTTGATGCTCTGCCCCGCCTTCAGCTTCACCAGTGCCGGGATCAGCAGCTTTCCTGCGATGAGTGTCACGATAAGGCTGATAACGCCTGCCAGTATAATATACATATTCTTCTCTCCCTCTCGCCCCGCAGGGCGGTGTTATCCGTTGGTGTATGCCGCCACCAGCTCCCGCTCATCCATGTGCCGCTTTTCGCCGCACACCTCCTGATACGTCTCGTGGCCCTTGCCGCACAGGACGATGACGTCCCTGGGGCGGCTGTTTTTCAGTGCCCAGCCGATGGCCTCCCGCCGGTCGCAGATGACGACGCTCTCGGCGGGGCCGGTCAGGCCCGGCAGGATATCCTCGATGATCTTCTCCGGCTGCTCCCAGCGGGGATTGTCGGAGGTGACCACCGCCACATCCGCCAACCGGGAGACGATGCGGCCCATCTGTGGGCGCTTCTCCCGGTCCCGGTCGCCGCCGCAGCCGAACACCGCCACCACCCGGCCCTCGGCAAAGCCCCGCACCGCCGTCAGCACGTTTTCCAGCGCATCCGGCGTATGGGCGTAGTCGATGAGGACGGTACACGGCAGGCCCGGCGTGGGGACCACCTCCATGCGTCCCTTGATGCCGGAGGCCGTTTGCAGCGCTGCTGCCCCCTGCTCCGGCGGAACGCCCAGCATATGGCAGATGCCCAGCGCCGCCAGTGCGTTATACACGGTGAAGCGGCCGGGAATGGGGACGGTCACCGGGATGCGCCGCCCATCCAGAAGGGCGTCAAAGGCCACGCTCCGGGCCGTCAGGCGGAGGTTCTCCCCCCGCAGGCGGCTGCTATCCCCGGTGCCGTAGCGCAGCACGGGGCAGGCGCATTCTCGCAGCAGCCGGGGTGTCCACGGGTCGTCGCCGTTGCAGACAGCGGCCTCGCACTGGCGGAACAGCTGCGCCTTGGCGTCACAGTAGTCCTCCATGGTGCGGTGAAAGTCCAGATGGTCCCGTGTGAGGTTGGTAAAGGCCCCCACCCGGAAGGTGATGCCCCATACCCGCTCCAGCGCCAGCGCATGGGAGGACACCTCCATCACCCCATAGCGGCATCCGGCATCAGCCATCTGCCGCAGCAGGCGGTAGACGTCGCAGGACTCCGGGGTAGTGCGCTCCGTCTCCAGCTCCGTCTCGTCGATCAGGTTCCGGATGGTGCCTATCAGGCCCACCCGCACCCCCAGCGTCTGTCGGAGGATGTGGCGCACCAGACAGGTGGTGGTGGTTTTGCCGTTGGTGCCGGTGACGCCCACCACCGCCAGTTCCCGGTCCGGGTGGCGGTAGAGGCGTGCGCTGACCTCCGCCAGCGCACGGCGGGGGTCCTGCACGGCGGCCCATGGCAGCTCCTGCACCGGCTCCCGGCTCAGGACGCACACGGCCCCTCGTGCCTTGGCCTCGGCGATGTGGCAGCGGCCATCCTCCCGGAAGCCGGGAATGGCTACGAACACGTCGCCGGGGCGTATCCTCTGTGAATCGCAGCAGACACCGGTGACCTCCGGCACCTGCGGCACGGCGGCGGAGGTGAGTCCCGCCAGCAGCGCCCTGAGATCCACGAAAAGACTTCCTTTCTGCTCTGTTTTGACTCAGTCGTTGAGGCTGGTATCGCCCAGCTGCACGCTGATGACGGTGCCGGGCTCCACCTGAGCACCGGCCTCTACATCCTGATTCAGCACCACGATGCTGCCGGAGGTGCTGTTGGTGGCGCCGGTGAAGCGCAGGATCAGTCCGGCGTTGCTGGCCAGCGAATTGGCCTCCGACGCCGTCCGGCCCAGCAGGTTGGGGACAGTACACAGCTCTGTGGCTTTCTCCGCCCCGGCATAGAGGATCACCGTGGCGTTGCCGGGGATGATGGCCCCGCCGGCAGGGGTCTGGTCGGTGATGGTATCGCCGTCACCGACGATCTGGCAGCCGAAGCCACGATCCTTCACCCGCTGCTGGGCTTCCTCACGGGTCATGCCCACCACATAGGGGACGGTGGTGTCGGCACCCATGAGCTCCTCAGCGGTGTAGGTGGGCTCGATGCCCAGATAGGGGAGGATCTCCGCCATGATCTTGCTGGCCACCGGAGCCACCATGGCGCCGCCGGAGGGGTAGGTGCCGGTGTCACGGGCGGGGGAGTCCATGGCGATGAGCATGATGATCTGTGGATCGTCCGCCGGGGCAAAGGCCACGAAGGACACCACCACGTCGCCGGTCTTGCCCTTATCCGCCGTACCGGTCTTGCCGCCGATGCGGTAGCCCTTCACCTGTCCGTTGCGGCCGCCGCCATCGGAGACCACATACTCCAGGCACTCACGGGCCATGGCGGAGGTCTGCTGGCTGACTACCTGACGCAGGGGGGTGTTGTCGTGCTGATACACCACAGCGCCGCTGCTGTCCCGGATCTGTTCCACCACATGGGGCTGGTACAGGTAGCCGCCGTTGATGCAGGCGGCCTGTGCGGCGATGAGGGAGATGGGGGTCACGTTGAAGTTCTGGCCGAAGGCGTAGCAGGCCAGATCCAGCTGAGAGAAGTCGCTCTGAGCCATGAAGATGCCGGTGGCCTCACCGGCCAGATCGATGCCGGAGCCATCCAGCAGGCCGAAGGAGCGCATATACTCGTAGAAGGTATCCGTTCCCAACCCCAGGCCACAGTTGATGAAGGCGGGGTTACAGGAGTTACCGGTGGCCTCCTTCAGGGTCTGATGCCCGTGGCCGCTGGTGTTGCTGCAGTGGATGGTCTGGCCCATGACGGTGATGGAGCCGGAGCATTCAAAGGTGGAGCTCATATCCACCACGCCCTCCTCCAGCGCTGCCGACAGCGTCAGGATCTTGAAGGTGGAGCCGGGCTCATAGGTATCGTTGAGGGCCTTGTTGCGCCACTGGCGCAGCTGCTGATCCGCCAGTGAGGCGCTGCCGTCCTCGATGGCCGCCTTCAGGCGGGCGTCCGACACCTCGGAGTAGTTGTTCAGATCGTAGTTGGGGTAGGACACCATGCCCAGCACGCCGCCGGTCTTGACGTCCATGACGATGCCGGTGGCGCCGTTGGCAGCCTCGAACTGGTCCGCCATCTCCTTGACGTATTTCTCCAGATAGTACTGGACGTTGGTATCCAGCGTCAGCACCAGATCGTCGCCGTTGTGGGAGGCGTAGTACTGCTCGTATTCATAGGGCAGGGCGTTGCCGCCGTTGTCCTTGGCGCTGACCACCAGACCCGTCTGGCCCTGCAGCTCCTCCTCATACTGGGCCTCCAGCCCGTAGAGGCCGGTGTTGTCCGTTCCCACGAAGCCGATGACGTGGGCCGCCAGCGAGCCATAGGGATAGTAGCGCTTGGCATCGGTCTCCAGATACACGCCGTGGACCTCGTTGTCATTGAGGAGCTCCCGGACGGCGTTGGCCGTGTCCTCGTCCACCCGGAGCTTTACCACCTCGTACTGGGAGTAGGTGCGTTCCATCTGCTCCAGAATACTCTCCTGCGTCACACCCAGCAGCTGACTCAGGCCGGCGGAGAGACTCTCCTTGGTCCACTTGGTCTCAGGCTTTTCCAGCTCCTCCGCCAGTTCCTTGGGAGAGAGGAACACCGTCTCCGCCGTGGCCGATACCGCCAGTTCGTTGCCGTTGCGGTCGTAGATGGTGCCTCGTGAGGCCGTCACCACAGTGCTGCGGGTCTGCTGATCCAGCGCCTTGCTCTGGTAGTAGTCGTGCTGCTTGATCTGCAGCTGATACAGCTTCAGGGCCAGCACCAGAAACACCGCCACGCCCAGCACCAGCATCAGCACAAAGGTACGGGTCTGGATGACCCGGTTGGCTCGCCGGATGTTTTCACTTTTCCTTCTGTTTTCTGCCATGCTCCGCTCCCTGCGGTCTGCGCCGCCGTAATGTCAGGCAAGGAGCAAGAAGTCACCTTCTTACTCCTTGCGTATGGTCCACTATATGGCGTCGCTCAGCGGAAATATTCCACCAGAGCGCCGACACCGTTTTTCACGCTGTGGGTCAGCCGGCTCAGCAGGCTGTCGCTCTCGGCCTGATAGACCTCTGCCTTGCTGCCGCCGCCCAGCTCCACGTATTCCACCTGTCCGGCGGTGGGCTTCTTCATGCCCGCCGCCTCGGCGGCCTCCTTGATCTTGGCCATATCGAAGGTGCGCTCATAGTCCATCACCAGGCTCACCCGCTGATCCTCCAGCTGGCTGACCTGCTCCTGCAGGTCGCTGATGGATCCGGTGACCGCCGTCAGCTGGATGTAGCCCATGACCAGCACCACCGCCATGGCTGCCAGCGCACCCACGGCACACAGGGCCAAGGGGGACACCCGCTGCCGGGGACGGGCCGCCGTCCGGTGGCGGGGCGCCTGCTGGGGCTGGGACTGCCGCTCCGGGCGGGCTGCCTCCTCCAGCTGCCGCTGGCTGGCCAGTGTATCCAGATCGTAGGCCAGATTCCCATATACCATTGTGTTGGGTCGTCTCTTCTGTTGTGCCATGACGGCAGCTCCTTTCCGTATCCTCTGTATGGTCAGGGGGACAGGCCCCCGTTCTCTCGTTTATAGCTTCTCCGCCACCCGCAGCTTGGCGCTCCGGGCACGGGGATTGTAGGTCAGCTCCGCCTCCGTGGCCACGATGGGCTTGCGGCTCACCAGCTTCATCTGTGGCTTCTTGCCGCAGACACACACTGGGAAATTCGGCGGGCAGGTGCAGCCGGTGGCCAACTCCTGCATGGTTTTCTTAATGATGCGGTCCTCCAGCGAGTGGAAGGAGATCACCGCCAGCCGTCCGCCGGGATGCAGCCGCTGCGCCGCTGCACGCAGCATGGGCGGCAGCTCCTCCAGCTCGCCGTTGACAGCGATGCGGATGGCCTGAAAGCTCCGCTTGGCGGGGTGCTGCTTCTCCCGCAACGCCGCCGGAGGCATGGTGGAGCGGATCACCTCCACCAGCTGCCCCGTAGTCTCGATGGGGGCCTTTTCCCGGCGCTCCACGATGTGCCGGGCGATGGCGGGGGCATAACGTTCCTCGCCGTATTCAAACAGGATGCGCCGCAGCTCCTCATAACTCCAGCCGTTGACCACGTCCCGTGCCGTCAGACCCGCCGTGCGGTCCATCCGCATATCCAGCGGGGCGTCGTGCATATAGGAAAATCCGCGCTCTGCATCGTCCAACTGTGGAGAGGAGACGCCCAAGTCAAAGAGCATCCCGTCCACGGCGTCGATGTGCAGGTCGTCCAGCACCTCCGCCAGACGGCTGAAGTTGCTGTGGACCAGCGTCACCCGGTCGGCGTACTCCGCCAAACGGACACGGGCGGCCTCCAGCGCCGTCCCGTCCCGGTCCAGACCGATGAGCCTTCCCCCTGCCGTCAGGCGGCGGAGGATCTCCAGTGAGTGACCGGCCCGGCCCAGTGTGCCGTCCAGATAGACGCCGTCGGGGCGGATGGCCAGCGCCTCCAGACACTCGTCCAGCAGCACCGGCTTGTGGCCGTAGGCCTGATCGGCCTCGGCATTGCGGTCAAACGCCATCTCTTACAGCCCCATTTCTTCCATCGCCTGCTCCAGCGAACCGGAGGAAAAGGCCTCCTCCTCCAGCTCGGCCCAGCGCTGGGCGTTCCAGATCTCCACACGGTTGAAGATACCGGCCACCACCACTTCCTTTTCCAGCTTCGCCCGCTGGCGCAGGTGGTTGGGGATGAGGATGCGGCCCTGTGCATCCGGCTCGCAGTCCGCCATGTACGCAAACATCAGCCGGAGCTTTTTCACGTCGGTAAAGTTGCGCTCGTCCAGCTTTTGCTGGAACTTCTCCCACTCGGTGTCGGAATAAACGGACAGGCAGCCGTCCTGCCCCACCGTCACGTGGAGGGTATCTCCCAGCTGCTCCCGCAGCTTGGCAGGGATAAACAGGCGGCCCTTGGCATCAATATTGTGAAAATACTGGCCCGTCATGCCTGTTTCACCCCTTTCCCGCAACTTTTTCGGCAAATCTCAGCGTTGTGGGCAACTGCCCCGCTTTAGGGAATGGCCCTCCACTTTGTGGGCTTTTGCACCACAATCATGGGTAAACGCACCATAATTCCCCACCGCTACGTTGAGTATACAGGATTTCTCCGCCGATTGCAAGTACCATTTTCCCGGCTTTTGTAAGCAAAACCCGTGGTTTTTTTCATTATTTCCATCATTTTCTCCGTTTTCCAGAACATTCGTTCCAGCGCCGAAAGAGGCAAAAACGGCGGGTACTATATATGGTACCCGCCGTTTTTTATCACTACAAGATATTCGCCCGTTTTCTTCCGCAAACGACAGAAGGGACAAGCTCTCACCTGTCCCTTCTTGCGTTATGTTGTTTTTCAATAAAATTGCACAAAAATCAGCCGAAAATTTCGTCAAGCATTCTCATCGCTCTGGGGCTGCTCCGAGGCGGATCTCCGCTCCCGCAGCTTCTCCTGATTGGCCTGCATCTGCTCGTTGGAGGTGGCCCGGAACCGGACACGGGACTCCTTCACCTCGTCCAGCGCCGCCTGAATGGCCTCCTCCGTCCGGCGCAGAGCGTCCTCGGTGTAGGTGTTGGCCACGTGGTACAGCTCCTTGCTGCGTTCCTCGGCCCGACGAATGATCTCGGAACTCTTGCGGCGGGCCTGCTGCAGGGTCTCGCTCTCGGAGACGATGACCTTGGCATCCAGCTCCGCCTGACGCAGCATCTTCTCCACTTCCTTCTTGGCAGAGGACACATACTCCTCCCGCGCCCGCACCAGCTCCTGCGCCTTCTTGATCTCCAACGGCAGCTTGGCCCGGATATCGTCCAGCAGATCCAGCGCCTCATCACGGCTGATGACGCACTTATCCGAGCTGAAGGCCGCACTCTTGGCCTCGTCGATCATGCTGTAAAGCATATCCAGCAGTCGCTGCACATCCTTCTCTTCCATAAGGTTTACCTCCCTTTCAGTTCCTCCGCCACCGGGGCGGGAACATATTTTTCCAAAGGCTGGCCGTACCGGATCATCTCCCGCACCATCGTGCTGCTGAAGTGCTGATAGGCCGGACTGGCCGGCAGCAGCAGCGTCTCCAGCTCCGGGCAGATGCCCCGGTTGATAGCCGCCTGTTGATACTCCAAATCAAAATCCGTGGTGTTGCGGACGCCCTTCACCAGAATGCCCGCTCCCTTCTGCCGGGCGTAATCCGCCAGCAGGCCGCTGTAAAGCTCCGCCTCCACATTGGGCAGGTCCGCCACCGAGCGGCGGATCAGCTCCAGCCGCTGCTCCGGGGAGAACATGGGCTTTTTGTCGCAGTTCACCATGACACAGACAAAGAGCCGGTCAAAGCAGGGGGCGCTGCGGCGGATGATATCCAGATGTCCCAGCGTGATGGGGTCAAAGCTGCCGGGATAGATGGCTGTTTTCATGTGGCCTCGTCCTCGTTTCCGCTGCGGTGATACACCGACAGCCTGATCTTTCCGTAGCGGTATTCCCGATACAGGCGATAGGGCGCCGGAAGCTCCGGCAGCACCTTATCGGCGGCGCTCTCCGCCACAATTATACCATGCTCCCGGCAAATGTCAAACGAAGCGATGGCGGTAAGGGCCTGCTCCAGCAAGTCGGCGGCGTAGGGCGGATCCAGAAAGATCAGGTCGAACTTCTCCCCGCTTTTGAGATACGCCAGCGCATCCCCGGACTTCACTCTGGCCCGATCGGTAAAGCCGCACAGGGCCAGATTCTCCTGCACCAGACGCACGGCATCCGGACGCCGATCCACGAACACTGCCTCCGCCGCTCCACGGCTCAGGGCCTCGATGCCCAGCTGGCCGGTGCCGGCAAAGAGATCCAGCACCCGGCGGCCCTCGATGTCAAATTGAATGATGGAGAACAGGCTCTCCTTGACCTTGTCGGTGGTGGGACGGGTCTCCATCCCCTGCAGCTCCTTGAGCCGCCGACCTCTGGCCGTTCCTGTGATGACTCGCATGGCTTACACCTCCGGATCGAAGCACTCGAAGATGACGAGGTTCCCCGCCTGCTCCGCAGCTTCCATTTCTTCCTTCGCTCGGATGGTCCAGTTGACCTCCTGCACATGATATACTTTATGGCACAGCCGCAGGCACAGATTCTCCCGGTCGGAGAACCGATAGGCGATGAAATCCGGCTGGGTAGCCACGTTGGTCAGCAGATTCCCCAGCAGCCACATGGTAAGCCTTCCGTGTCCGCCGCCGGACTCCCCGTGGCGCAGGAACTGCTCCGACAGCTGGCCCCGGATGATCAGGGGCCGATGCTTTTTCAGCCACAGGATGCACCGGGGGTCGAAGGACTCGATGCAGTAATTCACCCGGAACCGGTCCAACATGGTGCAGGTGGCCTCCGCCAGCTGGGCATGGTTGCCCCGCTCCGCCTTCAGCTCGATGATGAGGGGCGTTTTCCCCTGAAACAGGGGCAGCACCTCCTCCAGAAGGGGGATCTGCTCCTGCGTCCCCTCCAGACGGTACTGCTTCAGCTCCTCCGCCGTCAGGTCCTCCACCAGAACGTCCGCCCCGGCGGTGCGCTTGAGACTGGCGTCGTGGATCACCGCCAAGCGGCCGTCCTTCATCAGATGGACGTCCAGCTCAGCACCGTAGCCGTGTTCAATGGCACGGCGGAAGGCCGCCATGGAGTTTTCCGGAATATGGGGCTTGTCGTGGTAGCCCCGGTGGGCGTAACGGTACTGCCGCAGCAGCTTCCAGCCGGGATGCTCCCGGCGGCAGCGCAGCATCAGCAGAAACAGTTCCGCCAGAACGATCAGTACCAGCAGTACAATGACAACAGGCATTTGGCGTCAGTCCTCCATTTCATCCAGGGCTTCCAGCCCCCATTTGGCCTCCGGCCTGCTGTCGCCGTGGCGGACGAACAGCATGGTCACAAAGGCCAGCGCCGTGAACACGGCGGCATAGGGGAACAGCACGTGCATCCCCATGCGGTCCATCAGCAGGCCGGAGAGCATGGGCGTGGCTACTTGCGCCGCCATGGAGGCGGTGTAGTAAAAGCCGGTGTACTTGCCCACGTTGCCGCCGGAGCACATCTCCACCACCATAGGGAAGGAGTTGACGTTGATGGTGGCCCATGCGATGCCCGCCAGAGCGAACATGGCGTTCATGAGCATGGTGGGACTCTCAGCGCTCATGAAGGAGGCGGTGGTGAAGGCGGCGGTCAGCATGACGACGCCCGCCAGAATGGTCTTTTTCCGGCCCACCCTGGAGGCGATGAAGCCCACCGGCAGATAGGAAATGATGGCCGCCGCCTGAGCGATGATCAGGGTCAGGTTATAATCCTTGTGGAGGATATTGCTGGCGTAGACGGAATATTTGCTGGTCACGGCGTTGTAGCCAAAGAACCACAGCACAATGGACAGCAGCAGGAAGATCAGGGATCTCACCTCGTCCACCGACAGCTTCCGTTCGCCGGTGGCGGCCTCCTCCTTATCCTCCAGCCCCAGCTCCACCGACTGCTGCTGCATCTCGGCGGCCCACTCGTTCTCCCGCACCGTCAGCATGAACACCACCAGCGCCGCCAGCATGATGGCGGCAATGACGGCGAAATAGCCGATATAGCTCATCAGGGAGTTGCGGACGGCAGAGGTGGCGAACACCATGCCCAGCACCAGCACCAGAATCCCGCCGGCGGAGCCCATGAGGTTGATGACGGCATTGGCCTTGGAGCGCAGAGGCTTTAAGGTCACATCCGGCATCAGCGCCACTGCCGGGGAGCGGAACACCGCCATGGACACCAGGATCACCAGCAGCAGAGCGATGAAAAACACCAGCGTCACCGGGCTTTTGGCGGTGGCGTCCCAAGCGCAGGCCTGCCGGGCCGGCATCACGTAGTTGGTGTAGTCGGGGTTGGTGACGGCGGCACCGTCCACAGTGATCTGGCTTCGGATCTGGGTGAACTCCTCCTTGGTGAACTGGCGGCTGAGCACGAACTTCTGGCCGCCGGGGGTCAGCAGCGTCTCATCCGCCTCCCGGTCGTAGATGGTCTCCAGCGCCGCCGGGTCATCGATGGCGGCCACATCGGAGATGTGGTGCAGCTGGGCGTTATCCACGAAAGACAGGGCAATGAGCATCACGGCGGCAATGAGGGTACCCACCACGATGAAGGGCGTCCGGCGGCCCCACTTGCTGTGGTGCTTGTCGGAGATGGCGCCGAACAGCGGCAGCATGAACAGGGCCAGCACGTTATCCAGCGCCATAATGGCGCCGGACCATGCCTGACTCATGCCGAACTTGTTGGTGAGGATCATGGGGATGGTATTGTCATACGCCTGCCAGAAGGCCTGGATCAGGAAGAAGGCAAAGCCCACCAGAATGATCCGCTTGTAGTTGAGTTTCATACAGTCTCCTCCAGTTCCCGGTACAGGGTACCGATGTCGGGATACACCCAGGTGGGGTGGATCTGATAGGCGGCGATATCCGCCTGCGTGCCTTCGCCAGACAGGACGAACACGGTGTCAATGCCTGCGTTAACGCCGCAGGCGATGTCGGTATAGAGCCGGTCCCCCAGCAGCACCGTCTGCTCCGGGGAAAAGCCCGTCCGCTCCATGGCCAGCCTCGCCATCTCCGGCTGGGGCTTGCCGATGAAGGTGGGCTCCCGCCCGGTGGCGGTGGTGAGCATCCGGCACACGCTGCCGCAGTCCGGCACGGAGCCGTACCATGTAGGGCAGACCCAGTCCGGATTGGTGGCGATGAAGGGGACGCCCCGGTTCAGCAGGATGCAGGCATCCTCCAGCTTCTGAAAGGTCAGCTCCGTGTCGAAGCCGCACAGCAGCACCTCCGCCTGCTCCCAGTCACGGGTCACAGGGATGCCCGCCTGCGCCAGCTGGTCCATAAAGGACACAGTTCCCGCCACATAGCAGATCCTTCCCGGCAGGCTCGCCCGCAGATAACGGATGGCGGCATCCACGGAGGTCAGATAATCCTCCCGGCAGGTGTCGATGCCCAGCCGGTGCATCTTTTCTATGTACCCCTCCACGCCACGGGAGGAGTTGTTGGTGAGGAACAGATACCGCCCTCCCACACGCCGGACATACCTCAGAAACTCCAGCACGCCGTCGAAGAGCCGCTCATCCAGATAGATGGTGCCGTCCATGTCCAGCAGGAACAGTCGCTTCTCGCTCAGCTGCGCCACGATATCCTCTCCCCTCTTTGCAGAAATGCGTCATTACGCAAAAAACCATGCTAAGAATAGCACAAAGCCGCCCCGCTGACAAGTGGGACGGCCTTGTTTTTGGAAATTTTGCAACCCTCAGCTGTTATTCCGGTCAATGGGGCGGTGATGCAGCAGGGCCCACAGGTCCTTGCCGTTGAAGGGAATGAAGGGGTAAAGATAGCCCTTTCCGATGAGGGGACGGGTGCTGGCAATAAGGGTCAGGATACCCAGAATACCGCCGATGAAGCCCCACCAGTCAAACAGCCAGATGAGCAGCAGCAGCGCCATGCGGCACAGCTTCACGGCGTAGCCCATCTCGTAGCTGTGCTGGGCGTAGTTGGCGATGGCCACGAAGGCCATATACACCAGCACCTCCGGCACCAGCCACCGGGCCTGCACCGCAAAGTCTCCTAAAATCAGTGCTCCCAGCATACTGAAGGAGTTGCTGAGCACGTCCGGCGTGTTGAGGGAGGCCAGCTTCAGCACGTCGATAATGAACTCCACCAGCAGCAGCTGCAAGATCAGCGGCACATAGTACTCGTCCTCGATCAGGAGGAAGTGCAGGCTCTCGTGGAGGGTATCCGGTGACTTCACCAGCAGATACCACAGGGGCGTTACAAACAGCGTGAGAAACAGCACGATGACCCGGACGATCCGCAGATACGTCCCCACCAGCGGTGGGAAATAGTAGTCGTTGACCTCCTCCAGAAACCGGAACAGGCTGCACGGCAGCAGCATCACCGCCGGGGTATTGTCGATCATCAGCAGGATATCCCCCTCCAGCACCGAGGCCGCCGCCACGTCCGGCCGCTCGGTATAGCGGGTCTTGGGGAAGGGGTTCCACCATTGGGGCGGGGCGATGGCCTCCGCCACGCTCTCCTGACTCATGGCGATGGAGCCCACGTCCATGGCCTCCAGCTTTTCCCGCAGCTGATCCAGCAGCTTCCGGTCCACCCGGTTTTCCATGTAACACAGCACCACGTCCGTCCGGGAGCGGGTCCCCACCTGCAAAGACTCCAGCGTCAGCTGCGAGTCCCGGATGCGGCGGCGCAGCAGGGCGGCATTCTTCATGACGCTCTCCCCGAAGCCGTCGTGGCTGCCCCGCAGCACCTTGCTGGTGTCCGGCTCCTCCACGGAGCGCAGGGGGAACTGCTTGGCATCCAGCACCACGCCGCCGGAAAAGCCGTCGATGACGAGCAGGGTCTTGCCGGCGAATACCGCCGTCACCGCCTTCAGCCGGTCCGTCTCCACTGCTGCGTCGCAGACGCTGACGTAGCGGTCGGCAAAGGCCTGCAATGTCCCCACGTCCTCCAGCGACGGGATGGGCAGCCATGCGGAGATAGCCCGCTCCAGCACTGTGTCGTCGGCGTAGCCGTTGACCACCCATAGTCTGGCCCGGCGGCCGCCGATCCGCAGGGTCCGCCCGATCATGTCGAAGCTACGCCCCACCCCCAGCAGGCCGTCCAGCGCCGCCGCCCTTTCGTCAAATGCATCCTTCACCCGTTTCATGCCGTCTCCTCCGCCTTGCGTTTGGAGGTAGTATGGGAATTTCTGCCGGGGAATATGCAAAAGGAGAGCGCCCACCTCACGAGGTGAGCGTTCTCCGATCCGTCTTCATGTAATGCTGTTACTCTTTAATAGCCTCCAACAGCAGGATAAACAGTCCTATCAGTACAAATGCATACCCGACATAAATTATGAGGCCCGCTCCCAGTCCAAATGTATAGGCAGCAGCTATAATGAGGCCCAAACCAAGTGCGCTTTTGTTTGTCATAGGGTTCTCCTTACTCTCACGGGTTCACAACGGTAGATGCCCCCATAGTTTTATTGGTGTACTCGGAGCATATCACATCTCGTCTATATTTGTCAATACGTTTATCTAATTATATACTTTTTTCATTCTGATAAAATATCCATATGCATATCATTCTCATTTTGTATACATTTCTCAAAATAGAAGTACGTCTCGTCCTCACCGGTGGGGTCCATACAGGCGGCCAGCATATGCCGGGAGGGATGATTCTCCCGGAAGCATTTGGCCGTCACCCGCCGCAGATCCCAGCCCTTCAGGCCCCACGCCAGAGCGGCGGCAAAGGCCTCGGTGCCGTAGCCGTGACCGGCATAGGCGGCAGCGATGCGGCAGCCCAACTCCGCCGTGCCGTGGCCGTCGAAGTGGGTGAACACCACCTCCCCGATGCACCGGCCCCGGAGCCGCACCGCAAGGCCCAGCTCCCGCCCGGCGGCGTAGTCCTCCTCCGACGCCTGCAGGAACCACTCCTCCGGGGGATGGGGCTGCTCCTCCCGGTAGTCGTAGCCCCACCAGCGGTTGCGCCGGACATCCCGGCACAGGGCGGCGTAGTCTCCGCAGTCTGCCGGGGTCAGGGCATTCAGTGTCAGGCGTGGGGTGGTAAGGTGGGGCCGGGGCGGGAAGGCGTTACCGGACACCGTCCGCCTCCAGATAGCCCGCCAGCACCTTCAGGGTGTTCCACACGCCGTCCACATGGCTGCGCTCGTAGCCGTGGCTGGCGTAGACCCCGGCGCCGATGAGGCCGTGGCGCAGGTCATGGCCCGCCGACAGGGTAGCCTCCACATCGGAGCCGTAGTGGGGGTACACGTCCACCGCATAGTCCGCCCCGGTGCGGCGGGCGGCATCGATGAGCTTGCCCACCACCTCATAGCTGTACGGGCCGCCGGAGTCCTTGGCGCAGATGGATACCTGCCGCTCGGTGCATTGCAGCCCCTCGCCCACGCAGCCCATATCCACGCTGATGGCCTCCGTCACCCCCTGCGGGACATTGGCGGCGCCGCCGTGGCCCACCTCCTCGTACACCGTCACATGGAGGTACACATGGCGCTGGGGGACTGTGCCGGTGTCCTTAAGGTACTTGGCCAGACCCAGCAGGATGCCCACCGACAGCTTGTCGTCCAGAAAGCGGCTCTTGATATAGCCGGAGGCGGTGAGGCGGGTGCGGGGTTCGAAGCACACCACATCCCCCACCTCGACCCCCAGCGTGCGGGTCTCCTCGGCGGACTTCACGTCCTCGTCCAGCACCACCTCGCAGCTGTCGAAGGTGCGCTTGGTGTCGCCGTACTGGCCGTTGACGTGGACGGAGGCGTTGCACAGCTGGAAGGTTCCCTCCAGCACCCGCCCGCCACGGGTATAGACCCGGACGTTTTCCGCCTCGCCGTTTTCCGCCCGCATCCCGCCCAAGGGCGTCAGGCGCAGGCGGCCACTATTCTTCACCTCCGCCACCATGCCGCCCAGCGTGTCGGCGTGAGCCTCCAGCAGCAGGCCCTCGCCCCAGCCGCCCAGATCCACCAGCACGCCGCCCTTGGCGGTGCGCCGGGCGGTATAGCCCAGCTCTTCAAAGGCCCGCTGCGCCCAATCCGCCGCACGGGCCGTGAAGCCCGTGGGGCTATCGATGGTCAGCAGCTCCATGGCCTGCCGGGCGGCGTATTCTGCATAGGTACGTTCCATGATCCATTCCTCCGTATTAAATATATGTGGTATAGCGTTTTTCCTCAGAAGCGGCGCATGAACACGAAGGTCACGCCCATGTTCTCCCGCTCCAGATCCCGGTCCTGCCGCAGATGGGGATACTGCTGCAAGGCCCGGCGGGTGGTCTCATCGAAGATGGTAAACCGTTCCCCCGGCACCACAGCGGCGATGCGCCCCTTCTCCTGCTGGGCCAGCAGATACTTTCGGCTGGCGGTGCGGATGCGCCCGCCCTTGCCGGAGGAACCGTACCCGTGGATCAGCTTCAGCAGCGGTGTGTTCATATGGCGGGCCGCTTCCAGCTCCGCCTCCAGCCGCCGCAGAGCTTCATCCGCCGTAGGCCGTCCCAGCTCCAGATTTACTTCCCGTGTGATGGCTTTCATCAGCCTCCCCCCTTTTCTCACAGTGTACCAGTCCCGGCGCAGATTTGCAACTGCATTGGCCCACAAAATACCGCAGCAGCGGTCCGGCATCCACCGCATCCGCCCGCAGGCGGGCGCCGCTCTGGCGCTCCGGGTGCCATTGCACGCCCAAAATGGGCAGCGTCTCATGACAGAAGCCCTCGATGGTGCCGTCGGCCGCCTGTTGCAAAAGGCACAGCTCCTCCCCCAGCACCCGCACCGCCTGATGGTGGTTGCTGTTTACCAGCGGGGCCGGCCCCAGCAGCTGCGAAAGCAGTCCTCTGGCCCGTGTGGGGTGGATCAGATCTCCCTGCACCTGCTGGTGTCCGGGGATGTGGGCGTGGAGCGTGCCGCCGAAAAAGACGTTCAGTGCCTGCATCCCCCGGCAGATGCCCAGAATGGGGCGGCCGCTGTCGGCAAAGGACCGGATAAGAAAGCTGTCCGTGGCCTCCAGCGTGGCCCCGATATCCCCGCCGCCGGGCAACAGCAGCCCGTCGCAGCCGCAAGCCCGGAACAGGTCCCGGCTCAGCACCGGCTCAGCTCCCGCCTCCGTCAGTGCCGCCAGATAGTTGCCGTATTGGCCGCTTGTCCCATAGAGATAGATCTTCGGTTTCATAGCGATTCCCTCCTCCCTATCATCTCATGCGGCAACGGAGAAAAATATGCGGCAATATCTGTTGCACGGCGGGAAAATTTGTGATACAATAGGCGGGTCAAAGCCTCCATACGCAGCGGCATCGAAGTGGTCATAACAGGGCTGACTCGAAATTTTTGGAAGCTCCGGCCGTTTCGTCCGCTGAAAATGTCCGCCGCGCAGGGCTTTGTGCGGGTTCGGATTTCACAATTTCATATCGTTCTTGCGTGTTTTTCTTGCATTCTTCCGGAGCAAGGATTACACTTGAGGTATACGGAGAGTTGTCCGAGAGGTCGAAGGTGCGACACTCGAAATGTCGTGTTCCCAAAAGGAACCTAGGGTTCGAATCCCTAACTCTCCGCCAAAAACCCAGTCATATCAAGGCTTTTGCCCATATGACTGGGCTTTTCTTTTCTCTCAAGGTCACATCGGCGTACATGATTTTCGGCAAGAATTCAGGTATGCCAGCCGTTCTGCCTTGTGTCCGGCAGAGTCAGGATATTGTCCATTACATTTGCCGAGGTGATCTTGGACTTGTAATCCAAATGACTGTAAATATTCGCCGTCGTGCCGATATCGCTGTGACCCAGCCACTCCTGGATTTGCTTCAGAGGCACATCGTTCGCCAAAAGCAGTGAGGCGCAGCTGTGTCTGAGGTCGTGAAAGCGAATGTGCCGCAGACCGTTCTGCTCCAGCAGCTTGCTGAAATTGGCGGTAACGCTTCTGGGGTTGAAGATATTGCCCATGGCATCCACAAAAACATAGCCGTCATACTTTTTACTGTAGCAATTTCCGCATACGCGCCGATTCTCCTTTTGCTGCTCCCTCAGCGCCAGCAGCTTTTCCCGGATGTTGCTGACCAGCGGCAGGGAGCGCAGACTGGATTTCGTCTTGGCGCGGTCGGCGCAAACGATTTCACATTTGCCGTCTATCTTTGCGTTGGTTACAATGTGCTTAATGGTGATGGTGTCCCGCTCAAAGTCGATGGCGTCCCATTTCAGCCCCAGCGCCTCGCTGCGGCGCAGGCCGTAAAAGGCGGCCACCAGCACCGGCAGCTCCAGCTTGGTTCCCCGAAGGGCTTCAAACATCTTCTGCATCTCGTCCGCCGAGAGAAAGACCGGCTGAAAGCTGTTCTTTCTGGGCCGGTCCACCTTGTCCGCCACATTCTGGATCAGCATATCGGTCTTGACTGCATATTTCAGTGCCGAGTGAATGACGGCGTGATAATGGATAACAGTATTGGGCGTGACCCGCCTGAGCATTTCAGAATAAAACATCTGCAAATGTCGGGCTTCCAGTTCCCGCAGTGTCAATTTCTTCTTGCGAAAATAAGGGACGATGGTGCTTTTCAGCAGTCCTTGATAGGCACCGTAGGTTGCGTGGGCCAGCCGTCCCTTGGCGATCTCCTGCAGCTGGAAGCGGTATTCCTGGCGGACCTCCGGGTATTTTTCCCGGTCTACCCGGCTAAGGAACATCTCCAGCGGGCGGACCCACAGGCCACCATCCCCGTACAGCTTGCGGTAGATGACACAGGGCACGCCGCTTTCCGAATCGTGCGCCAGGCCCTCCACCAGGTAATAATCGCCCTTAAAGTGGCGGTAAACTCTGCCGATCTGCAATTCCTGCATGGTGTTGTCCTCCTTAATTTGTCAAGCATATTTTTGCGGATATTTGGAATACCGGGCGGGGCTTTGTTGACTTTTTTGATATAAAGCGCTAAAATAGCAGGGCGCAGCAAGCCGGCCGCAAGGCACGGCTTGTTTTATGGAAACGGAGAAAATGAAATGAAACATCAAAAAAGCACACGGAGCTTTGCCAGCCGGTGGGGCTTCATTCTGGCCTCGGTCGGTTCGGCGGTAGGAATGGCCAATGTATGGGGTTTCCCCAACAAACTGGGCAGCAATGGCGGCGGGGCTTTCCTGCTGATCTACCTGCTATTTCTCTTTATCTTCAGCTATGTCGGCCTTCCGGCGGAATTCGCCATGGGGCGGCGGGCGGCCACCGGCACCCTGGGGGCCTACCGCAATGCCTGGGCCACCCGTGGAGAAACAGCCGGGAAGGTGGGCGGTGTGCTGGGCTGGCTGCCGCTGGTGGGCTCCCTGTGCATCGCTATCGGGTATGCCGTTATTGTTACCTATGTACTGAAAGCGCTGGTGGATTCCCTTACCGGCACCCTGATGACCGCCGATGCCGCCGCCTGGTTCTCTTCCTTTTCGGCGCAGCCCTATTCGGTGGTGCCTTATCACATCATCGTAGTGGTGGGCACCCTGCTTACGCTGTTTCTGGGGGCCCACAGCATAGAAAAGACCAATAAGATCATGATGCCGCTGTTTTTCCTCATCTTCCTGGTGCTGGCGGTACGGGTATTTTTCCTGCCCGGCGCCGCGGAGGGATATCGGTTTATGTTTACTCCGCGGTGGAAGGCCCTGACAGACCCCATGATCTGGATCTGGGCCATGGGGCAGGCGTTTTTCTCGCTTTCGGTCACCGGCAGCGGCATGATCGTCTACGGGGCTTATCTCTCTCCGCAGGAGGATGTGGTGGGAGTGGCGCAGCATACCGCCCTGTTTGATACCATCGCTGCGGTGGTGGCCGCGCTGGTCATCATCCCGGCCTGCTTTTCCTACGGGCTGGATGTAGGCGCGGGACCCAGCCTGCTGTTTGTCACGCTGCCCACCATTTTGCAGGATATTCCCCTAGGTCAGCTGTTTGCCGTTATCCTGTATATCGCCATGATCTTTGCCGGGGTCAGCTCGCTGCAAAACATGTTCGAGGCCGTGGCGGAATCGCTCCAGAACCGGTTCCCCCGGTTGAGCCGCACCGCTACCCTCATCATCCTGGCCGTACTGTGCCTTGGCTTCGGCATCGGTATGGAGACCATCTCCCAATGGGGGCCGTGGATGGATCTTGTTTCCATCTATATCATCCCCATCGGCGCTACGCTGGGCGCTGTTTCCTGGTTCTATGTAATGAAAAAGGACGAGCTGCTTTCGGCCATCAATACCGGCAGCGGGAAGACCCGCGGCCGCCTGTGGTATGGCATCGGCCGGTACCTTTATGTTCCGCTGGCTGTTATCCTGTGCTGCGTTGCCCTGTTTATGAAGGTTGCGTTCTGATCCCATAAAATACTGCCTCCCGCCGGAGAGAGCACGCCGGCATCGGCAATGCTCCGCATGAGCTGCGCCATTTCCTCGTCCTCCTTCACCTTAAAGGGGTGATTTCGAAAGGGTGTGAGGTCAGCCAGCGGGATTGCCTCTACCTTTGGCTTTTTCGCATCGAGCCGTTCCTCCGTGCTCATAAAAAGCTCCTCATACCCGGTCAGCCCCAAATCAATCGATCGGTCGGTCTTCATCGAATCCTTCCTTTCATCGTATAATCGTCTTGTCCTCTTGGGACGGTTGCTGATTTCGCAGCACCTGCTTCTCCCGCGGGGAGAGGTAGGGGTCGTTTTCCACCCACACATCCCATTCACACGCCAAGAGGTCTTTCAGCTTTGGGTTATCCTCAATCATGTTATAGGCGGTTTGCTTTTGTTTCCGAAGCCGGGAAAGCTCTGCGGTGCAGGCGGCGCAGGACTTTTTAAGCTCGCCCCTCTCCACAGGATCGGCGCAGCCTCGCTGCTTATTGCGGATTTTGCTGCGTGCAGCGGATATTGCATCCATCTCCCTGTCCATTCGTGCAAGAAACCTCTGCACATCCTCCGGCGTGTCCAAATGCTCCCGACACACCAGCGTTATCTCGGCGGTAAAGCGATCCAGTCTGCGGCAAGCCTCCCGGCACTCCGCCGACAGGGGCTGCCGATACTCCTTTTCGTACAGCGGCGCAACGCCCAGCACGATTGCCACACAGCGGAAGAAGCTCAAATACCCGGTGACACGGGGCAAATGCAGATAGAAATCCCGCTGCCGGTAATATTTTTCCGTCGGCGGATTTTTCCTGGCATATTCCCGTGTGTAGGGCCTCATGAATTCAAAATAGCGCCGGGTCACACGGATGTCCCGCTGGTTCTCCAGCAGCCTGTCCTGCAGCGCCTCCTTGTCATATTCGGCTCCCAGCCGAAAGGTACGCATACACTTTTTAGCGCTTAAAGAACGGATGGTTGCGTACCTGCGGTAGGGATCGCACACGAACACATAGCCCTTCTTCCGCAGCACGGCACTCAGCTCCGTCCAGCTGCTCGATATCGTCAGCGCCTCGTCCAGTGCCCGCCGCATGAGGTTGTAGCGGGTGGGCTCGCCGTTCTTTTCGGCGAAGTAGACCGACCGCGCCGTTTTGTGCCGCTGGGGATTTTTCACCACCGACAGGCCATGCTCCTTGCAGATACGGTCGGACATATCCCGCAACTTGTAGTAGACCTCGTATTTTGCCTCCAGCTTTTTGCCCGTCCACATATTCACCGGATTCACAACAAAGTGGTTGTGATAAGTGCCGGTGTTGAAGTGAGTGGCAACAAGCACCTGCCGGTCGTTCCCCCAAAGCCGCCGCACCGTCTCCACGCCGATGCGATGGCATTCCTCCGCCGTAACCTCACCGGTCTTGAAGGACTGGTAAGCGTGGTAGGCCACATTGCCGCCGGCTTTGCCGAAGCGCCTCTGCACGGCAGCCATCTCCCTTGCGGCAGACTCCGCCCTGCAGCCAATTCCGGTGACGGCGTATTGCTGCTCCCCCTCATCCAGGGTTTTTTCCTTGTCGGCAGCATACAGCAGCACCTGCTCCAGGTCGCTTAGCTTGGTCTTGCTGGGGTTGGTGCAGTAGTCCACCACACGGCTGACGCTGTCATGGATCGCCCAGATCTTCGTCACCGCCATCGGCATCCTCCTTCCCGTGATAGGCGCGCAGAAGCAGGCTCTCGATCTCGGTCAGGGCCTCGTCAAAGTCCCTCATGGAAAGCTCGTAGCGGACGGTATCGTGGAGCGTCGTCAGCTTCTGATACGCCAGCATCAGCTCCCGGCGCGGAGTTTCCCTCACCGCTGCGCCGGTTCCCAAGGTTCGGAGGTATTCCGACATATTCATGCCGCATTTCTTTGCCTTTCTGCGAATGGTATTCTTTTCGTTTTTGTAGACCCGCACATTGATTTCCTCTGTTCGAGTCCGCATAGATATCACATCCTTTCAGCGGGGTTACAGGGGCGCGCCCCTTTCGTATCGGCAGATACGGGGGATTTGGGTGCCGCAGGGCTACACAAATCCCATGCTCGTTATCCTTACGGATAAAAAAGCGGTGTATAGCCCCGCACCCCTTAAAGCGGCAATTCCTCATCGTCCTCCGCCTCCTCCCATGACGCAGATGACGCTTGTGACGATGCTTGGGGAAGCCGGAAGGTTCCGTCATTCTGTTTCCGCAGTGACGCAAGTCTCTCGCTCCCGAGGGAACCGTCATGACCGTCAGCACCGTCATGCAGCTCCAAAAGCACCAGCCGGGCAGCCGCCGTTTTGCGATACTCGTAGGTGATTCCCAGGGGCAGCAGTACATCGCTGTAATGGCGGGTCAGATGCTTGCTGGCGAGGTTGGGCTTCAGCTCCGTATTACCTACGGCGGCAAGCAGTTGAGACACCGTGCCCCGAAACTGCCTGTGCGCCAAAAGGAAATCCGCCACCTGAAAAACAAAGTCCGGGATGCGTTCCTTTCGCAAATCGTCGGCGCTGAGCGCCTCGGTAATCTCCCATCGGACGCCCCGCATCTGCATTTTCAGCTTCTTCTCCTCCACATCCCGGCCCGTAATGCAGAGGGTGGCACAATCGCCGAAGCGGTCATCCTTGCGGAGAATCATCCCCGTATCCGCCACGCCCAAAATGCCTGTGGAACCGGTCATATCATTGAAAATATTGCTGCTGTCCCGCTCCTTTCGGGTGTGATGGACAACGAAGATGCAAATGCCGTGGTCATCGGCAAGCTTTTTCAGGCCGGACAGATCCTTGTAGTCCTGGGCATAGGCATTGACCTTTGCGGAAGTATTGTCCCGCACCATTTGGAGGGTATCGATGAATATCAGGCCCGTGGAGGGAAATTCCCGCAGAGTCTCCTCGATCTGCCCCTCCAGCTCCGCGCCCAGCTGCCCGCAGGAAAAGCCGAAGCGGAGATTCTCCGGCGGAGAATCCGTCAGCTCCTGCATACGCTGCTGAACGCGCCATTCCCGGTCCTCCAAGGCCAGATATACCACATCGGTTTTTCTGGTGGGCAGCCCCCACACCGCCTCGCCGCGGCTGATTTGCAGGCACAGCCACAGCACCATCCAGCTCTTGCCGATCTTGGAGTCACCCGCTAAAATGGCGAGCCCGTCGGAGAGAACACCGTCGATGAGCATTTTGGGGTGGGCAAGGGGTTTGTAATACAGGGTATCGGCATCGATCAGTTGTAGCTTGTTCATGTGTTTCACCTTCTTTCTTTCGCTGGTAATTGTGTTTTTTGGTTTGGTGCCGTACTTCCGATATCGTTTTTATATGCCTGCCCCGGGGCCTCCGCGGCGTTGCCATGCTCGCTCTTTTGCGGTCGTCGCACAGTCATATCTGTCTCGGTAACGGCTATTCAGTTGTCGAGGTACACGGGGGAAGCTTAGAAGCTCCTCTCACTTTCCCTTTGCCGAATTTTTTTCAGATTTTCCCGCTGCTTTTCAAAATTTTTTCTTTTGAGCTGGTAAATTATAAAAAGCCGAGCTTGTGCAGAGCTTTTTCAAAGTTCCCCTCACTTGGTAGGCAGCGAGAAGGCCAAAAAATTAACCCCCTTGAAAAATTCTTTTGTTTTGGCTCTAAATTGGAGCCATTTTCCTATGCAGGACTGCTCGTGGCTCCGAAATGGAGCCATTTTTCGTCTATGGCATCAAAATTGATGCCATGTCCATTCCGGATTTCATCGGTGTGGCTGCAAAATTGATGCCATAAAAATAAGCGCCTGCCTCTTTTCAGAAGCAGACGCTCATTTCTCGTATTCAGTTTTTACCGTAGCAGCCGGATCAGCAGCTCATTGATATCCTCGGTGGGCTTGCCGCTTGCTACCAGCTTGTTCCGAAAGGACAGCAGGGCCTTTACCAGCAGCCGCCGCTCGCCGGCGCAGAGTGCTAACACTCGATTTCTTCTATACTTGAACATCACCACACCTCAGCAATAAACCAGCTCAGAAAGGACAACTTCCTCCGCACGGCTGCAGATACTGTTCATCCGTCCCACCCATTCCATTTGTTTTTCGGCCTTTAGCCGTTCAGTGACACCTTCAGCGTCCTTCATCTGCGCGACCAGCCGATCGAACATCTCCTGTGCTGTGCCGCCGATTTCCTTGAGATGCTCGTCCAGCTTGCCGGTCAGCAGCATCCCCGTGTAGATGCCGTCTCTGTACTCGCGCAGATACCGCCTGCGCTTTTCTGCAAATCTGTTGTTCATGTTCCTCCTCCTTTCACGCCCGCCGTGTGGGTTTCTATCATCATCCACATGATAGCGCAACCCGAAGGAAAAGCCCAATGTGTGAAAAGCAGATTTGCAGATTTGACCATTTTACGATTCTGTTTGCAAGCCAAATTCGCTCCATTCACTCTAAGCGGGTGAATGGAGCGAATTTTCGGTGAATATTTCCCCCATCTGATAAGGCCCTGTGATAAAAAACAAGAAGTTCATTCTTGAAAGCATGGGATTATCCTCTGCTTTCCTCGTAAATCCGCAATAATCCTTGATAAATCCGCCTTGCTGTGATATACTTAAATTGTATAAGTATAGCTATTGAAAACCACCTGAAAGTGAGGATACTCCCATGGAACCGACCATCGAACGCTGGTACTCAATGAAAGAGATTTGCGAATACCTCGGCGTCAGCCGTGATACGGTGCTCGCTTGGATAGAGAAAAGAAATATGCCCGCTGCGAAAATAGGCCGCCTTTGGAAATTCAAGGTCAGCGAAGTGGACGCCTGGATGAAGTCCGGCGTAGCGGCGGATAAGTAATTATTTTGGAGTTGCGATATGGCACCGGAAAATAAATTGGGGCTGATAAGCTCCGCCGATCTTGCCCGGGAAGAAGAACGCCTCAGCAAGAAAAAGGCGGTAGAACTGTTCGAAAACGGTGTGCTGGACGCCCTGCCGGCGGGCAAATTCTCGACTTTGCAGGCGATTCACAAATATCTGTTTGAAGATATTTATGACTTCGCCGGTAAACTGCGCACGGTGAATCTGGCGAAGGGCAATTTCCGCTTTGCGCCGCTGATCTATCTGGAGGCGGCACTGGCCAACATCGACAAGATGCCACAGTCCACTTTTGACGAGATGATCGAAAAATATGTGGAAATGAATATTGCCCACCCCTTTCGGGAGGGCAATGGGCGCAGCACCCGCATTTGGCTTGACCATATCCTGAAAACCGAAATTGGTAAGGTCGTGGACTGGAGCAAGGTGGATAAAGAGGATTATCTCCTTGCCATGGAGCGCAGCCCCATCAAGGATGTGGAGATCAAGGTGCTTCTGAAGGCGGCGCTGTCCGACGAGATAAACAGCCGGGAAGTCTATTTGAGTGGCATCGACCAAAGCTATTATTACGAGAGTCTTTCGGCTTTCCGGGCGGGAGATTTGTAAAGCCTAAAGTATCAGTTTTGGGCTTCCAAAGTATCAAATTGATACTTTGGCGAAATCCCAAAGTGCCAACACGGCGGTTCCAAAGTGCCAAATTGGCACTTTGGAATGCTTGTTGACGGAACGAGCCTATTGGATCTAATTGTTCCCGATTGCCAAGCAGCAAGAACTGATTTGAAATGTGGGAGAATTCAGTTATGGAGCTTATAAATAATACAACAAAGACTCTTAAAGACGATTTGTCTGTAGAGATCAAGCAAGGCAGCAAAGTGTCCATTGCGGCGGCTTGCTTCTCTATCTATGCCTTTCAGGAGCTGAAAGAGCAACTTTCGCAGATTGAGCAACTCCGCTTTATTTTTACCTCTCCGACTTTCGTAACCGAAAAGGCCAAAAAGGAACGGCGTGAGTTCTACATTCCTCGCATGACCCGTGAAAGAAGCCTTTACGGAACAGAGTTTGAAATCAAGCTCAGGAATGAGCTGACCCAAAAAGCCATTGCACGAGAGTGTGCAGAGTGGATCAGACAGAAAGTCACTTTCAAGTCAAATATCAGCGATAAATCCATTCAGGGACAAATCGTAGTTGACGGTGTCGGCTATACACCTATCAATAACTTCACTACGGTTGAGCTTGGCTGCGAGAAAGGCAATGTAATCAGCACAACAATCGTGAAAGATGAGTCCCTTGCCCGTACTTTGCTTGCCGACTTTAATGAGATATGGAATGACAGCAAGGTGCTTCAAGTCGTTACTGATGAAGTAATTGACAGCATTACCGCCGCATATAACGAAAACTCTCCCGATTTTATCTACTTTGTGACGCTCTATAATATTTTCTATGAAATAAGCTAAAGGAAGGATGAAATAGTGCCTTGTTCTTATATAAAATGCTACTTACGCTAAACGCTACCTCTTGGATGGCGATTATATATGCAATAAAAGAAGGATGGACAATTGGAAAAATACCGAGCCATTTGTTTGGAATATTGCTCTTAATCATTCCGGTCTTCCTGTCATGGCTTTCGCTCGCTCTGTCTCGTTTCTTGGGGGCAGAGTCTCCGGTCGTTAATTGCAAAGAGTTTAATCTTGCAGACGGAGAATTTCTTCCGATATACCTGGGTTACTTCTTTGTTTCGGTTGGAGTCTCGGAGCATTTTACAATGGCAGTCGTGTATCTGATAGTATTTGTTTTTACATTTCTATCGCAGACGCAATACTATAACCCAATATATCTGCTTTTTGGCTACCACTACTACCATGTCTCCACAGAAAGCGGAACAAAGATTTTCGTTATCCGAAAAGGACCGGTCATCCGCAATATTAGATATTTGAGATTTGACCACCTGCACCGATTGAACAATTCTACTTTTATAGAGAGGTAAGATAGAATGAAGAATATATGCGTGAAGCTTATCCAGCGAGAAAACAAGAAATACCGAAAAATGCTTTCGTCCGAAGAAACGATTTTTCCGGAATTTGACCCCGAAAGTGCTTCTACTTCGCCGTACACTCCGGGGGCAACACTCCAAGATGACGATTGGTTTTGCATTACAAACGCAAAGGGACAAGAATACAGTATTGATTTGCTATCGGATACGGTTTCGACAGCAGACTTGGACTCCCTTACCCGTGCAGAGTTTAACAAAATCGACTATCTGTTCGTTATTGATGGCAGGTTTATCTTTTTCCAGAATGTTTCCAAATCAAAATTGGTCTCGCAAAAAAGGGTTGTGCATTTTGGAGAAGGATTTACATATAAAACAGACTGTGCGGAAATTGTCATAAGAGACTTGCCGGATGCCATTTATGACAAGACCACAGACACCCTATATTTTCGCAGGCTCGAATCTATTACCAGTATATTTAGAGGGATAGATATGCTTTATCGTGAAGCGACGCAAGAAGAAACCGACTCTTTCCTTGCGAATGACTTTATCAGCTTGAAAGATGATTATTCCGGCAGCAAGGTCAAAACGGCAAACCGGAAAAGAATTGCCCTTGCCGCAAAAACGTTATCGGAGCTTGACGAACCGGATAGAAAGAACATTTTCAAATATATCGGAGATTATTGTCCCGATTTGAAAGTGTCCGAAAATTCCTTTGAAGTTGGTTCTGAAAATGAATTGAAAATGCTGCTGTACGGCATTGAACAAAGGTTTTACACCACTCCGGTTGGTGGAGAAAAACGTCTCGCCAACTCGGTTATTACACTGAATCAGGGAGGACAAGCCTAATGGACAAATTAAAAATGCAAACGGCGAACAAAGCCGATGAGAATTTCAAGAAGTTAGCCGCGATGTTTCCCAACGCCGTGACGGAAGCAATTACTGGATATGATGCAAACGGCAAGGCCATTGTAGATCGAGCCATTCCGATAATGCAATAACATTATTCTTGTGTTTTTGATATTGTTCCGAAGATTGTTCTTTTTCACCCGGCCAAAGGTGCGTGATGCTCTCGTCCGGGCTCACGAATCAATCAACAAGCCGGCGCTTATACCGGAAAGTTTCTGAAACTTTGCTCTGTTCTTATTTGGGCCGTAAAGTCGTGCGTGCTGGAGCTTTAATAGCTGAAAACAGCGGGAGAAATCGCAGAGATCTGCGTTTTCTCCCGCCATGGCATTCAGTTGATTTGCAAAATAATTTTGCGACAGCCCCTATCCATATCCGCAGTATACCGGCTCAAAAAGGACAGCTTCTCTGTGGGGGTATTGCGGAATCAGCGTTTTTCGCCCTCTTTTGCCGCCTTCTCAATGCTGCGAATGGTCTGCAAATATTCCTCCTCCACGGGAGAAAGATTCTGCGCCTGATATTTCTTGTATTCCGCCTTTGCCTTCTCCATCGCCTGCGTGTGGCTTACGGTTCCCCCGTCGGTGAGCAGGGCCTCTCCGGTGGAGGCAAGGATGCGGTCCAGGTTCTCCACATAATCACTCATGTACATGGGCCGGCGGCGCATCGCCTGAATCTCCGCAAAGTCAAAGTATCCGGAAACGAGATTGTTCAGTATCTTCAGTTCGTCCGCGGAGAGATAGTTCTTTGCGATGGCAATATCCTTCGCCGTGGGAAAATCCCCGGAAAATGCGGTAAGCCCCATAAATGGCTTTTCGGCATCGGCTCGCTCAAAAATCACCTCTGCGGCGGTATGGCCATGGGCGGCATAGTGCAGCTTGTTCTGCACCATTTTGAAAAAAGCCACCGACTCGGCGCTTTTGGGGTCATAGTCCACGCTGGTAGCGTAGAGGTCGAGGACCTGACGGTACATCACCTTTTCGGAGGAACGGATGTCCCGGATGCGGTCAAGAAGCTCCTTCCAATAGCTGCCGCCGCCGAGATTCTTCAGGCGCTCATCGTCCATGGCGAAGCCCTTGATCATGTACTCCTTCAAGCGCTCGGTAGCCCAGCGGCGGAACTGCGTTGCAATGGAGGACTTGATGCGATAGCCCAGAGAGATGATCATATCGAGGTTATAGTGATTTACGGCATAGGTTTTCCCGTCTGCGGCAGTTGTTCGGATTTTCCGAACAACTGCGCTTTGCTCTAACTCGCCTTCCTCAAAAATGTTTTTTATATGCTCACTGACATTGGCCTTGCTGCTCTGATACAGCTCACAAAGCTGCGCCTGTGTCAGCCAGACAGTTTCATCCTGAAACCGGACATCAATTTTTGTCTCGCCGCTTTCAGACTGGTAAATGACGATATCGCCCTTGTTTTCATCGTTGAGGAAATTACTGCTCATTTTTGTTCCCTCCCGGCTTTTCGGTGGCTTCAGCAAATGCTCGGCTTATTGCTATTATAGTATCACAAAATCGGCGTTTTTTCAACAGACGCCAAGGGAATGATACCGCTGCCGTTCAGCACCACACCTGCTGCCGCTGGCTACCGCCGTATGCATACTTCGGTGCGAATACGATGTGATACTGGCGGCGATATCTTGAATGTGATGTGCTTTTTATCTCGTTTCTTTCGTCTTTCTTAATCTGCATAAAATCTCCTATTGCTCTGGTAATGCGGTCGCCAAACCTTTACCGGTATACCGCAATAGGAGGTTTTACTCATGCTAAAGCTATTTTTCTTCCTCCGGTAGAACCGGGGATTTATTTCCACGCCTGAAGGCGCCAAAAATAAGCGCCTGCCTCTTTTCAGAAGCAGACGCTCATTTCTCGTATTCAGTTTTTACCGTAGCAGCCGGATCAGCAGCTCATTGATATCCTCGGTGGGCTTGCCGCTTGCTACCAGCTTGTTCCGAAAGGACAGCAGGGCCTTTACCAGCAGCCGCCGCTCGCCGGCGCAGAGTGCTAACACTCGATTTCTTCTATACTTGAACATCACCACACCTCAGCAATAAACCAGCTCAGAAAGGACAACTTCCTCCGCTCGGCTGCGGATGCTGTTCATCCGTCCCACCCATTCCATTTGATTTTCGGCCTTCAGCCGCTCAGTGACACCCTCGGCGTCCTTCATCTGCGCGACCAGCCGATCAAACATTTCTTGTGCCGTGTCGCCGATTTCCTTGAGATGGTCATCCAGCTTGTCGGTCAGCAGCATCCCTGTGTAGATGCCGTCCCTGTGCTCGCGCAGATACCGCCTGCGCATTTCTGCGAATCTGTTGTACATACTCTTCCTCCTTCACGCCCGCCGTATGGGTTTTTATCATCATCCACATGATAGCGCAACCCGAAGGAAAAGCCCAATGTGTGAAAAGCAGATTTGCAGATTTGGCAGCTGCAGCATCGCCAAATCGCAGAAAATATTTTCGCCAAATCGCTGGATTATCTTGAATTGGACGCGCTGATCCGCTATAATATAGTCATTCTATAGCGTGGAGGGACTCTATATGGCAAGTTATAGACCGAGAGTGATTGACTTGACTATTGCAAATCGCCTGAGAAACAAAGGAGCGATCCTTGTGGAAGGAGCAAAATGGTGTGGAAAAACAACCACCTGCGAACAGCACGCCTCCAGTATTTTGTATATGAGCGACCCGGATCGGGTAAAGCAAAACCTCCAGTTGGCGGATATCAGCCCTCGTTCCCTCCTCCAGGGTGAGACGCCGCGCCTGATCGACGAATGGCAAATGGCTCCCAAGCTGTGGGATGCTGTGCGGTTTGAAGTGGATCACCGGGACGGCTTCGGACACTTCCTGTTGACCGGTTCCGCTGTGCCTGCGGAGATGGAGCAGGTGCATCATACGGGTACCGGCCGCTTTGCGTGGATCAAGATGCGGCCCATGAGCCTGTATGAGTCCGGTGAGTCCTCCGGCGCAGTCAGTCTCGGTGCGTTGTTTTCCCCCGATGATAAACCAACCTTTGCGGAAAACAAGGCTACACTGGAGGATATTGCATTTCTCATCTGTCGCGGCGGCTGGCCCCAAGCGACCTTCCTGGAGGGCGACGATGCACTGGTACAAGCCTTTGACTACCTGGATGCAGTTGTGAAGTCCGATATCAGCCGAGTGGACGGCGTTTCCCGCAATGAGACCCGCGCACGGCTCTTGATGCGTTCTCTTGCGCGTCATCAGGGAACACAGGCACCGAACACCACGATCTGCGAGGATATCAATGTCAGCGACGATATGGAACTGAGTAAGGATACCGTTGTCTCCTATACGAATGCGCTGAAAAAGATCTTTGTGATAGAGGATTGCCCTGCCTGGAGTCCGAATCTTCGCTCCAAGACAGCGATCCGCACATCTGACACACGCTATTTTGTCGATCCTTCTATCGCCACTGCAGCGCTGGGCATTGGCCCAGGTGATCTGCTGAACGACCTGGAGACCTGCGGTCTGTTCTTTGAAACGCTTTGCATCCGCGATCTGCGCGTCTACGCGGAAGCACTGGACGGCAGTGTGTATCATTTCCGTACCAAAGAGGGCTTGGAGTGCGACGCCGTTATCCACCTGCGCAACGGAAGCTATGGCCTTGTAGAGGTCAAGCTCGGCGGAGACAGGCTTATTGAGGAAGGTGCGCATACGCTGAAGATTGTCGCTGGTAAGATCGACACGACAAAAATGAAAGAACCCTCCTTCCTAATGGTTTTGACCGGCACCTCCCCCTATGCCTACCAGCGCGAGGATGGCGTGTATGTGGTGCCCATCACAGCACTGAAGAATTAGGGAATCCTATAATGATGCCGATAGTGTTTCGGTACCTTGGATTATAGAATGAGCAAGGAGCAGATGATTATGATAGATGTTTCAAATTTGAAAGACACCTTAAAAACTCTGGGATTTATTGCATATGGCGATATATATGAAAAGGCATTTTCTGAGATTGGGTGCAGCCTGAAAGTAGATTTCCAAGCAAAAAGACTGATTTATCCAAATGAAATAAAGGGCAGGGAACGCAACGATAGTTTTGATCAGAAAGAGAACTTCGTTGTATTTGAATGCGTATGCCGTCTTTTGTCAAAAGGATATCGTCCAGAACATATAGAGCTGGAAAAAGAGTGGCATCTTGGGCACGACGCCAAAGGCGGACGCGCCGATATTTGCGTAAGTGATACAAGCGGAAATATGCTTTTTATTATCGAGTGCAAAACCTGGGGCAGAGAGTACGACAAAGCGCTTAATAATACAAAAAGCGACGGAGCGCAGTTGTTCTCCTATTGGCAGCAAGAGCAGTCTTGCAAATGGCTGGTTTTGTATGCCTCTGATTTGATGAGTGGCTGTATTGCATATAAAGCACCTACGATTGACTGTTCCGACGATGCAAATATCATCCTGCTTTCAAAAAAGGATAAGTCTATAAAGCTCTATCGGGATGCGCATACCACATCAGCCAAGTATGAAGCATGGAAAGAAACCTATGGAAGTCAGATCCATGACGATCTGATCTTCTCCGAAGATTCCGTTGCCTATCAAATTGGGGTAAAACCGCTTCGGAAAAAGGACCTTCGCGATTTCACACCAGATGATAAGATTGTCAACAAGTTTGAAGAAATTCTGCGGCACAATAATGTAAGTGACAAGGAAAACGCCTTCAATAGACTTGTTGCGCTGTTTATTTGTAAGCTTGTCGATGAAAGCACGAAGAACGAAGACGACGAAGTAGAATTCCAGTATAAGCAAGGAACGGATACATACGAGACTCTGCAAGATCGACTCCAGCGGCTGCACCGGGACGGTATGGAGAAATTCATGCGTGAGGAAATACTCTATGTTTCTGCTGATTATCCAGAATGGCTATTCTCAACGTATACCGGTTCCAAACGCAAAAGAGCGATTGAGGATCTTCAGAATACGATCCGTATTTTGAAATTCTATTCGAACAATGATTTTGCGTTCAAAGATGTCCACAATGAAGAACTGTTCTATCAAAACGGAAAGATTCTTGTTGAGATGGTGCAGTTGTTTGAAAAATACAGAATTGTCTATCCGTCAAAGCATCAATTTCTGGGCGATCTCTTTGAGCAGCTGTTGAACAAGGGGTTCAAGCAGAATGAAGGACAATTCTTTACGCCGATGCCGATTGCTCGTTTCATTTGGGATAGTCTGCCTGTTGATCGGATGGTAAAGTCTGATAGAGGAAATGTTTATCCAAAGGTCATTGACTACGCCTGCGGAGCTGGACATTTTTTGACTGAAGCTATCGAAGCGATCAATTATTTCGCGCAGTCAGATGGAAATAACGCATGGGCCAGAGATCACATTTACGGAATCGAAAAAGACTACCGTCTTGCCCGCGTTGCAAAAATATCCCTGTTTATGAACGGCGCAGGAGAGGGCAACATTATTTTCGGCGACGGGTTGGAAAACGTACCTGATAAGGGGATTGAGAACGGCACTTTTGATATTCTGGTTGCTAATCCGCCATATGCAGTAAAAGATTTCAAGCAGCATTTACAACTTAAAAACAACAGCTTTACCCTTCTTGACCGAATTGGCATGAACGGCGGAGAGATTGAAACGCTGTTTGTGGAGCGAATTGCACAGCTGCTAAAGCCGCAGGGAGTCGCGGCGGTAATCCTACCGAGTTCTATTCTCTCGAATGACAGCGCAAGCTACACCGGAGCCAGGGAGCAGCTTTTGCAGAATTTCTATATCCGGGGAATTGCCGCCTTCGGTTCCAAAACCTTTGGCGCGACCGGAACGAATACTGTCGTGATGTTTCTGGAAAAATTCAATGAACCGCCGAAACAGATTGACCTGTCAGCAGATTCTGTGGATGCGGTTTTCAGCGGTGCAGAGCTTGCCGAATGGAAAGATAAAGACATTTTCGAGGCATATCTTGCACAGATTGATGTCGGTGAGAATGAGTACAAAGCCTTCTTGAATAAATCCCTTTCCGTTGCAGACCTGGAAGGATCCAAATACTTCAAAATGTATGTGACGGCGTTTGCCGATTCCGCAGATGCGAAGAACCTGCTGAAAACAAAAGCATATCAGCAGAAAAGTGCTGACGAGCAGGCAGCCGTGTATCTGGAAAAATTGTATTCGTACACTTACTCCATAGAGCGGGAAAAACTGTTTTATTTCTCGCTGGTGTATCAGCAGACAACCGTGATCATTACGGCTCCGGCAGACAACAAGGCACAGAAAGAATTTCTTGGATATGACTGGTCAAACCGCAAGGGTAATGAGGGCATTCAGATCATCACGCCAGGCGGAAAGATGTATGATGATGCGGATCGAGTAGCACAAGGGACTCTTGCTCATTCCATCAAGAAGTCTTTTGATGGAATGGCACCTTCTTTCAACGAAGAACAGGCCACCTATGCGTCCGTTGTCAATACAAAGAATATGCTTGATTATTCGAGAGTTAATTTCAACAAGGCTCTAAGAACAAGCGTTAAGAAAGCTTTCCATATATCAAGCAAGTATCCATTGGTAAAACTTGCTTCAGTTTGTGATCTGAATACCTCAAAAACCGAGATTCATGATACTCCGGACGATTTGCTTGTTTCGTTTATCGATATGGCCTCTGTAAGCAGCGAAGGATTTATTGAAAGAAAAGTTGATCGTCCCTACGGCGAAGTACGCAATGGAGGATATACATACTTTGCTGAGGGAGATTTCATTATTGCGAAAATAACCCCATGCATGGAAAATGGAAAGTGCGCAATTGCGGAGGGATTGACGAACGGTATCGGATTTGGTAGTAGCGAGTTCCATACTTTTAGATGCCATACAAGCGAAATTCTCACTAAGTTTCTCTTTCTTCTCCTCAATCAAACTACGGTGCGGAAAGCTGCTGAGGATGCAATGACTGGAGCAAGTGGACATCGTCGTGTACCTGCAACGTTTTATGAAGAGATGCTGATTCCGGTTCCGCCCATTCCAGTCCAGCAACAGGTTATTGACGAATGTGCAAAAATCGACGAGGAATACAATGCCACCCGTATGAGCATTGAGACCTACAGACAGAAGATAGCTGATCTGTTTGCAGAACTGGATGTTGTTATGTCAACCATTGGGGGGGTACAGACTGAGCCTGTCTGATACAGAAAAATTCAGCGTTGCTATCGGTAAGCGGGTTTTGGACAAAGAGCTTGTATCGGATGGCAGCATTCCCGTTTACAGCGCCAATGTCGCTGCGCCGTTTGGATTTATTGATAAATTGCTGATTACGGATTTCTCCGCGCCCTCTGTGTTGTGGGGAATTGACGGAGACTGGATGACCAGCTATTTGCCTTCAGACATGCCGTTCTATCCCACAGATCACTGCGGTGTCCTCCGTTGCAAGACCTCTGAAGTAAATCCTCGTTATCTTGCACACCTTCTCGAAGTCGAAGGTGGAAAAATGGGCTTCTCTCGGTCGTATCGTGCTTCCATCGACAGAGTACAGGGAATTACATTTACTGTTCCTGATATTTCAATACAAAACAACGCTATGTCGAAAGTAGCGGACTATGAAATGGCTATAAAAGAACTGGAAGGGTCTTTAGAAAAAATAGCTTCTCGAAGAAGTGAGATTATTAGAAAAGCATTAGCGGAGTGACTGTTTGACGGTGCTATATTTTAAGTGAAAGAAACGGAGGAAATTATATGGATAAAACAGGAGTCATTTACATACTGACCAATCCGTCTTTTCCCGAATATGTTAAAATTGGATATGCAGACGATATCGACAAGCGGCTGCAGCAGCTCAACCGGAGCGAGTGTATTCCCTTTGCCTTCCGGGTCTACGCAACCTATGAGGTCAATTCGCGGCTTTCTGATCTGAAGATTCACAGCATCATTGACAAGCTGAACCCCAATCTACGTTCCATCGAGAACTTCAATGGAAAGCAGCGCACCCGTGAGTTCTATGCCATATCACCGGAAGACGCCTATTCCATCCTGGAGGCCATTGCGGAGATCCACGGCTGCGCGGACAAGCTAAAACGAATTGCTATGGATGAAACCCAGAAGCATGCGGAGGAAACCGCGCAGGAGATCGATGCTGAGCACAAAGAGCGCCAGTCTCCTTTCCGCTTCTCCATGTGCGGCATTCAACCCGGTGAGGAGATTGAGTATTGCAATAACCCGGAAATCAAATGCACGGTAGTGGATGATAAAACGGTAAGCTATCAAGGGCAGGTCTACTCGCTCTCGGCTTTGGCTCAGCTACTCACTGGCAGCAAATACTCCGTTGCCGGCCCGCGCTATTTCAAGTACAGGGGCGAATGGCTGAATGACGTGCGCCACCGACAGGAGAGATAAGTACCTGTTATACACTATATGTTTATTCGTTGCGGCAAGAAAGGTAGCGTATGTACGAGAAGGAATTACAGAGAATACTAACTGCTTCACAAAACAATGCGCTTACGTTTTTCGTCGGTGCAGGCGTATCAGCACTCTCCGGAGCACCAACTTGGAAGAGGCTGATTCATGCAATTAGTGATAGATTGGGACAAGCACGAAAAGATGAGTATTCTTCCGATGAGTATCTGCAAATTCCGCAGATGTTCTATTATTCTTTAGGTGAGAACAAGGAAGAATACTATACGTTTGTCAAGGCACAGCTTCATTCTTCGCCCATGTTGCCAAATGTCATCCATCGAGAAATGCTAAACCTTAATCCAGTCTCTTTTATTACCACCAACTATGACACGCTATTGGAAGATGCAGCGGTTCAGTATTGTCAGAGCTTTAAGGTTGTTTCGCGCGATGAAGATGTTCCGACTATTTTTGGAGATAGATTTATTCTAAAACTACACGGAGATTTCAAACATAATAATTTTGTGCTTAAGGAAGAGGATTACCTCAACTATAGCGACAATTTCAAGCTAATTGAAACATTGGTGAAGTCCATTTTTTCCACCAACACTGTTGTTTTCATAGGATACAGCCTAAATGATTATAATATTAAGCTGATTCTGAACTGGACGAAAACACTACTTAAAGATAGCTTCCGGGAGCCGATCTTCCTATATGTTGGCAGCCAAGTCCTTACAGATACCGAGATTATTTATCACCAGTCGAAGGGGCTCTTAGTTATTGAATGGAATAAACTCATTGCTTCAACTGACGTTTATTTAGATCGCTACACCGCAATCTTTGCTGCGCTGAAGAATCAATCTGAGCTATCATTAGATGGGAAATCAGAGGATGACGCATTTGAGATTCTGTATAATCTACTACAACCCTTGGGCTGCTTGAACGCCCTTCGAATCGAAGATGTATCAAAAAGGCTGTATCCATATGTTATAATTGGTGATGACGGCGTCATACGCTTATCCAACAATGACAGTTTGCTTTTGAAAAAGTTTTTTACGATAAACCAATTATCTGAGGGCGAACAGGATAACCTTACAAAGACTATGTTGGAAAAGTATCGCTGCATTCTCGATGTCTTCAGAAAAGCGAGAATACTCGAGGTAGAAGATGGGCACAAATACAGACGCTTTGTTGCTGGCGAGGTGCCTTTTGCAGATAAGAATTGCATTCTATTCGATTATTCTGCGATGTGCACATTTTCAACAAAGAATTATAAAACGCTGGAGAGAAATTATAAAAAAGCGTTTTATCTATCTCGACTAAGACGATACGACGAAGCATTCTTTCACTTTTCAGAGGTTGCAAAGCAAGCTTTTAAGGAATCGAATTATTTGATGTACTATTTTGCTGAATCCAACTGTATCAGCCTTTGGAAAGTAATCAAAAATGTTAATACATGGTATCGCTGTTATAACCTTGATGCTATTGAAGCATTATCTCCGAATGATTTAGAGGCTGAAAACCTCTTTAGACGTCTTCCAGTAGAATTCCGAAATACATATGACAACCTCAGAGATATTCATAGTGCAAATATGCTCTATAAATATTCGTATGAGGCTTTTGCTGACGGGCAAAAGCTTCAAAAAGTAATCGAGTCTGGAACAACTGAATTTGGCATGACGAGTAGTGGAAAGGCAATTTGCAGAGTAAACGATTACCTGCATTTCCTGCTGGGAAATGGTATCGTAGCGGATGTGTTTTCGGAATATAGGAACGCAGTCAAAAACCTTATGTCCTTGTTGGTATATAAATACTCCATCCAGGGCAAAAAAGTATTGCATGAGCAACCATTTCCGTTTATTGGTGGGAATGATGTTCATTTTGACGAGATCGATTTTCATTGTTTCATAGAGTATTTTGACGCAAAAGAAATAAGCGCGTTATTAAAGAAACATCACATTGAAACAATCGCGTTTCGGAATATGGATTTGGTTGAGACGGCTGTAAACAATTTACTGGATTACTACAGCTCTGCTGTCAGAGCTACAAAAAACAACATCGATGTTATAGGATTACAAACGCAAATTAAAAACTGTCTCGTTTTACTTGGATATGTCAACATTTCACAGGGCTTAGTTGATAAGATATGCAGCTTTATCCTTACGCAAGAGTTTAGGGAGATATTGATAGATGATAAGATTCTATTCCTTGATCGTCAACTGGAGCGTAGGAAAATGTACAGTAAAGAAACAAGTAGAATTGTAGAGAATACTCTGATTTCCTATTTGGATAGGAATATTTCTGCATTGAAGAACGGCGAGAGGTTTGAAGTGCTCTCCAGAAACACCGGTATCAATTATTGTAATCTTGTTCATTATATTTTTGCACCAGGGGAAAAACACTTTTCGCGAAGACTGGCTGCAAGAGTCTCGCAGATTATAGACAATAATCTTTTCCAGATGAATCGCCAGATAACGCAGCACTACTACGGGTATGTTTCAAACAATCAACAGAAGAAGCTAATCACATGGGCTAATAAACAATCGCGCACGAACTTTAGCTTCGATCTATTCGAAATGTTAGTGCAATGCGATGCGCGGATTAGTAAAGCAGCGAAAACTCAATTGAAGATATTCCTTCGGCAAAGAATAGATGCAGCGCAAGAGAATAACAACAATGGCATAGTTGTATATCCAAATAAACGCCCTTATGAAGAGTTAGATCAAGTTGGTTACTGGTGCCTGATCAGTGTTCTCAATGCAAAGGATTTCCGTGAGTTCCTTGGTAATAGTGCGGCGTTTGACTTTTATTGTGAATACACAAAATTTGATTTCAATAAATTTGATGTTTCGTGGCTGCTAAACCTTTACCCACATACATTGGAGCAGATTGCAAAAAATGAGAAGGTCAAAGGATGCGTACGAGTTGCCATAGCAAATGCATTGAATGATGGAGAAATAGCATTATCGGACAGTCAACGACTTCAAAGCATCCTTATCAAACATTTTTGCTAAGAGAGGATCCACAAAGCACCTTTTTGAATTACGCTCTTGGGCAAGATGAAGCTGAAGAAACACTCTTTTCATGTTTTGACGATAATCCATCCCATGAAAAAGCTCTCAGGCGGGGCGTTGTCGTCCCAAAAGGCATACAGCATTAACTATTCGTCGAGACGGAAATCGTTGACAAAGGTCTCCAGTTAGGGCTTCCATTGAATTTCGAGTAAGCGTTGCAGATGCACAGGGATAAATCCTTGCCCTCACCGGACAGTCGCTCTGTAAGCTCTTTTTCTACATACCATCAAGCATAGAGGCTGACATTTCCCTAACGGTCTTTTTCGCGCGATAACTGCGTTCCTGTGGGTCAACGCTGCTGTATAGATCAGATCTCCAACTATGCGTCTCTTCATCGCCCATCTCTCCATTTCTGTACCTCCCAAAGCATATCGATATGCCGGCGGGATTTGCGGTTGGTGCTGTTGTAATCATCCGAGCAGAGCCAGTCGATGAGATAGCATTTGGGGATCATGTACTTCTGCAGCAGCGCCAGCGCCTTTAGCTTCCCCACGCGAATCCATTGGCAGACGGTGCGGCGGTTATAGCCTGTAAAGTCCACGGCGGCGGCCACATCCATCACATCCGGCAGCGTGGCCAACTTGCTCTCATAGTAGCCCCGGAGCTTCTTCTCGTCCTTGGCGCACGGCGGATGGATGCGGATTTTATAGGGCCGAACCATTTCGCTTCCGTATTTGTACCAGTTCTTCGGCGCTATGTATTTTTCCGGGTTGACCTCACGGTCGTTCATAAAAGCGATCACATCACTCTTTTTGATAGCGTAGCAGCGGGTTTTCTTACCGGTACAGGTGTGAGGAATCAGGTTGAATTGGAGAAGATAGAGCGCCGTCTGCTTGCTGATGTGGCAGGCGATCCGCATCTGCTCCTTGTTCATAATCTCCGGATATTTTTTGAATTCCTTGGCGTCGTATTTCATAACGAAGACTCCTTTCTGTGTTTCGGTCCGAAAGGGCGCTTCGTATAATCTGTTTTGAGCCGGTTTTTCTTGCATTTTATCCGGGGGGCTGTCTGCAAAACCATACCGGACAAGGGTTTTCTTCTTGCGTATTTTCTTGCCAGCGTGCAAAAAATCGATCGTTTTGGGGCATTTCTCATTTCAATTTGAACTCTGGTTTTTTCTGATATGGAGCTGGTCAATACCGGTCGGTGCGTCCGAAATCCGTTGCAGCACAAGGATTTTCGCCGTTTCCAAAACTGCCGCCACCGACCACAGCAGACACGAAAGTACCAAGTGCGAACAAGACTCGAAATCGTTTGATCCGCAAGGGTCCGTGGGTTCGAATCCCACCCACTCCGCCATAATGTGGAGACAAAAAAGATATGTCAAACCGATAGCCGGAGTGGCGGCATCGGAATGATCTTACTGTTTCTTCTTCCCGACACTGCTCTCGAAACAACGGTGTAATCAACGTCCATATGTCCCAAGGCATCCCGGTGTATTTCATTACCTGCCACCAAATCTGATCTTTACAATCTGCATCTTCATCATTCCGTCACCGACTTTTGCAAGAAGCCGGAAAAAGCCGCCGATGGAAGGGTCCTTCAAGTCGTTGTAGCCCAGCATATAGCCCCGGCTGGAGACCTGCAAACGGCTGTCCCACGCACCAATCTCCTTGGGAGCGTCGGAAACCGCAAAATATGCGCCCACATCTTGAATCTTCGCACTCTTGAGCCATGTTTTTGCAATCATCTTCACCGCCGTCCGATTGGCCGCGTCAAACACCAACACGCCGCCGGGGAAGGCGTCTGCCATACCCTGCACCAGCGCCTTGACCTGCTCCGTCAGAAAGTAATAGAACACCCCGGAGGCAAAGAACACCGCGCCGCCGGAGGCATCAATTTGAGAAAACCATGCCGTGTCGTTCAGGTCGCGGGGGATATTTTCCTCACGCTCCCCGGCGGGCAAAAGCTCGTTACGCACGGCTATGACATCGGGAAAGTCCAGATTGTAAATGTTACAGCTGCCGTTGTCGCAGCTTCTTCCGATGCCGTCCAGCCCGCAGCCCAGATTGACCACCGCCGCATTGGGGTGAGATTTCAGATACTCCCGCACCTCAAAAGCAAGGTCATTCTGCCGCATGGCCACCTCCAGTGAACCGA
>ENA-OUQL01000026-OUQL01000026.1-human-gut-metagenome-genome-assembly--contig:-NODE-26-length-165249-cov-9.88909_pt1 | contig 165249 bp, 146 predicted proteins | sample MGYA00237945_ERZ548829 | MGnify/ENA primary metagenome ERZ548829 (study PRJEB26490, sample SAMN05194708) | human gut metagenome | biome: terrestrial biome; feature: human-associated habitat; material... | reverse complement strand
CGGACGTTGCCCTTGTTCCCTATCCTGTCATTGTGGCAGCGACAAAGGGCGACCCAGACGCTATGAAAATTGTCTTGCAGCACTTTAGCGGTTACATAGCGAGCCTTTCTATGAGAAAGCTCTGCGACGAGCGCGGAAACGTCTATTTTGGCGTTGACGAGGATATTCGTGAGCGGCTGCAAGCAAGACTAATGAGGGCAATCCTCACATTTAGGGCTGAATAACTGCACCGATACCGAAACGTCTTAACCCCTTTTCCGTTTCGTATCAATCCGCAGCAGCCCCGTATGTTCCTTGACAAAGAAAGCGACGCAAGATAACGGCGACGCAGTATAGGGCAAACCGGGTACGTCCTTTTTGCGCCGAGCCATACAGAGGGTGCGCCATGACGCTATTTCCTTATCGGGAAAAGCCGAGCGAAAAACACCGCGACGGGAAGCAAGTTAGCAGCTTGCGGGCGACGACACGCATTGAGGGAAGATAAGCCTTTACATCCACAGTCCGAGCGTTCAGAGCGTCGCAGGCAATGGGTAAAGCTGCCTTAAATGAGCAGGGGTGCAATTCCCGCGAGGTTGTGCTAACAGCCGCCCGGTTAAAGCCCACTTTTTGTAACTTGACTTTTTAGCCATTTATGAAAGGGGGTATTTTCCTATGGCAAAAAAGGAAACAACAAGCCCCGCTATCCCTGTATTCCCTATGTTAAAGACCGTTGAGCAAATGAGCAAGATTAGCGGTATCGGGGAAAATAAGCTGCGCGAGCTTATGGATAGCGGCGAGCTTGAATATATACAGAATGGAAACCGCCGTTTGATAGCTGACGCTGCAATCTGGGACTGGTATCACAGGGCAAAGACGACAACGAAGCCCCCAGCACGACAGGGAGGTTAAGCTATGGCTATATCAACAAGGCAGGTTAAGAATAAACGCGACAGCAACGGCGTACTGACCGGGCGACCGGGTACAGTTTACGACGTGAATATAAAGTACACCGCCCCGAATGGGGAAAAGAAAACCTATTCAAAAAAGGGCTTTCCAACAAAAAAGGAAGCGACACAGCATGAAGCAGAGATGAAAGCAAAGCTCCATAATCCGGGACAGATTGCGTCTATCGCTTCACAGCGGAAACAGACCGTTGCAAGCTATCTGAATGAATGGGTAGAAAGCTATGCAAGAGTAAACTTGCGCCCCTCTACTTACGACGGGTACAAAAGAACGATTGCAAACTACATTACGCCGTATATCGGCGGCGTTGCCCTTAATCAGCTTACCCCCGCTATGGTAGACAAAATGTTTCAGCAGATTATCGACAAAGGCTTGAAACCGTCCACCGCAGCCGGGGCAAAGCGTGTTTTGAGCGTGGCGTTGAGCCATGCCCGGAAATACCGCTATATCGAAACAAACGCAGCAAAGGACACGCTTACGAAGTTTGGAAAGAGCGACAAGACCCCCGACCCTTATACGCCGGAACAGGTAAAAGCCCTTATGCAGCGCGTCGAGGGTACCGTTTGGGAAATGCCCGTTATATTAGGCGGGCTTTATGGTATGCGCCGTTCTGAAATCCTGGGCTTGCGTTGGCGCAATGTGGATTTAGAAAACAACACATTTGACGTTTCCGAGCAGCTACCCTTTAAGGTGCCGCCGAAAACAAAAGTCATTGAAGAAATGGCACCGCCGAAATCCAACGGGCGAAAGCTGCCTATCACAGAGCTTGCCCGCCCGTTCTTCCTCAAACAGTTTGCTATGCAGGAAGCGCAGCGCGAACAGACAGAACAGGACGGAAAGCCTTACTATGACAATGACCTTGTTGTAGCGAAGCCGGACGGTTCCCCTATCTCCGCGTCGTGGGTATCTTCCCAGTTTGGAAAGCTGCTTGAAGATTTGAATATGCCGCATATCCGCTTTCACGATTTACGCCATACGGCGGCTACGAATATGCACCAACTGACGGGCGACTTCTACACCGTAGGCGAAGTGTTAGGACATACGCTTGCGGGTATCGGCGTATCGCTTGGATTGTCTATGAACTTTGAAGCCGTTACTGCCCGCTATGTTGACGTGCGGCTTGAACGGAAAAAAGAAGTCCTGGACGCTTATCATGGGGCTGTCAAACAGGCAGACCCGGCAAAGGCAAAGGAAGCCGAGCCGAAGAAAGCAAAGAGTGCGGCGAAGAAAAAGAGCAGCGAAATTGAGCTTTAACCGCCTTATCTTTTTACTGCTTCTTATAGCCTTTTATAGCCCCGCGTGGGATTTGGGCACCATTTGGGCACCATTAGCCGAAAACGCACCACCAAAACAGGCGATAAAAGAAACGCCGAGAACACGCAAAAACATAGTGTTTATGCGGGTTTCCGGCGTTTTCTAATCCCTCAACCGACTTAAATCTATCTTGTGCGAGAGAAAAAAATTCTACTATTTTTTATAGATATTCGGGCGGTTGCGCCACTATAATGGGTTCAACCACCGGGCGAAAGGCACCCGGAAACAAAACGGATGGAGGTAATTAGAAATATGAATCAGCACAGATTCGGAGTAAACGCAGTCTATCTCGGTGCCAAGGCGGCACGGACACCGGACGAGCGACCCGGCCCGGCGGGGTGGAGCGATGCGCTCCTGCTCGATGAGTTCTACCGAGCCAACGGGAACCCAGGATTGGTTACGCCGACCAAAGCGCAGGCTGCATGGGATGACACCTTTCTCTACGTGTTGTTTCTCAACTGGGAATCTGCGGAGAACGCGGACCAAGTGCGTCGAGACATCGACGAGCTTGTGGTGTCTTCCGGCACTTTAGGCCATCGGGACTTCGCGGTATTTTCGGTCGGACGCAATGGAGAAGCGCATGGGATTCTGGAAAGTGGCATGACGTACATCGGCGGCGATGAGGCGTTTGGTGGAAGCCAACCCAACCTGCCGTTTCGGCACGTCGGCAACCAAGCGGACATTCGGACAATCGACCCGCAGTCGTATACGGTCGTGGTAGACCACCAGGCGGGCTTCTGGAGCGCGGCGTATAAGATTCCGTGGACGCTGGTGGGGGGATTTCCGAAAGGTGACTGCTTTGCGTTTCAGGTGTACCGCAAAAAGCAGGCAACCGGAGAGATCCTGTGCCCAACGCCGCTGGACCTGTACATCAACCTACCTTATTGGTTCGAGTACGATCCTTCCACGTTTATGGAAGCGTATCTGGGCGGCGACGCCGGTCCGGTATACGGAACCGAGCTCTACGCGGTGCTGCCCAGCGCCCGAAGACGCTGGACGCGCTATACGGAGATTTCCGGCGTGCAACCGGGCGAGCTAAAGCAGCTCTGGACGGAGTTGACGGCCCTGCCGGAAACGACGGAGGAAAATGTGACGGCACATGTGGCGCTTGCCCAGCGCCTGCAGGATGTGCTCTATCAAGAGGCTGTGGATTTCTTCTGGGATGAGGCCGGAAGCCGCCCTGTGGGTCACATGGAACCGTGGAATGAGCGCCATGTGTTCAACGAGCTGCTGGCGGCCGGTGAGGCTGGAAAAGCCTATGCCCGCCTGAACCGGTTCCTGCGCTGGCTCGCCCGCTATATTCAGTGGTACTACACCGATGGGACCTTGGGCGACCAGTCTGCCGATTGGACACCGTATGAACAGCTTCGGCAGGTTACAACGGAAAACAGTAAGATTGTTTTGGATTTTGGAAACGCGGTGCCCACACTTGAGCTTATCTTTGCCGAAGCGGGATTCCGCCTGAAAAGCAAGCCGGACGGCGGTCTTTTTTCTGCGGTACCGGATACGTTTACCGTCTCGGAGGACGGCGCCGTACTGCGTGCGGCGGCGGGAAACCGAAATGTCGTGATTACGCGCGGTGCGGACTGGAGCGTCGTGCTGTCTGTCGGGGACCGGCAGGTTTTCTTCATGGACAAAGAGACGCTTTCCTGCGTGCATGTTTGCGGGAAGGACGGTTTCCGCCTGCAGATGCCTTTGCTTCAGGAGGAGTCCGTCATCGGGTTCGGCGAACGCTTCAACGGCGTCGACCAGCGCGGGCATATCGTTGCCATGTACCAGCGAGACGCCTACCTTTCGGTGATCGCTGGACTGGCCAATGAGAGCTATAAGAATATTCCGCTTGTCCATTTCAGCTCTGGCTATACGCTGTACATCAACAGCACGTACAGAATGCGTGCGGATGTCGGTGTGCAGGTGCAGGACCGTTTTTCCATTACTGTACAGGATCCCCATGTGGATCTGTATTTCTGGGGCGATACGCCGGTAGAAAATATGGCGTCATATGCGCGATTGACCGGCTTGCCGATTCTCCCGCCCCGGTGGGCGTTTGAGCCCTGGAGCGGCGCGGGCGGCGGACGGTGGATGAACGGGCCGCTGCACAACGTGATGGAGGAGCAGATCGGCGTGCTGCAGAAATTCAAAGAGCTTGATATCCCGCACGGCGGGTTCTATGCCGAAGGTGCCGGCGCGGACGGCAAACACCTCGCCGAATTACACAGAGTTTCCAACTTTGCCGCGCAGAACGGGATACACACCTTCTCCTGGGAGTATTCAGTTATGCCGACGGAACGCGCCAAAGCATTTCTGCAGAATTCCGGCGATACGGAAGATCTGCCCATCAGCAAAACGCCGCAGTATACAGGAAGCATGCAATATATCAGTTACATCGACTTCACGCATCCCCGGGCCATGGAGCTACTGCAGGCACAGTGGAAAGACCGGTTTGATGCCGGCATCTGCGGAACTATGGTGGACTTCGGGGACAAGATTCCAGACGAAGCGGTCTTTTCCGACGGGCGAAACGGTAAGGAAATGCACAACGGCTACGCGCTGGACTACGCGCGCGGCTACCGGAAGCTCTTCGAAAGCGCTTACGGAGACGACCACGTCCTGTTCCAGCGAGCCGGTGCTCCCGGGTGTCAGGCCTATGCCTGCCAGTTTGGCGGAGATCAACCGACTACCTTCCCAGGCATGCAGCAGTCCCTGTCCGGCATGATTTCCGTCTCGGCCTCGGGCCTGCCGTTCTGGGGCGTCGACGCCTGCGGGTACGACGGCTTTTCCGGCGGCGATGCGGAAACCTATATACGCTGGACGCAATGGGCGGCATTTTGCCCTCTGATGCGGTACCACGGCACGTTCCCGAAAGAGCCCTGGGAGTATTCCGAACAGGTCACAGAACTGTATAAATTCTATACCTGGTTGCGTGAGAATCTTCTGCCGTATGCGTACAGCACAGCCGTTCAGGCGCATCACCGCGGCATTCCCATGGTTCGCCCGCTGCCGATGATGTTCCCCGAGGACGCCTTTGTTGCGCAGGTGACCGATGCCTATATGTACGGCGACCATCTGCTGGTGGCGCCAATTTGCACCGATAGCAACAGAAAACAGGTAATATTCCCCGCGGGCCGATATGTCAATTTTTTCGACAATACCGAGGTCGTAAACGGCGATACGGCGCAGACGCGTGCGTATCCCATCACAGAGATCCCGGTTTACGTGGCGGCCGGCGCGCTGTTCCCGGTTGAACTCAACGAATCCCTGGAGTTTGGAAGAAGCATGACCACAAGCCGGATTAGGGCGCTCGTCCTGACGCAGCCGGTGTGCGCGACAGCCGGTAGCTGGAACGGGTCGGATACGGAGGAAAACGATTACGCCTTTACCGTCGGCTCGAACGGCTTCTCCGTGCAGGCGAAGGGGTGCGCGGGCGTGCGGTATCTCCTTGTAAAAGGCGTCTCGAACGTACAGGATGTTGTACTCAACGGGGTCCGTCTGCGCCGCGTGCCGGCAAAACAGGGGCTGAACCTGCATGAAGCCTATTTTGTGGCGCAGGATGGAACGATCTATATTCGCATTTTTGCACATTCTGACCTGCAGATGGACGTTGTCACACGGTAACGTTCTGCGAGAGGACTCACAGAGTAGGACACCGTTGCGCACTTTTCCGGAGCATCTTTAGCATAGCGAAAATACAGCGCGGAAGCAACCGACCGCTGGTTTACTGCCGGCTTTGCCTGCAGAACAGGCGTATCTCGAAATGCCGCGTATGAAAAAAACAAAACCAGGGACAGGCAGAGTCACACAGCTCTTACCTGTCCCTGCTTCCTGTTCCGGCGTCCCGAAACCGGCGTTTGCGCAAATTTTGTTGACTATTGAGAACGGAATCTGTATAATGAAAGCAAAAGTATTCTGAGCAGGAGGGCGAAATGCATGGCGACGATCAAGGATGTTGCTAGGATAGCGGGCGTGTCCGTGTCGACCGTCTCTCACGTGGTCAACGGAACCCGATACGTTAGTCCTGAGAAAGTCCGGAAGGTCGAGGACGCTATTCGCCAGCTGGACGAGCTCCCGAATTTCATCGCGAAACGGAGTGCATTGAAGAGCAAACTGTCCGAAAGCCGCTATGTGCTGATCTTGCTGTCGAAAAAACGCAGCCTGTTTCAGAATCAAGTCAAGGAAAAGCTGGAAGAAATCGTGGAGCAGAAGGGTTATATCGCCATTTCGCTGGCGTATGACCTCGATGAAGACCGACTGGCGGCCATCCGCGCACTGGCAGGAACGCTGGATCTTGCGGGAATGGTCGCTTTCCCGGACCGGGAAGGTGTGCTTTCCGGCGCCTTTTTCAAAGGGCTCCGGATTCCGGTGGTTCTGATTGGGAACCCCGTGGATCGGTTTGCCGCAGACACCCTGCTGCCCGACACCTTTGAGGGCAGCTACCGCGCGGTGCGGCACCTGATTAAAAACGGGCATGAGCGAATCGCTTACCTGTGCGAGTCGGAAGTGTGCGGCACCCAAAGGTTTGAAGGCTACAGGAAGGCTCTGGAGGATTCCGGCATTGCGTTGGAAAAAGTGCTGGTCCGCGCGGGCTTGAAAACCGAGGCGTTGGCCGCCGAAGCTATGGCGCAGATCGTCGCGGCAGAGCCTGCGCCCACCGCGGTCGTGATTGCCGACTCGCTGCCTCTGATTCCCGCCATCCGGTATGGGATCGGCCACAACATCGCCGTGCCCGGCGACCTCTCTGTCGTCAGCCTGAACGATCCGGAATGGGCCTCGCTGACGACGCCAGAGCTCACTTGCGTGGATAAGCAACCACGGCAGTTTGCGCTTTCCGCCGCGGACCTGCTGTTCCGGCGGATTGACCGCGGCGAAATTGCAAACCTCTCTTCGCCCGCGCATGCGTACTGCACGAAAACTCTCCCCTCAATCCTCAATGTGCGCAACTCCACCTGCGGAATCGGCCGGGGCCCCTTCGGGGAACGGGCAGCGGGTGCGGGCGGCCTTGCCTTATCCGAAGTGGAAAAGGAAAAGATTCGGCAAAAGCAGTATACGGCGGCGATCTCATTCCACTATATGGGCAAGGCGTGGATGCGCCTGCAGGAAAAGGGTATCAAAAAAGTCTTCGACGAGCTTGGGATTTCCATCATCGCCGTCACAGACGCTCATTTCAACGCGGCGCTGCAATGCAAACAGTTGGAAAGTATCAAATTTCTGAAGCCGGATCTCCTAATCTCGATCCCCGTTGATACTCGGGGCACTGCGGAAGCCTTCCGCTCGATTGCGGACAGCGACACCCGGTTGGTGCTGATCACCAATGTCCCGGAGGGACTCACCCCGAAGGATTACATCTCCTGTATCTCCGTAAATGAGCGAGCCCACGGGGACAGTATGGGCCGCGGGTTGGGCGAGTACATGGTACGGCACGGCCTGAAATATGCGGGGCTGATTTGCCACGGCGAACAGAACTTCTTTGCCACAAAGCAACGGGACGGTGCGGCGGAACAGGTTCTGACGGAGGAATACCCGGAAATCCGGGTGTGCGGAAAGGTCAATTTCCTGACAGAGGTGGACGTCTACCAGAAAACACTGAAGCTCATCGGGATGTACCCGGAGATTCAGGCTCTGTATGTTTCTTGGGACGGTCCCGCGCTGGAGGTGATAAAGGCCCTGACGGAGCTGGAGCGCACGGACATCGCGATCGTCACGGGAGATCTGGACTATGCCATTGCCATGCAGATGGCACAGGGCGGCATGGTCAAAATGATTAGCGCGCAGTGCCCCTATGAACAGGGAGAAGCCATCGCAATGGTGGCGGCCAACGGCCTGCTGGGAAAAGCGGTCCCCTCCTTCATCGGGGTTGAGCCCATCAGCATCGACCGGGAGAACCTGCTGAAAAACTGGAAGGCAATCTTCAAGGAGGATCCGCCGGCGGCGTTGCGCAACGCGGTCAACCGCAGCGCCGGCGCACTTTAACGGCGGTTCGCTACGTTCAAACCGGCCGGCAGAATATCAAGCGGATAAGCATCTGGAAGCAGGGCTTATCCGCTTTTTGCATAGCGCCCGCGCAAGCCGGGTTCCCGGAAATTTTCATTGCCTCTATCCCCCGCGCGGCTTTTCGGCCGCGTTTTTTTTTGATGCGGAAAAGAAAATTTGCGCAAATATACATGAAAGAACGAGAAACCGAGGCATTTTCCAACGTGCGAACGGTCCAGACAGACTAACATGGGTGTCAAAGCATTGCAAGCGAAAAGAGAGCTTGATTGGAAATGCCTAATTTTGTCCCTTGTATTTGGCGAAACAAACGAATTTTCTCAAAATTGCAAGTAGAAATTGACAATCGACGCGGCGCAGAGTATTATAATGGAAGTAAAAATTAATTTGCGCAAATTTATAAAAACAAGAAAGGAGCAAACATGAAACTCGGTTACATGACAAACGCGTTCGGCCCTCTGGTAGGGGAAGGAGGCGGCGTTACAAGCATTAAGGACATCCGGTATCTGACCCTTTGCGACGACGAAGCGGTGCTGAAAAAAATCACAAATACAGGCTTCCGGTATATTGAGGTGTTGGAAGGGAACCTGACCAAATACGGTTCGGACATCCAAGTGCTCAAAGACATGCTGGCCCGCTACGGTGCCGGCATGATGAGCGTCTGCGTGGGCGCCAATTTTATCTACCCAGACGCGCTGGAGGACGAGATGTTTCACATGGAGACAGTCGCTGCTCTGGCGGAACAGGTAGGCGTTTCCTACGTGGCGTTCTGCGGCGGTGCCATACGCGGGAAAGGCGTCCAGACGGGCGACTATGCGCTTCTGGCCAAAGGGCTGAAGGAGGCAGAAAAGGTCTTCGCCGCCCATGGCATCGAGGCAAGCTACCACCCGCACCTCGGGTCCATGGCGGAAAAGCCGGAGCAGATCGACCGACTCTTTTCGGTGAGCGACATCAAGATCTGCCCGGATCTGGCGCATCTGGCTGCCGGCGGCGGAGATCCTCTGGAGATCGTCAAAAAGTATTACGACAGAATCTCCTTCGTCCACCTGAAGGATTTGGACGAAAACGGATTTGCCCCGCTGGGCACTGGGCACGTCGATGTCGAAGGGGTTCTGCGGTTCCTGAAGGAAAAGGGATATGCAGGAGATTATCTGGTGGAGGCTGACGGCTTTGCCGGCGACCCGGAAGAAGCCTGCCGGACATCGTACCGTTTCCTGCAAGGCAAGCTGATCTAAAATTCCTCCCGTCCGCGGCGTCGGTCAACGGCGCGCGGCGCAGGAGGGCATCTTAGAATGGGAGGATTTTACAATGAAAAAACTGAATGTGGGCCTGGTTGGTGCCGGGTTCATGGGAAAAGCGCACTCAATCGGGTATTCCGACATGCCCAAGTATTTTTGGCCGGCCCCGGCCGTGCCGGTTTTAAAGACAATCTGCGACATCGTCCCGGAAATCGCGGCGGACGCGAAAGAACGCTTCGGCTTTGAAAAATGCTGCACGGACTGGCACGACATCGTCAACGATCCCGAGATCGACGTGGTAAGCATCTGCACGCCGAACAACGTCCACGCCGAAATCGCCATCGCTGCGCTGAACGCAGGGAAGCACGTACTCTGCGAAAAGCCGATCGCCTCGACATTGGAGGACGCGAAGACCATGGCGGAGGCCGCAAAGAAAGCGGCGCAAAAGGGGATCATTGCCATGAACGCCTACCAGTACAGGCGTGTTCCGGCGATCGACCTCGCCAAGAAATTCATCGATGAGGGATCCATCGGCAAAATTCTCAACGTGCGGTGCACCTATCTGCAAAGCTGGTCGGCCGATCCTGCCTCCCCGCTCTCCTGGCGGTTCCAGAAAGACATCGCCGGCGCGGGGACGCTTGGCGACATCGCCTCGCACGTGATCGACATCGCCCAGTATCTGGCGGGTGACATCGAGGCGGTAACCGGCATGATGCAGACCTACATCACCGAGCGGCCGGTGCAGGAAGGCGGCACAGACCTGCTGGGCACCGTAAAGCTCGGAGCCGACGCGAAGCGAAAGGCCGTAGACGTGGATGATGAGGACAGCTTCCTCGTGAAGTTTAAAAACGGCGCAGTAGGCAGCATCGAGGCCACGAGAAACGCCTGGGGTCGCAACAACTTCATCACGGTAGAGCTTCACGGCACTCTGGGCAGTCTCTACTTCAACTACGAGCGACTCAACGAGTTGCAGGTGTGTTTGGCCGGCGACCCCGACGACAGAAGGGGCTTTAAGACAATCTACACCGGCCCCGCGCATTTTCACGGGGAAGTGACCTGGAACATTCCCGGAATGAACATTGGGTACGGCGAATTGAAATCCATCGAATCCTACGAGTTTATCAAAGCGGTGGTAGAAGGCAAGCAGCCGTCTACCAGCTTCGCAGAAGGGTATCGAGTGGAACGCGTTTGCGATGCCGTGAAACGGTCGGCGGAAACCGGACGTTGGGTAACGGTGAACGATTGATCGAAGCGCCCGTTTGACACGCAGCCCAAAGCCACATGTCATAAGAATGGCCCGCAACGGTAAAAAGCAGATTTTCAAAATCGTGCAGACCATTGCCGACGACGAGATACACCGGCTGGAAGCCCGAGAGAGGTATCTGTCTAAATTTCAAATTTGCCAAAAGTCCACCGTAATTTTCGTGAAGTTGCGGTGGACTTTTCCTTGATACCGGCGCAGCAAGTTCACCCTGCGGCTGCTCGGAAGGCGCTCTTCCTTAAACGTTCCATATGGATCTGAATCTTGACAAATTTCGGATTTAGAGGTATGCTATTTTAAGCTTAGAGGGTACCCGTTTACCTAATCATTACAGCAAAGAAAGAGAGAGGTACAACATGAATATTTATAGTGATGCAATCGAGCAGCTTGGTATATTCACCATCGTCGGCGGAATTTTGGCTATCGTCGCCACAGTTTTGGCCTATGTGTTTATCGTCCCCGAAAAACGCCGCGAAAAGCTCAATGCTTTCGGCAAGTTCCTCCACGATACCTGCAATTTCAAGTACCTGATCGTAGAGAAAATTCTGCAGGCTCTGTACATTTTCTTCACGGCAGATATGATCATTCTGGGCTTCTTCATGCTCTTTGCCGCGCCTAAAGACTACTTTGGCAATCGCCACTGGCTGGGCGTCTACGGCATCCTGACCATGATCCTCGGACCCATTATGATCCGACTGGTGTATGAACTGTTGATGATGGCAGTCTTGCTGCTGAAAAACGTAATCTCCATCAACAATAAGCTTCGCAGCCAGAACGGAAACGAAGAGAAGAACGGCATTTTCATGGCCCCCGACATGGGCGACCTGCGCCAGCAGCTTCGGTCTAAGGCAGCACAGCCTCAGAACCCGCAGCCCCAAGTCCCGCAGAGCGCACCCGTAGCCAAATTCTGCGGCAAGTGCGGTTCGCCGTTGAATGAAGCCGGCAAGTGCCCCAACTGTGACAACAATCAGCCTCAGGCTTAAACGCAAACATTAAGATTATGCCCCGAGCGGAAGCAATGCCGCTCGGGGCTTTTGGTTTTATCGGGAAAACTCCAACGCTCCTTACTGGGCAAGCCCACACACTGCCGACTATGACCTGCGCAGTCCCCAAAATATCGCCAAGCTCCAAAAAGTCCGCGCACAATTCGGGCTGTAGATCCCACAAAAAAGCGCACAAATTTTCCTTGCTTCCCGCACCGCGCATAAAACCAAATTCGCACGGAAAACTACCTTCAAAAAAGATTTTGGAGGACATTATGAACGAGATGTTTTGTTTTCAGTGCCAGCAGACGGCGCACAACACCGGCTGCACGGGCAAAGCGGGCGTGTGCGGCAAAAAGGCCGATACCGCAAACGATCAGGATGACCTCATCGGTGCGCTCATCGCGCTCGCCTGCACGGATAGGCGCAGCGAACGCACAGACGAACTCATTTTAAAAGGACTTTTCACGACAATCACGAACGTAAATTTCAACAATGATACCATTCTCATGTTGAAAAACGAGATTGAGCAAGCGTGCAAAGCCCTTTCGCATACCTTTACGCCTTATGATATGAGCAAAATCTGGAACGCCGACGAAGACACACGCTCCCTAAAATCGCTTCTGCTGTTCGGCATCAAAGGCATGGCGGCGTATGCGTACCACGCCCGCGTCTTAAATCGCACCGATGACATCGTGAACCGCTTTTTCTACGAAGCCCTAAAAGCTCTCGGCGAGCCGCTTCCCGCAGATGCCCTGCTGGCGCTCGTCCTCAAAACCGGCGAAGTCAACCTGCGCTGCATGAAGCTCTTAGATGAAGCAAATACCGCAGCGTTCGGCGACCCCGTCCCCACGCAGGTGCCGCTCACCATCGAAAAAGGCCCGTTCATCGTCGTCAGCGGCCACGACCTGCACGATATGAAGCTTTTGCTCGAGCAAACGAAAGACCGCGGCGTCAACATCTATACGCACAGCGAGATGTTGCCTGCCCACGGCTACCCGGAGCTCAAAAAACACCCGCACCTAAAGGGCAATTTCGGCACCGGCTGGCAGAACCAGCAGACGGAGTTCCACAATATCCCTGCACCGATTTTGTTCACCACAAATTGCCTCATGCCCGTGCGGCAAAGCTATTCCGACCGCGTGTTCACCACATCCGTCGTCTCTTACCCGGAGCTGCAGCACATCGGCGAAGATAAAGACTTCACGCCCGTCATCGAAAAAGCGCTCGAGTGCGGCGGCTACAAAGAAGATAAGCACATGACCGGCATGAACGGCGGGCATTTCGTCACCACGGGCTTCGCACACAACGCCGTGCTTTCTCATGCCGAAAAGATCATCGAGCTCATCAAAGCCGGGAAAATCCGCCGCATTTTCCTCATCGGCGGGTGCGACGGCGCCGCGCCCGGGCGCAGCTATTATACCGATTTTGCAAAGCTCACCCCTTCGGATACCCTCATCTTAACGCTCGCCTGCGGCAAGTACCGCATCAACGACCTCGACCTCGGCGAGATCGACGGCCTCCCGCGCATTTTGGACTGCGGCCAGTGCAACGACGCGTACAGCGCCATTAAAATTGCCCTCGCGCTCAGCGAAGCGTTCGACTGCACCGTCAACGACCTTCCCCTCACCCTCGTCCTCTCGTGGTATGAGCAAAAAGCCGTCTGCATCCTCCTGACGCTCCTCTACCTCGGCATACAGAATATGTATCTCGGTCCCACCATCCCCGCCTTCATCTCCGAAAACGTCCTACAAGTCCTCCAAAAAAATTATAACCTCACCCCCACCTCCGAGCCGGAGAAGGATTTAAACGCCATTCTACAAATGAACCACTAAAAAGCCATTACCCCGTGCAGCTTTAAAGTTGCACGGGGCTCTTATCATTTCTCATTTGACCGATCTTTTTCGGCTTTGATACGTTCGATTTCTTCCTCTATTATGCACCGAACTGATCGAATACACATTGGCCGCAACAATATCTGCGATCGAACGAAATCCGTGGTCTCGAAGTGCTTTCACTCTAAATCCGCCTTTTTCACGATTGATCTCTTCTACCGGAATATCTCGAAGCACGTCTAATACGTTTCGGGTCACGACCAGATTTGCTGCTTTTTCAATATCCATCTGCACGTTGTCTTCGTACTGTGCAATCTCATCCAGTTCTTCCAGCATCATGCGATGTTCCTGTATCAACCGCTCTGCATCCACCGTATCAAAAAGCTTTGCCAACTGAATTCTCTCCTTTTCTGCCGATTTCAGCTTATTTAAAGTATGACGTAACAGTTCTTATTTGTCAATATTTCTCTATGCAAACCTCAAAACTTCTCATTAAACATTAAATACATATTTTTTCCGAATATCGCAAATTATTTTCTACCCCCGCCCCGCCTGTCGCTTTTCCGCTCACCTTACCTATTCTTCAAATTTAGCATATTTACATTGTACTTTTCCCGTGCTATGATGGTCTTAACAAAGACGAAAAGGTGATTTTATGGCGAAAAAGCTGGCACATATAAGTGAAGATCATTCCCGCGAGCAAACCGTATACGAACACCTCACCGGCACGGCAGAGCTTGCAAAGCAGTTTGCCGCCGCGTTCGGCGCGGAGGAAGACGGCTATCTGCTCGGTTTACTGCACGACATCGGCAAGTACAGCGATGCCTTTCAGCATCGATTAGACGGCGGCGTGCGCGTAGACCACTCCACGGCCGGCGCAAAAGAAGCTTGCGCGCACGGTGTCGGGTATCTGGCGCTCGCCATCGCAGGCCATCACGGCGGCATACCGAATTTCGGCTCCCGCGCCGATACCCAAAACGACGCTACCCTCTCGGGCCGCTTAAAACGCGACCTCGAACCGTATGACGATTGGAAAACCGAAGTCACTCTGCCGCCGGTCAAGCCCTTTAACATGCGAGAATTCAACACCGGGTTTCGGCTCTCGTTTTATATCCGCATGCTGTTTTCTTGCCTTGTTGATGCCGATTTCATCGACACCGAAACCTTTATGGACGGCGCACTTGCCCCGCGCGGCAACTACGATGCGCTCCCTGCGCTGCTCGACCGCTTGGAAACGTACATCGCACCGTGGTATCCGCCCAAAGCCGAGCTCAACCGAAAGCGCTGCGCCATTTTGGATGCGTGCAAGGCCTCCGGCAGCACCGCCGCACCGGGTGTTTATACGCTTACTGTGCCGACGGGTGGCGGAAAAACGACCGCTGCCATGGCATTTGCGCTGACCGCTGCCGTGCAAAACTGCATGAGCCGCGTCATCTACGCTGCGCCGTACACGTCCATCATCGACCAAAACGCCGATACGTTTGAAAAAATCTTCGGCACGGAAAACGTCATCGAGCACCACAGCAGCGCGGAATATCTCTTTTCCGAAAGCCCGAACCCCGCAGAGTACCGCAAAATGCTGGCCGCAGAAAACTGGGACGCCCCCGTCATCGCCACGACCACCGTGCAGCTGTTTGAGTCCCTGTTTGCGAGCAAACCCGCCCGCTGCCGCAAGCTGCACAACCTCGCCAACAGCGTGCTCATCTTAGACGAAGTGCAGACGCTGCCCATGCCGTATCTAAAGCCGTTCACGGCGGCGCTTGCCGAGCTTGCCCGAAAGTACGGCGTCATTGTCGTCCTGTGCACCGCCACGCAGCCCGCGTTAGACGGTGTTTTTGCCGATTTGAAAATCGACCTGCCGATCAAAGAGATCTGTCCCGATGTCCCTGAAAATTTCGAGACCTTCCGCCGCACGAAAATCGCGCAGCACACATTTGACAGCACAGAATCGCTCACCGCCGAGCTCACCGCGCTGCCGCAGGTGCTTTGCATCGTCAACCGCATCACAGACGCACAGAAAATCTATCAGGCGCTGCCAAAAGACGGCGCGTACTGCCTCACCACGCACCTGTGCCCCGCCCACCGCAAAGCGCGCATTAAGGAAATTCGCGAACGCCTAAAAATCGGTCTGCCCTGCCGCGTCGTTTCCACCTCGCTCATTGAAGCCGGTGTCGATGTGGATTTTCCGCGCGTCTACCGCGAAGAAGCCGAGCTTGATTCCGTCCTGCAAGCCGCCGGCCGCTGCAATCGTGAGGGCAAGCGCCCGTTAGATGAAAGCCTCGTGACCGTCTTCACCGTCCAAAACACCACCCCGCCGCCCTACATGCGCCAGCCCGCCGCAGCCATGAAGAACATTTCAAAACGCATGGAGGACATCACTTCGTTAGCAGCGATCCGCGCGTATTTTGAGTTCTATCGCGATTTGTACGGCAAAGAAGATCTCGACCGCGAAAAAATCCTCAAGGCGTTCGAAAACGAGATGCTCCCATTCGCCTCCGTTGCGGAAAAGGTACGGGTCATTGAAAACTGCACCACGCCCGTGTATATCCCGATCGACCAAGGCGAAGCCCTCGTTGAGCGGCTGTATCGCGGTGAACGCAGCCGCGCCCTGTTCAGAAAGCTCGGGCAGTACAGCGTGAACGTCTACCCACAGCAGCTCGCTGCCCTGCGCGAAGTCGGCGCCGTGCAGAGCATCGATGACGGCGCGCTCTATGTCCTCGCCGATCCCCGCCGCTACGACAGTGCCCTCGGCCTCACCCTCGACCAAACCGAAACCGCTCTGTTTATATAAAATAGAAAAGCCGGTAAGGCAAACCCTTACCGACCTCTCTATACAAATCAACAACAATTATTTCTACCCACACTGCCTGTAAAAACAGACAGCGACCTTAACTTGATTTTATCCCATATGCAGCTGGGCTTTCAGCGCGTCTTGCAGGACCTGTGAAAAGTTGATGTTCTGCTCTAAGGCGGCGGTGTTCAGCCACGCGGGAATGGTCAGCGTCTTTTTGACGGCTTTTTCAAAGTGCGTTTTGGCGTATTCTTCCACGTCCACGGTGATGATGTTCACGAACGCGCCTTCCGTCGGTACTTCCAGCTCGGCGGCGACGTCTGCAAGGCGGATCGCGTCCACGGGCGAGGGCGCCGGGGCGGTTTCACCGTCTTTTTTCAGCCAGTACAAATACCCGGCAAGGCAATCGACCGCCATGCGCAGCGCCTCATCGAGCGTTTCGCCGCAGGTAGACAGATCGTTCAGATCGGGGAAAACAACAGAATAACCGCTTTCTTCCTTAAAAAAACAAGCGGGATAAGCTGACAGCATAAAATCGACCTCCTGATATAGTCTAAGCGGAAGCGGGGGAGATTATTTCAAACCTGCCTGCTTCAAAATGGAATTTTCCGTGCCTTTCGGAATGTCCTTGCAATGAAACGGAATGGTGACCTTGCCGGGCTTCGTCGGGTGCGTATAGTGGCGGTGTGAACCCGTCTGCATCTTGAACACCCAGCCGTCTTCTAAAATGATCCGTTCCAGTTCTTTTGGCTTCTTCGGCATTTCAATTCCCCTCCTGATTCAAGTCTATTATAGCGCACAATACGTATTAAATCAATACGTATTGTATCTATATAAGTTCTGTAAAAAAACTAAATTCAAATTTTATCTTGACAAGTTCAAATAATCGTTATATAGTTGAATTATAAAACAACATCAATTGAAGTTTGAAAGGAGTTGATCTTATTGATTCAATTGGAAGTCTGGGGCCCGTATGCGTTATTCACACAAGGAGAGATGAAAGTTGAACGTGTTTCATTTGACGTTCCCACCCCGTCCGCCGCGCGCGGTATAGTTGAAAGTCTGTATTATCACCCCGGAATACGCTGGCATATCCGCCGCATCTACGTTTTGAACCCCATCGAGTTTACCACCATTCGGCGCAACGAGGTAAAAAGCAAAATTCTCGGGAGCACCGCCATGCGCATCGCGCAGGGCAAGGAAGATGAGCCGTACCTCGTCACGACGAAACAAATCGTCCAGCGCGCCTCCATGGTGCTGACAAACGTCCACTACGTCATTGAAGCGGAGTTCGAGATGCTGCCGGAAAAAGCCGCGCCCGGCGATAACCCCGGTAAGTTTCAGGACATCGTCACGCGCCGCATGAGAAAAGGCCAGTGCTTTTCCACCCCGTACTTCGGCTGCCGCGAGTTTCCCGCACACTTCAAGCAGTGGGAGGGTGGCCCGATCCCGACGATTGACGAGACGCGCGACCTCGGCTTTATGCTGTACGATTTCGATTATTCCGACCCACAAAATATCACGCCCCTGTATTTCCGTGCCAAAATGGAGCACGGTGTCATTCAGGTGGCCGGCTGCGAGGTGTTCAGATGATCCTGCAAGCCTTAGTTCAGTATTACGAAGCGCTTCTTGCCCGCGGTGAGATCGACCGCCCGGGCTGGAGCAAAGTCAATGTCAGCTGGCGTCTGGACCTAAACCCGGACGGTTCCCTTTTCGATGTTTCTCCTCTCCAAAAGCCCTCTCCAAACGGTAAAAAGATGCTGCCGCAGCAGCTCGCCGTGCCCGCACAGGTCAAGCGCTCTTCCGGTGTTGCGGCAAATTTTCTGTGTGATACGTCTTCCTACCTGCTCGGCGTGGACGACAAGGGTAAGCCCGAGCGCACCAAAGCTTGCTTTGAAGCGAGCCGAGAAAAGCATCTGGAAATTTTGAAAGATACCCCCGGTGAAGCTGCCGCGGCCGTCCGTGCGTTTTTCGACACCTGGAATCCCTCCTCTGCCGTCGAGCACCCTGCTTTGCAGCCCTATCTTTCGGAAATTTATAAGGGCGGCAATCTGATCTTTTATTATAACAATAAGCCCGCGGCAAACGACTCTGACATCGCCGCCGCGTGGCAGCAGGCCTATGATTCTGCTTCAGATTCCGACACGCCCACTCGGTGCAGTGTCACCGGCAGGCTCGCCCCCGCCGCGCGTCTGCACGGCAACATTCAAGGCGTGCGCGGCGCACAAAGCTCCGGCGCATCGCTCGTTTCGTTCAACGCCGAGGCCTTCTGCTCCTACGGGCACGAGCAGGGCGAGAACGCTCCCGTCAGCACCTACGCCATGACCGCCTACACGCAGGCGCTAAACTACCTGCTGCGCAGTGATAATGTCCGCCGCATCGGCGATGTCACCGTCGTATATTGGGTGGAGAATGCCGATCCTGCCATCGCCGCATTTGCGGGAGCTATGCTTTTCGGTCCGCAGGAGCAGTCCGATTGGAGTGAAAACGACATTTTAGGCGCAATTCAAAAACTTGTATCCGGCAGAACAGCCGACCTACGGGACATGCACCTCAGCCCCGATACACACTTTTACATTCTGGGGCTCGCGCCGAACGCCGCGCGCCTTTCCGTTCGCTTTTTCTGGCAGGATACCTTCACAAAGCTCGCCAAAAACGTGAACGCCCATTACGAACGTTTGGAGATCACCCGCCCGGCCTACGAAAAATTCGACACGCTTTGGCCCTACACCCTCGCGCGCTCTGCCGTCCGCTTTTCCAAAGACTGGAAAAAAGCCGATGAAGAGCTGCAAAAATCCTTCCCGCGCCTTTCCGGCGACCTGCTCACTTCCATCCTAAACGATACGCGCTACCCCGCCACTTTACTAAACGGCACCGTGCAGCGCATCCGCGCCGAGCACAATGTCACCTGGGCGCGCGCGTCCGTCATAAAAGCTTATTATTCTAAAAACGAAGACCCGCTTTGTCCAAAGGAGGTTTTGACCGTGTCCGTAAACAAAGAAAGCACCAATATCCCCTACAATCTCGGCCGCCTGTTCGCCGTTCTGGAGCGCACGCAGGAAGCCGCAAATTCCAACATCAACACCACCATCAAAGACCGCTTTTTTAACTCCGCTTCCGCTACGCCGAGCCTTGTGTTCCCCACGCTCATCAATCTGGCGCAGAAGCACCTCGCAAAGCTCAACGAGGGTCAGCGGATTGCACTGGATAAATCCATCGGCGAACTTTTGGACAAGCTCGGCGAAACCTTCCCAAAGCAGCTTATGCTCGCAGAACAGGGCGCGTTCCAGCTCGGCTACTACCAGCAGCGTCAGGAATATTTTAAGAAAAAGGCAGACACCACTGAACAGAAAGAGGAGGCATAACCATGCGTGAACCCATTCAAAACCGCTACGATTTCGTGATCTTATTCGATGTGGAAAACGGCAACCCCAACGGCGACCCCGATGCCGGCAACATGCCGCGCGTAGACCCGGAAACCGGCAACGGCATCATAACCGATGTGTGCCTAAAGCGCAAGATCCGCAACTACGTGCAGGACGTCAAAGAAGATGAGTCCGGTTGGCGCATTTACATTAAGGATCAGGTGCCGCTCAACCGCAGCGACCTCGAAGCCGGCGAAGCGCTCGGCATCGGCGAAGAGCTTGCCGAGATTCAAAAAGGCAAGGACGCCAAAAAGATTGTGACAAAGCTCCGCAGCAATGACCCGGATATCGACCTCAAGCTCCGTGACTTTATGTGCAGCGAGTTTTTCGACATCCGCACATTCGGCGCAGTCATGACAACATTCGTAAAGGGCGCTTTAAACTGCGGTCAGGTGCGCGGACCGGTGCAGCTCGGCTTTGCCCGCTCCATCGACCCCATCGTGCCGCAGGAGGTCACCATTACCCGCACTGCCATCACCACCGAATCCGACGCCCAGAACAAAACCACCGAAATGGGCCGCAAATACGTCGTGCCCTACGGTCTTTACCGCGCAGAGGGCTTCGTTTCCGCCAACCTCGCCCGCCGCGTGACCGGCTTTTCCGCAGAGGACCTCCAAATGCTCTGGCAGGCCATTCTCAATATGTTTGAAAACGACCACAGCGCCGCCCGCGGCAAAATGGCCGTGCGCGAGCTCATCATCTTCAAGCACGCGTCCGAGCTTGGCAACGCCGCTTCCTATAAGCTGTTCGATGCCGTAACGGTTAAAAAGGTCGACGGCGTAGCCGTCCCGCGCAAATTCTCCGATTACACCGTCACCGTTTCCGAAGACCTGCCCGAAGGCGTCACCTGCGAACGTCTTTCCTAAATGGATGCGCGTGAAGACGGACTTTTAATGTCCGGCATCCAGCACTTCGCGTTCTGCCGCCGCCAGTGGGCGCTCATCCATATCGAACAGCAGTGGCAGGAAAATGCCCGCACCGCACAGGGGCAGCTCGACCACGCCCGCTGCCACGATGAAACGTTGTCCGAAAAACGCGACGACACCTTCACCGTGCGCGGCATGCGCGTGTTCACCCGTAAATTGAACCTCTCCGGCGCGTGCGACGTCGTAGAGTTTCATAAAGACGAAAACGGCATTTCTTTAGAGGGGCAGCCCGGATTTTGGCTGCCCTACCCCGTCGAGTACAAGCACGGCCGCGAAAAAGAGACTGATGCCGACCGCTTGCAGCTCTGCGCCGAAGCCATGGCACTTGAGGAAATGCTCGTGTGCGATATTCCCGCGGGCGCGCTCTACTATATAGAAACGCGCCGCCGCGAGGTTGTCCCGTTCACGGAAGAACTCCGCCGCAAAACGGAAGACATCGCTGCCGAAATGAACCGCTATTTCGCCCGCGGCTACACACCAAAAGTCAAACCCGGCAAGCACTGCAACGCCTGCTCGTTAAAATCGATTTGCCTGCCGGTGCTATGCAGCCGTGCAGACCCCGTCTCATACCTGCGCGCCCACATTTTTGAAAGCGAGGAGGATACCCCGTGAGACAACTGCTCAACACCCTGTTCGTGCTCAGCGAAGACGCGTATCTCTCCGTAAACGGCGAAAATGTCGTCATCAGCCGCGAGCAAAAGGAAGTCGCGCGCTTCCCGCTGCACACGCTCGAGGGCATTCTCTGTTTCTCCTACGCCGGCGCAAGTCCCGCCTTGATGGGTGCCTGCGTGCAGCGCGGTGTGGACATCGCGTTTTTCTCCCCGCGCGGGCAGTTTTTGGCACGCACCGTCGGCGAAGAACGTGGCAACGTCCTCCTGCGGCAAACGCAGAATCGCGTGTCCGACGATCCCTATCAAAGCTGCCGCTACGCCCGCGGGTTCATCCTCGGCAAAGTCTATAACGCCCGCTGGGTCTTAGAGCGCGCCACGCGTGACCACCCCCAGCGCGTACCCGTGGAAGCGCTTAAAACAGCCGCCGCACAAATGGCACAGTCTTTGCCGCTCATCGCCTCCTGCGAAGACCCTGCGCAGCTGCTCGGCTTAGAGGGCGAAGCCGCAAAGCTGTATTTTGGTGTGTTTAACCACCTCGTTTTGCAGCAGCAAAGCGACTTCCGTTTTACCTCGCGCAGCCGCCGGCCACCGCTCGATAACATCAACGCCTTGCTTTCGTTCGCCTATACACTCCTCACGCGCGACTGCACCGCCGCACTCGAAAGTGCCGGGCTCGACCCGTACATCGGCTTCATGCACCGCCCAAGACCCGGTCGCCGCAGTCTCGCACTCGACCTCATGGAGGAGCTGCGCGCCGTGTATGCCGACCGCTTTGTGCTCTCCTGCGTGAACCGCAAGATCATCACCGCAAAGCACCTGCAAAAGCAGGAAAGCGGTGCCGTGCTTTTAACGGACGACGGTCGCCGCGCATTTCTCGGCGCATGGCAAAGCAAAAAGCAGGAGCAAATCACGCACCCGTTTTTAAAAGAGAAGATTCCGTGGGGGCTCGTGCCCTACGTGCAGGCGCTCCTGCTCGCCCGCACTCTGCGCGGCGATCTGGAAGCGTATCCGCCGTTTTTCTGGAAGTGAGGTCAAAATGCTGGTCTTAATTACCTACGACGTCAACACGGAGACCGCCACCGGGAAAAAGCGTCTCCGCAAAGTCGCTAAAAAGTGCGTAGACCACGGGCAGCGCGTACAAAACTCCGTTTTCGAGTGCTTGCTGACCGCCGCGCAGTATGTTACACTGAAGGCAGAGCTCACCGCGCTCATCGAGCCCGAAACGGACAGCCTGCGGTTTTACCGCCTCGGCAATCAATATAAGCAGAATGTAGAGCATGTCGGCGTACAGCCCGCCTACGCGCAGGATTCCGTCCTGCTCATCTGATTACCCGCAGTGCGAAGCCGAAGCGCACACGCTTTTCCCGCTTCCTTCGCACCAAATCAAAACCCAAAATTTGTCCTTTTTAAAACGCCACCGGCAAATTTTTCTCTTTCCGCGTCTTAAAGAGGCAAATTCTTCTCCCTTTTGCGCAAAAACAGACGAAAACTTTGTCCGTTTTTGCTGTCGCCCTCCACCCGGAGGGCGTGGATAGAAATACAAGTAACATTGTTTACAAACTCGACACTATCGTCGCCCTCCACCCGGAGGGCGTGGATAGAAATTCCGAAACCGATGTTTTCGGGAACGGTGTGCGTAAAGTCGCCCTCCACCCGGAGGGCGTGGATAGAAATCGTCAAACGCTTCAACAGGCAAATCCGCGGCGCTGTGTCGCCCTCCACCCGGAGGGCGTGGATAGAAATACCTTGTTAAAGTCAACCGAACCTTGATGTTCCGAGTCGCCCTCCACCCGGAGGGCGTGGATAGAAATATCAATTTTGCCCAGACGGTCGGCGAAGGAAATGTCGCCCTCCACCCGGAGGGCGTGGATAGAAATTTTTATGAAATCCAAGACACATCATCCACAAAGGCGTCGCCCTCCACCCGGAGGGCGTGGATAGAAATGTTGTTCATGAAGAGCAGATCGTTAGACGCTTTACGCGTCGCCCTCCACCCGGAGGGCGTGGATAGAAATTGAGCAAATGATTTTTAAATATGCTGAGGGAAAAGATGGTCGCCCTCCACCCGGAGGGCGTGGATAGAAATTCATCTTTGATTTCTTTATTTAAGGCTTCTAGTGTCGCCCTCCACCCGGAGGGCGTGGATAGAAATATTTTTCCAACAACAATAATTCCGGGGGTGTAAGTCGCCCTCCACCCGGAGGGCGTGGATAGAAATGCTTCTGCGCTCTCACGGGAGTAACCGTATAAATTGTCGCCCTCCACCCGGAGGGCGTGGATAGAAATATTGTACTTATTCCAACCCACGCCGTTGGAACTGCCGTCGCCCTCCACCCGGAGGGCGTGGATAGAAATTTTTTATCTTCAAAATTTTATTATATCACAATGAGTCGCCCTCCACCCGGAGGGCGTGGATAGAAATCGATTTTGTCCCGGGCATCATGATACCGGGTAAGTCGCCCTCCACCCGGAGGGCGTGGATAGAAATCACGTGTTAAACTCATTGTTTGTGCTCGTTTTGGTCGCCCTCCACCCGGAGGGCGTGGATAGAAATGTAGTAAGGGCATATCGTTTACGTTCGAGCTTGGAGTCGCCCTCCACCCGGAGGGCGTGGATAGAAATTGATACATAATATAATTACAATTATAAAGTGCGTCGTCGCCCTCCACCCGGAGGGCGTGGATAGAAATGTATATATTATAGTTTTCTTTCACAAGTTTCACTCGTCGCCCTCCACCCGGAGGGCGTGGATAGAAATTTACGAGGGTTTCGATGACATTTTATTGGACAAAGTCGCCCTCCACCCGGAGGGCGTGGATAGAAATCTTTTTGGCTACGACATCGCAAACTTAGATCGCGGGTCGCCCTCCACCCGGAGGGCGTGGATAGAAATGTTTTGCCGTCGTCAAATTGGTGTGCAAAGTCTTCGTCGCCCTCCACCCGGAGGGCGTGGATAGAAATAAGAGGGCAGACACATTGCGAAAGGAGAAACGAGGTCGCCCTCCATCCGGAGGGCGTGGATAGAAATCACCGATTGCGCAACAAATACGTGACATGTACGAGTCGCCCTCCACCCGGAGGGCGTGGATAGAAATGGCCCTGACCCCGCGCCTTTACCGACATAAAATCGGGTCGCCCTCCACCCGGAGGGCGTGGATAGAAATTCTTATAATTGGCGAAGAACCATCATATACGTTAGTCGCCCTCCACCCGGAGGGCGTGGATAGAAATCGTAAAATGTCAACTCATCTGTGTCCCCAACCCGTCGCCCTCCACCCGGAGGGCGTGGATAGAAATTTGTGCATACAGCATGTTATATTTCGGCATGATGTCGCCCTCCACCCGGAGGGCGTGGATAGAAATATAACAAAAACCGGCCGGGCGAGACGCTACGACCGTCGCCCTCCACCCGGAGGGCGTGGATAGAAATCGCACGCGCCTGCAGCTGCGCCGACGTCGGCTGCGTCGTCGCCCTCCACCCGGAGGGCGTGGATAGAAATGATTGTTATGCCTTTGATTCGGTCCGCCATCTACGTCGCCCTCCACCCGGAGGGCGTGGATAGAAATGAGGCACTTAATCGCCGTATGGCGGGCAGCTCTTGTCGCCCTCCACCCGGAGGGCGTGGATAGAAATTCCGCTTTCCGGCCTCGACGACCTTGTGATCCTGTCGCCCTCCACCCGGGGGGCGTGGATAGAAATACCGAAAACGGTATTGTGCTGCTGCTTGACTAAGGAGGTCGCCCTCCACCCGGAGGGCGTGGATAGAAATATATCCATCGCATTGATATGGGTGGGAGAAGTGGCGTCGCCCTCCACCTAAAGGGCGCGGGTAGAGCGCAAATCGTAACACTTGACTTTTGGACGTGACATGCCCCCAAGTCTGCGAATAAAGCCAAAGATGCGCCGGGCATCAAAACGGCGGAACAGCTCGAAAAGCGCTTTCATCGGCTACGAAAAGCGGCGGATGAGGGCGTTCTTTTGCCGTTAAAACCGGACATTGCAGGACAGTATAGGACATCGGCGGACAACTTTCGCAAAACCTCTTTACAGAACAAACGTTTTTAGCTATAATGAGATACAGAAAGGGGGCGGCAGCATGACGGAGAACAGGCCGCGCATGGCGATCTGCTACGATTTTGACAAAACACTTTCCCCGGACGACATGCAGACGTTCACGCTCATCCCGTCTTTTGGCATTGACAAAGACATATTCTGGGCGGAAACGGACGCATTCGCGCGGGAAAACAGCATGGAAAGCAACCTTTCGTGGATGTTCATGCTTGTTCGCTATTCACGCTTTCTCGGAAAATCCTTAAAACGCGAGTATTTTCGGGCCATCGGTGCGCAGGTGGAGCTGTACCGCGGCGTTACGGATTGGTTCGCGCGCACGACAGCGTATGCTGCGCAGCGCGGCATCGAGCTTGAACACTACATCATTTCTTCGGGTCTTAAAGAAATCATCGAGGGCAGCGCCATCGCGAAGAATTTCAAACGCATTTATGCCTCCTCCTACCTCTACACCACGGACGGCGTAGCGGAGTGGCCCGCGCAGGCCATCAATTACACGAACAAGACGCAGTTCATTTTCCGCATTGCAAAAGGCTTTTTGGAGGAGTACGACGAGCGCGTAAACGACAGCATGCCCGAGGAAAACCTGCGCATTCCGTATGAGAACATCGTCTATATCGGCGACAGCGCCACGGACATTCCGTGCATGCGGCTCGTGAAAAGCAAAGGCGGCTACTCCGTCGGCGTATACGACCCGGAGAAAAATAACCGCGCCAAAGTATACAAACTGTATAACGACAACCGATTAAATTTCTACGCGCCCGCCGATTATACGGAACGGAGCAACTTATACCGCTACATGCAGCAGATCATCGACGAAGTCGCCGCGCGGGAACAGATTAAAAGCGAGCGCGAAATTCTGCGTCAGCCCGCCGAAGCCTACAAAATGCGCTCCATGCTCGAAAAGCTCGAGACCGGCTACCCGGAAAAGCTGACCCCGCAAGAGATTACCGAGCTGCAAAAGCTGGAAGCGATGATCAAATCGCGCACTCCGGGAGAAATCGATTGATGGATGACGTAAAGTACTTTCCGTACGGCGAAAAAGAGCTCGCTTATTTACGGAAAAAGGACAAGAAGCTCTCGGCGGTCATCAACCGCGTGGGGCACATTGAGCGCGCCGTGGACGACGACCTTTTTTCCGCCGTGGTACACCACATCGTGGGGCAACAGATTTCCACAAAGGCGCAGGCAACCGTTTGGGCGCGCGTGCAGAACGCCCTCGGCACGGTCGATGCCGAACACGTTTTGGGATATGGCGAAGCAAATTTGCAGTCACTCGGCATTTCGTTCCGCAAGGCAGAATACATCACGGACTTCGCGAAAAAGGTGCATACGGGCGAATTTGATTTAATCAGCATCGGCGAAAAGCCGGATGAAGAGGTCATCCTCGAGCTCAGCGCGCTCAAGGGCATCGGCGTGTGGACAGCGGAAATGCTGCTTTTATTCTGCCTGCAGCGCCCGAATGTGTTCAGCTACGGTGACCTCGCCATTTTGCGCGGCATGCGCATGGTCTACCGCCACAAGGAGATCGACCGCGCACGGTTCGAGCGGTACCGCAAACGTTTTTCGCCGTATTGCAGCATCGCAAGTTTATATTTCTGGGCGGTCTCCGGCGGCGCGCTCCCCGAACTCACCGACCCCGCCGCGCCGAAACCGAAGAAATAAACGTACATTTTCGCACGCATAGAAAAAGATAGTCTTCCAAAGCGTTCGTTTCGCTTAGAAAGACTATCTTTTTTATATCGTTTTTATCATAACGAAATTCGTGAGCCAGACGCCGTAACGCTCTACTTGCTGTTCTTTAATGGCCGCATAGTCGCGCTTTTGCAGCGACAAACTCAGTCCTTCGGGACTTTGACCCAGATGCCGGGGGTCTTTTCGGCTTCCATAAGGGCGCCCCAGGCGCTGATGATGGAGAGCGTCTCGCTGTGCGGGGCAGGGATGGTGCCGTTTTTGAAGAACTCGACGAGCGCCTCAATGAAGTGGCGGAAGTAATCGGAGCGAATTTCCAGTACGGAATTTTCCGTGGAGCGCGCAATGTTCATCATGAACGGCGAGCCCTTTGCGTAGCCGGAAAGCGTTGCGGTGCGGCCGTCCGCAAAGCGCAGAACGCCGGTGTACACCTCGTCGTTTGTCAGGTGCATGACTTCCGTCGCGGGAGCCTGCATCATCATGAAGATCGGCTCCAGCTGGTGGATGGCGTAATCCTCAAAGCCGTTCGGACCCCATGCATTGACACCCTTGATGTTTGTTTTATCCGCTGCCTGGTACTCCTCCGCAAAACGCAGCGCGGAAGACGACCAGCACGGCGTGCCGCTCTGCTCGGCAAGGTCGAGCATACGCTTTGCAGCGAAGTGATCCGGCGCAAAGGTTTTATCCACATAGCAGCGCTTGCCGGAGCGCAGCGCGAGGTTTGCGAGTTCTTCGTGCTTTTTCGGGTCGCGCGGGGCAAGCACGAGCAGAACGTCACTCTTTTCGATGAGCTCCTCCTGCGTCATCATGCGGGTGAGACCGTATTTTTCGCACCATGCGTCCGTTGTGAGGCCGCCCTCGGGGCTGTCGATTTCAGCCCAGGCGTACACGGCTTCTACCTCGCCGTTTGAGTAATCGTGCAGCATGTGAACGTAGTTATTGGCGTGCCACTCGTCTAAATAGTAATCGATAAAACCGACTTTGATCATGCTTTTGACTCCTTTAAACTGAATTTCAATACAACTTTCCGGCGTACTTTTCCGCCGGTATTCGCGTTCATTATAGCACATTCCGCTGTTTTGTACCGCAGTTTTTGCGAAATTTTGAAAGTTCATGGAAAAAGCAAACCCTTTGTGTGAAATATGCAAAAAAGCGCCCCGAATGCTCGGAACGCTTTTTGCATATTTGGAAATTCGGTGTGGTTTTGCCGCCTTATCTCGCGTTTTTCTTGACGCGCAGGCGGTTGATGGCGCGGGCAAGGTTTGCCTGCGCTGTGCGGTATTCGCGCACGCTGCGCTTTTGGAGGATGGCCTCCTTCGCCTCATCGGCGGCGCGCTGCGCACGTTTAGCATCGATCTCCTCCGGGTACTCGGCGGAGTCTACAAGCACGAGGATATCGTTGCCCTCGACCTTCACCATGCCCTCGGAAACGGCAGCGGTGCGCCATTCCTTACCCGGTGCGCGGTAAGAGAGCACGCCCGGCACGACAGCGGAGATCATATTGCTGTGACCCGCCAGAATGCCGTACTGGCCGACCGTTGTGGGCACAACAAGCGACTCGCACTCGCCCTCGAAAAAGACCTTATCGGCTTCAAGCAGGTGCATCTGAAATGTACGCATCAGATCGCCTCCGCCTCTAACTGCTTCGCTTTCGCGATGACGTCCTCGAGCGTACCGACATTATAGAACGCCGCCTCGGGGTACTGGTCCATTTCGCCGTCTACGATGGCCTTGAAGCCGCGCAGCGTCTCTTTGAGCGGGACGTAAACGCCCGGCACGCTGGAGAACTTTTCTGCGACGTGCATCGGCTGCGAGAGGAAACGCTGGATCTTTCTCGCGCGCTGCACGGTGAGCTGGTCTTCGTCGCTAAGCTCGTCCATACCGAGGATGGCGATGATGTCCTGCAGTTCGCTGTACTTTTGGAGGGTCTCCTGCACTTCACGCGCGATGCGGTAGTGCTCCTCGCCGACAACGTCGGCTTCGAGGATACGGGAGGTGGACTCCAGCGGATCGACGGCGGGGTAAATGCCCTGCTCGGCGATCTTACGGCTCAAAACGGTCGTAGCGTCGAGGTGGGCGAACGTTGTGGCCGGGGCCGGGTCGGTAAGGTCATCGGCAGGCACGTAAACGGCCTGAACCGAGGTGACGGAGCCGTCTTTTGTGGAGGTGATGCGCTCCTGCAGCTCGCCCATTTCGTTTGCGAGGGTCGGCTGATAACCGACGGCGGAAGGCATACGGCCGAGAAGCGTGGAAACCTCACTGCCTGCCTGCACGAAACGGAAGATGTTATCGATGAAGAGCAGAACGTCCTTGTGCTCTTCGTCACGGAAATGCTCTGCCATGGTGAGGCCGGAGAGGGCGACACGCATACGCACGCCCGGGGACTCGTTCATCTGGCCGAAGACGAGCGCCGTTTTATCGCCGACACCGCTTTCACGCATTTCACGCCAGAGGTCGTTACCCTCACGGCTACGCTCACCGACGCCGGTAAACACGGAGTAACCGCCGTGCTCCATGGCGACGTTGTGGATGAGCTCCTGGATAAGGACGGTCTTGCCGACGCCTGCGCCGCCGAACAGACCGATTTTGCCGCCCTTCGGGTACGGCTCCAGAAGATCGATGACCTTGATGCCGGTCTCGAGGATCTCGACGGCCGGGTTCTGCTCGTCAAACGACGGAGCTTTTCTGTAAATGCTTTTGTGCGGCTCGGTTGCGGGAACGGCTTCGCCACCGTCGATGGGATCGCCGAGCACGTTGAACATGCGGCCGAGCGTGTTTTCGCCCACCGGCACTTCGATGGTTTTGCCCGGAGCCTCAACCTGCATACCGCGGGAAAGGCCCTCACTGCCGGAAAGCATGACGCAGCGGACCGTGTTGTCACCCACATGCTGGGCAACCTCCATCACATACCGCCGTCCGTCCACGGTAAGCGAAAGGGCTTCTCTGATTTTCGGCAGAACGCCGGACTCGAACTGTACGTCGATGACCGGGCCGGAGATCTGTACGATCTTACCTGTATTCACGTTGTTCACGCTTCCTTCCTGTGTTTTTGACGCTGTGCCTTCGCACCGGCGGAGACCTCTGTAATCTCCTGCGTGATGGCAGCCTGACGCACGCGGTTATACTGCAAGGAAAGCTCTGCGAGGAGCTTTTCCGCGTTGCTGTTGGCGGAATCCATCGCCGTCATGCGGGCATTCTGCTCGCTGCAGAAGCTATCGATGAGGGCACTGTAAATAAAGCCCGAAACGTAGCTTTGCATAATGTTGTTGAGAACCGCCTGCACGGAGGGTACAAACTCGAACGGCGTGGTGACCGCCTTTTCCACCGTATCCGTCTGGAAATAGGCGCGGTGGAACGGCAGCAGACGTGTGCAGTGTGCAGAGGACGTGAGGCTGTTCTCCATATCGGTATAAATGACAAAAATCTTCTTAAAATCCCCGCGGTCGTAGCCCTCGAGCAGGATGTCGCAAATTTCTCTCGCGCGCTGCATGGTGGGGTTCTGTGCCGTATAGAGGAAGCTGTGCTCCATGGGGATATTGTGCTGCGTAAAGAAGTGGCGGCCATATTCGCCTACAACGTAGAGCTTCGTGTCGGGATGCTCATCGAGCATGTGCATAGCTTCCTTGATGACGTTCTGGTTGTATGCGCCCGCGAGGCCCTTATCCGCCGTGATGACGAGGCACGCGTAGGTGCCCTCCAGCGGCGGCTCGCCCTCGGGGGGATAGAAATAGCGGCTGTCCACGTCGTTCTGGGTACGGAAGATACGCTTGATCTCCGTGCGCAGCGCCTCGAAATACGGGCGCGTGCGGTCCAGATCGTTGCGTGCTTTGCGCAGCTTTGTGGAAGCGATAAGGTACATGGCGTTCGTGATTTTACGCGTATCCTTAACGCTTTCGATTCTGGTTTTGATCTCTTTTGTATTAGCCATAGCGAAAACCGCCTTTCCGAGCGCTTACGCGTTCTGCGGGTTTTCCGCCTTGTACTTTTCGAGGAATTCCGTTGCGACTTTCAAAATCTCTTCGCGGTCGGGGTCGGAAAGCTGACCGGTGGTATCGACACGGCGGCAGACATCGCTCATATTCTTCTCGGCGTACTTGATGAGCTCCGTGTGGAAATGACCCATATCGTCAAGCGGGACGTCCTGCATGACGTGGTGCAGAGCAGAGACGAGCGTGATGACCTGATCGTGCTGGCTCATCGGATGGTACTGCGGCTGACGCAGCAGACGCATAAGGCTCTGACCGTAGGTGAGCTGACGCTTTGTGGTCTCGTCGAGGTCGCTGGAGAACTGGGTGAAGACTTCCATTTCGCGGTACTGGGCAAGGTCCAGACGGATGCCGCCCGCTGCCTTTTTCATGGCCTTTGTCTGGGCGTCGCCGCCGACACGGGAAACCGAAAGACCGACGTTGACAGCCGGACGCTGGCCGGAGAAGAACAGGTCGCTCTCAAGGAAGATCTGACCGTCTGTGATGGAAATGATATTCGTCGGGATGTAAGCGGAAACATCGCCCGCCTGCGTTTCGACGATCGGCAATGCCGTCATGCTGCCGCCGCCGAGTGCATCGGAAAGATGCGCGGAACGCTCCAGCAAACGGGAATGCAGGTAGAAAACGTCGCCCGGATACGCTTCACGGCCCGGGGAACGCTCCAAAAGCAGACTCAGTGCGCGGTACGCAATGGCGTGCTTTGAAAGGTCATCGTACACGATGAGGACATCTCTGCCCTGATACATGAAGTGCTCGCCGAGCGCGCAGCCGGCATACGGTGCGATGTATTGCAGGGAAGCCGGGTCGCTGGCAGACGCGTTGACGACGATGGTGTAATCCATGGCGCCGCGGCGCTTTAAGGTCTCCACAAGCTGCGCGACGGAGCTGGACTTCTGACCGATGGCGACATAGATACAGACGACGTTCTTGCCCTTCTGATTCAGAATGGTATCGAGCGCGACGGCAGTCTTACCGGTCTGACGGTCGCCGATGATGAGCTCACGCTGGCCGCGGCCGATCGGGAACATGGAATCGATGGCGAGAAGGCCGGTTTCCATAGGCGCGTTGACCGGCTGGCGGTCGATGATGCCCGGTGCGGGGCACTCGATGGGACGGTAGCCCTCGGCGCTGATGTCGCCCTTGCCGTCGATCGGCGTGCCGAGCGCATCGACAACACGGCCGAGGAAGCCGTCACCGACCGGGATACCGGCGGTCTTGCCGCTTCTGCGCACAAGGCTGCCCTCGGTGATCTCGGCATCGTCGCCAAAGAGGACGCAGCCGATCTCATTGCGGCGCAGGTCCTGCACCATGCCCTTAACGCCGGAGGAGAACAGGAGAATCTCGCCGTAGGCGGCATGCTCAAGGCCACTGACAACGGCGATCTCATCGCCAACGGTGAGAACCGTACCGGTCTCTTCCGCTTCTGCGGATGGGGTAAAATCTTCAACGGCTTCCTTCATCAGCGGAATGACGGAATCGCTGCCGGACTTTAACGCCTTTAGCTTTTCTTCAAACTGGCGCAGACGGCTTTTGAGGCTCCAATCGTACACATCGGTGCCGACGGTAAGCGTGAAGCCGTTCAGCATTTTATCTTCTTCAAAGGTGAGCGGAATCTCACGGCCATAGGTACGCAGCAGGAATTCCGCAAAGCGTTTTTCCTGTTCGGCATCCGGGCGGCGGCTGCCGCGGAGAACGGCTACAGCCTTTTCATCTGCATTACGCATTCGGCTCTCCCCTCTCTGCCTGATCGAGGAACGCGTCATACGGATCGCCGTCTTTATAAACAAGCTTCTTGGTCGCTTCCATAGCGAGCTCGGTAAGCTCCTTCTGTGCGTCTGCGATCATCTTATCATGTACACGGGCGGCATCCTTCTGCGCATCGGCGACGATCTTATCCGCCTGTGCATGGGCATCGGAAAGCTGCTGCTGTACGCTGCGGTCGAGCTCTTTCTGCGCCTCGGTTCTCTTTGCGCTGATCTCGCCCTCAACGGACTTGAGCTGCTCCTGATAATCCGCCTTGATCTTTTCAGCGGAATCGAGTTCACTTTGGGCCTTCTGTGCCATTTCGGCATAATGTGCTTCGCGCTTTGCCATGAAGTTCTTGACCGGCTTGTACAAAAGGAAATACAGGCCGCCGAACAAAATGACGAAATTCAGTACATGCAGCAAAATCTGCTGCCAATCAATATTCAGTGGGATGTTCACGATCTGCACTCTCCTTTACAGGACGAAGATGATGAGGATAACAACGAGCAGGGCATAAATGATGGCCGTCTCGATAAAGACGAGGCCGAGCATGAGGGTGGTACGAATCTTGCTTTCAGCCTCCGGCTGACGTGCGATGCCCTCAACAGCCTTACCTGCGGAGAGGCCCATACCGACTGCACCGCCGGCGGCTGCAATACCGACTGCAATGGCGGAAGCAAGTGCCTTAAGGCCAGTTGTGCTGTCTGCGGTGGTGGCTGCAGCTTCTACTGCGGTTTCGGCTGTTGCCGTGGTGGTTGCGGCATCACCGTTTGTTGCGGCGAATACCGGAATGGAGATGGCGAGGATGGCGATGACTGCCAGCAGAATGATGGCAAGCTTCTTTAACTTTCTCTGTTTTGCGTTCATGATATTTTCCCTCCGTAGGTTAATTTTCAGCTTCTGCTTTTACTTTTTTCTTTTTCGGTTCCTGCTTCTCGGAAACCTCGCCGAAATAGAGCGCGACGAGCATCGTCAAAACATATGCCTGAATGAGCGCGTGCAGCAGCGTGAACATAACGCCCACGATGACCGGCAGCACAAAGCTCAGATTCACATAATAATACACAAGCTCCGTAACGAGCAAGCCGCTTAAAAGCGCGCCGAACAGACGGAAGCTCATGGAAATCGGCAGCGAGAACTCCTTTAAAGTGCTGCCCACGCCTTTGAAGCCGTTATACGCGATACCGCCGCCCAGAATGACGAGGTACGAGAAGCAGCCCATGGCGATGGCGGCGTTGACATCGGACAGCGGCGCCGGAAGCGTGATGGGCGAACCCTCCGTTGTGATAGCCTGAATGCCGAACAGCTCAAAGAGCGTGCCGATGAAAATGTACGCGCCGGCCGTGAAGATGTACGCACCGAGGAAGCCGCTGCGCCCCGGGCTGTTGGACTTAGCCATGCCGTCGAACAGGTCTACCGCCTGCTCAAGGAGCATCTGGAACTTTCCGGGCACCATCTTAAAGCGCGGAATGACGAAAATGCGCACGATGACCGCAAACACCAGCAAGATGCCCGAGACCACCATGGCGGAGATCAGCGCCGGGTTGACATCTTTGATGCCGAAGAGGCTGATTCTGTTCGTCTCATGCAGAACCGCGTCACGCATGGTCACCTGAATCGTTTCGGTCTTCTGCACCGAAGGAACCAGAATGCTTGCGACGAGCAGCACCACAATAGCGCAGATCCACAAAGCCAGCTTTGTTTTCTTTGCTTTCATTGTTTTTCCCTTTCTTTCTCAAAATTTTGCCTTCCATTTCAATATCACCGGGCAAAAATTCCCCCTTCAGCGCTGCGCCCCAAAAGGGCACACGACCGCATCTTTCGCCGCTGTGAAAAGCAGCAACAAGACACGGTCACAAGAGCACACGTTTTTGTTGACATTGACCAAATATCCTGTTACTTTTTTGTAAACTGTATTTGGAAGCATCTGTATTATACGCACATTAAATCGAATTGTAAAATGTTATATTGACATATCTACTATTTCATTTTTGATATTTTAGTAAGCCGTATGGAATTTCATTATGCCGTGCGCTATTTTTCTCTTTACAAATAAAGATAAGATGGAACGGCGCGCGGGAAAAGTCAGGCTTTTTCAACTTGACAGGGGCTTTCCCCTTGCTTTATACTGGAGAAAACAGATGGAAACGGGGAGACAATATGCGGACGGTTTATAAAAACGGCACGGTTTACACGGGAAACGGCTTTGTGACGGATTTTGCGGTGGAAAACGGGAAATTCTGCTTTGTGGGCGAGACGGATAAAGCCACGGCAGATGAAGTAGTCGATTTAGACGGAAAATTCGTCTGCGCGGGGTTTAATGACTCACACATGCATGTGCTGAACCTCGGCAATGTACTGACAATGGCGAACCTCGGCGCGCACACGACGTCTTTAAAGGAGATGCTCGACTGTCTGCGCACCTATATAAAGGAAACGGGCGTAACACCCGGCACGTGGGTGCAGGGGCGCGGCTTTAACCACGATTATTTTGCAGACGAGCGCCGCTTTCCGACGCGGTGGGATTTGGATTCTGTCTCTACCGAGCACCCGATCTGCATTACGCGGGCGTGCGGGCACATCTGCGTAGTGAACTCGAAGGCGCTGGAAGTGTTGGGCATTACGAAGGACACGCCGCAAGTGGCAGGCGGCAGCTTTGCTTTAGATGAAAACGGCGAGCCGAACGGGCAGTTTTTTGAAAACGCCGTAGCGGTGGTGTACGCGGGCATTCCGGAGCCGGATGAGGCGCAGCTGTGTGCAATGCTGCGCGCCTCCTGCAAGCGGCTGAACCGTTACGGCATCACCTCTTGCCAAAGCGACGACTACGAGACGTTCCCCGGTGTGCCGTATGAGACGGTGCAGAAGCTTTTGAGAACGCCGGGGCTGATGACGGTGCGCGTGAATGAGCAGGCACAGTTTACGAACGTAGAGGCGCTTTCTGCTTATATCGAGAGCGGCGATGCGTATTTTGAAGACGATATGTTCCGCGCGGGACCGCTGAAGATCATCTCGGACGGGTCGCTCGGCGCACGCACAGCGTGTTTAAGCCGCCCGTATGCGGACGATGAAAACGCACGCGGCATTCCGCTATACACGAATGCGGAATTGAACGGGCTTATCTCTCTTGCGAACGAAAAGGGACTTTCCGTTGCGGTACACGCCATCGGCGACGGGGCGCTCGACAACGTATTGGACGCTTACGAAAAGGCGCTTCATGAGCACCCGCGCGACGACCACCGACATGGCATCGTGCACTGCCAGATTGTGCGGCGTGACCAGATTGAGCGCATGAAGGAATTAAAGCTGCGCGTGAATTTGCAGTCGATCTTCCTCGACTACGACACGCACATTGTGCGCGAGCGTGTGGGCGATGAATTGGCGGGCACAAGTTACCCGGCTAAGACGCTTTTGAACGAGTGCATTCCGTTCTCGAACGGCTCGGACGCGCCGGTGGAGGAGCCGAACGTGATGCGCGGCATGGAGTGCGCGGTGACGCGGCGAAGCATTGGCTCAACGGACGCACCGTATCGCCCGGAGGAAGCGCTGACGGTACGGGAGGCCATCGACTCATTTACAAAAAGCGGCGCGGTAGCATCATTTGAGGAAGGCAAAAAGGGCGAGATTGCAAACGGACAGCTTGCGGACTTTGTGGTGCTTTCCGAAGATCCGTTCAAGGCGAACGCCAACACGCTGCACCGTATTGAAGCCGAGGCGACGTATTTGGGCGGCAAATGCGTTTACAAAAAATAAAACGATGAAAATTCCGGGTAAGGCTTGTCTTTGCCCGGTTTTCGTTTATAATGGATAGGGCGCGTGTATTCGGTGCGCTGCTTATTTTTCTCAGGGGAGAACATTTATGGGTAAATTTACATTTCATCCGGTCAAATCGCTGCAGTCTGATCCGAAACTGCGCATGCTGTGCCTTTTCGGCATTGAGGGCTTTTTATTGCAGTATGCCGTTTCGCTTTACTCGCTGGCGAACAATTTGTATGCGACGAATCTTGGCGCGACGGACACGCAGATCGGCCTTGTGCAGATGGTGCCGAACATGGTGGCGGGCATTTGTATGATTCCGGTGGGATTCCTTGCGAACCGTACGAAGACGAGCCGCACGGTGCCGTTCGTGCTGGCGCTGTTTTTGAGCGCGGCGTATTTTGCTTACGGCTCTGTGCCGCTGTTCGGCGAGCACCGCATGACGGCATTTTTTGTGTTTCTCGGCATGACGGTGGGCGGCATTGCGCTGTATAACGCGCAGTGGCAGACATTCTTCGGTGACGCGGTGGAGCCGGGCCTGCGCAACAGCGTGTTCACGTTCCGCAGCCGGTGTCTGTTCTTTGTGGGCATTGTGGTGCCGCTTTTGTGCGGCAATATCATGGCGCTGATGCCGGACACCGAGGGAAAGCTCATTGTGCTGCGCATTTTCTTTTATATTGCAGGCGTATGCATGCTTTTGCAGGCGCTTGTGCTGCGCCGCATCCCCTGTCCGCCGCGCAAGGCGGAAGAAAAGCAGGAGATGGGACTGAAAATGTTCCCGGAAGCTTTGAACCAGATGGTACGCAGCAAGCCGTTCCGCGGCTTTTTCATCTGCATCATGCTGTTTTACCTTTCGTGGCACCTGGACTGGAGCCTTTGGTACATAGCGGAGACAAAATATGCCGGTATGAACGAAGCGCAGCTGAGCTTTTTTCAGGCTTTGTGTTCCATTTGCCAGATGATCTTCATCGGCTTTTTCTCGAAACTGTGCCGCCGCAAATCCGAGCATTTTACAATCATTTTTGTATGCGCAGGCCTGTTGCTCTGCCCCATTACGGTGGCTTCTATGACGCTGCTGCCGCAAAGCGCGCGTATGCCGTACTTTATAATTCTGGCGCTCATCGGCAACATTCCGCAGGGTGCGACGAACATGTGCGTGGTACAGCTACTTTTGCAGGCGACGCCGAAAAAGAACCGCGCGCTTATCATCAGCATTTATACGCTGTTTGTGACGCTGAGCAACTCGCTCTTGCCGTTCTTCGGCGTTTCGGTCTACACGGCGCTCGGCGCGAACGACACGGCAATCTTCACGGTGAACGTGATCGAATCTGCGGCGCGCTTTGGGGTACTGATTATGATGATCCTCCGTTACCGCATGATGAAGCGCCGCGGCGACTTGTTCCGCCCGCTGTGTGAAGAGTAAGGAGAAACGTATGGCTCTTGTTTTATACCATGTTGAAGACGCTGCGAAGGAAAAGCAGCTTTCTGCGCTGTGCAGAGAGCTGCACCTGACGGCAAGACGGCTGACGAACGCCGACCGTGACCGCGCAGTTGCAGCACTGTGCGGCGAGAAAGTGAACGTGAACGTGCAGAAAGCGCCCGCAGGCTACAAGCTGCCGGAGGTGCTGATTTTCTCCGGCTTTGCGGGTGAGATGCTGGACGTGTTCCTTGCGGCGTACAAAAAAGCGGGTATCGCGCCCATTCCGTTGAAAGCCGTACACACGGAACACAACGACAAGTGGAGTCTTTACGCACTGTGCGAGGAGCTGCGCCGCGAGCACGCCGCCATGCTGCTGCGCGGGAGCTTTGGAAAGTAAGGTTATTGATAATTTAAGGATGGAACGACCCCGAGGATTTGAAACTCGGGGTCGTTTTTTATACAAAAAGCGCCCGCAGAAGATGATTCTGCGGGCGCTTGGGTTTGGGGTTAGTTTTCGTTTAAGGGGTTGGGGCCGGCGCCTACGTCGTAGATCTGGATATAGAACTGCGAATTGGAGACGAGGAGCATATAGGCGGGGTCGTAGCTGCGGATGGGATAGAGCGTATCGTAGGCTTTGCGCACCTCGCCGTTTGCGAGCTGCTGCGCGCCGAGACGGTAAGTCGCCTCCGTGACGCGGGAGGCGGCGTCGCCGTAATCGCCGGCGGCCTTGAACTCCGCGATGGCGTTTTCGTAATCGGCGTTGTTGTAATACTGCTCCGCTTTCAGCGCGTGGATGCGCAGAAGCTGCGTCGGGCAGTCTTCATACTCGCCAAGCTTTGCGAAAATTTCGGTCGCCTTGTCGTACTCTCCGTCTTCGACGAGCTTTAATGCCTGCGCGTAGTAGGCGGCGTCAATCTTCGGGAGAAGGTCTTTATCGGTGACATACTCAAAATAGGTAAGCGCTTTTTCTTCGTCGCCCTTTTCGTAGAATGCGATGCCTTTATCACAGAATGCGGCCTGCATTTTCTTATTCTGCTCCGCGTTGACTTCTTTAAAATGCGCGGCGGCAGACTTTAAGTTATCCGCTTCGAGGGCCTTCATGCCGAGCTCATAGTGACAGGTCTCGATTTTTTCGGCGGCATCCTTGTAATCCTTGAGGGGCTCAAGGAGATTTAACGCGTCTTCGTATGCGCCGCTTTCAAACGTCTTTACGGCACGGCGGTACTCGGCCTCGGTGATCCGATCTTTGCTGTCTTCGTAATCGCCGAGGGCGGTGAAGGCTTCGATGGCTTCTGCGAATTTCTCGTTTTCGAGCAGGTCGCAGGCTTTTTTATACTCTGCCTCCGTGATACGGGCGGCGCTGTCGCTGTATCCGTCGAGCGCCGTGAACGCGGTGATGGCTTCGTCATACTTGCCGGCTTCGAGCAAGGCGGCGGCATCGTTATAGTGGTTCTGCGGGATGATGTAGACGATGAGCACCACGACGAACGCGGCGATGAGGACGGCGAGCGGAATGGAAATGGACAGGAAAATTTTGCGGTGGAGCCGCTTTTTGCGGGCAGCTTCCTCAGCGGCAGCCTTTTCCTCTGCCGCTTTGCGGGCGGCAGCTTCGGCGGCGGCTTTTTCCTCTGCCGCTTTCTTTTCTGCGGCGATGCGGGCGGCCTCGGCCTTTTCAGCTTCAGCCTTGTTATAGGCTTCGAGGTTTTCTTTCAGCTTTTCTTCGTCTTCAAACAGTGCGTGCTGGGGCCCGTACTCGGCACCGCAGGCGGCGCATTTTTCTTCATCTTTGTGGTTTACTTCGCCGCAGGCACACATCCAGAGATCTTTGTATTCCTGCGGGACGAACTGCGCCGCAGCTTCTTTATCCTCTGCCATTTCGGTGAAATCGCGCTGATACTGTGCACGGAGGTCTTCGTCCTCCATGACGTCCGCGATTTTCGCCTGTTCGGGGAGATTTTCAAACAGCAGTGAGGCACTGCCGTTCCAGAACACGTCTTCGCCCTCGAACTGCACCTTCTTAATGGCGACGGAGAAGCTGTACGCGGCGTCATCAACGTCGATCTCCTCGTCTGCGCCGAAGACCGCATCGCGGCCCAAAATAGGCACGAGATAGCGGCGGTCGCGCACGACGGCGAGCTCGTTTGTGGCTTTGTCGAAAATGTGGATATCGACATAAACGCTCGTCACGGCACGGGGGTCGATATTGCGGAATGCAAGACGCAGGAATGTGCGCGGGGAAGCCGCTTCTTCCTGCTCTGCGGGGAGAGCAGCTTCCGCAGTTTCGGTCTCTTCCGCTTCGGCGGACGCGGTGGGCTCTTCACGGTACAGCGCGCCGCTTTGCAGCAAGACCGGGCAGGACTCTCTATATTGATTTTTCAGTTCAAAAAGCGGCTCAAAATCGGCCATAGTTTCTTTCCGTCCTTTTTATCTGCTTATCGTCGAGGCCGTTGTGGTTTCGACGGTTTTCATACAATACATACTCAGTTTAATTATACCTGATTAGGGCGAAAAAGCAAGGAAAAAGTGCGTGGGTGGGGAGAAAGTTTTGGACAAAAGAAAGGTGCTGTGAGGTTTGCTATTGCAGTGTATTAAAAAAGGGCGGCACAAAGCCGCCCTTTCAGGAAACCCATGCAACTGGGTTTCCTACGGCTAAACAGTCCACCGGACTGTTTAGCCTACCTTCCTAGTTTTTGCGAACGCAACAGGGTTTCGCCATTTGCAAATGGCGACCAAAGGTTTCTCCTTTGGAATCCACAACCGAACGAGAAGTTCGGTTTCAACTTCTTTGAAAAAAGTTGGATCAAAAACTTTTAACCAAGGTTGCCGTCAGCTTGTTCTCTTACTTCAAGAACGGCAGCTTGCCGATGATGGCGGCGTCCTTTGCTTTGCCGCTGCATACTTGGAAGAAGCAGATGATGCGCACGACGAAGAGAATTGCAATGCAGACAGCGCCGGCAATCGGCACAATGAACGTGAAAGCAAGCACAGCGGAAACGATGAGCAACAGGGTGCTGACGATGTCGAGCTTCAACGCCTGACGGGAATGGAACGCCGCGTATTTGCTCTGCGGTGCCGCAAGCAGTGCGATGATGATGCCGACGGTGCCGAGAATGTACGCTGCCATGGCGATGACCTTATTCTGGGAGATATCCTCCGGGTCGAACTCTGCGGTGTGATCTGCCGGGTCATACACAGGCTGCTGGGGATAGACCGGCTGCTGGTATACGGGCTGCTGCGGGTAAACCGGCGGCTGGGGCTGCTGCTCGGGTGCCTGCGGCTGTGCTGCCGGCTGCTCCGGAGTCCGGGTGGGCTGCGCCTGTGCCGCTACGGGTGCGCCGCAAGCTGCGCAGAAGGTGCCGTTTTCGGGGATCTGTGCTCCGCATTTTTCACAAAAAGCCATAAATTTCTACCGTCCTTTCGCGCAGATACCCGCAGTCGACATGCCGCCGCCGTTTCGCCGCGCATCAATTTTTATTGTTTTTATTATAACAAATTCGATTTCGGTTGTAAATGCTTGTCAGGAAATTTTAAGAAAACGTCAGCCGCTCTTCCTATGTTCTGTCTGCGGCTGCGAAAGCGCGTGAAGCATACGCATTTTTCCAAAATCAAGCCCGGCTTTTAAACTGCTGGGGTGAAAGGCCGGTTTGGGTTTTGAAGGCTTTGTAGAATGTGGAATAATCGGAAAATCCGCACTCGCGGCCGGTTTCTACGGCAGGGATGCCTTCGCGCAGCATACGGCGGGCATGGGTGAGCCGAAGCGCCATGATGTAGGCGTACACGGTGGAATTGGTATATGCTTTAAAGTGGCGGTTTAAGTACGATTTGCTGACGAAGAACTCTGCGGCGATGTCTTCGAGCGTTAAAGGCTCGCTGAAATGCTCCGTGATATAGCGAATAACCTGCGGGATGACCTGTGTTTCATTGCGGTGCGTGGTATCGATAACGCCGTAGGAGCGGAAGATCGTCCACAGGTACAGCTCTACGGCGCCGGCGCAGAACTTAGGGTCGGTATCGTTGTTCTGCATATACAAGAGCTTTTTTAAGAGCGCCGTGACGAACACCGTTTCATCGCCGCGAAAAGGCACGCAGTAGCCGTGCTCCCCCACCTTTTGCAGATTTTTTTGCAGGTCGCCCGCGGGGCTGTCGATGCCTTGGAGGTACTGCGGGGTGATCCACAGCACCATGCGCTCATAGGCGGCGTGTTCGTTTGCGATGACGGGGCGGTGCATTTTGCCGGCGGGAATGATGAGCAGATCGCCGGGGCAAAGGTCGTAGACCTGATCTTCAATATAATACGTCACGCTGCCGTCCAAAAAGTAATAGAGCTCCAAAAAATCGTGCGCGTGAAACTCCATGGTGCGAAAATAGGGGTCTCGATTGTGTGAAAGCTGAAAATCTTGCCGCAGCATTTCGTCATTTTTACCTGTTTCCACGTTTTTCACCCTCTTTCTTTAGAGAAATCATAGCACAGTTTGCGCCGATTTGCAATATATGCGCTGCAATATATCATTTATTTTGCAATTCATCGTGCTATACTTACAGTAGCAGCGGTGGGGAAACTTTGCCTTTTTCTGCCGCCCGAAAGGAGTTTATTCAGATGCGAAACGATCTGTTTTTGAAAAGCGATGTTGCTAAGAATTTATATGACGCGGTGCGCGACCTGCCGATCGTCGACTACCACTGCCATCTCTCGCCGAAGGAGATTTTGGAGGACAGAGAATTCCCGGATATTGCGCAGATCTGGCTGGGCGGCGACCACTACAAGTGGCGTTTGATGCGTGCCTGCGGCGTGCCGGAGGCGCTCATCACAGGAGACGCGGAGCCGCGCGAGAAGTTCCGCGCGTGGGCGGCGTGCCTCGAGACTGCGATGGGCAACCCGCTTTATGTGTGGTCACACATGGAGCTTTCGATGTTTTTCGGCATTGAAGACACGCTGACAGCGGAAAGTGCGGACGATATTTTTGACCGCGCGAACGCGTATATCAAGGAGCACCACCTCTCCCCGCGCAAACTGATGCTGCAAAGCCATGTGGAGCTTGTGGCGACAACGGACGACCCGGCAGATTCTTTGGAATACCACAAGGAAATTGCGAAGGAGAAGAACTTCCCGGTGCGCGTGGTGCCCTCGTTCCGCACGGACGCGGCGCTGAACATTTGCCGCGCGAACTATCGCGACTACGCCTTGCACCTCGGCGAAGTGTGCGGTTTTAGTGTGGAGACGCTCGACGACCTGAAAGCGGCGCTTTCAAAGCGGCTTGATTTCTTCTGCGAGAACGGCTGCCGCGTGAGCGATATCGGCATTGAGGGCTTCCCGAAGGAAGACAAAAGCTGCGATGCCGCGGAGACGTTTAAAAAGGCGCTGAAGGGTGAGACGATCCCGGAAAGCGAGTTCCGTAATTTTCTATTTGAAATGTATGTGTATTTGGCGCACGAATACAAGGCGCACAATGTGACGATGCAGCTGCACCTGAACGTAAAGCGCAACGCATGCACGCGGCTGTTTGAGACCGTGGGTCCGGACGCCGGCGGCGATTGCGTGGGCGACCCGATCCCGGAGCACGAAGTTGCAGCGCTTTTGGACGCGATGGACCGCAGGGATTCGCTGCCGCACACGATTTTGTACACGCTGGAGCCTTCGATGTATATGGCGCTTGCGACGACAGCGGGCAGTTTTAAGGGCGTTGTGCCCGGCGCGGCGTGGTGGTTCTGCGACCACAAGCGCGGCATGGAGGAGCATCTGAACATTATGGCGGAAACCGGCCACCTTGGGCAGTTTACCGGCATGCTGACGGACAGCCGCAGCTTCCTTTCCTATGCGCGCCACGATTATTTCCGCCGTGTGCTGTGCAACAGGGTGGCGGAAGAGCTTATGGACGGCACATTCCTCAGCGAAAAGGCGGCGCTGAAGCTGCTGACCGACCTTTGCGTGGAAAACAGCCGCAAGTTATTCAGCGAATAAAAGTCACGTTATAACAAGGAGGAATTTCCTATGAATATTGTCATTACCGGCGCGGGCGGCGTGCTTTGCAGCGCTTTTTCCCGCGCGCTTGCCGCAGACGGGCACAAAATCGCACTGCTTGACCTCAACTTGGAAGCTGCGGAGCGCGAGGCGGAGGGTATCCGCAAGGCGGGCGGCGAGGCCATCGCCGTGCAGGCGAATGTGCTGGACAAAGAGAGCCTGAAAAAGGCGCATGACGTCGTGCTGGAAAAATTCGGCCCGTGTGAAGTGCTCATCAACGGTGCGGGCGGCAATAACCCGAAAGGCACCACGACGAGCGAGTATTTCAGCAAAGAAGATATGCTGGACAAAAACGCGCGGTCGTTTTTTGACCTTGACCAGGACGGCGTTTCGTTCGTGTTCAACCTGAACTTTCTCGGCACGCTGCTGACGACGCAGGCGTTTGCGACCGACATGTTGGAAACAGGCGGCTGCATTGTGAATATCTCCTCGATGAACGCGTTTACGCCACTGACGAAGATCCCGGCGTACAGCGGTGCCAAGGCAGCGGTCTCGAACTTCACGCAGTGGCTGGCAGTACACTTTGCAAACTGCAACATCCGCGTGAACGCCATTGCGCCGGGCTTCTTTGCAACAAACCAGAATCGCACCTTGCTCTTTAACGAGGACGGCAGCCTGACCCCGCGCAGCCACAAAATCATCTCGCAGACCCCGATGGGCCGCTTCGGTGAGCCTGAGGAGCTGCTCGGCACACTGCGCTTCCTCATCGACAATGACGCGTCCGGTTTTGTGACCGGCATCACAATCCCGGTGGACGGCGGTTTCTCCGCGTACTCCGGCGTATAATCTGACTTTTGGGAGGAATTTTTCATGATTATCGGTGCACAGGGCTTCACCATCCGCGACTATGCGCAGAACGAAACCGACTTTAGAGAGACGGCGAAAAAGCTGCACGACATTGGCTACAAGACCTTGCAGGTCTCTGCGTTTGGCGATATTGACCCGCATATCATCCGCGAGATTTGCGATGAAAACGGGCTTTCCATCATCATTACGCATACGAACCCGCAGCTCATTCTGGAGAACACCGAAAAGGTGATTGAGAACCACCGCATTTTCGGTACGAACCACGTGGGCATCGGCATGATGCCGCAGAAATACACGGGCTCGCTGGAAGGTATGCGCGCGTTTTTGAAGGATTTCGGCCCCGCCGCCGACAAGCTGCACGACGCGGGCATGAAGCTGCACTACCACAACCACGGCTTTGAATACGAGAAATTTGACGGCAAGTGCCTCATCGACCACATGGCGGAGGAGACCGACCCGGCAAAATGGGGCTTTATTCTGGACGTTTATTGGACGCAGTACGGTGGGCGCTCGCCACAAGTACAGATTGAAAAAATGGCGGGACGCATTGACGTCATCCACTTTAAGGACATGAAGATGCACGGCCACGAGCAGCGCTTTGCAGCCGTGATGGACGGCAACATGGACTTTGTGTCTATTATTGATGCGTGCGAAAAGACAGGCATTCAATATGCGATGATCGAACAGGACAACTGCTACGACCGCAACCCGTTTGACGAGCTGAAGCTGAGCGCCGAAAACCTGCTTCGTGCCGGCTGCACGTTGTAAGGAGGGCATATGACACAGTTTACACTTTCCGCGTTTGCAGACGAAGCCTCTCCGGAGTTTGACCGGCAGATTGCGGCGCTGCACCGCAAGCATATTCCGCTGATGGAAATCCGCGGCGTGGACGGCAAGGGCATTTTAGACCTGACGGACGAGGAGCTTGATGTTGTTGAAAAGAAGCTTGCAGCGGGCAATATCGGCATTTCCGCCATCGGCTCGCCCATCGGCAAGATCGGCATTGAGGACGACTTTGCACCGCACTTTGAGAAATTCAAGCGCGCTGTGGAGATTGCGAAAAAGCTGCACACCACGCGCATTCGCATGTTCAGCTTCTATATTCCGGAGGGCAAAAATCCGGAGATTTATCACGATACCGTGCTCGAGCGAATACAGAAAATGGTGGACTATGGCGAAGCAAATGGCGTACACTGCTGCCACGAGAATGAGAAGGGCATTTACGGCGACACGCTCGAGCGCGTAGAGAAGCTGCACAAAGCCATTCCGGCGCTGCGGTGCGTATTTGACCCCGCAAACTACATTCAGTGCGGCGATGACCCGGCGGTGAACTTTAAGGCGCTCGCACCGATCATCGACTATATGCACATCAAAGACGCGCTGTTTAAAGACGGCAGCGTGGTGCCTGCGGGTGAGGGAGACGGCTCTGTACCGAGTATTTTAAAAACGTTGGCGGAAACGGGTAAGCCGTACATGCTGACATTGGAGCCGCATTTGTACGATTTCAGCGGCTTGCAAAACTTGCAGGGCGAGGACGTTCTGCACAAGCGCGTATATAAAGACGCGGACGAAGCGTTTGATGTGGCTTCCGACGCGCTGCACGATATTTTGAAAACCATCGAATAACAGAAAGAAGGTAATTTTATGAGCGAAACAGTAAAGGTCGGCATTGTCGGCATCGGCAACATGGGTTCGGCGCACGCAAAGAGCATTTTCTCCGGCAATATCAAGGGTATGGAGCTTGCCGCCGTGTGCGATATTGCGGAATCAAAGCGCCTTTGGGCGGACGAAAATCTGCCCGGCGTACCGTGCTATGAAGACTACAAGGAAATGATCGACAGCGGCATGTGTGACACGGTGATCGTGGCGACACCGCATTACTTCCACTCCCCCATTGCGATCTACGCTTTTGAAAAGGGCAAGAATGTGCTGACGGAGAAGCCTGCCGGCGTTTACACGAAGCAGGTGGAGGAAATGAATGCGGCCGCGAAAAAATCCGGCAAGGTGTTCGGCATCATGTACAATCAGCGCACGAACCCGAAGTTCCAGAAAATGCGCGAGATCGTGCAGAGCGGCGAGCTGGGCGAACTGAAACGCTGCATTTGGATCATCACGAACTGGTACCGCACGCAGGCATACTACGACAGCGGCACGTGGCGTGCAACGTGGGCCGGCGAAGGCGGCGGCGTGCTGCTGAACCAGTGCCCGCATCAGCTTGACTTGTGGCAATGGATCTTCGGCATGCCGAACCGCGTGATGGGCCACTGCAAGTACGGCCATTGGCACAACATTGAGGTTGAGGACGAAGTGACGGCTTACGCCGAGTACCCGAACGGTGCGACGGGCGCGTTCATCACCACGACGGGTGAGTGCCCGGGCACGAACCGTTTGGAGATTACGGGCGACAAAGGCAAGCTTGTTTGGGAAGAAGGCAAGCTGACCTGGTGGAAGCTCGCTGTGCCGGAGCGCGAATTCTGCGTGACGTGCAAAGAGGGCTTTGCACAGCCCGAAATGACCGTGACCGAAGTGGAAACGGACAACATTGAGCTTGGCCACAACGGCATTCTGCAGAACTTCACAAATGCTATTCTGTACGGCAAAGAGCTGCTGGCGCCGGGCTATGAGGGCATTAACGGCCTGAATATCTCGAACGCCATTCACCTTTCCGACTGGACGGGCAAGCCGCAGGCTGTGCCGGTGGACGGCGAGCTGTTCCTGAAATATTTAAACGAGCGCAGAGCGACCTCGCACGTGAAGGAAGAGAAAGAAGACAGCGGCAAGATTGCAGACCTTTCCGGCACGTATAACGACCGCTGGAAGGTTAGATAATAACCGTAACGACAAGTCGTTCGGCTGCTGACGGCAACGGTGGTTAAAAGTTTCGTCCACCTTTTCAAAGGTGGTGGTTTCCAAAGGTGAAACCTTTGGTCGAGCTCCGCAGAGCTCGAAACACTTTTGCCTAACGAAAAATCAGGACGGGAGGACGGAACTTCCAGTGGACGTTCCGTCCGCGGGAGACCCTATTAAGGGGTCTCCCGAAGGGCGGCATAAAGCCGCCCTTTTGCTGGACAAAGATATGAAAAAAGCACGCAGATTGAATTTGTCTGCGTGCTTTTGTTTTGAATGTGGGATTTCCGTACAGCTTAAAATTATCCGTGCATAAAAACAATATGCAAAAGCGCCGCTTCCGGGATGAACCGAAAGCGGCGCTTTCTATGCGTTAAATCTTACGATTTAAGTTTTGATTAAGCCTTGGTGCGCTCTTCGAGGCCGTTGAGCTCGTCTCTGAGCTCCTGCGGGAGCTTGTCGCCGAACTTCTTGTAGAATTCCTCTACGCCGGCAGCTTCCTTAGCCCACTTAGCGTTATCAACCTTGAGGATGGAAGCGAGCTTCTCCTCATCGAAGTCCTTGAGGCCTTCGAGGTTGATGTCTTCCGGCTTCGGAACGTAGCCGATTGCCGTCTCAACAGCGTCAACTTCGTTATCGCAGCGCTTGAGGATCCACTCGAGAACACGGAGGTTGTCACCGAAGCCCGGCCAAATGAAGTGGCCGTCTTCGTCGACACGGAACCAGTTGACGTTGAAGATCTTCGGAGCCTTGTCGCCGAGCATCTCGCCCATTTCGATCCAGTGCTTGAAGTAGTCGCCCATGTTGTAGCCGCAGAACGGGAGCATAGCCATCGGGTCACGACGGACAACGCCGACTGCACCTGCAGCAGCTGCGGTGGTCTCGGAACCGGTGATGGAACCGATGAAGACACCGTTGTTCCAGCTTCTGGACTGGTAAACCAGCGGAACCGTATCCGGACGGCGGCCGCCGAAGACGATAGCGGAGACCGGAACACCCTGCGGGTTCTCAAACTCGCTGGAGAGGCACGGGCAGTTAGCGGTAGGAGCGGTGAAGCGGCTGTTCGGATGAGCCAGCTTGTTGCCAGCAGCAATATACTCGGGGCCGTTTACCTTAGCGCCCTTCCACTCTTCTGCGTTGACCGGCGGGTTCTTATCGAGGCTCTCCCACCAAACGGTGTTGTCATCGAGGTTACGCGCAACGTTGGTGAAGATGGCGCCCTTCTGGGTGGAGATAAGAGCGTTCGGGTTGGACTTCATGTTCGTGCCGGGAGCGACGCCGAAGAAGCCGTTTTCCGGGTTGATGGCATACAGTCTGCCATCCGGGCCCTTGCGCATCCAAGCGATGTCGTCGCCGACGGTCCAGACCTTGTAGCCCTTTGCACGGTAGCCTTCCGGCGGAATCATCATAGCCAGGTTGGTCTTGCCGCAAGCAGACGGGAATGCAGCGCAAACGTACTTAACCTCGCCCTTCGGGTTCTCAACGCCGAGGATGAGCATGTGCTCTGCCATCCAGCCTTCGTTCTTAGCCTGATAGGAAGCGATACGCAGAGCGAAGCACTTCTTGCCGAGCAGAACGTTGCCGCCGTAAGCGGAGTTGACGGAGATGATGGTGTTGTCTTCCGGGAACTGGCAGATCCAGCGCTTCTCCGGGTCAACGTCGCACTTGCAGTGCAGACCGCGAACCCAGTCGTTGCTGTCGCCGAGAACGTCCATGACCTTCTGACCGACTCTGGTCATGATGGACATGTTGAGAACAACATAGATGGAGTCTGTCAGCTCAACGCCGATCTTAGCGAGCGGGGAACCGACCGGGCCCATGGAGTACGGGATAACGTACATGGTACGGCCCTTGTAGCTGCCACGAGCAATATCGTACAGCATCTTGTATGCTTCCTGCGGCTCTTTCCAATGGTTGGTCGGGCCTGCGTCCTCTTCTTTTCTGGAGCAGATGAGGGTTCTGTCCTCAACACGGGCAACATCATTCGGAGCTGTTCTGTGATAGTAGCAGCCCGGGAGCTTTTCCTGATTCAGTTTGATCATTTCGCCGGACTCAACAGCTTCCTTGCGGAGCTCTTCGAGCTGCTCTTCGGAGCCGTCGATCCAAACAACCTGATCCGGATTGACAAGAGCTTTCATCTCGTCGATCCAAGCAAGAATTGTCTTGTTGTTAGTCATTGTTATTTCTCCTTTCGCCAAAAAGGCAAATAAAATGTAAAATAACCCATTTGTCTTTATTCTACCACAAGTTCCCCGCATAATCAATTACAAAATCATGAATTACCCCCATCTTTTTTCGATATAGCGGTATTGATTTAGCGCATATCAGAGGAAATTTGCGGAGTTTTTTAATAATCGAGCTGTAAAAGCGTTACGCGTCCGTTTCGGCGGGTGGCGTTCATATCGATAAGACGCTGGTTTTCGCTGCCGCGAAAGAGCAGCTCAAGATTGCGCTGCTGTTCGATATACGGCCCGTCCACCAGAACGTCGCACGCGTTTAAAAGCGCGTCCACATCGGGGTTGTGCATAGAAACAAGCTGCTCATATGTCCAGCCGGAATAGGCGGTGACGTCTTTATGCAGGGCGTGCACCTGCTTTGCGAGCGCTAAAAGCGGCTTTGGCTGGCAGAACGGCTCACCGCCCGAAAACGTGATGCCGCGCAGCAGCGGATTTTTTTTGAACATGTCAAAGATGACATCGGTGTCTTCCACCCTGCCGCCCGCAAAATCATGCGTTTGGGGGTTATGGCAGCCGGGACAATGGTGCGGACAGCCCTGTGTGAACACGGTAAGGCGGATGCCGCGCCCGTCCACGATGGAATCGTTCACGATGCCGGAAATGCGGATTTCCATTTTGCCGTGCCTTACAGACTGTGCTTTACGCGGTCGTGTTCTTCGGCGCGTTTCGCGTCGTTCCAGCGGTCGGTGGTGCCGACAAGGTAGCCTGTGATGCGGCGGATGCGGTCGAACCCGCGGCCTTCGCCGACGATGATGGTTTTTGTATTTTTCTGCGTTTTGGGTGACATGATAACTGCCTCGATTCTTTTTATAAATACATTTTTACATTCATTTCAATTTTTCTAAAAGCGGCGGATGCCGCCTTTTAGGTGGTTCTTGGGCTGGTTTCGCGCAGCGAAATTGATGATTTTCAATCATCAAAAGCACAAAACCATAGCTGAACGACTTGTCGTTCAGGTTAAACCCATGTGTTGCCGTTTTTGCTTTTATGAACTTGCGGTGCAAGTTCATTGGGAGACCCCCTAATTGGGTCTCCCACACTTCAACAGTCCACCGGACTGTTGAAGTTCCCGTCCTGATTTTTGGTAGGCAAAAGGGTTTCGCCATTTGCGAATGGCGACTCGGGGCTTCGCCCCAAGACCCCACCGCCTTTGAAAAGGCGGGCGAAACTTTTAATCACCGTTGAGGGTAACTTTGCTCTATCGAATCAAATGCGAATAATCCGGGACGTCGTGGTAGCGCTTTTTCAGCTCCAGAAGCCTTTCGAGCGGAACGCCTTCGCCCTCTCTTCTGCCGCACCTCGGGCACACCTCGTCGATGATTCCGTTATACCCGCACACAGGGTCTCTGTCTACGGGGTGATTGACCGAGCCATAGCCGATGCCCATTTCTTTCATGCAGCGCACGATGCTTTCAAATGCGTCGATGTTTTTGCACGTATCGCCGTCGAGCTCCACGTAGCTGATATGCCCCGCATTCGTGAGCGCGTGAAACGGCGCTTCTCTGCGAATCTTTTCATAGGCGCTGATGGGGTAATACACCGGCACGTGGAACGAGTTTGTGTAATACTCTCTGTCCGTAACGCCGGGAATTTTGCCGTATTTTTTTTGGTCTATGCGCACAAAGCGGCCGGAAAGCCCCTCTGCGGGCGTTGCGAGCAAGGTGAAGTTGAGGCCGGTCTCACGGCTTTTTTCGTCCATTTTCTCCCGCATATGGGAGATGATCTCAAGCCCCAGCTTCCAGCTTTCTTCGCTTTCGCCGTGGTGCTTACCGGTGAGGGCTTTTAAGGTCTCGGCAAGGCCGATGAAGCCGACACTTAAGGTGCCGTGCTTTAAGACTTCGGCGACGGAATCGTTGCGGTCGAGCTTTTCGGAATCGATCCACACGCCCTGCCCCATGAGGAACGGATAATTATACACCTTTTTGCTGCACTGGATTTTGAAGCGGTGCAGAAGCTGTTCTTCCACGAGCGCGATTTTTTCATCGAGCAGCTTATAGAACGTTTTCATATCGCCCTTCGCTTCAATGCCGATGCGCGGCAGGTTGATGGAGGTGAAGCTCAAATTGCCTCTGCCGCAGGTGACTTCCTTTGTGTTATCGAACACATTGCCCATGACGCGCGTACGGCAGCCCATGTACGCCACCTCGGTGTTATAATCGCCGGGTTTATAGTATTGCAGGTTGAACGGGGCGTCCAAAAAGCTGAAATTCGGGAACAGGCGCTTGGCGGAGCAGCGCAGCGCGTGGCGGAACAGGTCATAGTTCGGGTCGCCCTCGTTGTAGTTGACGCCCTCCTTGACTTTGAAAATTTGAACCGGGAAAATGGGTGTTTCGCCGTCGCCGAGCCCCGCTTCCGTAGCGCGGAGCAGGTTGTGCACGGCCATTCTGCCCTCCGGCGAGGTATCCGTGCCGTAGTTTAAGGAGCTGAACGGTACCTGTGCGCCGGCGCGGGAATTCATGGTGTTTAAATTGTGGACGAGCGCTTCCATGGCCTGATACGTGGCAGCATCCGTCTCTTTGTAGGCGGTCTTTGCGGCGTATTCCGCGGCGGCGCGGGCAGCGTCGCCCGTGATGATCTGGAAGCCGTTTTCTGCTTGATGGTGCGGCAGAAACGCACGCAGCTTTTCGGCGTAAGCTTCTGCGGTGTGCATTGTGACATCGGTGCCGAGCGCTTCTTTGATGGCAGCCGTCAGCGCGGCGGCATCGGAGGCGCTCATATCAAACCGCACCTCAATATACTGCGCAAGCGCACGGAAATACTGCTTGCGGTATGTTTTCTTCACGCCCTCCGCCATAGCGTAGTCGAAATTCGGCACGCTTTGGCCGCCGTGCATCTCGTTTTGGTTTGCCTGAATGGCGATGCACGCGAGCGCGGCGTAGCTGCGGATGTCGTTCGGCTCTCTCAAATAGCCGTGGCCTGTGGAAAATCCGTCTTGAAACAGCTTTAAAAGGTCAATCTGACAGCATGTTTCGGTGAGGGCGTAAAAGTCTTTATCATGAATGTGGATGTCGCCGCTCGCGTGTGCTTCGGCAATCTCCGGCGGGATGACATATTTATCGTAAAACGCCTTGGCGCTTTCGGAGCCGTATTTCAGCATGGTGCCCATGGCGGTATCGGCGTTGATATTCGCGTTTTCGCGCTTTAAGTCATCCTCTTCGGACGGGCGGAACGTGAGGTTTTCAAAAATCTTCACGAGCTCGTCGTCCATTTCGCGCAGGTGCTCATGCTCCGTGCGATAATTGATGTAAGCGTTCGCCGTTTTGGCGTAATCGGCGGCAAGAAGCTTTTCCTCCACCACGTTTTGAATTTCCTGCGCCGTGGGTGTACCCGGCAGTTTTTCGAGCGCCGTAAGCACCTCTTCGGTCAATTCGTTCAGATCGGCGTCGCTCATACGCTCTGCGGCGATCCTTGTATTGGCCTTAAAAATGGCGCTTTTGATTTTCCGCGCATCGAACGACACCTTGTCCCCGCTGCGCTTGACAATATATCGAATCATACGTTTAACTTCCCTTTCCGTTTCTCCCCTGCGGCAAAGCCTAAAAGCTTTCGCTTTGCGCTTTCTGTACTTTCGATTATAGGCGCTTTTCCTATACATGTCAAGGGCATATTTAGTGTCAAAACCACTATATATAGTATCTGGTTTACATAATAATAACAAAATATACCGCGCGTCATAGAAATGGTTTTTTCCATAACACGCGGTATAACTTGTGATTTCATGGCGTTTTTTCACGGTTTTTGGGGCACATTTCGGCGCGGTTGCACACCGTCTATACCCGTTTATAAGCCCTATGCACGCCATACGGCGGTTGACAAAATAAAACGCGTTTTTTCACGAAATTTTTTGCCGGTTTTTTAGTTGACGACGGCACCGAGCAGTCCTGCGAGATACACCGCGCCCTCCAAATCGATCTTTGTTTTCTGCATTTTTGCAAAGCGGATATCGGTGCGCGAAAATTTGGCACGGCGCAGGTCGCATTCTTTCAGCTGCGCATTGCGGAACACGGTCTCCGTAAGGTCGCAGCCGGAAAGATCGGCTTTTTCGAGGTCCGCTTCCGTAAAGCTCGTGCCGCGCAGACTGATGCCGGAAAAGTCCTGCTTTTTGAGCGGACAATGATCGAGCACACAGTATTCGAGTGTGCCGCCGCGCACGGCCCAGCCGGTGAGGTCTGCGCCCGCAAAGGAGCAGCCCGAGACACGGCAATTCTCAAACGCGGTGACAAACAGGCTTGCGCCCGAAAACGTGCAGTTTTCAAACGAACAGCCGCGCGCCAAAACGTCGTTTAAGCGAGAAAAATCGAACGCGCACGCAGAAAAGCGGCATTTTTCAAGCAAAGCGCCGGAAAACATCGCGCCGCGCAGGTCGCAATTTTCAAACGTATAGCCGCGCAGCTCGGCGTCCGTGAAATCGGTATCGCCGAGCCGCGCGTTTTTATACGTGTTCTGTTCTGAAGAGAACATTACTCTTCTTCCGTCACGGCGATATGCAGCTCTTTGAGCTGTGCCTCGGTGACTTTGGACGGTGCGTCCATCATGACATCCTGTGCGCTCTTGTTCATCGGGAACGCAATGACCTCGCGGATGGATTCTTCGCCGGAGAGCAGCATGACCATGCGGTCTACGCCCGGGGCGATGCCGGCGTGCGGCGGCGCACCGTAGCAGAATGCGTTGTACATGGCCGGGAACTTTGCCTTTACGTCGTCTTCGCCGAGGCGTACCATCTCGAACGCCTTGACCATGATCTCCGGGTCATGGTTACGCACAGCACCGGAGGAGAGCTCTACGCCGTTGCAGACAAGGTCGTACTGGTCTGCCAGAATGTCGAGCGGGTCAATCTCGCCGCGCTCGGCCTTAAGCAGCGTTTCCATACCGCCGGAGGGCATGGAGAACGGGTTGTGGCAGAACTCCAGCTCGCCGGATTCCTCGCCGATCTCGTACATGGGGAAATCAACAATCCAGCAGAACTCGTAGCGCTCTTTATCCAAGTGGCCCTCACACGCCGAGCCGAGCATACGGCGCATGACGCCTGCGGTCTTCTGGGCTTCCTCACGCTTGCCTGCGGAGAGGAACACGAGCGTATTCGGCTCGAGAGACAGCGCGGATTTGACGGCTTCCACGGTCTTTTCATCCGCATTGATAAACTTTGCGATGCCGCCGGCAATGGCGCCGGATTCATCGACCTTGAACCAGTACGGCTTCTGGCCGGCCTGCACCTCTACGTCTGCGCAGAGCTTATCGACCGCCTTGCGGGCAAGCTTGCAGTTGGAGACCGGGACAGCCTTGACAATGTTGTTTTCAAACGGACCGAAGCCGCAGCTTGCAAGAATATCCGTAACGTCCTTGACGCGCAGGTCGATGCGCAGGTCCGGCTTATCGGAGCCGAACTCCTCCATAGCCTGACGGTACGGGATGCGGGCAAACGGTGCGGAGGACGCGATGTTATACGTGCCGTACTTTGCAAAAATCGGTGGAAGAACGTCTTCGATGACGGCAAAAACATCTTCCTGCGAAGCAAACGCCATTTCCATATCCATCTGGTAGAATTCGCCCGGAGAACGGTCGCCGCGCGCATCCTCGTCGCGGAAGCACGGTGCGATCTGGAAGTAGCGGTCAAAGCCCGCGGTCATGAGGAGCTGCTTAAATTGCTGCGGCGCCTGCGGCAGGGCGTAGAACTTGCCCGGGTGCTTACGCGCCGGGACAAGGTAATCGCGCGCGCCCTCCGGCGAAGAAGCCGTGAGGATCGGCGTGGTGATCTCTAAAAAGCCGTGCTCCGTCATAGCGGTGCGCAGAGCGGAAACAACGTTGCAGCGCAGGATGATGTTGGCTTTCACTTCCGGATTACGCAGGTCGAGATAGCGGTATTTTAAACGCTGGCTCTCGTCCGCTTCGCGGGAGTGGTTGATCTCGAACGGCAGCTCATTATAACGGCAGCGGCCGAGCACGGTGATCTCCGTCGGCGCGATCTCGATGTCGCCGGTGGGGAGCTTCGGGTTTTTGCTGGTGCGCTCGCGCACGATGCCCGTAACGGAAATCGTGGATTCCTTATTGAGGGGCTTTACAATGTTCATCATCTCTTCGTTTTCGATGACGACCTGCGTGGTGCCGTAGAAATCGCGCAGCACCAAAAACGCAAAGTTATTGCCGACTTCGCGGATGTTTTCCATCCAGCCGACCAGTGTGACGGTCTCGCCTGCGTTTGCAAGGCGGAGTTCGCCGCAGGTATGGGTTCTCGATTGTGTCATGATTGATTTCCTCTTTCGTTAGTGTGACCGGTTAAAATGTGATGGGCATGGCGTCTTCCTGTTCGGTGACGGCCGTGATGTACGTATCAACAAAGTCATCGTTGAGGGAGATCTTCTTCTTTTCGCCCGTCTTCATGTTTTTAAGCACGGCTTCGCCGTTTGCGATCTCATCGTCGCCGAGGACGATGCTGTACTGCGCGCCGATTTTGTCGGCGTATTTCATCTGGGCTTTCAGACCGCGTGCACACAGGTCGCAGTCTGCCGCGATGCCGCAGCTGTGCATTTTTTCGGTGAGCTGGAACGCCTTCATCTGCGCCGCTTCGCCCAGAGACGCGATGTAGACCTCGCACTTTGCGTCCTTTCCGAAGTCTGCGCCCATCTCGTTCATCGCCATCAGGATACGGTCAAGACCGAGAGCGAAGCCGAGTGCCGGTGTGGGCTTGCCGCCGACTTCCTCCACGAGGCCGTCGTAGCGTCCGCCGCCGCCGAGCGCAAAGCCGAAGCGCTTCGAGGGGAACTCAAACACGGTGCGGGTGTAGTAATCGAGGCCGCGGACGAGGCCGGGATCGATGGAAAACGGAATATCGATAGATTTCAGCAGCGTCTGCACCTTTTCAAAGTGCGCACGGCAGTCGTCGCAGAGATAATCCGTGATCTTCGGCGCACCCTTGGCAATCTCGCCGCAAACGGGGCTTTTGCAGTCCAGAATACGCATGGGGTTGCGCTCCAAGCGGGAATTGCAGGTCTCGCAGAGCTGATCCTTATAGCCCTCGAAATACGTTCTCAGCGCCTTTCTGTACTCTGCGCGGCAGGTGGGGCAGCCGATGGAGTTGATGGAAACCTCAATGTCATCGGCAAGGCCGAGACGGTTGAAAATGGACATGGCCATAGCGATGACCTGTGCGTCCGCCGCCGGTTCTGCAGTGCCGAACATCTCCACGCCGAACTGATGCAGCTCGCGCAGACGGCCTGCCTGCGGCTTTTCGTAGCGGTAGCAGGAGGTCTTATAGTAGAGCTTTACCGGGTAACCGCCGTTATACAGGCCGTTTTCCAGCATGGCGCGCACGGCGCCCGCCGTACCCTCCGGGCGCAGCGTAATGGAGCGGCCGCCCTTATCTTCAAACGTGTACATCTGTTTTTCCACCACGTCGGTGGTGTCGCCGACGGAGCGCAGGAAGAGCTCGGTGTGCTCAAACACCGGGGTGCGGATCTCGGAAAAGCCGTTCAGTTCCGCTTCATCCGTCATAACGGCTTCCACAAGCGACCATTTTTCGGATTCACCCGGAATGATATCCACAGTGCCCTTAGGCGCTTTTGTGATCAATTCCATAAAATATCCCTCTCATTCATGAAAAATAAAAAAACCCTTACCCAAAACGGATAAGGGACGAAACAGGTTCGTGGTGCCACCCTTTTTCGGGAGAAAAAGCGAAAGCTTCCCCTCCCCTTTCTTTCCTTAACGCGGAAAACGCACTTTCGTGCGGCTCACGGGTGTCTTTCTCTGCCGGATGCACGCGCCGCTCTCAGCATTTGCGGCGCTCTCTGTTTTGTGCCCCATGGCAGATACTCTTCCCGGTCAATGCCGGTGTATTTTCAAAGCATACGCTTTGGTTTTAAATTTACAGCTTTACAATCTCGCGCCAATCGAGGTCGCCGCGCTCGAGACCATGGATGAGCACCTCTGCCGTTGCGATGTTCGTCGCCACGGGAATGTTATTCAGGTCGCAGAGACGGAGCAGGTTTTTATCGTGCGGCTCCAGTGCCTGCTTCTGCATGGGGTCGCGGAAGTACAGCAAAAGGTCGATCTCGTTGCAGGAGATACGCGCCGCAATCTGCTGATCGCCGCCCTGTGGGCCGCTTAAAAAGCGGTGGACCGAAAGACCGGTTGCTTCCTCTACAAGCTTACCGGTGGTGCCGGTCGCACAGAGATTATGCCGGCTCAGGATGCCGCAGTAAGCGATGCAGAACTGTACCATAAGCTCTTTTTTTGCGTCATGCGCCGTAAGCGCGATATTCATAAAAATTCCTCCCTGTTTATAATCATTCGGCCCCTATCCCAAATGTCACAACGATAAGGGAACCGAAACACCGTTCATGCGTGCCGCTATGCGGGAAAGCGCCGTCATGCCGGGCAGGTCATCCGCCGGCACGCAGCCACGCTGAAAAGCAGCCGTCATTTGTCTATCTTCGGGTACGATGCCGATGAGCCGCACGCCGCTTTGGTCGATGACGTCATCGAGGTCGCGCAGGCCGCCGGCGTCTTCCCGCCCGGCGGAAAGGCTGCCGAAATATTCGGCGTTAAAGCGATTGATGACGAGCCGCTGCTGCGGTACTTCAAGCTCTGTTAAAAGCCTGCGCACAATGGACGCATCGCGGATACACACGGGATCCGAGTTGCACACGATAAGCGCGCAGTCCGCCGCCGCTGCCGCCGCGCGGAAGCCGCGCCCCACGCCCGCGGGAGAATCAAGGATCACGCGGTCAAAATAGCGCTTTAAAAGCGGAACGAGTCTAAGCATAACGCGTTCCGGCACAAGATCTTCGCCGCTTGCCGGGGCAGGCATTAAAGACACGCCGGGCATGGTCACGCACGGGTAAATCGCATCCGCAGGCGCGCAGCGCCCTGCCACAACGTCCGAACTGTCGAACACGAGCGCTTCCTCTGTGCCGGTCATACGGTCCAGACTGCGCAGACCCGCGTCACAATCCAAAAGCAGAACGCGTTCGCCGCCCGCCGCAAACTGAGAAGCCAGCCCAAGCGAAACGGTGGATTTTCCAACGCCGCCTTTTCCCGATGTGACAACAATAGCAGTACCCATAGATAATACCTCATTAAACATAATAACACAAAAATGCACGGTAGTCAAAAGCAAAAATGGCTATACCGCAATTTTATCACAGCGAGACAAAAACACGGCGGCTTTTTTGTCGAAGCAGACAAATATCCTCCCTAAGCACGCGTCATTCCGTACCCTCTGTTACCGTGGTTTCTGCGTTTTTTGTCTCCTTTTGGAGCGTTTCGGCAAAATAAGCTTCAAAAACGGCCTTTGCCGTCTCTTTTGCGGCATCGCCCTTGCCGCCGTATTCGATGACGACCGCCACGGCAATCTCCGGGTTCTCGTACGGTGCAAAGCCGATGAACGTCAGGTTATCGGAATGGTCGGCGTTTTCCGCCGTGCCGGTCTTGCCCGCAACGGCGATGCCGAAATCCGAAAAGGTCGAGGCCGCCGTGCCCTCTGTGCACACCTGCCGCATACCCTCGCGCACGACCTTGAAATATTCGTCTTCGATCTCCGCTTTTAACACGATCTCCGGCTCTGCGGTCTCTTTTTCCACCGCGCGGTCGTAGTCCGTGACTTTATTTAAGAAATGCGTTTTGTAGCGCGTGCCGCCGTTTGCGATCATGGCGCAGTATTCCGCAAGCTCGATCGGCGTGAACATATCGTCGCACTGACCGATGGCCGCCTGAATGGTGAGGCCGTCATACCAATTTGCGCCGTGGCGCTCCGTATACGTTTTGGGGTCGGACATGATGCCCGCGGTCTCGTTCAATTCACACCCGGTCTTTTCTCCGAGAGCGAACAGCTCTGCATACGTGTGCATTTTGTGAATGGTCAGCATGCGGCCCACATCAAAGAAAAACGCGTTGCAGGAGTTGCGGATGGCGCCGTACACGTCCACCTCGCCGTGCACGCCGAGGCAGCCGGGTTCGTAATCCGGCGCATAATAGTGGTACGCGCCGTCGCAGTTCACGGGGTGAGAGGTCGGCGTGATGACGCCTTCCTCCAGCGCCGCCAAGGCAACAAGGGGCTTAAAAACGGAGCCCGGCGTAAAGATGCCGTTTAGCGCGCGGTTGAAAAGCGGCCGGCTTTCGTCCGCATAAAGCTGCGTCAAATACGCATCGTCCGTATTGTACTTTTCAAGGTCGAAATTCGGGTAGGTCGCGCTGGCGATGATGCCGCCGGTGTTTACATCCATGGCGACGACCGCACCGGCCTCGCAGTCTTCGGTCGGCTTCGCTTCAATCTGCTCGGCGAGCGCGTTTACAGCCGCACGCTGCACATTGCTGTCTATGGTAAGCCACACGGAATCGCCCGCTTCCGGCGGCTCCGTCACGGTGGTGGAGGTCACTTTGCCGGTGGCATCCGTTGTGACGCTCTCTTTGCCGTTTTTACCGCGCAGGGTGGACTCAAACACGCTCTCAATGCCGCTTTGACCGACGGTATCCGTATAGGAATAACCGGAAACGTTTGAGGCGGAATACGTGTTGCCCGCTTCCTCGGCGGCATCGTACTGTTCCTGCGAAATGGCACCCAGCGTGCCGACGATATGCGGGGCCAAATCGCCCTCCGGGTATTCGCGCGTCTGCTCCACCTGCGTTTCAATGCCCGGCAAATCTGCGCTGCGCTCGCTTAAGAGCTCCACCGTTTCGATGGAAATGTCCTTTGCGAGCACGAACGGGTTCGTGCGGCTGAAATACGCGCGCTCCATGCCATAGCGCACGGACGCGATGCGGCGGATGTCTTCGGGGCTTGTATAGGCTTCGAGGTCATACCGCTCGATGAGCGATTCCATGCACTCGTCCGCCGTGGCGCTCGAGGGTAAGTCTAAGATGTCTTCGCTTTTCAGCGTTTCGATCTCGGAGGTCATTTTGGTTTTGAATTGATATTTGCCCGATTTGATTTCGATGGGAAGGCGATCCGTCCACGGGACGTTCAGCGTTTCGAGCAGCTTTACAGCCTCCAAAACGACGGCATTGCGCGTTTCATTGCTGCCGGAAAGGCGACTGTATATGGCATTATACACGGAGCGGTTGCCTGCGAGGACATTTCCGTTACAGTCTAAAATTTCGCCGCGCGTGCCGGTGAGCTTTAAGTACGTCGCGGAGGACTGTACGGCCTCCTCTTCAAACGTGCTGCCCTCTAAAAGCTGCCACTGGGCAAGCCGCCCGATATACAAAAGAAAGACGGCAGCAAGCATAACGCCGCAGAAAATATAGCGGCCGCGTCCTTTTTTCACAGCTGTCGTCTCCCTTCGTTGAAAACTTAAATCTTTTGCAGCTTATGCAGCTTTGACCTGCGCCGCCGTATGGCGCTGCGCACGCGGGGCTTTCGCACCCACGATTGCAAACCGTAGCATACGGGTATCGTTAAAAGCGTATAAAAATAGATGGGCAGGTACTTTGTGACGAGCGCGTACAGCGTCAGTGAATACCCGGCTGCGACGTACAGCGCGAGCCAATCGAGCAAAACGGCGACGGCACAGCTCCACAGACCCATCAATACCGATGTGAAAAGCTGAATTTGAATTCTGGTGCCGCACAGGCCGCTCAGCAAAAAGCACAGCACGCCGAACGTGAGCGCGTGATACCCGAACACAGCCCCGCTGCCGATATCGGCAAGAAACCCGGCGTACATGCCGAACGCCATAGCGGGTGTGCACGCCTCCACCATGGCAATGGTGAGCGCGGCAGAGAGCACCGGAAGCGGTTTTACGCCCATGATCTGCGGCAGCAGCCCCGGTGTATCCTGTAACAGGAACAGCAGCAGGATCTCAACCGCATACAAGACATAGCGTATCCATTTTTTGCGGTTCGGCACAGCTGTTCACTCCTTTTATTCATTTCCCTTGCTTGCGGTCTGCGCGGGGTCTTCTTCATCTTTGTTATTCGTCTCCGGCAAGCCGGTTGTAACGTCGCCCTTGCCGTCGAAATCCGTCACGACGAAGACATCCGTCACCTCTGTTACGTCCACGTATGGGGTCAAAATGGCATAGTACGAGGAATCCGCGTTGCTGCGCTCCACGCTGTCCACACGCCCGATGAGCAAATCGCCCGGGAACACGCCGCCCGCGCCGCTCGTGGTAATGATGGAGCCCGGCTGCACCCCGGTATCTCTTGTAAGGTACAGCATTTTCACCTTGCCGCTGTTTGCAAACTGGATGTCGCTTGTGACGACGCCGCTTTCCTTGCATGATTTATCCGTGGCGCCGATCTGCGTCTTTTCGGATAAAATCGACCGCACGCGGCTTGACGCGGCGTAGACCTCCTCCACAACACCTACGACGCCCGTTTCCGTGATGACGGCATCGCCGACGGATACGCCCGCAAGGCTGCCGCAGTTGATGGTGAAATCACCGAACACGTTGTTCGGGTCGCGCCCTACGACGCTTCCCGCGGCCAATTGCAGGTCGGGCATGGCTTTTTTGACGGAGAGGATATTTTCATACGAAGCATTCTCGTCTTTTAAGGTGTAGTAATCCACAAGCTGTTCGCGCAGCTTCCGGTTTTCCTCCGAAAGGTCGTTGTACAGCGCTTTAAGCTCCTCTTTGGACATGCCGTCCAAATTTAAAAACTCCTTTGCGCCCTCGGTGGTATTCGTCCCCGCCGTGAGCAGCGGTGCGGATACCGTGCCGAACACGTTTGAGAACACGGATGTTCCGGCGTTTAAGCCGTACACAAGCACGCCGAGCAGAACGACAACCGCGATCATTAAAATTTTAAAATTTTTAGAGGTGAACTTCTCCATGCGCCGCACCTGCCTTTCGATTTTTATTTAAAAAGTCAAATTCAATTTATTTTTCTGCAGCTTTTACCGCGCCGCGCGCGTTTGCGGGGATATGCGCTTTGCCCTCTAATGTGCGGCCTGCACCCTCGGCTACGCAGTCGAGCGGGCGCTCCGCGACCTGCACGGGCAGGCCCGTCGCTTCATGCAAAAAGCGGTCTAAGCCACGCAGCAGTGCACCGCCGCCCGTGAGCGTGAGACCCATATCCAAAAGATCTGCGGAAAGCTCCGGCGGGGTCCGCTCCAAAACGCGGTGTACGGACTCGAACACAGCTTTCAGCGGCACCAAAAGCGCCTCGCGCACGTCTTCTGCCGTGACGGTAATATTTTTCGGCTGGCCGTCCGCCGCGCTGCGGCCGCGCACCTCCATGGAGACACTGCCGAGTTCCTCAAGCGGGTAAGCGGAGCCGATCTGCAATTTCACGTCCTCCGCAGTGCGTTCGCCGATGAGCACACCGTACTTTTTGCGCAAGTACGAAACGATAGCTGCGTCAAATTTATCGCCTGCCACACGGACGGAATCTGCCACGATGGGGTCGCCGTAGGAGATGACCGCCGTTTCGCTTGTGCCGCCGCCGATGTCCAGAACCATGCTCGCAACCGGCTCGCCCGTGGGCAGCCCTGCGCCTATGGCCGCCGCAACCGGCTCCAAAATGAGCTCCACGCGGCTTGCACCCGCCTGCTTTGCGGCGTCCTCCACCGCGCGGCGCTCCACCTCCGTAACGCCGGAGGGAATGCAGATGACGATGTGCGGGCGCGTGAACGAACCGGCCTTGATGGCCTTGCGCACAAAGTATTTGAGCATGGCTGCCGTCACCTCAAAATCCGCAATGACGCCGTCTTTTAACGGGCGCACCGCCGTGATGGACTCCGGCGTGCGGCCGAGCATTTCTTTGGCCTTTTTGCCGATGGCTAAAACCTCGTTAGAGTTCGCGTCCACCGCCACCACGGACGGCTCGCGCAGCACGATGCCCTCACCGCGCACATAAACGAGCGTGTTGGCCGTGCCGAGGTCGATGCCAATATCTTTGATAGATGTTGAAAAAAGAGAAAAAAGCGAGGAAAGACCCGCCATGATCGTAGATTGCAGAGAACCCATAGGATAAGACCTCCCGAAACGGGTAAAACTTTGGCAAGCCGCACGTCTTTGCGGCGCACGGTACTCATACTTATTCAGTATAACAAAACAGCGGCGGAGCTTCAACCGAAAAATCGTGAACACCGCCGCAATTTGAAAATTTATTTTGTCCCCGTGCTTCCGAATCCACCTGCACCGCGGTCAGTCTCCGTTAGAGATGTGACCTCCTCAATCACCGGCGCAAAATACGGCATAATAATCATTTGCGCAATGCGCTCGCCCGGCTGCACCGTGTACGGCTCTGCGCTGAGATTGTGCAGGCCGATCTGGATTTCGCCGCGGTAATCGCTGTCGATGACACCGACACCGTTCGTGACATGAATGCCCTTTTTGATGCCGAGACCGCTGCGAGTGAAAACGAAGCCCGCCGTGCCCGCGGGGATCTCCGCCGCAAGACCGCTCGGAAATACGCAGCGCTCGCCCGGCTCGATCGTCTGCGGGGCATCCATACACGCGCACAGGTCATAGCCCGCGCTGCCCGCCGTCGCCTGCTTCGGGATGATCGCACCCTCGCGCACACGCATCAGTTTTAAAACCATATTTTGTTCCATTTTTTGCTCCTTGTCTATATGCAGTATCCCAAAAATTCCCGTTTTTCACACTTTTTCCCGGTTTTCCCTCATTGTGGATAACTGTTTCCACAGCGCTGTGGAAAATGAAAAACGGCTTATTTCTGCGGTTTTTTTGAGTTCACAGTCTGTTCAAAAAGAAAGTTCTAAACACTTTCCACCGAGTTTTCCACAATCAAAGCACGCCGCGGAGGAAAAGTCCTCGGGTGCAGTCGGAATGCGGCTTTTCATGACGAACGGCAGCGTCTAAAATCGCCTGCGTTTCCACGGCGTTTTCCACAGAGAAGCGCAAAACACCGAAATCGACATTTGAAACGGGGCGGTCAAAGAGCACGAGCGGCACGCTGTTAAAGACCTCGGAATACACGGTTTTGCCCTCAAAACGCGTGCAGTGCACGGGAAATTCCACGCCCTTACGGTCACGGATTTTGCCCGCATGCTTGCAGTTTAAGCAGCCCTTCGGCGAATTTGCAAGCGGGCAGTTGCGCGTGAGCATCAGGGGCTGACGGCCGTAGAGCAAAATGCCGCGCGGCAGCTCGCCGCCGAGGCCGCGAATTTCGTCGCCGGTCAGCTCAAAAGAAAGCTCGGTATCGTCTAAGCCGAATTCTTCAAAAAAGCGCAGGCATTCCGTATTGAATACATTGAGCGAAAATCCGCCGTGCGCGGACACACCAAGCTCCTTGCACAGGGCGAGCGCACCGAGATTGCCGCAGTAAAAGTGCGTATAGCCCATGGCTTTGCACGCTTCCATGCGTGCGCGCACCGCGTTTTCGATGCCCCACAGCGCGCGCGGCAGGGCAAGAATTACCTCAACACCCGCGTTTTTGCAGCGCGTGCGCGTCGCTTCGTCGGCGTCGAGCGGCAGAATGACCGCTTCCAGCATGGAAATATTTTCCGGCACCTGCGCGCAGTCCTTGAAGAACGCGCGGAGTTTAGGCCGGCCGCTTTCACCATGTGTACGCGTATCAAGCGGAATATCTTTAAACGATACGGCGGGCTTTTCGCGGCGCTGTTCGCCGAGCTTTTCCAGCGCTTCACGGCGCAGGCCGTTCAAAACGGAAATGGGCAATGCGGTTTTTTCATCGGTATCAATTTGCACCGCTGCGCACAAATACGGCGTGCCGCCGGTTTTTCTTAACTGCTGCTCCCAGCGTTCGGTGTTGACGGGCAGCTTCTGCGCGATTTCGCATACGCAGTCTTCTGCCGTGACGACCGCTTCGTTTTCGCCGTCCGAGACTGTGACGCGCGGGTTTTCGCCCGCAAAGGCGCTTAATGTGAATGTCACCGGCACACGCTGCGCTTCGTTTTTATATAAAGTATGCAGCTGCGCGAACACGGCGGAATTTGCGCTTTCCACGTCTTCCTTTGTGCGAGTGCCGAACATGATGCGTCCTCTGTGAGCGGACAGATAGCCGTCCGTAAAGCCGGAGCGCGAGAACACCGCGTTTAAATGTTCGAGCAGGTTTTCCGGCACAGATTCGCCGTCTGCCGCTTTTCGGCACGCCGCGACTGCCGCCGCCACGTATTCCGGTCGCTTCATGCGACCCTCGATCTTTGCGGAACATACGCCGGCGTTATGCAGCGTTTCGATGTGGTCGATGAACGACATGTCCTTTAAACTGAGGTCGTGCCCCGTGCCACCGGGCGCGGCAAACGGCAGACGGCAGGTTTGAGCACAGCGCCCACGGTTGCCGCTGCGGCCGCCGAGCATGGCGCTGAAATAGCACTGGCCGGAAAGCGACATGCACAGCGCACCGTGCACGAAAGCTTCAAGCTCCACATCGGTCTTTTTTGAGACTTCTTCAATTTCTTTCAAAGACATCTCACGCGCCAAAACGACGCGGGACGCACCGAGTTCCTTTAATAAGGCCGCGCCGCCGGGCGTGTGCAGGCTCATCTGGGTAGAGGCGTGCAAAGGCATCTCGGGGCAGGCTTCGCGCAGAATATTAAACAGACCCATGTCCTGGATCAAAATGCCGTCTACGGGAACAGAACACAGGAACTTGCAGAAATCGAGCGCTTCGGGAAGTTCGTCATCTTTTAAAAGCGTGTTAACCGTGACGTACACGCGCACATTGCGCTCGCGGGCAAAAAGCACCGCTTCCCGCATTTCTTCACGCGAAAAATTCACCGCCGATGCCCTGGCGGAAAACAGCGAGCCGCCCATGTACACGGCATCCGCACCGGCAAACACCGCCGCTTTCAGGGCCGCGGGATTACCGGCGGGCGCGAGCACCTCAATCTTCTTCGTCTTCACGCGCGGTCTCCTTTACGTCTGCCTTTTCGAAAAAGCTCACAAGCCCCGTTTCGTCGCCGTAATCGGGTAGCATAGGGTTGCGCAGGTCAATGGGCGGCAGGTCGAGCGGTTCTGCAGCTGCCGTGTGCGCTGCGTTTTGGGCAGCGGCTTTCGCTTCTTCCGCTTCCTTTTCCGCAGCTTCGGCGCGGTTTTCGGCAAGACGCAGCTTTTCCTGCAAAACGCCGAGCTTCATTTCCGCTTCGGAAAGGCGGGCCTTCAGGCCGTCCGCACCGGCAAATTCCTTTGTCTTTGCGTGCAGGGCATCTGCTTCCTCGCGGGCCTGATTCAAAGCGGCCTCCGTGCGGGAAAGCTCCTCGCTTAGGTTCATGGCCGCAATGACCGCTGCTTTCTCTATGGTCGCGCCGTAGGCGTTGTTTAAAACCTCTTCCATGCGCACGCGCACACGCTCTGCGATGGCTTCTGCACCGTCGCGGTCCACATCGCCGGAAACGGTGACGTCCACGCCGCAGATATTCAGTTTGAATCTCGTTTTTTCCATTGCACAGATTCCTTTCCCCGCGCCGATTTTACGCAGGTTATACTCTGTTCTGCATTATATACCAAAAGCCCCGCCTTGTCAAAAAAAGCGCGCAAGACGGGCGTTTCGGCGGTTTTCTGCAAAATCTGCACAGATTTTACACAAATGTACTTGTAACCCGCCGTTTTCCCCTATATAATAGTATATGGTGTGTGTAAGGTCGAAAAAAGACAGGCGCACTGCGGTTTTCGGCCGGTTTATACCGAAAGCCGATATTTTCTGTCGAAACTATACAAAGCCACAGCTTTAATTTCTGCTTATCCGCCCGCTATTGGTCTTGAATTTTTCATGATTTTAGTATATAATGGGTATAAACCATTTGTTTTTTAATCAAAACGCATTTAATTTTGTGCATATAACACAAATCTGGCGTGTTTTTCACGCATAACACATGGAGGACAAAGAATGAATTACAAGATGACCCCCGCGCAGGTCCAGAGCGCAATCCGTGAGAAGCTCTCGCACATTTACGGCGTTTCCGCAAAGAACGCTTCCGACGATGAATTCTACAAAGCATCCGCACTTGTGGTGCGCGACCTGCTCGTTCGCGGCCGCGACGAATTTGTACACGAAGCTGAAAAGCAGGAGACAAAGCAAATCTACTACCTGTGCATGGAGTTTCTGCTGGGCCGCTCCCTGAAGAACAACCTGTTTAACCTCGGTCTCGAGGACAGCTTCCGCAAAGCACTTTCCGAAATGGGCGTAAAGCTCGATAACCTTTACGAACAGGAGCCGGACGCCGGCCTTGGCAACGGCGGCCTCGGCCGTCTTGCCGCCTGCTTCCTTGACGGCCTTGCAACACAGGGCTACCCGGCCATGGGCTATTCCCTGCGCTATGAATACGGTATTTTCCGCCAGAAGCTCGTTGAGGGTTGGCAGACGGAGCTGCCGGACTTCTGGCTTCCGGGCGGCGAGGTCTGGATGCAGAAGGTCGACGAAAGCGCCATTGAGGTGCACTTCGACGGCTACATTGAAGAGCAGTGGCATGACCACTACCATTCCGTACGTCATAAGAACTATAACCCCGTTATGGCAATCCCGTACGATTTGTATGTTTCCGGCATGGACGGCAAGGGCATTTCTGTGCTGCGCATCTGGCGTGCGGAAGCCAACGAATTTGATATGAAGCTCTTCAATAGCGGCAACTATATGCGCGCTATGGAGCAGAAAGCTATGGCAGAGACCATCACGAAGGTCCTCTATCCGGAAGATAACCACTACGAGGGCAAGAGCCTGCGCCTTGCACAGCAGTACTTCCTCGTTTCCGCCTCCGTACAGGACATCGTACGCCGCCACCTGTATACGCATAGCTCCCTTGATGATCTGCCGAAGCTTGCGGCGATCCACCTCAATGACACACACCCCGTGCTCGCCATCCCGGAGCTCATGCGCATCATGCTCGACGAATGCGGCTACGAGTGGGACGCAGCTTGGGATATTGTGACCCGCACCATTGCGTACACGAACCACACCGTTATGAGCGAGGCGCTTGAGTGCTGGAGCGCAGACCTGTTCAAATCCCGTCTGCCGCGTATTTACCAGATTGTGGAAGAGATCAACCGCCGCTTCTGGATTGAGATGCGTGCAAAGGGCGTGGACGAAGGCAAGATCTGGCGCATGGCCCCGCTGAACGACGGCTATGTGCGCATGGCAAACCTTGCCGTATACGCAACACACAGCACGAACGGCGTTTCCGCGCTGCACAGCGAAATTTTGAAGGACAGCGTGTTCCACGACTTCTACACCGAGTGGCCGAATAAATTTAAGAACGTCACAAACGGTATTGCACATCGCCGCTGGCTGAACCAGTCGAACCCGGAGCTTGCTTCCCTTATCACCGAGTTGACGGGCGACGGCTTCATCCACGATGCTGCTCAGCTTGAGAAGCTGATGAAATATAAGGACGATACCTCCGTGCAGAAGAAGCTTGCCGAGATCAAGCTGCACAACAAGCAGCGCCTTGCCGAGCACGTTAAGCGCACGCAGGGCCAGATCGTTGACCCGAACAGCATTTTCGACGTACAGGTCAAGCGTCTGCACGAGTACAAGCGCCAGCACATGAATGCGCTGCATATTCTCTCCGTATACCAGTGGTTGCTCGAAAACCCGAACGCGGATTATACCCCGCACACGTTTTTCTTCGGCGCAAAGGCAGCCCCGGGCTACTATTTCGCAAAGGAAATTCTCCAGTTCATCGTCTGCCTTGCCGATACCATCAACAACGACCCGCGCGTCAACCAGAAGCTGCGCGTCATCTTCGTTGAAAACTACTGCGTATCCTGGGCAGAGCTGCTCACCCCGGCGGCGGAGATCAGCGAACAGATCTCTCTTGCGGGTACAGAGGCTTCCGGCACCTCCAACATGAAGTTTATGATCAACGGCGCCATCACCCTCGGCACGCTGGACGGCGCAAACGTGGAAATTCACGACGCAGTGGGCGACGACAACATCATCCTCTTCGGCATGACGACGCCCGAGGTCAACAGCCTGCGCGCTTCCGGCTACAACCCGAGAAACCAGTACGAGCACAACGACATCATCCGCAAGGCGATGGATGCTCTCGGCCAGGGCTTTAACGGCAAGACGTTCCAGAACCTGCACCAGGCACTCCTCAACGTCGACCAGTACATGGCGCTTGCAGACTTTGCTTCTTACAGCCATGCACAGCAGAAAGCCGAACAGCTTTATAAGGACCAGACCAAGTGGAACTCTATGTCCCTTGTCAACACCGCAAAGGCAGGCATTTTCGCTGCCGACCGCGCCATCCGCGATTATGCGAACACCATTTGGCTCGCAAAGCCGGTCGAGACGAAAGCCGAGACGAAAAAGAAGTAATATCACGTAAGTTTATGTAAAAAGCAGGGCGCTGCGGTCGTAGTGCCCTGCTTCTTCATGCAGGAGAGTTTACCGATGACGCTATTTAATTCCAGAAATTCCATACACCGCAGCCCGCTGGGCGCTGTGGCAGACGGCACGCGTGTGCACTTTAAAATTACGCTGCCGCGCAACATGCAGTGCTCTGCCTCCTACCTTTTGGTGCAGCACCCGGATAACCGCATTGAGTGCCTTGATATGTTCTGGTGCGGCATGAACGGCAATGACTACGAGTGGTGGGAGTGCCACTTTACGCCGCAGAAAACGGGGCTTTACTTCTATCATTTTGAGCTGCGCACATCGCGCGGGCGTTCTGTCCTTAAAAAGGACCTCGGCGGCGAGGCGCGCGCCGGTGCACGTGAAGACTGGCAGCTGACCGTGTACGACGGTGCATATAAAACGCCGGACTGGCTTGCGGGCGGCATTTTGTATCAAATCTTCCCGGACCGTTTTGCGTCCTCCGGCAAAGCGAAAGAAAACGTTCCGGCAGACCGCACGCTGCATGAAAACTGGCTTGACCAGCCGGACTGGAAGCCGAACGCACAGGGCATTGTGACAAACTCGGATTTTTTCGGCGGTGACTTAAAGGGCATCGAGGAAAAGCTCGATTATTTAGCGTCTCTCGGCGTGACCTGCATTTATCTGAACCCCATTTTTGAATCGCACTCCAACCACCGTTACGACACGGCGAACTATGAGAAAATTGACCCGCTGCTCGGCGATGAGGAAGACTTCCGCTCGCTGTGCGCGGCGGCGAAAGAACGCAACATTCACGTTTTGCTCGACGGCGTTTTCAGTCACACGGGCAGCGACAGCATTTATTTTAACCGCGAGGGCCGCTACGGCGACGGCGGCGCGTACCGCTCGCAGTCTTCCCCGTATTACCCGTGGTACAGCTTTCGGAGCTGGCCAAACGACTACGAATGTTGGTGGAATTTCATCACGCTGCCGAATGTGCGCGAGGAAAATCCCGCGTATGACAACTATATCAACGGCGAAGACGGTATCATCCGGCATTGGCTTGAGGCTGGTGCTTCCGGCTGGCGCTTGGACGTTGCCGACGAGCTGCCGGATGGCTTTATTGACCGCCTGAACCGCGCCGCGAAAGCGCAGGATGAAAACGCCATGGTGCTCGGCGAAGTGTGGGAAGACGCCTCCAACAAGACAGCTTACGGTGTGCGCCGCCGGTATCTGCTGGGCGGGCAGCTGGACAGCGTGATGAACTACCCGTTTCGCGATGCAATCCTCGGGTTTCTGCTCGGTGAGCACGCGTCGCTCATTATGGACCGCATTGAGACCATCGTGGAAAACTACCCGCCGCAGGTCTTACGCATTTTGATGAACCACATCGGCACGCACGATACGGAACGCGCTTTGACGGTGCTCGGCGGCGAACCGGCGGGCAGCCGCGGCCGCGAGTGGCAAAGCGCGCACACGCTCTCCCCGGAGCAGCGCGAAACCGGCCTTGAGCGCATGCGCCTTGCCGCGTTTTTGCAGTTTATGCTGCCGGGCGTGCCGTGCATCTACTACGGCGACGAAGCCGGCATGGAGGGCTACCGCGATCCGTTCAACCGCGCGTGCTACCCGTGGGGACACGAAGACGAGGACCTTATCGCATGGTACCGCTACCTCGGCCTGCTGCGGCAGGAGCACGGCGACATTTTAAAAGACGGCGGCCTGCGCAGTGTTTATGCACACGACAACGTGCTTTCATTTGAGCGCTATGTGGAAACGGAAGGCGGCGAGGACGCGCTGTTCGTCGCCGTGAACCGCAGCATGGAAAACGCGGTCATTCCGGGGCTGCATCTTGACAATGCAGAGTTTATTTTCGGCGCGCCGTACCCGAACCCCGCAGGCGGCGATTTCAAGCTGCCGCCGTTCGGCTTCACTTTGCTGCGCATCCACCGCGAAAAAATGGAGAATGGTGAAAGCTAAATTTTCCCTTTCTGCAAAATTTTTGCAAAATTGAATTTACACACCGTTACCGGCGGGCTTCTTTCCTTGAAGCCCGCTTTTTTCTATGCTACAATAGGGTTAACATAATCGTCGGATGGGTGCCGGCGAAAAGGGGAAAAGAGGAAGACTGTATGATCCGCATTCTGATTGTGGAAGACGATGAAAATATCTCGAAAATGCTGGCCGCCACGCTCTCGATCGGCGACTACGAATACGACCGCTGCGCAGACGGCGAAGAGGCCGTACAGACCATTATAAACGGCACGTATGACCTCATTTTGCTCGATGTGATGCTGCCCGGCATGGACGGCTTTGCCGTTTTGGAGCACATCCGCGGGGAAAGCTGCGAAACGCCGGTGATTTTCCTGACGGCGCTCGGCGCGGTGGCGGACAAGGTAAAGGGTCTGCGCGGCGGCGCAGAGGATTACATTGTAAAGCCGTTTGAGCCCGTGGAGCTTTTGGCGCGCATTGAAGTGGTGCTGCGCCGCGCGGGCAAAAGCGAAATGCACCTGCGCTACGGCGATATTCAGGTGGACATTGAAAAGCACACGGCGCTGAAAAACGGCGTGCCCGTGGCGCTGACACCGAAGGAGTTTGACGTACTCGTCTTTTTCATGCGCAACCCGGACGTTGCCATCACGCGCGAGCAGCTGCTCTCGAACATTTGGGGCTTTGATTTCACCGGCGAATCGCGCAGCGTGGACATTCACGTGCAGCAGGTGCGCCGCAAAATGGGATTGCAGGGCAAGCTCATCACCATTCCGAAGCTCGGCTACCGCTTAGAGCGCCGATAAGCGTAAAGGGAGTCTTTTATGAAGCTATGGCAAAAAATATCGCTCATTGCGCTCGTGTTCGTCACGCTCGCCGTGCAGCTCACGCAGTTTTACATACTGGATAGTCACTTTCGCAGTGCCATAGCCCGCGAGGTCAATTCCGCCGCTTCCGCACATTCGGCATTGGCGGCTTCGCTTTCCAACCACGCGGCGTATGAGCGTTTAAAGGCGAATACGCTGTTTTTGAGCACCGATCAGCTGACGGACATGCTGAAGGATACCATTACGACAGACATTTCCACCGCGGACGTGATAGAAGTGAAAAAGGGCGGCAAGACCATCACAGCGGTCGGCACCGAGGTCTTGGACGGCGCTTCGTATGATTTAGCTTCCGTCAAGCCGAACGATGCCATTACGGACGGCAAAACGGTGATCTTCGACGCCGGCGAAAAGACGTACCTCATGGTGGTCTCCATCATCAAGCTGGAAGCCATGTCGTATGAGCTGCGCACGGTGTATGACGTTACGAATGTGTATGACGAGCACGACGCCAACCTGAACAACGCGCGCATGTGGGGGCTTTGCTGCGGCGGCGGTATTTCCGTACTGCTGCTCATTTCCGTATTGGGGTTTCTGCGCCCGTTAAAGCGCGCCGTGAAGACCATCGGCGCGGCGGCCGCGGGCGACTACACCGTGCGTATGCCGGAAAAAGGCAGCTCGGAGCTGAAAACGCTTGCACACAGCATCAACGAGATGACCGCTTCCATCAACGAGCGCGAGGAAAAGCTGCGCGGTATTGCAGAAAGCCGCAAGCGCTTTGCGGACGCCATGGCGCACGAGATGAAAACGCCGCTGACGAGCATTTTGGGCTTTGCGGATATTCTGCGCATTAAAAGCGTTGTCACAGACGAGCAGCGGCGCGACTTTGCTTCTGCCATTGTGGAGGAAGCCAAGCGCTTGCGTGGGCTTTCCGCAAAGCTTTTGACGCTGGCTTCTACCGATAACACCCCGCTCGATTTTGCGGATATTCCCGCGGCACAGCTTTTCTCTGATGTGCACGCCACCATGGCGCCGGTGCTCGGGCGGCGCGGCATCAAGCTGACAACGCTGCACAAAAACGCCGTGCTGCACATTGACCGCGAGCTGTTTTTATCGCTGCTTTATAACCTCATCGATAACGCCGCGAAGGCTTCCCCGGACAATTCCGAAATCTGGCTCATTCAGTCCGAGCTGGACGGCCACACGGTGGTCTCCGTCATCGACCGCGGCATGGGCATGAAGCCCGATACCGTGCGCCGCGCAACGGAAGCGTTTTACATGGAAGACAAAGCGCGCAGCCGCAAGGCAGGCGGCGCGGGCCTCGGCCTTGCGCTGTGCGACGACATCTGCCGCCGCCACGGGGCGCGGCTTGAAATTCGCTCCACCTACCAGAAGGGCACCACGATTATCATTCACATGAATGTAGCGCCCATTCCGAAAAATCAGGGCGACGAGCTGGAAGCGCTTTTGCAGAAGCGCCCGCCGCGCGAGAAAACACGCGATAAGGCGCGTGAAAAAGAACGTCAGAAGCGCAAAAAGCAGCGCGAAACCCGCTACAAAGGAGGCAGAACGATATGAAACGCAACATTTTTCTCTCTGTTTTTCTGCCTTTGTTCCTTTGCGCCGCCATTTTGACGCTCGGCTATTTCTCCCCCACGCTATTTAGCCGCGTGATGCCGAACTTTAAAAACAAGGAAAGTGCCGCGCAGATTACCGGCGCGGAAAGCCCGCTGTATTTGGAAGACCCCTCCAGTCTTGTCCTGCCGCCGTGGAATGATATTGATGATTCTAAATCACAGATGTACGCCTCCGATAACCAGTCTGTTCCGTACTCCATAAAAATGCGCATTACAGACGACCTGCAAACATATGCCGAAAGCACCGGCGACAGTCGTTTCTATACCTATAACAACCAACTGCAAGACCCTTATGTTTATATTGATATGTCCGATCTTTACGTGCGCAGCATTATTGAACCTTTTTTAAAGGGCTGCACCATCAACGACAACATGCAGTTTTCCGGCTATATGCACACGTATGATCCAAACGATAATTTTTCCACGCTGCCAAAATACATTTACGCGCAGAATGTAACGGTAAACACCAAAGAGGGTAGAGATTTCCTTGTGGATTTCGTCTTCACCCCCATATCCGGCATTCCGCTGTATGTACATGCTACGGAAATAGATGCCGCAACGGCTGCTTTCCCGGAGGACAGCGAGTTTTTCAATCTTGTCGTTACTGCACTCTTCGTCGCTACGCACGCAGAAGCAGATGCAGACGAATTCACAAGTCAGGTTGAAAGCTATTATACGTCGGATAAATACACCTCTCTTCTTGCCTCTTTCTATGATTTTCCCGCGCATTTATTCTCTTTTCCGCCTGATACGACCCCGGAAGAAGATTGGCGAGTTGAACTGCTTGTGGATTTACGAGACAGCATGTATGACATGCTGTACAACTTTGTATACAGTATTGATTCCGCCTCCTCCATCGATTACCGCGATGAATCTCTGATCGTTCTGCGCAATGAGATCGGCTACACCATGACGGTTTTTTACGATGCCATTTCCGAGAGCATCACCGGTTACGGTTTGGATCCCGACGTTTACCGTTCGGAGACCTTTTTATCCAGTGAAAGCACCTATCAAGAAGCTTACGTTTACGACGGCTGACTCCCTCTACTCTTAAAAATCTAAAAGCCAAACACCCGTCCCCCGAAATTTTGCAACTTTTTTGCAGTTTGCGGGGGACTTTTTTGCGTCTTTTTCGGTATAGTTAAAGCAGAAAGAGGAGAGGGGCGAATGCATGACCGATATAAACAGAACCGCGTGCACATTTTCGCGCCCCGCGCTGAACGCAAACACCTTAAAGCTCATTGCGGTCCTCGCCATGGTGCTGGACCACGCCGCCACCGTCTTTTTGGCAGATACCGCGCCCGCCGCGCTGTTTTTCCACGCCGTGGGGCAGATTGCCGCGCCCATCATGTGCTTTTTCATTGCGGAGGGCTACACGTACACGTCGAATCTGAAAAAGTACCTGCTGCGGCTGTTTATTGCGGCGGTCATCTCCCATGTGCCGTATGCGCTGTGCTTTAAATTCACGGTTTGGGAGTTCTGGTACGTGACGGGCGTTTTGTGGGGGCTCTTTTTGGGGCTTCTCGCCGTCACGCTGTGGAAACGACTGCGCGCGCCCGTTTGGGTGCGGCTGCTTTTGCTCGGGCTGTGCTGCCTGCTCGCCTACCCCGCAAACTGGAATTACATCGCCGTGCTGTGGATCTTCGGCTTTGCCGTCTTTCGGGAAAGCCCCAAAAAGCAATGGGCGTTTTTCGGGCTCGTCACGCTTTTGTATGTTTTGCAGTATTTCGTCTACGGCTCTACGCTGCCCGTGTGGCTGAGGCCGTTCGTACTGCTGTGTGTCCCGCTGCTTTTATGCTACAATCACACGCTTGGTCGCCGAAGCAAAGTTTTGCAGTGGGGCTACTACCTGTTTTACCCCGCTCACCTGCTTGTGCTCACTCTGCTAAGAGAAATTTTCACCCGGTTATAAAGAAGTTTTAAAAAGGGGGATCTTTATGCAAACGCGCAAAAATGCAAATTTGGCACCCGAAAGCTTCCGACACAGCACTGTGCCGCGCCGCCTAAAGCACCGCGCACGGCGGCGCAGACGCATTTTGTGCCTTTTGCCGGTGATACTCGTGTTCGGCGTGCTCGCCGCGGCGCTGCTGCGCTTTACACCCGCGCTTGCCTACGCCGATATTTTCCCCGCACAGGCAACCACCCGCCGTATTAAAGACGTGCCGTACATTTCGCAGCTGCCAACGCTTCCCACGGGCTGCGAAAGCGCCGGCGCCGCCATGCTGTTAAACTACTACGGCTGCACCGTCACGGCGGAGGAATTTGCTTCCTATTACCTGCCGACGGGCGACGCGCCGCACACGGACGAAAACGGAGAGCTTATCGGCTGCGACCCATGGGAGGCATTCCCCGGCGACCCGTTTTCGGAAACCGGCTGGGGATGCTACTCCACCGTCATTGAGCGCGCCATGAACGAGTTTCTCACAAACACCGGCTACCACGCCGAGCGTCTGAGCGGCGTGCCGCTTTATCGCCTAAAAAGCTATATTGACAACAACACCCCGGTGATGATCTGGGCGACTATCTGCATGGAGCCACCGATTGAAAGCGACATTTGGACGGTGCCGGAGACCGGCCGGGAGATTACGTGGGTCTACCCCATGCATGCGCTCGTCCTTACGGGCTATGACGAAAACGGCTACTACTTCAGTGACCCTCTCGCCGGGCAGGACATCTACTACGGCAAAGACAGCGTGGAGATCGCCTACACCGCCCTTTTCGAGCAGGCCATCATCCTGACAAACTGAATACATCGGACTTACTTCCTCCGCATACAAAAATCCCCGCACAGGCTTTTAATGAACAGCGCTGTGCGGGGATTTGCGGTTTATAAGGTTAGATTGACTCCACGTCGATCTCGCCGTCCTTTTCGGTAACGAGAATACCGGTGACGTTGCCTTCGCCTTTCTCGACGATGAGGGACGCGATTTTGTCTTCCACCGTGCGGCGGATGGTGTTGCGGATATCGCGGGCGCCGCTCTTGCCGCCTACGGCACGATGCGCGATGTTCGCGACGGCTTCGTCCGTCCAGCGCAGCGTGATGCCACGCTCGTTAAGCGTGCCGACGTACTCGTTCAGCATGAGCACCGCGATCTTCTTGTAGTCCTCCTCATTCAGCGGGCGGAAGACGACGATCTCATCGATGCGGCTTAGGAACTCGGGACGCAGGAAATCAGACAGCGCGCGCATGGCCTTTTCGCGGCTGATGTCCGCGCTGGTGCGGTTAAAGCCGACGAGCGCTTCGCGGCTGTTGCTGCCCGCGTTGGAGGTCATGACGATGACGGTGTTCTCAAAGTTGACCGTGCGACCGTGCGCATCCGTAATGCGGCCTTCGTCGAGAATTTGCAGCAGGATGTTCATAACATCCGGGTGTGCTTTTTCGATCTCATCGAAGAGCAGAACGGAATACGGGCGGCGCCGCACCTTTTCGGTGAGCTGACCGGCTTCATCGTAGCCGACATAGCCCGGGGGCGAACCGATGATCTTCGAGACCGAGTGCTTTTCCATGAACTCCGACATATCGAGGCGGATGAGCGTCTCCGGGGAATCGAACAGCTCTTTCGAAAGCACGCGCACAAGCTCGGTCTTGCCGGTGCCGGTGGGGCCGACGAAGATGAACGAGGCCGGGCGGCGGCGCGGGTTGATCTGCACGCGGCTGCGGCGGATGGCAGCGGAAACAGCCTTGACGGCCTCCTCCTGCCCCACGATGTGCTCGCTCAGCTTTTCTTCCAGGTGGGCAAGCTTGCCGAGCTCGCTCTGCTCAATCTTTGCAGCGGGAATGCCCGTCCAAAGCTCGATGACATACGCGAGATCCGCTTCCGTTACCGGCGCGGTGACTTCGTTCGGGTCAAACGCGGCAAGCTCTTTTTCGAGCGCCGCGACTTTATATTTCGCTTCGGCAAGCGCTTCGTAATCGACATTCTCTGCGCCCTCGATCTCGGCTTCCGCCTTGCGCTGCTTTTCGAGCTTCAAATTTGCTTCTTCATAATCCGCAAGCTTTTTGTTGCGCAGCGCAGCGCAGGCGCATGCTTCGTCCAACAAGTCGATGGCCTTATCCGGCAGGTAACGGTCGCTGATATATCGCTCGGAAAGCACGACGATGCGCTTCGCAATCTGGTCGGAAACGCGCACGTTATGGTATTTTTCGTAGTAATTTTTGATGCCGCGGATGATATCCGTTGCGTCGTCGATGGACGGCTCTGTCACGGTGACGGGCTGGAAGCGGCGCTCCAGTGCGGCGTCCTTTTCAATGTACTTACGGTACTCGGAGAACGTCGTCGCGCCGATGACCTGAATTTCGCCGCGGGACAGCGCGGGCTTTAGAATGTTCGCCGCGTTCATGCTGCCTTCTGCATCGCCTGTGCCGACGAGGTTATGCACCTCATCGATGAAGAGGATGATGTTGCCGTCCTGCTTCACTTCGTCTACAAGTCCCTTGATGCGGCTTTCAAACTGGCCGCGGAACTGCGTACCGGCGACGAGCGCCGTGAGATCCAGAAGCTGCACTTCTTTTTTGCGCAGCTTCGCGGGCACTTCGCCTGCCGCAATGCGCAGGGCAAGCCCCTCTGCAACGGCCGTTTTACCGACGCCCGGCTCACCGATGAGACACGGATTATTCTTTGTGCGGCGGGACAAAATCTGCACCACACGCTCAATCTCGCGCTCGCGGCCGATGATGGCATCCAGCTCGCCGTTTCTCGCCTTCATGGTGAGGTCGGTGCAGTATGCCGCAATGTGCTTACGCTTCGATTTGTGGAAGTTCTCCTTCTTTTTCTTGTCATTCGGCTGGCTTTCGCGGGTTGCCGGCTCTGTGCCGTCACCGTTTGCGTTCATACCGAATTGACCCAGCAGTTCGGACGGGAACGGCACCGCGCCGCCCGGCTCAAAGCTGCCGTCGTCGGACATCGACATCAAATCGTTCATGCTTTCGGTCATCGCCTCCAGCTGCTCCTCCGTAATGCCCATTTTCTCCATAATATCATTCACCGGCTTAATGCCGAGCTCTTTTGCGCAGACAAGACAGTAGCCCTGCGTGGCGTTCATATCCGTTGAAGGGGAAACGAACACAACCGCAGGCCGCTTCTTGCAGCGTGTACACATCATCATAGACATTTTCCTTTCCGGCGCAGACCGTTAGTTTTTCGGTGTGCGCTCTTTCTTTGCCCGCATTTCTTCGGGCAGGTTCAAATCGTATTTGCCGTCGGTCGATCTCAAAATTTCGCGGAACACGCCGAAATATCGAATGAACGTGTACACCATGAAGCCCGCCGTGATGACGAGCGCCGTGGTGGACGCGATATTGAACGTGCTCTCGGAAACCTTCATAAAGCCGTCCATGACGACGATGAGTCCGATGGCGATATAAAACAGTGTTGTGGAGACCTTGCCGTACCACTTTGCCGCGCACGGCTTTTTGCCGTTTTTCAGCAGATAGCATGCGCCGCACAGCATGACGAGCTCCTTTAAGACGAGCAGCGCCAAAAGCGGCCAAATGGACGGGTAGTGCACAGCGATACAGATGGCCACCGTGCCCTGCGTCAGCTTATCGGCTAACGGATCCAGCATTTTGCCTAATTCCGTGATCTGGTTGAAGTGCCGCGCGATCATGCCGTCCAGCGCATCGGAAAGGCCGGAAAGCCCCAGTGCGACGATGGCCGCTGTGAGGTTGCCTTTCAGAAAAAAATACGCAAAAAACGGAATGACCAAAATGCGGAACACAGACATGGCGTTCGGCACCGTTAAATTCTGATTGATGGGTTTCTTTGTCTTTTGGCTTTTGGCATCAGACATAGTGTAGTTCCTTTCCCTTACGAATTTCCGAATCTCCTTTTAGCCGCTGCTCACTGCATTAAGTGGTAAGCGGGGTTAAAGCTGCCAAGCAGCTTCAAAAGCATGGAGGTATTCTCAAACGCCTGCACCTTTACCTGCTGCGCTGCGCTCAGCATGGGCACAAATACCTGCGTACACGCGAGGACGACCCACAAAATGAGCACGAGCATCAGCACATCGAATACTGCGCCGAGCGCACCGTTGATGCCGCTTAAGACCGGCAGCGAGAAAATGCCCGTTAAAAGCGTTGCAACGCCTCTCAGTACCACGATGAACAATACGAATAGCACCAGCATGACGAACACGCCGATGACGTTGATGAGCATGGGGCTGAGTGCATCCGTAATGGCCTCTGCGATGCTGTCCGTCTTATCCTGCACCTGCGCCATGATACTTCCCTGTGTGATGCCGGCAGCCTCGAGCGCGCGCTGAATAAGCTCCGGGAAAGCATCGAAAACGGTGTTCACGGCTTCGCCCGCGCCAAGCCCCATGACCGCCGCAGAGATCTTCTCCACAAGCGAGGGGCGAAAGAACGTTGTAAAGATCCACTCTGCAACAGGACTGCTCAAAAGCCCCGCCGCAATCATCGCGATGAGCGCGCCGCAGAAATCAAAGCATGCTCTGAAAAATCCCTTTTTTGCACCGATGACGGCCGCGATGATGACGAGCACCACAACGGCAATGTCAAATATCCATCCCAATAAAAACACTCTCCTTTTTCCGGCACGCCTGCCGCGCGCCTTGTGCGATACAGTGATTATACCACATTACTCTGTTTGCGACAATGTATTATCGGCCTCGATCACCTTAAGATTTTCTTTCCGAATCTCGCGTACGCCAAGCAGATACACGGTGCTTTCGTCCGCCATGGCGATGCTTTTTGTATCGGCCGGCACATTGCAGGCGGCTTCCTGCCGCCCGGTCGTGAGGTCCGTGGACACAACGGAGCTTGAAAGCAGCGCCGCCACCTTATTGCCCGCTGCGGAAAGCCACACGGCGCGGCTGGAAAGGTCGCTTTCCACAGGCTCTGCGCTGTCACGGAAAATGAGCAGCGTGCTGTCGCCGCCGTAAGCATAGTTGGAAACGGAGACCACCGCGCCCGAAGGGATGAGCGTGTAGGCCGTCACGGTGCGGCCGTCATACGCATACGGCGTAAAGTTATAGCCCGTATCGCTGACGAGCGTTTCCGTGTCGCCGATGGCCGTCACGCGGCCGCTGCGGTTCCACTGCACGGCAAAAATCAGGTTGCCGTCGCTTTCGTACTCCGCTATCGGTTCCGTTTCGGACATATCCAGCACCGTAATGCATGAAATGAGCGTACCTGCGTGCGTGATGGTGCTTGCCACCGCGGCTCTTGTGCCGTCCGTATTCAGCGCCACCGCCGTAATGTAGGAATCCGCAAAGCTGTATTTATACTGCAAGCTGCCGTTTTTGTTATATACGCGCAGCTCGGAGGCGTAGTCCGAGGGCTGCACCGCCAGCGCAAATTTGCCGGAATCACAAATGACGCCGGTCGTGATACTGCTGTCGCTCGTGCCGGAAATTTCCGTGCCGGAGGACGTCTCCACACGGTAACCCGTGCCGCCGGCGTTATACAAAAGGTAGCGTCCGCTCGCTTCGGAGACCGCGGGGTCGTTGTAGCTGTGGCGCGCGGAGAACATCTCCTTTGCGGAGCCGTTCAGAACCGTCAGCGCCGTGTCGCTCACAACGTACAAATTGCCGTCCGCCGCACCGAAATTGCCCGCAAGCGCTGTGCTGCCGGTCAGCTCCGCCGGATAGCCGTCGCCAAAGCCGAAGCCGACTGCCTTTGTGCGGATCCAGTTGCCGATGTTTTCCGGCGTTAAATTATCTTTATTTTCCAAAATGATAAGCAGCACTACTGCGATGAGCAGCGCCGCAATGATGCGGTACAAAAGCTTCGATACGCGCGGCTTTTTCTTTTCCGAAAGCGCGGGGTGTTCCGTTTCATCCGGCATATCCTGCACAGGCGGTGCTTCTTTTTTGCGCAGCGTGTGCTTTTTTTCCGCTTCATGCTTTTTTCTTGCCATACTTTTCTCCCTTATTCCGCGTTATAAAATCGGAATACAGAACATTTATCCAACCGAACCGCAGGCATTATATTTGCGGTTTATAAAACACTTTTTCTAAATACAGACCACACGCCGGGGCGGTCGGCCCCGCAAGCTTGCGGTTTTTCCCCTCGATGATCTTCGGGATGTCCTCGGGGACAAAGCGCCCTTGCTGCACGGCGAGCAAAGTGCCCGTCATGATGCGCACCATGTTGTAAAGGAACCCGTCCGCCGCCACGGTAAAGCGCACCATGTCGCCCTCGCGCGTGACGGAGCTTTCCGTAACCGTGCGGGTAAAGTCCCCCATGTCACGGTTATCGAGTGTACAGAACGAAGTGAAATCGTGCGCACCCAAGAAGTGTTGCGCGGCTTCGTTCAGCTTTTTTTCATCGATATGGTGGTAGTAGTGCAGCGCGCGCCCATGCAGAAACGGGCTGCGAATGGGGTTGTTCCAGATTTCATACACATACCGTTTTCCACAGCAGGAGTACCGCGCGTGAAAATCGAGCGGCACTTCTTCGCAGGAAAGCACAGCAATGTCCGGCGGCAGAAAGTGATTGAGTGCGCCCAAAAGGCGCTCCGGCGGGATATTGTGCGAAAGCTTCATGCTCAGGCAGAATTCCCGCGCGTGTACGCCGGTATCCGTACGGCTGCACGCTTTGATGTCCGGCTGCGTATGCAAAACCTGCTTTAACGCCTCCTGAAACACCCCTTGCACACTGCGGGCGTTTTCCTGCACCTGCCAGCCGTGGTACGCGCTGCCGTCATATTGAATTTTCAGCAGCAGGTTTCGTTCCATAGCTTCTCCTCAATTTTATCGCACAATGGCGGCGGGCAGCAAAATGTTCGCTGTGATGAACGCCGCAAGGTACAAAACGCACACGACAAGCGTAATATAATCGTCTTTTGAAAGGTGCAGCACCTTCATTTTCGTGCGCCCTTCACCGCCGTGGTAGCAGCGGCTCTCCATGGCTGTTGCAAGGTCGAACGCACGGCGGAACGCAGAAACGAACAGCGGAATAAGCACCGGGATCAGCGCCTTGATGCGCTGCATCAGACCGCCGCTTTCCATATCTGCACCGCGGGCCTTCTGCGCCGCCATGATCTTCTCGGTCTCTTCGAGGAGCGTCGGCACAAAGCGCAGCGCGATCGTCATCATCATTGCGAATTCATGCACCGGCACATGCAGCAGCGCCAGTGGCTTTAGCAGGCGCTCAATGGCGTCCGTCAACTGCGTCGGGGACGTCGTGAACGTCAGAATAGAGCTGATGAGGATGAGCACCACGATGCGCACGGCAATCATGATGCTGTTCACGATGCCGTTTCGCGTAATGTGAATGAACCCGAGCGTGAAGATTGGGTCGCCGGTGCCGTAAAACAAATTCAAAACGCCGGTGAACACCACGATGAACAAAATAGGCTTCATGCTTTTTAAATAGAGCTTCAGCGGCACTTTGGAAAGCACCACGCCGAGCAGGCTCATAAGAATCGTCGCGCCGAGCGTGACAAAATTCTTCGAGCAGAAAATGAGCACAATGAAATACACGGTCAGACACATTTTAATGCGCGGGTCTAACCGGTGCATGACGGATTTTCCGGGGAAAAACTGTCCCATGGTGACATCAGATAGCATGGTTTTTGTCCTCCTCTTTCCTTTTTTTGAGGAGCGGCAAAAGCTCCATGACGGCTTCGTCTACATTTAAAACCGTCTCGCTGACCGGCAGGCCCATTTTGCGCAGACGGCGCATGATGGACGTGATCTGCGGCAGGCGCAGACCCATCGGCTCCAAAAGCTCGCCGCGCGAGAACACGGCGCGGGTCTCGTCGTACATTTCGGCATGGGCGTTGTTCATCACAAGCACGCGGTCTGCCACGCGGCCGATGTCCTCCATACTGTGGGAGACGAGCAAAATGGTGTTGCCGCGCTGGCGGTGATATTCGGAGATCTGCGCTAAGATAACATCTCTGCCCTTCGGGTCAAGACCGGCGGCGGGCTCATCCAAAATGAGCACCTCCGGGTCCATGGCGATGACGCCCGCAATGGCTGCACGACGCTTTTCGCCGCCCGAAAGCTCAAACGGAGATTTCTCCAAAAGCTCAGGCTTTAAGTCTGTAAAGTGTGCCGCTTCTTTGGCGCGCTTCAGTGCTTCTTCATCAGAAAGTCCCATGTTTTTCGGGCCGAACATGATGTCTTTGATGACGGTCTCTTCAAACAGCTGGTATTCCGGGTACTGGAACACCATGCCCACCTGAAAACGCACGCGGCGAATTTCCTTCGGCTTTGCCCAAATGTCCTCGCCGTTTAAAAGCACCTGCCCGCTTGTGGGGCGGATGAGGCCGTTGAGCATCTGGATCAGCGTGGATTTACCGCTGCCCGTATGCCCGATCACGCCGACGAACGCGCCCTTTTCTACGGAAAGGTTCACGTTTTCCACCGCCGTTTTTTCAAACGGTGTGCCGACGCCGTAGGTATATGTGAGATTTTTGGTTTCCAAAATTGCCATCGATTTTCCTCGTTTCCTCTGCCGGGTGCAGGTCCTTTCGGTTCTTGCCCCGCACAAAAAACAAAATCCCTTTTATATTCTTATCCCAATTTTAAATACTCCGCAATCGCTTTTACGCACTCGTCTTCATCGAGTGGCGTGCCGGAAATTCTGCACCCGGCGGCGTTTAAGCGGTAAATAAGCTCTGTTGCCTGCGGCACGTCGAGCTTGTGGCGCTTCAAAAGCTCCACCTGCGCGAACACCGTGCGCGGGTCGCCGTCCGTCAGAATATTGCCGCCGTCCATCACCACCACGCGGTCGGCCTGCACGGCCTCGTCCATGTAGTGCGTGATGAGAATGACGGTGATACCCTTTTCGCGGTTCAAATACCGAATGGTATCCATAACCTCCTGTCGGCCGCGCGGGTCCAGCATGGCGGTCGGCTCATCAAGCACGATGCACATGGTCTCCATCGCGATAACACCCGCAATCGCGACGCGCTGCTTTTGACCGCCGGAGAGCTTATGCGGCGCATGGTCGCGGTACTCATACATGTTGACCGCTTTCAGTGCCGCATCCACACGGCGGCGGATTTCTGCGGGCTCAATGCCGAGGTTTTCCGGGCCGAATGCCACGTCTTCCTCAACAATACCCGCGACAAGCTGGTTATCCGGGTTCTGCTGCACAAGGCCCACGCGGCGGCGCACGTCAAGCTGCGTTTCTTCCACGGCGGTATTGATGCCGTCCACCGTCACGGTGCCGGAGGTCGGCACCAGCATACCGTTAAACAGCTTCGCCATGGTGGATTTACCGCAGCCGTTGTGGCCGAGCAGCGCCACAAACGAACCCTTTTCAATGTCGAGATCGACGCCGTGCAGGACCTCGCCGCTCTCTTCGCTGTATGAAAAATGCAGGTCTCTGCACTCAATAAACGCCATTTTATCCCTTCCGTTTCAAAAAAGTCCCGTTATACCGGCTCGCCCGACCAGATTGCCGTGCTGCCGCAGGGCAGAACAAGCCCCGTTTCCGTCACCGGCAAGCCGATTTCATCTGCGGAAACATAGCCGCCGAACTTCGGGCGCAGCAAAACGCCGAGCAGATACGCCATAACGGACGGAGAAAGTCCCGTTGTGTACGAATTCAAAATAAAGAACAGCGGATCGTCCGTCAAGACCGGCACGCACATTTCAACAAGACCGTAAAGCTGTTCCTCAAGCTTCCACACCTCGCCGCCGGGGCCGCGCCCGTAGGACGGCGGATCCATGATGATGCCGTCGTAATGGTTGCCGCGGCGAATTTCGCGCTGCACGAATTTCACGCAGTCATCGACAAGCCAGCGCACCGGGCGCTCTGCCAAATTCGATGCCGCTGCGTTTTCGCGCGCCCACTGCACCATGCCCTTGGAGGCATCTACGTGCGTGACCGTCGCGCCCGCTTCCATACACGCGAGCGTCGCCGCGCCGGTGTAGCCGAATAAGTTTAGAATTTTAATTTCGCGCTCGGGATTTTTCTCCTTTGCCGCGCGGATGCGCGCCGCGGTGTAATCCCAGTTCACGGCCTGCTCCGGGAAAACGCCCGTGTGCTTAAAGCCCATGGGCTTTAAGCGGAACGTGAGGTCGCCGCGCGTGATTTTCCACACGTCCGGCAGCTTTTTATAAACCTCCCATTTGCCGCCGCCCGTAGAGGAGCGCTTATAGCGCGCGTGAGCGGAACGCCAACGGGGATCTTTTTTCTCCGACTTCCAGATGATCTGCGGATCGGGGCGGATGAGAAGAATGTCTCCCCACCGCTCCAACCGCTCGCCGGAGCCGGTATCAATCAATTCATAGTCTTTCCAGTTTGCTGCTCTCATCAGACCAATTCTTCCTTAATCACTTCAGAAATATCGTTTGCAAGCTTTTCAATCAGCGCCAAATCTCTGCCTTCCACCATGACGCGCAGCAGCGGTTCTGTGCCGGACGGGCGCACAATGACGCGGCCTTCGCCGTTCAGCGTTGCGGTTGCCTGCTGAATAGCCTTCTTCACCTTCGAGTCGGTGTGGAACGCCAGCTTGCCCTCCGGCGAGACCTTGATATTCACCATCGTCTGCGGGTAACGCTCCATGACGGTCTTGAGGGAAGAAAGCTTTGCTTCGCGCTGCTTTAAGATGCTCAAAAGCTGCGCTGCCGTCAGCTGGCCGTCGCCGGTCGTTGCGAAATCGCGGAAAATGACGTGACCGCTCTGCTCGCCGCCAAAGCTGTAGTTTTCAAGCAGCATTTCTTCCAGCACGTAACGATCGCCGACCTTCGTCGCTTCAAAGTGGATGCCGTTTGCTTCGCAGCACTTTACAAAGCCGAGGTTCGTCATGATGGTGCCGACGATGCAGTCCTTATTCAGCTTACCGCGGCTCTTCATATCGAGGCCGCAGATTGCCATGATGAAGTCGCCGTCGATGACTTCGCCGTTTTCGTCCACGGCAAGGCAGCGGTCGGCGTCGCCGTCAAACGCGATGCCCGCGTCGACCTTATGCGTCTTCACATATTCCACGAGCGATTCCATGTGGGTGGAACCGCAGTTATCGTTGATGTTCGTGCCGTTCGGCTCATCGTGCAGCATGTGCACCTTGGCGCCGAGCTCCGTAAACAGTGTTTCCGCCGTCATCGCAGAGGAGCCGTTCGCGCAGTCAAGCGCAATTTCAAGGCCCGTCAGCGAGAAATGCACCGTGGACTTCACGTGATCAATGTAATCGCGCAGCGCGTTCGGCGCATGCGACACCGTGCCGAGGTCGCTGTCTGCGGGCAGCGGCGGCAAAGCCGCTTCGCCGAGGATCAGAGACTCAATGCGCTCCTCAAGGTCGTCCGGCAGCTTGTAGCCGTCGCCGCTGAAAATTTTGATGCCGTTATACTCGTAAGAGTTGTGTGATGCGGAGATCATCACACCGGCGTCTGCCTTGTATTTTTCCACAAGGTACGCCACGGCCGGGGTAGGCACAACGCCCAGCAGAACGACCGATGCGCCTACGCTGCACAGGCCGGCCGCCATGGCGTTTTCCAGCATGTCGCTCGAAAGGCGGGTATCCTTGCCGATGATGACGCGCGGGTGGCGGTTTGATTTGTTGATGAGCACGGCAGCGGCCGCACGGCCAAGCTTCATTGCAAGCTCGCAGGTAAGGTCATGGTTCGCGACACCGCGAACACCGTCTGTACCGAATAATCTTCCCATAATCGTATGCTCCTTTTTATGTCAAAAATTTTAAGGGGTGACTTTTTTGATTCTTTTCAACCTGTTTCCCCCGCATGCCGATTGCACGCGTTCCCAAAAGAGTGTCATACGTCGAATCTCGGGTTATCGTCCGCAACGGTTCCCGGCGGCGTAAGTCCGAGGTGCAAGTAAGCCGCGCGCGTGGCACAGCGGCCGCGCGGGGTACGCTGCAAAAAGCCGATCTGCATCAGATACGGCTCCACAATGTCTTCGATCGTCACGGCTTCCTCGCCAATGGCCGCCGCCAGCGTTTCCACACCCACGGGGCCGCCGTTATAATACTGGATAATCGCGTTCAGCATGCGTCTGTCGCCGGAATCGAGCCCAAGCTCGTCAATCTCGAGGCGGTCAAGCGCAATCTTCGCCGTGCTGTATGTGATGACGCCGTCGCTCATGATCTGCGCAAAGTCGCGCACGCGCTTTAACATGCGGTTTGCGATACGCGGCGTACCGCGCGAGCGCGAGGCAATCTCCAGCGCACCGTCCGCTTCAATGTCAATACCTAAAATGCCGGCGCTGCGGGTGACGATTTTCGCAAGCTCCTTCGGCTCGTAGAGCTCCAAACGCAGCACCACGCCGAAACGGTCGCGCAGCGGCGCAGAAAGTTGACCGGCTCTCGTCGTTGCACCGACAAGCGTAAAGCGCGGCAGCGGCAGATGATAGGACGCCGCCATTTGCCCCTTGCCTGTAATAATGTCGAGCGCAAAGTCCTCCATGGCGGGGTACAAGATTTCCTCCACACTGCGCGGCAGACGGTGAATCTCATCGATGAACAGCACGTCGCCGGGGTTCAGATTCGTCAATAATGCGGCGAGGTCGCCCGGCTTTTCGATGGCCGGGCCGCTCGTGATGCGCAGATTCACACCGAGCTCATTTGCGATGATGCCCGCAAGCGTCGTTTTGCCGAGGCCCGGCGGGCCGTAGAGCAGAACGTGGTCAAGCGATTCTTTTCTCTGCTTTGCCGCCTGAATGAACACCTCTAAGTTTTCTTTTACTTTTTCCTGGCCCACATAGTCCGCAAAGGTACGCGGGCGCAGCGGGTTTTCCACCTCCGCGTCCTCCGGCACATACTCCGGCGCAATGACGCGGTTTTCAAAATCCATTTCGTTGTCTCTGTCAAACGTCACGCGAAAAGCACTCTCCTTTCAGCGTGTATTAAAAGCGGCTTGCCATACTCTTTAAAGCGCCGCGAATAAGCTCTTCCGTAGAGAGGGAGCCGTCCAGCTTCGCCACGGCCTGCGTGGCCTCGGACTGCGTATAGCCGAGCACAATAAGCGCCTGTACGGCCTGCTCGGCGTTCTGAGACGCGGAAACAATGCCCGCGTCGTCCGTGCCGGTCAGCTCCAGCGTGCCGCCCGTAAAGCCCATCTTCTTCACACGGTCTTTCAATTCCAGCACGATGCGCTGTGCAAGCTTCGGGCCCACGCCGCTCGCCTTTGTAAACTTTTTGCTGTCGCCGGAGGCTGCCGCCATGGCAACGCCCTCCGGGGTCATTTCGGATAAAATGGAAAGCGCCGCCTTCGGGCCCACGCCGCTGATGGTCGTCAGCATCTTGTAGCAGTTCAGCTCGCTTTTTGTAGAGAAGCCGTATAAATCAAGCGCGTCCTCGCGCACGTTCAAATGCGTATAGACCGTAGCCGTTTCGCCGATGCGCGGCATGTTTTTCTGCGTGTTCATGGAAGTGAAGCACTTAAACGCCACGCCGCCGCATTCAATAGCGACAACGCCCGGCTCCATGTGTACAAGTTTCCCGGTAAGACTGTAAAACATCGCTTTTGTCCTTTCTATACCCTCTGTACTCTCTGTCTAAACAGACGGCGTTACCTCAAAAACTGCCGCAGCGCCGTGCCGGAGGCATGGCAGTGGCAAATGGCAATGGCGAGCGCGTCCGCCGTGTCGTCCGGCTTCGGCACCTCGCGCAGGCACAAAAGGCGGCGGGTCATTTCCATCACCTGCGGCTTTAAGGCCTTGCCGTATCCCGTAACGGCCAATTTCACCTGCACGGGGGTGTATTCAAAAACAGGCACGCGGGCCTTCTGCGCCGCAAGCAAAATGACGCCACGGGCTTCCGCCACACCGATGCCGGTCGTTTTGTTGTTTGAAAAATAGAGCTTTTCCACGGAGATCGCATCCGGATGATACTGCGCCAAAACCTGCGCAATACCGTCGTAAATGATCTCCAAACGGCGGTTGAAATCCGTGCCCGCTTTGGTTGTCACCGCGCCGTGCTCCAACGTGCGGTAACGGTTATTTTTCATTTCCACCACGCCGTAGCCGACAATGGCGTAGCCGGGGTCGATGCCGAGAACGATCATGCCGTTTTTCCTTTCAAAACCAAAGGGCAGAAAAGCCCATACTGCCTTATAGTATATCATATCTCAGCCCTTTTGAATAGCCGAAAATTCCGAAAAAATTGTGAACGGCACGCGGGTTTTCCGTATAAAAAGCGGACACACCGCCAAAAAGCCGTGTGCCCGCAAAAAACTTATTATTTTTTACTCGGCGAGCGCCTGTGTACGCGCTGCCATGTCCGAAATATGCACGAGTCCGAAGCCGTCCACGCCGGAAAGCACACGGTCATTGAGCGGCGCCGTCCAGACCTCCGGCAAAAGCTGTGCACCCAGTACCATACCAAGCACAGAGCCCGCCGTGGCGCAGTTGCAGTCCGTGTCAAAGCCCATCGTCAGGCACAGCTCCATCGTGTAGGTGAAGTCCTTCTTGCCCCACAATAAGCCCATTGCGACGATTGCCGCATTCGAGACGGTGTGACACCAGTGGTGCTGATTATTTTCATCGTACTTGCCGAGGATATATGCTTTCGTCTCCTCAGCGGTGTCGCCGCTTTCAAAGCGGCTCAAAATTTCCGCAAGCTCTTCATAAAGACGACTCTTTTTCGGGATCTGCTTCATGCCGGAGCGAATGATGGTCGGCATGTCGTCGTTAACCGCCGCTTTCGCAAGCATCGAGGCAATCCACATTTCGCCGTAGATGCCGTTTTTCACGTGAGAGATGGACGCATCGCGCCATGCCATTTCCGCCGCCGTTTCCATATCGCCGGGGCAAATATAGCCGAACAGATCGCCCCTGATCTGTGCGCCGATCCACTCCCTGTACGGGTTGCGGTACAACGCCGATTTCGGAGGGAAAACGGATTGTGCGAGGTTGATATATGCCACGCGCTCCGCCGTGCACAGGTGTAAAAGTGGCAGGTTCATCAGCCAGTTTTCCGCCGCGTCATCGGGTGTGAAATCGCGCCCGTACTGCTCGACGAGCTTTAACGCGATGAGCGTGTAGTTCGTGTCATCGTCCTCCGGCATGTAAGAGACGTTGTTGATCCACCCGGTTTTTTCCGCGCCGTAGGCGTGTCCGTCGTCGCGCACGTTGTATTTTTCGCGCAGAACAGGCCCGATATCGGACGAAATGTAGTTTTGCAGCGGCAGGTTGCCGGTCTCTTTCAAAAGCCCGTTGATGCGTGCACGCCGCCAGCCCTCTACCGGCTGACCCAACAGGCAACCCGCACAGCGGCCGAGCCACGCGCCGTAGATTTTGTCGCAATCCGCTTCGGCTTTCTCTTTCGGCTCGCCGACAGATGCCGCCTTGATGCCCGGAAGGTCGGACGGCTCGTCTTTATCCTGCGGGTTTTCAAACGCACAAAGCTGCTCTAAAAGCTCTGCGCCTGCGGCGGTACGCGCCGCGCCGCGCGGCATTTCCTTTACCTGCTCGGCACGCTCTTTAAAGCGTTCCGCTTCCAAAATGCCCTCGTCAATCCTCTGCTCGATCTCAATGGGCAAATCGTCACAAAAATCAAACCACAACTGTTCTCTGAGCATAAGCTGTCTCCTCTCCGGCGCATTTGCGTCCGCATAAATATACGACATGCAATCGCTTTGCGCGTAATGGCTGAAACGGTTATTTCACACACATATCGTGCGCGATATTTCTATTTTTTAATTATACCGCATAATTTCTCAAAAGGCAAATACAAAACGCCGTGCGAAAACACAGCGTTTTGTACAATCAATCTTTCATTAACGTGACCATAACGGCCTTTTGTGCATGCAAACGGTTCTCCGCTTCGTCGAAGATTGGGCCCGCGTTCGCCTCGAACACCTCTTCGGTAATCTCCTCGCCGCGGTGTGCCGGCAGGCAGTGCTGTACAATGGCATCGCTCTTTGCAACGCCCATGATCTTCTCATCGATGCAATAGCCTGCAAACGCCTTTTCGCGTGCTGCGCGTTCTTCTTCCTGGCCCATAGATGTCCACACGTCGGTGATAACGACATCTGCGTCCTTTGCGGCAACCATCGGATCATCGGTCAGCGTGAAGCAGTCATAGCCGGCTGCAAAATCGAGAATCTCCTGCGGCGGGCGGTAGCCCTCCGGGCAAGCCACAGCAACTTCCATGCCAACCTTCAGGCCACCGACGATGAGGGAGTTCATCATGTTGTTGCCGTCGCCGATGAAGCACATCTTCAGGCCGTCGAACGAGCCCTTATATTCGCGGATCGTCATGAGGTCGGCTAAGATCTGGCACGGGTGGCAGAAATCCGTCAAACCGTTGATGACCGGCACGGAGCCGTACTTTGCGAGATCTTCGACCTCCTTCTGCTCGAAGGTGCGGATCATGATGCCGTCCACATAGCGGGAAAGCACGCGTGCGGTGTCCTGCACCGGCTCGCCGCGACCGATCTGCGAGCCTTCGCCCGCGAGCACAACGGCATAGCCGCCGAGCTGATTGATGCCCACTTCAAACGAAACGCGCGTTCTGGTGGAAGACTTCTCAAAAATCATGGCAAGGCACTTACCCTTTAAGTGGTGGTGCTCGATGCCGTGCTTTGTCTCATACTTGAGCTGGTCGGCAAGGTTCAGAATGTCGATGATCTCCTCTTTGGAGAGATCGAGCAGTTTTAATAAATGTTTCATGGGAATTTCCTCCGTTTATTTAATCTGTTCCGCAAAAATCGCGAGACCGGCATCGATCTCTTCTTTTGTGATAGTGAGCGGCGGCAGAAAGCGCACAAGGTCCTTCGCCGTCAAAATGAGCAGACCCGCTTTCGCGCAAGCATTCAGCACATCATGGGCGTCCTTGTCCTTCACTTTCACGCCGATCATCATGCCGCGGCCGCGCACAAACTCGACGTTCGGCATTTTAAGCAGTCGCTCTTTGAAATACTCACCTTTTTCCTGCACTTTTTTTAAGGATTCCGGCTTGGATACGCGGGAAACGACCTCCACCGCACCGGCGCATACCACGGGGTTTGCACCGAATGTGGAGCCGTTCATGCCGGGGGCAAAGCTGTCCTTTACTTTCTCGCCCGCGATACATACGCCGATCGGCAAGCCGCCGCCAAGCCCCTTCGCCGCCGTTACAACGTCCGGCAGAACACCCGCGCGCTGATAGCTGAAGAAGTAGCCCGTGCGGCCGATGCCCGTCTGCACTTCGTCAAGCATCATCAGCACGTCACGCTCCGTGCACAGTGCACGCACGGCCTTTAAATAGTCTTCATCCATCGGCACCACACCGCCTTCGCCCTGCACGCTCTCGAGCAGCACGGCGCAGACCTCGGGGTCAGAGAGCTTCGCTTTCAGGTCTTCCACGTCGTTGCCCTTGGCGTACACAAAACCCTCGGTCAGCGGGGTGAAAAGCCGATGAAAGCCGTCCTGACCCGTTGCCGCCAATGTGGTGAGCGTTCTGCCGTGAAAAGAATTTTCCAGCGTGACGATCTTATACGCGTGCTTCTTTTCGCCGTATTTACGGGCAATTTTAATGGCGCACTCGTTCGCTTCCGCGCCGCTGTTGCAGAAGAACGAACGGCAAAGGCCGCTGTTTTTTGCAAGCAGTTCCGCAAGCTGTGTGTTTTTATCACAGTAATAATAGTTCGACATGTGCTGAATTTTGCCCGCCTGTTCGGTGACGGCCTTCACCCAGCCCTCGTCGCAATAGCCCAGCGCATTCACGCCGATGCCGGAGGTGAAATCGTAGTAATGCTTGCCCTCCACGTCCCAAGCCTCGGCGTTTTTGCCGTGGCTGAGCGCCACGTCCACACGGCCGTAGGAATGGAGGATGTACTCCTGTTCCTGCTTTTTAATTGCTTCAAAACTCATATTCAAAATTCCTTTTGTTTCCACAATATCGTCTGTACCCTGTTGAAAACATATCCGTACTTGTCTTCCACACCGATACTATCGCCGATGAACCCCAGTGCTTCTCCCATTCGCCGTTTTCGTTCACGGGTACGGGCGCGGTTTTTCCCTCTTAATAGAACATCGTGCCGATGCCTTCATCGGTGAAGAGCTCGACCAGAATGGAGTGCGGCGTTCTGCCGTCGATGATATGCGCGCGCTCTACGCCGCGGCGCACAGCCTCCACGCAGCAGTCAATCTTCGGAATCATGCCGCCGCTGATGATGCCGTCGCGCTTCAGCTTCGGCACGTCGCTGACGTTTACGACCGGGATAAGCGTGTTTTCATCGTCCTTATCCCGCAGCAGACCGACAATATCGGTCATCAAAATGAGCTTGCGCGCGCCGAGCTCCGCCGCAATACGCGCCGCCGCCACATCGGCGTTGATGTTGTACACCTCACCGTGGTAGCCTGCCGCCACCGTGGAGATAACGGGTGTGTAGCCGGAAGCAATGGCATCTTCAACGATCTTCGTGCTCACTTCGCGGATCTCGCCCACAAAGCCGAGGTCTTCAGCTGCGGGCAGCTTATCCGCCTTCAGCATGGAACCGTCAAGGCCGCACAGGCCGACCGCCTTGCCGCCGGTGTTTTCCAAAAGCTGTACAAGGTCTTTATTGACTTTGCCTGCCAACACCTGCTGCACAATGTCCATCGTCTCCGCGTCGGTATAGCGCATACCGCCGACAAAGCGGCTTTCCTTGCCGATCTTTTTCAGCATGCCGCTGATCTCCGGGCCGCCGCCGTGCACCAGCACGACATTCACGCCGACGAGCTGCATCAGCACAATATCGTTCATCACGGCTTCTTTCAGCTCCGGGTTAATCATAGCATTGCCGCCGTATTTGACGACGATGGTCTCGCCCGCCCACCTTTTGATATACGGCATCGCCTGCACGAGCACATGGGCGCGGTCGCTGTTCGAGATGCCGATCTTCTTTTCTTCACTCATGTTCTGTAATCTCCGTTGATTTTCACATAGTCATAGGTGAGGTCGCAGCCGAAGGCTTCCGCCTCCGCGTCGCCGCTGTTGAGCTCCACCAAAATGGTAATTTCCTTTTCATGCAGCACCTTTGCGGCTTCTTCCTCGCTGAAGTTGATGCCCGCACCGTTCACGCAGACATCTACCTGCCCGTACGCGCTCTTAAAGGACACGTCCACCTTGTTGATGTCGATATCCGCGCCGGCATAACCGATGGCGCACAGCACGCGGCCCCAGTTGGCGTCTTCGCCGAACATGGCAGCCTTGAGCAGAGAGGAGCAGATGACGGACTTTGCAACCGTCTTCGCCGTCTCCCAGTCCTTCGCGCCGGTCGTCTTGCAGATGAGCAGCTTCGTTGCGCCCTCGCCGTCGCCCGCCATCATCATGGAAAGCTTTCTGCAAACCGCCGTCAGCGCCTCAAGAAACGTCTTGTACGCTTCGTTTTCTTCGGTGATCTCCTCGTTTTCCGCCTCGCCGTTCGCCATAATGGCAAGCGTGTCGTTCGTGGAGGTATCGCCGTCCACGCTGATCATGTTGAATGTGGTGTCTGCCGCCGCCTTAATGGCCTTTTGCAGCATCGGCACGGAAATGGCGCAGTCCGTCGTGACAAAGCACAGCATCGTCGCCATGTTCGGGTGGATCATGCCGGAGCCCTTGGAGATGCCGCCGATGCGCACCTCTTTGTCGCCGAGCGTAATCTTTACGGCGCACTCTTTTTCGATGGTGTCGGTCGTCATGATGGCCTTTGCCGCCATGTTGGAGCCGTTTTCGTTCAGCAGTGCCGCCAACGCCGGGGCTGCATTCTCAATCGGCGCGATCGGCAAAATCTGCCCGATAACGCCCGTAGACGCAACGATGACATCGTGCGGGTCGATGCCGAGCGCTTCGCCCGCAATCTCACACATGCGCCACGCTTTCTTTTCGCCGTCTGCGTTGCAGGTGTTGGCGTTGCCGCTGTTGCAGATGACCGCCTGTGCGCGGCCGTCCGCGATATTTTTGCGTGTGACAAGAATCGGCGCACCCTTTACAAGGTTCTGCGTGTAAACGCCTGCCGCCGCACACGGTGTTTTGCTGAAAATCATAGCCAGATCGGCTTTGGACTTATTTTTGCGGATGCCGCAGTGGATGCCGCCGGCTAAAAAGCCCTTGGCCGCGGTGACGCCGCCTTCGATAAACTGCATACTGAATTGCTCCTTATATAAAAATCGTTTTCCCTTGATTCCGTACTCTTTTAGAATGCCGGCGGAACGAGCTTTAAGCCGCAGGTTTCGTCCAGACCGAACAGAATGTTCATGTTCTGAATGGCCTGCCCTGCCGCGCCCTTCACCATGTTATCGATAGCGCTGATGGCGATGAACGTGCCGGTGCGCGGGTCCGTAAAGATGGACACGTCGCAGAAATTCGTGTACTTGATGTTGTGAATATCGGCGCTCTTGCCCTTTGGCAGCAAACGCACAAACGGCTCTTTACCGTATCTTTCCTCATACGCCGCGCGAAGCATTTCCTCCGTAACGCCCGGCTTGAGTTTTGCATAGCATGTCGCTAAAATGCCGCGGTTCACCGGCAACAGATGCGGCACGAACGTGATGTGCATTTTCTCACCCGAAATTTTGGAAAGCGTCTGCTCGATTTCCGGCGTATGGCGGTGGCACGCGACTTTATACGCGGACATACCCTCATTCAGCTCCGGGTAGTGGCTGTTCTGCGCCGGCTTTCTGCCCGCGCCGGTCACGCCGGACGCGCAGTTTGCGATGATACCGGTCGTCTCGATATAGCCATTTTCCAGCGCCGGCACGAGTGCAAGCGGCACCGCCGTGGTGTAGCAGCCCGGGTTTGCAACGAGCTTTGTCTTCTTAATTTCCTCGCGGAACAGCTCCGGCAGACCGTACACGGCTTTTTCGTGCAGCGCCTTATCCTCAAATGTGCCGCCGTACCACTCGGTGTATTCTTCCTCGCTCTTTAAGCGGAAGTCCGCGCCGAGGTCGATGAACGCCTTGCCTTTTTTGTCACACTCCGCAGCAAGCTCCTGCGAAAGGCCGTGCGGCAAAGCGGCAAAGATGACATCGCTTTTTTCCACAACCGCTTCCTGCGTGGTGCAGATGAGGTCGCACATTTCGCGGTATGCCGGGTAAACGTCCGACAAAGCCTGTCCCTCAAAGCTTACAGAGCTGATGGCCGCAAGCTCCGCTGCGGGATGTCCCGCAATCAGGCGGCAGATTTCCGCGCCCGCATAACCGGTGGCGCCCACGACGCCGACCTTAATCTTTTCCATTTTGATACCCCCAACAAAGGTAAAATTGAATTTATAGCCCGTTTACGATCGTGCGCACTTCTTTTGCCGCCGCGCGGACGTTCTCCGGGCACGGCGCACCCTTGACCTTGCGGTCGCGCACGCATTTTTCAAGGTTGATGGCCTCGTACACGCCCTCGTCGAACGCATTACAGACCTTTTTGTATTCGTCGATCGGCAGCGTCTCCAGCGTCAGGCCGCGCTCGATGCACAAGGCGACAAGCTCGCCCGTAATCTTATACGCATCGCGGAACGGCAGGCCCTTTGAAGCTACCAGATAATCCGCGCAATCCGTTGCATTGATGAAGCCCTTTGCCGCTGCGGCGCGCATATTCTCTTTCAAAACGCGCATTGTTTTCAGCATCGGGATAAACGGCGTCAGGCACAGGCGCAGGGTATCCACCGCGTCAAACACGGCTTCCTTGTCCTCCTGCATGTCCTTGTTGTACGCGAGCGGCAGACCCTTCATCATGGTCAAAAGCGCCATCAGGTCGCCGAACACGCGGCCGCTCTTGCCGCGGATAAGCTCCGTAATATCCGGATTCTTCTTCTGCGGCATGATGCTGGAGCCGGTGGAAAACGCGTCGTCCAGCTCGATGAATTTAAACTCCCACGAGCACCAAAGAATGATCTCCTCGGAAAATCTCGAAAGATGCACCATCGCAAGCGAAATCGCCGCGGCGATTTCCGCGCAGAAATCGCGGTCGGCAACGCCGTCGAGGCTGTTACGGCTCACACCGGAGAAGCCAAGCAGCTTCGCCGTCAAATCACGATCGAGCGGGTACGTCGTTCCGGCCAAAGCGCCGGAGCCGAGCGGGCAAACGTCCATACGCTTTAACGCGTCCTGCATACGGCCGATGTCGCGCAGGAACATTTCGGCATACGCCATTAAATGATGCCCGAACGTGATGGGCTGTGCGCGCTGCAAATGCGTGTAGCCCGGCATAACGGTGTCGGCATATTCCTCCGCCTGGTCGCACAGGACGTTGATGAGCTCTTTTAACTGTTCAATAAGCCCCGCGCACTCCTTGCGCAGCGTCAGACGAACATCCAGCGCAACCTGATCGTTGCGGCTGCGGGCGGTATGTAATCTCTTGCCTGCGTCGCCGATGCGCGCCGTCAGCTCGCCCTCGATAAACGTGTGAATATCTTCGGCATCAGGGTCAATGTGCAGAGCGCCCGTCTCGATGTCCTTTTCGATTTTCTCAAGCTCCGCGCAGATCTTTTCGCTTTCGCCTTTGTCGATGATTCCCGCCGCGCCGAGCATTGTGGCATGCGCAATGCTGCCCTCAATGTCCTCTTTGTACATGCGGCTGTCAATAGAAATAGACGAGTTAAAGTCGTTCGTCTTCGGGTCTGCCTCCTTCTGGAAGCGGCCTTTCCATAATTTCATGGCTGAATCTTTCCTTCCCGTTTATGGCAGAAAAGGGCAGGCAGATGAATGCCTACCCTAAATCTACTTTTGGATTATTTATTTTCGGTCTTTGCCTTCATGTGTGCATAAACCTTGATCGGCAGGCCGAACAGGTTGATGAAGCCGTCTGCATCCGCCTGGTTGTAGACCTCATCCTCATCGAACGTTGCGATCTCCGGGTCATACAGGCTGTACGGAGAGGTGACACCTGCATCAATGATGTTGCCCTTATAAAGCTTCAGCTTGACATCGCCGGTGACGGTCTGCTGGGTGGAATCTACAAATGCGGAAAGCGCCTCGCGCAGCGGGGTGAACCACTGGCCGTAATAAACAAGTTCCGCAAACTTCAAACCGATCTGCTGCTTGTAGTGGAACGTGTCTCTGTCCAGGCACAGCTCTTCAAGTTTATTGTGTGCGTGGTAAAGGATTGCACCTCCCGGAGTTTCATAAACGCCGCGGCTCTTCATGCCGACAAGTCTGTTCTCTACGATATCCGCAAGGCCTACGCCGTTCTTGCCGCCGAGCTCGTTGAGCGTCGTTACAACTTCCACACCGTTCATTTCCTTGCCGTTGATGGCGGTCGGCTTGCCCTTTTCAAAATGGATCGTCACATAAGTGGGCTCGTCCGGGGCCTGCTCCGGGGAAACGCCGAGCTCAAGGAAGCCCGGGTGGTTGTACTGCGGCTCGTTTGCCGGATCTTCAAGGTCAAGACCCTCATGGGACAGATGCCAGATGTTCTTATCCTTGGAGTAGTTTGTTTCACGGTTGATCTTCAGCGGAATGTTGTGTGCTTCCGCATACTCGATTTCTTCTTCTCTCGATTTGATGCTCCACTCTCTCCACGGAGCGATGATGGTCATTTCGGGAGCAAACGCCTTAATGGTCAGCTCGAAACGAACCTGATCGTTTCCCTTGCCGGTGCAGCCGTGGCAGATGGCGTCTGCGCCCTCGGCCTTGGCAATTTCAACGATGCGCTTTGCGATGATCGGGCGGGCAAAGGACGTGCCGAGCAGGTACTTGTTCTCGTAGACCGCACCTGCCTGTACGGTGGGATAAACATATTCCTGAATGAATTCTTCCTTGAGGTCTTCAATGTAGAGCTTCGATGCACCGGTCTTCAGTGCTTTTTCTTCCAGACCGTCAAGCTCCGTGCCCTGACCCACATCGGCGGAAACCGCGATGACCTCGCAGTTGTTGTAGTTTTCCTTCAGCCACGGGATGATGATGGAGGTATCCAGACCACCGGAGTACGCCAGAACAACCTTTTTAATATCCTTCTTTGCCTTTGCCATGATATAACCCTTCCTTTTTTCATAAACCGCCGTCATCGTGCGGCGGAGAATTATTTGTTTCAACGGTCATTATTATACACCGTTTCCCGGAAAAATCAACCCTTTTCTTGAATATTTATTCATCTTTTTTGAAAGTTGTCGAAATTTCCAGATTTCATGCGGGTTTTTTGGCTTTATATTTGTGTGTTTTTCAAAATTCGATCTTCAAAAGTATGCATTTTTGAATGAATAAAGCGCATATTATACATTTGTATACACTACTTTATACATTTTCGCTTTCGGAATTGTTTTCTACGATATAGGGCTTTATCAGCGCCATTTCGCGCGGCTCCACACGGGCGTGAATAAGGAGCCCTTCCGGCACGTATTCTTCGGAGACGAGCGCGCCCGCTTTTCTCAGCTGTGCCGCAATGCCCGTCTTTGCAAACGGCAGCAGCGCCGTCACGTCCACAGGCTTCACCGGCAGGTTATCTTCAATCGCCTGCAAAAGCGCCGGGATGCCTTCGTTTTTCAGCGCACTGATGCGCACCGCGCCCGTCAAATGCAAAGCGCTGTCCGCATCGCCCACAAGGTCCCATTTATTGAGCACCGGGATAACCGGGCGGTCACCGCAGCCAAGGCTCTGCAAAATTTCGTTCGTCACGTCCAAGTGCGTGCGCGCTTCGGGGCTGGAAGCATCGCATACGTTCAAAATGATGTCCGCCGTCGCGGCCTGCTCCAACGTGGAGCGGAACGCCTCCACCAAATGGTGCGGCAAGCGGCGCACAAGGCCGACCGTATCGATGAGCATAACGGTCTTGCCGCCGGGCAGCTTCAACGCGCGCGCCGTGGGGTCCAGCGTCGCGAAAAGCTTATCCTCCGCCAAAACGCCCGCTTGCGTCAAGAGATTCATCAAGGTCGATTTGCCCGCGTTCGTGTAGCCGACAAGCGCCACCGTCACCGTGCCGTCCTTTTCGCGGCGGCGCTGCGTCTCGTGGCGGCCGACTTCTATTTTCTTCAACTGCTCGCGCAGCGCTTCAATTCTGCGGCGAATGTGTCGGCGGTCGGTCTCCAGCTTCGTTTCGCCCGGGCCGCGCGTGCCGATGCCGCCGCCGAGACGCGAAAGCGCCGTGCCTTTGCCGGTCAAACGCGGTAGAAGGTATTTCAGCTGCGCCGCTTCCACCTGCACCTTGCCTGCGCGGCTCTGCGCACGCTGCGCAAAAATATCGAGGATCAGCATCGTGCGGTCCACAACGCGCACGTCCGTCGCATTTTCAAGGTTGCGGATCTGCGTCGGCGTCAGCTCGCGGTCAAAAATAATCAGCTCAATCTTGTTGTTCTCGCAGAAATTCCGAATTTCCTCCACCATGCCGCTGCCTACGCACGTCGCGGTCTCCGGGGAGGGGCGCTTCTGCATCATCGTCGCAATAGGCTCCGCGCCGCCGCTTTTTGCAAGCTCCCACAGCTCGCGCAGCGATTCCTCCGCGTCATACTCGCCTGTGTCAAGCGAAACCAAAAGCGTGCGCTCCGGCACGATTACGTTTTCCGTATAATTCATAAGGTTCTCCTTTTTCGTGTCTGATTTATCGTTTCAAAGCCACAGCGTTTTCCGCCGCACAGCTTGTGTTTTCATTTCTTATTATACAGAAAACAGCGCAGAAAACAACGTGCTTTTACGAAAAACGGACCCACACCGCGTAAAATAACATTTGCACCAACCGCCGCCCTGATGTTTTGGCGGTTTCTTCCATAGTTTTCGCCCACAGCTTTATGCTATAATGGAGCTGTAAAACTCGGAAAGGATGAGCCCCATGTACCGCTTTGCTCCCCAGTAAACACACCCATTTTTAAGAAAGGGTCGATTTTATGAAAAAGCAATTTGCAGTCATGTTCTGCCTTTTGGCGATATTTACATGCCTTGTCGGGTGCTCCGGAAAAACGGAAAGTCTGTTTCCGTCTGCGTTTGTCCGTGCGATGGGACAGGAAAAAGCGGACGCGCTGAAAACGCTCGGTGTCACCGAGCAGGCGCTCTCCGATTATACCGTGGACGTTTACGGCAAAACCGCCGGTGTGCTGCTCTCGTTTGATGCATATCGCGGCGATGAAACCTCCGCCGGCAAGCTCAACTACGCAGAGCTCACCGTACCGTGCACGCCGAATGATGACGGCTTTTCATACATGCGCACCTGCTACGACAAGCTTGAAAAAGCGCTCGGCGGACCGTTCACGATCGACGTGAACATGGACGGCGTTTCCGCCGAAGACGATACCGATACGCTTTTTGCGGCGCTGCAAAAAGATGCAGGCGGCGAAAATGTCTGCGCCTTGCAATACCAGTGGCGCGGCCTCGGTGAAAACGAATCGCTGCTTTACCTTTATTACTATCCGAACGAAAACGGCTCGGCGCGCGTAAAGCTCACGTTTTTGCCGAAAGAGCGTGCACAAATTCCATAAAGCTCTGTAAAAAGGCGCGGAAGTTTTGAAAAGCTCCTGCGCTTTTTGCGTTTTCAAAAAATTTACAGGTTTTCGATTTGCTTTTTTTCGCGTATTGTGGTAATATACGATATTATTATACATGCCAAGCGGCATATGGCTGCGGCAAATTTTTTGTAGGAAAGACAGGTTATTTTTTCTCAGATGGACAGTCACAGTACAGGGTTGATCATAGCGTTGATCGTTCTGATCGTTTTGTCCGCCTATTTCTCCGCCACGGAAACGGCGTTTTCGTCGCTCAACCGTATCCGGCTCAAAAACTTGGCCGATAACGGCAACAAGCGCGCAAAGCTCGCCTATAAGCTCGTGGATAATTACGACGAGCTCATCTCCTCCGTTCTGGTGGGAAACAACATCGTCAACATCAGTGCGTCTTCTCTCGCCACCGTTTTGTTTATCAAAGCATTCGGCGACAACGGTCCCACCGTTTCCACCATCGCCATGACGATCATCGTGCTCATTTTCGGCGAGGTCACGCCGAAAAGCATCGCAAAAGAGGCCCCGGAAGCGTTCGCTATGTTTTCCGCGCCCATCATCAACGTGCTCATTTACGTCTTCAAGCCCATTAACGTATGTCTTGTGGGCATCAAAAAGCTGGTGAAAAAATTCGTAAAGGTCTCTAACGATCGTACCATTTCGGAAAGCGAACTGCTCACCATCGTGGAGGAAGCCGAGCACGACGGCGGTATCAACGAAAACGAAAGCGAGCTTATCCACAACGTCATCGAGTTCGACGACCTTGAAGCCATCGATATCATGACGCCGCGCGTAGACGTGGAAGCCGTGGATAAGACGAGCACCGTGCAGGAAGTCGCCGACCTCTTTACGGAAACAGGCTTTTCGCGCCTGCCGGTGTATGAGGAGACGATTGACAGCATCGTCGGCATTATCAATGAGAAAGATTTCCATAACCTCGTGCTGCGCGACGGCAACGCGGTGAAGCAGATCATCAAGCCCGTGGAGTTCATCCCGCCTTCGATGAAAATTTCCGCGCTTTTAAAGCTTTTGCAGCAGAACAAATCGCACCTTGCCGTCATCGTGGATGAGTTCGGCGGCACCGAGGGCATCGTCACGCTGGAAGACATCATCGAAGAGCTTGTCGGCGAGATTTGGGACGAACACGACGAAGTGGTGGAAGCGTTCCAAAAGGTCAGCGACAACGAATACCTTGTCGATTGCTCCACCAACCTTGACGAGCTTCTTGAATACTTCCATTTGAAGTCCGATTCCGAAGCCTCCACCATCAACGGTTGGGTCATCGAGCAGCTTGATCGCATCCCCGAAAAGGGCGACTGCTTTGATTTTGAAAACCTGCATGTCGTTGTAGAAGAAACAGAGTACCAGCGTGCCACCCGTGTGCGCATCACTGTGTCCCCGAAAAAGGAAGAGTCCGAAGAAACATAATTTCATAATTCATAAATCGTTCCTAATTGCGCCCCGCTGTTTAACGCAGCGGGGTTTCGCTTTGCAAAAGCATCCGCCAAAATTATTTGCAAATCTTTTTCTTTCCTTTTAAACAAGTTTATGCTATAATAAAATCAACAAAAATCACTCTTGTGTTTTATTGAAAATTGTAAGAATTTCGTAAGGAGATCTTAAGAAATGCTGAAGCTGGAGCTTTTACTGCGCCGCATTCGCGGTTTTGACGCAAAGCGCATGATGGTGTATGTTCGCGACGTCAAAAAGGAGACCAAAACGCCCACACCCGTCATCATGGCGGATATGCTGTACTGCATTTTGCGGTATAACGTAGGATTTTACGATTACCACATTTTCGGTTTTGCGCACATCCACGGCGCAAAGGCGAGAAACACATTCTTCACTATGCAGGATAACTGGCGCTTGACCCGCATGGTAAACAGCCCTGAAGACCGCCCCTATTTTGAAAACAAGCTGCTGTTCTGCCGCACGTTTGCACCGTACCTCGGACGGTCATTTTTAGACCTCAATGAAGCCGGTGAGGACGCGCTTGCCGATTTTCTGCGCCACCACCCCGTGGTGTTTTTAAAAGAGCCGGAAAGCTTCGGCGGTCTGGGGGTCAAACGCTTTGACAGCGCCGGGACCGATTTAAACGACCGAGAGGCCGTGAAAAGGCTGCGCGAAAACTGGGTGCAAAACGGCTTACTGCTCGTGGAGGAAGCCTTACAGCAGCACCCGGAAATGAGCGCGCTGTATCCGTATTCGCTCAACACCCTGCGCGTCTGCACCTTAACAGATGACAAAGGCGATGTGCATGTGCTGTACAGCTTTGTGCGCACGGGCCGCCACGGCTCATTTGTAGATAACACCACAAGCGGCGGGCTCAACGCGCTCATCTGCGACGACGGTGTCATCCGCCGCCCCGCTATGTCCGATAAAACCGGCATGTATTTCGACATGCACCCCGATACCTGCACGCCATTCATAAACTTCCGCGTGCCATATTTTGATGAAGCGATTGCGCTGTGCAAAAAAGCCGCGAAGGTCCGCCCCGACATGCGGTACGTCGGCTGGGACGTGGGCATCACCCCCACCGGTCCCGTTTTGGTGGAGGGCAACAACCTCCCCGCCTACGACGGGCAGATCTACCACCAGCAGGAGAACCCCGGCACCGGCCTCCGCCCCCTCGTCCGTTCCATCATCCCGGAGTTTTAGTTTACATAATTTTAAAATCATACGCAAAAACCCGCATTGCAGCCGGAAATTCCGTTTGCAATGCGGGTCTTTTATTTTTCGGTTCGTTCCGCGCGTCTGGCTTTGAAGAACCGGCGCAGGATTGCCGTGCATTCTTCACACAGCAATCCTCGGTATAATTCGGGTTTAAAGGCATTTTTGAGCGACGTCACCGACACAGCCGTGCCGCACGCACCCATAGCTTCGTCTTCCGTGCCGAACACGATGCGGTCCACGCGGGCGTTTACCGTCGCGCCCGCACACATGGGACACGGCTCCAGCGTCACATACAGCGTACAGCCGGTCAACCGCCAGGAGCTGAGCACTTTTGCCGCCTGTTCCATCGCTTCCAGCTCCGCATGGCCAAGCACACTCTGATGCTCTTCTCGCCGATTCCGCCCACGCCCGATGACTTTGCCGTCCTTCACAACAACGGCGCCCACCGGCACTTCACCTGCCGAAAAGGCTTCTTCCGCAAGCGAAAGCGCCTCGCGCATGAACTTTTCCTCCGGCACAAACGCGCGGTTTTTCATGGCATTATACGGCATATGTCCCCTTACGAATACAGCGTCACGATACACATGACGACAAACAGCACATAGTAGCAGATGAAACCGGGATTCACGAACATCCACAACGCCTTCCCGCGTACCGGTACGCCGCGCTGCATGGGCGTGCGGAACACCTTATGACCGGTGAAATTGCGGATAAGCAGCACCACAAGCGCAATCAGTCCCAAGCCGTACACGATATACGTCAGCAAATTGCTCGCGGTATTCGCCGCATCCGCGCCCACAAGCCCCTCAAGGGCAATGGGCAGCGTCGCAAGCAGGTTATTGAGCATGTGCACGAAAATGTTCACCCAAATGTTGCGGGTACGCACATACAAAAGCGCCATTACAAAGCCCGCCATAAGCACCACGGGCAAGGACTGAATGCTGTAATGCGCCATGCCGAAAATCAGTGCGGAGAAGATCACCGCAGGCCAGTCACCCCAGCGGCGCATGACGGCCGTCGTCACGCTGCGGAACGCAAATTCCTCCGTCACCGGCGCGACGAGCACGACCGAAACGAACATCGTCAGCGCCTGCACGGGCGTCATCGCCAAAAGGTCTGCCGTGTTTGCGTCGCCGTTCAGCCCCGCGCCCTCCAAAAGCTGCGAGATGAGATTTGCGGGAATGTTCATCAAAACGCTGACGGCAAGACCCGCAAAGACGAGCAAAATACTGTTCAGCACACCGTTTTTCTCCACAAGCACCGTGTCCGAGAGCTTTCTTTTCCCAAAGAACAGAAAAAACGAGAACGGCAGCACAATGGATAAGAACGATGCAATGGACGAAATAAGGTAATACGCCGTCGGCGGAAAGTCGCCAATGGTGTTCGGCCCCATAAAATTCACGCCGCACACCGTTAAAATCAGCGTTGCAAGCGTCGTCCACAAAACCTGTATCGGCAAAGAGGTCATGGTCGCAAACGAAAGGCGGGAGGCCGCGCGGCGCAGTTCCTTTTGCTCCAAACGCGCGGGGTCCGCCCACTTCGGCGGCTGCACGGGTGCGTAATATACGGGCTGCTGCACCGGCTGTGCATAAACGGGCGCGCCGTTACCGCCCTGCGGCGGATATGTATACACCGGCGTCGGGTTCTGCACCGGCGCGGGATTCTGCGGCGCGGTATACACCGGCTGCCCGTTATAAAGCGGCTGCGTCACCGGCTGCCCAGCGGGCGTGTAGTTCCGGTTATCGTTCATGCTCATTCATCCTTTCCCTTTTTGGTTTTCCCGTTTTTTTCGGGCTTTTTCACGTGAAAACGGATTGTCAGCTTTTCCACCCAGCCCTTTTTGTACTTGAGGGAAATGTAGCCGATGGTGCTCATCACCAGTGCGCCGATGGCGTCCACGATGATGTCCTTCATCGTGTCCTGCAAGGCTGCCTGCCCAATAAGCGCCGTGCCGTTATCCAGCATATATTTCTGCATGTTGGTGCCGAAAACGGAATCCATCGTGAATTCATAAATTTCCCACACCGCGCCCATCGCAAGCGCAAAGCAAAACGCAAATACGGCGATGAACACCGGTGAAAGATTCAACGGTATGCGCTCCGCATTGTTGAAAATCGCAATCATGGAAAAACCAAGCGCACCCAGCATTGCACCGCTCATCGTGTGCAGAATCGTGTCCCAGTGCGGTACGGCGTAGTAAAAACTTCGCACCTCGCCAAGGAAGATCGCGCAGTACAAAAACGCAATGTACAAAACCAGCATCACGCGCGGAATCTGCAGCGTTTTCTGCCGGATGAGCCGCAGCGGCAGCACAATGGCGGCAATGCCCAAAAGGCACTGCAAAAGCATCAGCACATAGTCTTCGTGGCTGCGCACTTCCTCCGTCCCGCCGCCGTACGACACAATACGTACTACAAGGTAGCCAAGCGGCAGAATAAAGCTCAGCAGCACCGCCATGATGAACATGCCGGTAAAGTCCCGTTTTCTTTTCGGCTTCATAGCCCGTCCTCCTAATGGGGGTATTTTTTACTGTGCAAGCAGCTCCGCGACGTTGTTTGCGTAAGCGACCGGGTCTTCAATGGAGCGGCCCTCAATAAGCAGCGCCTGATCGTACAGCACTTCGGTGTACTTTTTCAGCTTGTCTTCGTCGTTTTCAAAGCGGCGCAGCACCTCAAACACCGGGTGTTCGGTGTTGAGCTCAAATATCTGCTCGGCCTTCACCTTCTGCTCCGCGCCCGGCATGGAGTTTAGCACCTTCTCCATCTCCATGGAGATCGCGCCGTCCGTCGTGATGCACACGGGGTGATTTTTAAGTGTCGTCGAAACGCGCACGTCCTTTACGCGCTCGCCGAGAATCGTCTTCATCTTCTCAAGCAGAGCCTTGTTTTCCTCCGCCTGCTTTTCGGCAGCCTGCTTTTCTTCTTCGGTTTGCACGCGTGCGTCTTCCGCCGCAACGTTCTTGAAGCTCTTGCCTTCGTACTCCTGCAACACCATCAGCGCGAACTCGTCCACATCGTCCGTAAGGTACAGCACCTCGTAGCCACGGTCAAGCACGGCTTCGGTCTGCGGCAGATGCGCAATGCGCTCCGGGGTCTCGCCCGCCGCGTAGTAAATGCAGGTCTGGTCTTCCTTCATGTCCTGAACGTACTCTTTCAGCGTGCGCATCTTGCCTGTGGAAGAGCGGAACAGCACAAGATCCTTGAGCTTATCCTTGTTGATGCCGTAGTTCTCGTACATGCCGAATTTGAGTCTCAAGCCGAAACTCTCAAAGAACTTCTCGTAGTTCTCTCTGTCGTGCTCCAGCATGGATTTAAGCTCCGACGCAATCTTCTTCTCAATGCGCGTCGCGATAAGTTTTAACTGACGGTCGTGCTGCAGCATTTCACGGGAGATATTCAGCGACAGATCCTGCGAATCGACAAGGCCCTTCACAAAGCCGAAGTAATCCGGCAGCAGGTCTGCGCACTTTTCCATAATGAGCACGCCGGAAGCATACAGCTGCAAACCCTTTTCGTAGTCTCTCGAATAATAATCCATTGGCGCTTTTGCAGGGATAAACAGCAGTGCGTTATACGTCGCTGTACCCTCTGCGGAGGTATGGATAACCTTCAGCGGGTCCTGCCAATCGTAGAACTTCTCCTTATAGAAGCTGTTGTATTCTTCTGCCGTGATCTCGTTTTTATTCTTCTTCCACAGCGGCACCATACTGTTGAGGGTCTCCACCTCAAAGTAGTGCTCATATTCGTTCTCCGCACCCTCCTTCGCACGGGTCTTTTCGACCTCCATGCGGATGGGATAGCGGATATAATCGGAATACTTCTTCACGAGCGAACGAATGCGATATGTATCGAGGAACTCGCTGTACTTTTCTTCCTCGGTGTCCTCTTTGATATGCAAAATGATCTCGGTGCCGTGGTCGGCCTTTTCGCACTCGCGGATGGTATAGCCGTCCGCGCCGTCGGACTCCCAGCAATACGCCTGCTCTGCGCCGTACGCCTTGGATTCCACGCGCACGTGGTCGCTGACCATAAACGCGGAATAGAAGCCCACGCCGAACTGACCGATGATGTCGATATCCTCGTTCTTTTCGTTTTCAGACTTGAATTTCAGCGAGCCGCTCTTTGCGATGACGCCGAGGTTCTGGTCAAGCCCCTCCTGCGTCATGCCGATGCCGTTATCGCGGATACGCAGCGTGCGGCTGTCCTTATCCGCCGCAAGGAAGATCTGAAAGTCGTCACGATTGAGTCCCGTAGCGCCGTCCGCCAGGGATTTATAGTAAAGCTTATCGATCGCGTCGCTCGCGTTGGAGATCAGCTCGCGCAGAAAAATCTCCTTATGGGTATAAATAGAGTTGATCATGAGATCAAGAAGTCTTTTAGACTCCGCTTTAAACTGTTTTTTTGCCATGCAAATTCTACCTCTTTTTCATTTTGGGCATCAAAATCACGCATTCATCCGCCCGCGTTCTCTTTCTAACAACTATACTATACATTTGTTAAAAAATCACGAACAATTTTAATTTGGTTAAAAAAAGAACGGTTTAAATTTAAATTTCGCATGGATTATTTTTTCTATTTTCCTGATCTTTGGGTAGGCAAAAGGGTTTCGCCATTTGCGAATGGCGACTCGGGGCTTTACCCCAAGACCCCACGACCTTTTTGAAAAAAGGTCGATCAAAAACTTTTATCAGCCGTTGCCATCAGAACTCTGCGGCAAACAAAAGAACTTTTCAAAGAACCGCCATACCTTCACTGCCCCGGTCACGGGGATTCTCGCGTCCAGCTCAAATGCGTTGATTTTCAAAAATGCCTTACCGTCCGCCTGATACAGCATTTCCGCCGGCGGGGCGTTGTCATTAAAGCTCAGCCGTCTTCCCTCGGCGTCCACCATCAGCATACCGAACACGAACAGCAGCACCAGCACGGTGCAAAAAAACGACATCAAAAACGCGCGGGAACACACACATTTGCGCATGCAAAGCACCTCCGCATGCAGTATGCCCCGTCCGTTTTCCGCTATTCCTCCGCTATGTCGTTTAAAACCGCCAGAATCGTCTCGCCCAGCAGCTCCCCGGCGTAGTCCGCCTCCCTTTGCGTATTCACCTCCGTGCCGACCTCCACCAAAAGCGAGCCGTGCGTGGCGTGCATATTGTAATTTCTCTGCGCGAAAAACAGCGGTCGAAACAGCCCCGGATATAATAAATCGCCTTTTTGCTGCAAGCGCAAGGCCAAATGCAGTTTTCCCCGCCAATCCGGGAACAGCGGGTCTTCCGAAAGGTCACACCCTGCCATAATCATGATCTGCGCGGCATTCTCCCCGTTCACCTCCGCTACGGGCTTATACCGTGTGCCGTCGTCCTCCTCACCGAACGCATCTCTGTGCACATCCACGGTGATCTGTATCGTAGGATATTTCAGCAAATTTTCCTGCATCGCGTCCATCGAGCGCTGGTAGCTGCCGGAATACGTCTCGTCAAACCTTGTCGTGTCGTGGATCACGCCAAACCCGCCCGCTTCTATCACGTCTTTCGCCCTTTTTGCCACCGCCACAACGCTTTTTTCTTCTTCCTCCGTGCGAAAGCTCTCGTCGCGGTAATACCAGTCCGATTCATACTGCAAGTACGCTTCTGATGTATGTGTGGAGTAAAACAGCACCACCGGCGAGCCGTCGCGCTTCACGTGCACATCGGGGTCAATTAAAATTTCTTCCGATAAATCAAGCCCCGAGTCCGAAATATCCTTCACAAAAAAGCCGTTTATCTCTTCTCCTCCGCCCATAAAGGTCGCGGCGACCGCTGCCGTTTCACGCTCCGGGTCAGGTGTCGGCGCCGGCAGCACGGGCAGCTCCGGGTCTGTTTTCTCCTGTACGGGCACAGGTGTCGCCGTGGGGAGCGATGTTGCTTCCGGCTCCGTTTCTTTTACGGCCTCCTTTTGGGGCGCAGGCGATGCTTCCGCTTGCGGCACTTCTTGGCTTGTTGCCGCCTGTAAGCCCGCCGCCCTAAGCGCCCACGCCGCGCCGTTTTCCTTTACAACCGGCCATAAATTATCCCCCATGCACCAAAGTGACACGGCCGCCGCCAGCACCGCGCAAATTCTGTATCCGATTTTTCCGATCCGTTCCTTTCGCATCGCAACTGCCTCCATTTGTGTGGCATATCCGTCTTATCATGCTTATGATACGGCATACAAAATTATGCACATGTACACGGTTCGGTCGCGGAAAATTCACAAATTCGACATTTTCACACAGCACCAATATGCTATAATAAAATATATCATTCCTAGTTTTGAACGATTTTAAAAAACTCGCAGAACCCCAAACGGGAAACGAAGAAAGGATGGACTGCATGGCAAGATCCGTATACTCAGAAATCACCCCCGAAATGGAAGCCCTCGCCGATCTTTGCGTGAAAAACGGTAAGATTGACCCGGAGCTCTATGCAAAATACGACGTAAAGCGCGGCCTGCGCGACATTAACGGCAACGGCGTTCTGACCGGCCTTACCGATATTTCGGAGATCCGCTCCAGCCGCATGGAAAACGGCGTGAAAATCCCCTGCAAAGGGCAGCTTTTCTACCGCGGTTACAGCATTGAAGATCTTGTCCGCAGCATGCCGAGCGACCACAGCTTCGGCTTTGAAGTGACCGCCTACCTGCTCCTTTTCGGCGAACTGCCGAGTAAAGAACAGCTTGACGGGTTCATCAAACAGCTTTCGTTCTACCGCACATTACCCACAAATTTCGTGCGCGACATCATCATGAAAGCGCCGAGCGGCGACATGATGAACACCCTCGCCCGCAGCGTGCTGACAATGTATTCCTATGACGACGCCCCGGACGACATCTCCATCCCGAACGTGCTGCGCCAGTGCATTCAGCTCATCGCCATTTTTCCGCTTCTTTCCGTCTACGGCTATCAGGCGTATCGCCACTATCACGACGGCAAAAGTCTTTACATTCACCAGCCGAAGCCGGAGCTTACCACCGCCGAAAATATTCTGCGCATCCTGCGTTCCGATAAACAGTTCACCCCGCTGGAAGCCAAGGTGCTCGACATCGCGCTTATGCTGCACGCAGAGCACGGCGGCGGCAACAACTCCACGTTCACAACACATGTCGTGTCGTCCTCCGGCACAGATACGTATTCCGCCATTGCCGCGGCACTCGGCTCTTTAAAAGGCCCAAAGCACGGCGGCGCGAACATCAAGGTCGTACGCATGTTTAACGACATGAAGGAGCAGGTCAAGGACTGGACGAACGAGAATGAAATCTGCGATTACCTCACCCGCCTGCTCGATAAAAAGGCGTTCGATAACGCCGGTCTCATCTACGGCATGGGCCACGCCGTGTATTCCGTCTCCGACCCCAGAGCACGCATCATGGAGCGCTTTGCAGAGGGCCTTTCCAAAGAAAAAGGCCGTGAGGACGAGTACGGACTATACATGCGCGTCGCACGGCTCGCGCCGCAGGTCATCGCCGAAAAGCGCCGCATCTATAAAGGCGTTTCCGCAAACGTAGACTTTTACAGCGGCTTCATTTACAGCATGCTCGATTTGCCGATGGAGCTCTATACGCCCATCTTCGCCTGCGCCAGAATTGCCGGCTGGAGCGCCCACCGCATCGAAGAGCTCATCAATGCCGGTAAAATCATCCGCCCGGCGTATAAAGCCATCCACCCCGAGCGCGCATTTCCGGGTATGGAAAACGAAACCTAAAGCTTCCGGCAACCGTGGTTAAAGGTTTTTGATCGACCTTTTTGGAAAAAGGTCGTGGGGTCTTGGGGCAACGCCCCAAGTCGCTTTCCGCAGAAAGCGAAACTCTTTTGCCTACCATAGATCAGGAAGATAGGCGGAAACTTCCAGTGGACGTTTCCGCCGTAAGAAACCCTATCAAGGGGTTTCTTGAAGAACTCGCCACGCGAGTTCTTAGAAACGGAACATAGTATTAAAGCGCACAGCCCTCAAGCTGCGCGCTTTTTTCTTACAAAAACTATGATAAAAGCAATCACCAGACCCGCCGGTATAACCACCCAAACGGGAACCGTCACCGTCCGCGGCGAGCTCATCACCGTGACGACATATTCCGGCATCTCACTTTCTCTTTCCGCGTGTACTCCACGCCATCCTGCGGACTGAAAGGATTGAGATAGTCGTTCACGGACACGGTGATCTCATCGTCTTTCGTAACGGACACGTTATTCATCTGTAAAACGAGCACCGTGCGGTAATTTTCTTCCCCGCAAAGTCATTTTATTCTTCTTAACTACACTCTATCAAAAAGCGAACGGAGTATCACCAGATTTCAATCCTCGGCTTCCGTCACAAGCTTTATCAGCAGTGTTTTCAGTTCTTCCGTGGTCTCCACGGTGTAATCCGCGCCCGCTTCTTCCAGCTCGCCGGGTTCCGCAAAGCCGAAGTACACGCCGATGCCCGGCACGCCGCAATTTTTCGCGCCGATCATATCAAAGCTTCGGTCGCCGACCATGAAAAACGTATTGTTTTCCTTTCCGCCCGCGCGGCGCATGGCCTCCTGCATCACTTCGGTCTTATCCGTCATGGAGCCATCGAGATTCGCGCCGACAATCTGGTCGAACAGCGCAAAGATCCCGTTTTGCTTCAAGATCTTCTCCGTGAACACCGTCGGCTTTGAGGTGGAAACACTCAATTTCACACCTGCGCTTTTCAGCGCCTCCAACAGTTCTTTCATGCCGGGGTACAAGCGGTTTTCGTACACGCCTTTCTCTTTGTAGCGCACGCGGTAGCGGTCTACCGCCTCAAACGCCTGCTCTTTGGAAAAGCCGTAGAATTCCATAAAGGATTCATGCAGCGGCGGGCCGATGAACTTTTTCAGCGTCTCCATCGGCTGGTTCGGATAGCCGTAGCTGTCGAGCGCAAACTGCGTGCTTTTCGTGATGCCCTCGCTGTTATCGACAAGGGTGCCGTCTAAATCAAACAAAACCCAAATACTCATCTTCTTCTGCCTGCACCTCCGCCATGCGTGGAGCCTCCGCCTGCGCGCGGCGCACCGCCGCCCGAACGGCCGCTGCCAAAGCCGCCGGAGCGTCCGCCACCGGGACGGGGACCACCCGAGGGACGCGAGCCGCTAAATCCACCCGATCTCGGGCCGCCGAATCCGGGACCGCCCGGGCCGCGCGGCGGACGGGGTCCGCGCCAGAAGCCGCCCATCGGAGGCGGCGGGGGCGGCGCGCCCCAACCTCTGCGGTAATACCGTCTGCGCGGACGCAGCACGCTCAGCGCAATAATCAAAATGACAAACAGAACGATGAAAACAAAACGTATTATCCGGGTAACCGCAACACGTCTCGCTTGCGAAAAAACATTTTGAACCCCGGATAAAATTCCGCCGGATGTCTTGTTATTCGCATAATTATAATTGGTGTTCGCATTCGCGTTGTTTGTTGTACCCGTGGAATACGAGACATTGTAGTGGTCTTCCAAAATCTCCACCGCGCGGGCGTAGACCTTTTTCACGCCGCTGTCGTACTCTTTCGCGGCAAAATCGTCCTCAAGGTAGTCATACAGCATCGCGTCCAGCACGCCGCCGGTAAAAACATCGGTCAGCCCCACGCCCGGCTCGGCGTAGTAATCCTCCGCGCCGACGGAAAGCAGAATCAAGAGACCGTTATTCGCTTTCTTGTCGCCGATGCCCCACTTGTTAAAGAGGTCATACGCATAATCGGCAATGTCCTCGCCGTCGGTGAAATCCACGGTCGCCACCACGACCTCCGCGCCGCAGGCTTCGGCAAGTGCGCTGCCCGTGCGCTCAATATAGCTTTCCGTCGAGGACGAAAGCACATTCGCGCCGTCATACACATAGCCCGTCGGGGCATCCGGCAACGTCACGGCAAACGCCGGCACCGCCATAAGTACGAGCACCAGCACCGTAAGCAGCACAGCGCCCGTCTTTTTCAAAACAGGATGTACGGTCTTTGTCATAAGCATTTCCTTTCCCTGTCCGTTTCAAACTTTTACGCGAACAGCTCCACGTCGCCGATGCCCACCAGCTTCGCCAGTGCATACGCAGGCGAATTGTGCAGCGCATCGTTGAATGCGGCGGCTTTATCGTTGTAATCGTCGCGCATCAGATAATCCAAGTCGGAATTGTAGTTCGACATCAGCGATTCGCGGTATGTTGCGTCCTCCTCATTCATGTCGATATTTTTGATCTGGCGATACATCGCCTTCACCGCCGTCGTCAGGTCGTTTAAAGCCGTGTACTTGTCTGCCGGGCGCTCGGCCTTTTTCACCGCGTTCTGCGCCGTGCGCACGGCATCTACAAGCGTCAAGTCCGTCTCGCTGTATTTTTCCGCGACCGTCACCAGATTCGATGCTTCGGAAAGCATCATCGAGACCTGGTCCAAAACGCCGTACACGTCGTCGGAGCCGTAGTATTCCGCCGTCACATTGTTGCGCTCGCGCGACAAAGATATACACGCGCCGACTGGGATCGCCGCCAAAATTAACACCACCATTGCAATGACCGCCGAAACACGGCCCACGGCTTTTACGCCATCGTTTTTCTTTTTCATAAAAATTTCCTTTCTGCTTTTTTTCTGTCTACATGCAAATTCATGACACGCAAATTTAGAGCCTATAAACGCACAGCCGGGCAGCACTGCAAGCACAACCCGGCCGGTGTTCTCTTTATTTACGCGCGAATGTCTAAAAGCTTCTGCTTCAGCTCGTTTTCCAAACGGCCGAGCTCCTGCTCCGCTTCGCGGCGGCGGGTCTTGCCCTCTTCCTGAATTTTCACAACTTCATCGAGTGTCGAGATGAGCGATTGGTTTGTCTGGCGCAGCGTCTCCATGTCAACAATGCCGCGCTCGGATTCGCGTGCCGTCTCAATGGTGCTCATCTTCAGCTTCTCTGCGTTCTTGCGCAGCAGCTCGTTCGTCATATCGGTCACTTCACGCTGTGCGCGCACCGCATCTGCAGAGTGCGCCACGCCAAGCGCCAATACCATCTGGCTCTTCCAAAGCGGAATGGTGTTCACAATGGTGGACTGAATTTTCTCCGCCATCAAACGGTCGTTGTTCTGCACAAGACGAATTTGCGGCGACATCTGCACGGAAACCATGCGGGTCAGCTCGAGGTCATGCAGTTTCTTTTCAAAGCTGTCGCACTGCTGTGCAAAGTCGTTTGCCGCCTGCGCGTCCTCCGGCAGGCCGGAGCGCTGTGCCTTTGCTTTCAGCTCTTCCAGCGTCGTTTCGCGCTCTCTTTTCAGGCGCTTTTTGCCCGCCAGAATGTACATGGAAAGCTCTTTGTGGTACGCAAGGTTCGTTTCGTACAGCTTATCAAGCATCACGATGTCCTTCATCAGCTGCACCTGGTGGCCCTCAAGGGAAGACGCAATCTTATTCACGTTCACTTCGGCCTTGTCGTAGCGCGCCTTCATGCCATCGAGGCGGTTTGCCTGCTTTTTAAAGAAGCCGAGAAAGCCCTTTTCCTCTTCGCCCGCATCAAAGCTTTTCAGCTCTACAACAAGGTTCGCGATCTCGTCGCCCACTTCGCCGAGGTCCTTCGTGCGCACATTTGCAAGCGCCGTGTCGGAGAAGTTCGCAATTTTCTTCTGTGCGCCGGAGCCATACTGCATCACGAGCGCAGAGCTTGTAATGTCAATTTTTTCCGCAAAGTCGTCTACGACCTTCTGTTCTTCGGGCGTAAGCTGCACTTCGGGCTGTTCCTCTTCTTTTTTCTCAGGGGCTACGGGCTTTTCTTCCTCCACGCCGTCCAGCGTCAGGGTAGGAATGCCGGGTGCAGGGGTCTCCAGCTCGGGCTCTAAGGTCAATTTCACATCGCTCATGTTGTTCGTCCTCCTTATATTCACCGTGTGCGTCACACGGTCAAAAATCACTTTGTCTGTGTTTTGCTTGTGTCGTTCGGGTCAAGGCCCGGCATTTTCATGTCTTCTCCGGAAAGGCCCTCCTGCTTCAAAATGGATTCCATCACGCTGATGTCCGCCGCAATGTCCAGCGCATCGTCATCAAACAGGCTATCCAGCTGCTTTTCAAACGCGCCCGCGATCGTCTCCATCATGCCTTCAATCTCAAACATCGTCTTTTGAATGTTCTCACCCTTCACTCTCTGGCGGCTCAGCTTATCATAGCTGTTCAGAAGCTTCAGCGTTGTCGGCAGATAGTAGTTCATAAACCGGCGGATCTCCGCTGCTTTTTCGGGGTGCTCCGCGATATACGCAAAAATATCGGCAGAAGCCACTTCCATGCGGTCGATGCGCTTTGTCATCACCTCGTCCGGGATGCGGATGTTCACGTCGCGCAGCTCATGCAGATATTTGTAGCCTTCCTCAATGATCTTGTCCACCTCGGGATCGCCGGTGGAGACCTTTTTCTGCGGCTCCGCTTTCGGCTCCGGCTTCTTTTCGGGCTCGGGCTTTTTCTCCGGCTGTACGGATTCCGCCGGCACATAATACTTTTTGCCCTTGAAAATTTTGCCGCCGATGAAAAACGCCGCCGCACCCACCACAACAAACGTGATGAGGTCCTGCCAGCGGTAAAGCGGGCCGTTCAGCGCATACAGCATACACACGATGCCCGTCAGCCAATAGCGGCCATTTGAGGGCTTGTACTTTTCGATCATGTCCTGCTTGCGCGGCGCTTTTTTCGGCTGCTGCACGGGCGCACCGTTCTGCGAAACGGTATTTCGCGGCGCTGTGCCGCGCGGCGGATTATACGGTCCGCCGGGCGCGCCGCTCGGAGCCTGATTCGGGTTTGTATTCGGGCGCTTGTAATTCGAGTACGCCGTCTGCGTGTAGGAATAGTGGTACGTACCGTCCGGATTCTGCCCCTGCGGCGACTGATAATTTGTCCGCGCGTTCGTGTTAAACTTGCGGTTTACGGTCTCCGCCACACGGTTCACTTCGTTTACAACGCCGTTCACCGCACCCTGCACCTCGCGGGAAATCTTCTCCCCATCGAGGTTATTCACGCTCTCCGTCACCTTGTCGCCCACCTTGTGGATAACGCGGTACGTTGCGGAGTTTTCAAACTCGTTTTGGAGCGGATTCGTGTAATTCGCGCCGTTCGGCGTATTCGTGTTTCTGTTTTGTTCGTTCGGATTTTGTGTGTTCGTTTTTGGCACCGCCTTTCTAACGGTAATGCTTCATAAATCTCCATTTTTGCTGTGGTGTGTCCCGGCAAAGCCGGGACACACCCACTTATTCGACTTTACTCTATTATTGTACGTTTTTCTGAAACCCGGGTCAAGAACTTCCGGGTGAATTTCAGAGTTTTTTCAGGAATTCTCCGGCGCGGGGGTCGGCGTTACCTGCACGGGATCTTTTCCGTCCTGCACAAGGTAATATTCCACCGTCTCTTCACCCGCTATGTGCAGCACGTTGTACTTTACATCCAGCAAAAATTCCGGTGCCGCGCCGAAGGATTGTAACGACGCCTCCGCGTCAAAGCGCGTCATTAGAAGCTGCCGGTCGGAGGGCTCGCCCGCCGTGCCGTGCAGACCGAGCACAACACCCGCGAAAATCAGGATTGCAGAAAGCAGCCACGCGCCGAGCGGGGCCATCCAGTTTGCACCCGTAAGCTTGCCCAGTACACTCACGCATCTCTTTAAAAGGCTGCGCGTCAGTGTAAAATGCAGCACCGGCACCACAATCATCAAAAGCGAAAAAAGCCAATTCTGCCCGATGATCTGCACAAGCCCGGCTAAAAATTCCAGCCCTTTTATACCGGCCTTCAGTCCCATGCAGACGCCGAACATCTGCCGGTATAAAAACTGCACGAACGTAAAGCCCCAAAGGCCCACCGTCCACACGGTTAAAAGCAGAAAGTTCAGCCCTTTTAACGGCGTCGTGCGCGAAAGCGCCAGCGCGATGCCGCCAAGTCCCAGCGCCATCCATACCTTCACAGGCGTTATGGGCATATGCGCAAAATATGCAAAAATAAATTCACTGTATAAAACCGATAAAAACGGAAGCAGCGATGCCAAAACCGAGACGCTTTTCTCCCGTTCCGCAGCCTGATGCCGCGCCATACTTCCCACCTCCAAATGCGAAACGTGCTGTTTTCAGCCGCTTTGTTCACAGTATACTATAAAAGCTTGAACTTTTCAATCATTTCCGGCAAACCGAAGAAAACGCATCGTTTTCGGCGTTTATTCCGCAAAAAGACGGGCATTCTATGGGTAACGCGGCATACCGCCGCGCACGCTATTTTTGTAGAAAGGATCGATCCGATATGAAAAGAATTTTTCCCGCTCTGCTTGCTTTGCTCTTGGTGCTTTCATTCACGGGCTGCGCAAGCCGAACGACCGAAAGCTCGTCCTCCTCATCTGCCGCAAGTGAAAAGCCCGCGCAGTCTGCGTCGCCTTCTCCGGATGTGAGTGAATCCCCGAACGACACCTCCGTTATGCCGGAGACCGCGCTCGGCCTTTCCGCCTTCCGCGATGCCCTGCGTGAAGCCTATGGCGACAAATATTATCCCGATACGAAACTGACCGAAGATGAAATTCGCTCAGAGCTCGGCATGGACGACTCGCTTTACGAAGAGGTATACGCTGAAAACACCGCGCAGAAGGCCCACCCGGATACGTTCATCGCCGTAAAAGTCAAAGAAGGCAAAACGGACGAAGTCAAAGAGAAGCTCGCGGCTTATAAGCAGCGCCTGCTTGCAGATGAAGATTTCACCGCAAGCAAAGACAAAATAGAGGCCGCCGAAATTTACGCCGACGGCGATTACGTATTCTTCCTTCTGCTCGGCGAGCCGGAAACGAGCGGTGAAAGCAGTGAGGGCATGGCAGAGGCCTTCGGTAAAGAAGTACAACACGGCATAGACGCCATTAAAAAGGTCATTGGCATGGAGTAATTTTGTGTCGAAAAGCTCCGTAAAACGCCCCTTATATCCTTGAAATACCTCCGCCTGCGTGGTATACTTCTAATGTATATGCACGCGGGCGGGCTTTTTTGTCCGCCTTTTTGAAAGGAGCTTTCATGTTCAAAGATTCCGAAAAGATCCGCGCCGCCATTTTTGATGTGGACGGTACGCTTTTAAACAGCACACCCATGTGGAATAAACTCACGTTCGCGTTCGCCGAAAAAATGGGTATCGCAGCACCTGACGATCTGTTCCGCACCCTAAACAGCCTCTCGCTTGAGCAATGCGCCAAGTATTACCACGACGTGCTCCATGTTAAGGGCACCGTTGAGGAAATTCATGAGGGCATCATCGCACTCGCCCGCGAGGGCTACGCCAAAGAAGTGCCCGAAATCACCGGCGCGGCGGCGTTTTTAAAAGCGCTCTCAGAGCGCCACATTCCCGCAGCCGTCGCAACCGCCTCGGACATTGCGTCCTTAAGGCCCGCGTTCGATCGCCTTGATATGTCGCCGTACATTTCCGGCATCGAAAGCTGCACCACCATCGGCAAAAGCAAGGCGCACCCGGATATTTATTTAAAGTGCGCGGCCGATTTAAAGGCCGCCCCGCATGAGACCGTTGTGTTTGAAGACGCGCTCTACGCCGCCAAAACGGCAAAAGCCGCCGGCTTTTCGGTCATCGGCGTGTTGAGCGAAGCTGTGGAAGAAAGCGACCGCATAGCGCTTCAAAAGCTCTGCGACCGCTGCATCACAGACTACACAGCGCTTTTGGGCGAGCTTTTGCCGCCCGAAGACCGATAAAAACCGTCAAACGGACGATTCTCTTTTGGGAACAGAACAGGCGCACGCAGCCGTGTCACGCGAAGCTCTGTTTTGATGATATAAATTTTTAAAAATCAAGCTTTAGGATATTTTGGAGGAGTTATGTTCAAAAAATACAAAGAAAAATTCATCGGCGACCGGGAGTTTTACGCAAACCTCATCCGCCTCATCATCCCGATGATCGTGCAGCAGGGCATCACAAGCTTTGTCAGCTTGCTCGATAACGTCATGGTCGGCCGCCTCGGCACCGAATCCATGAGCGGTGTCGCCATCGTCAATCAGCTTTTGTTCGTCTTTAACCTCACCATCTTCGGCGGCCTTGCGGGCGCGTCCATTTTCGGCGCGCAGTTCTACGGCAAGGGCGACCACAAGGGCGTGCGCTATGCGCTGCGCTTCAAGCTCATTTTCAGCGTTTTAATGGCCGTCATCGCCATCGTCGCGCTTTTGTTCTTCAATAACCCGCTCATTTCGCTGTTCCTCACGGAAAGCGAATCCGGCGGCGACCTCGTCTTAACGCTTTCCGAAGCGAAGAACTACCTGTTCGTCATGCTGATCGGTCTCATACCGTTCAGCTTCTCGCAAAGCTATTCCAGCACTCTGCGTGAAACCGGCGAGACCGTATCCCCGATGACCGCCAGCATCATCGCCATCGTCACAAACTTTGTCTTAAACTACATTCTCATTTTCGGCAGCTTTGGCGCACCACGCCTCGGCGTCGTCGGCGCAGCCATCGCCACCGTTATCGCAAGATATATCGAAGCAATCTATCTCATCATACATACCCACCGCCGCGAAAAAACATTTATTTTTGCACAGGGCTTATATAAAAGCCTGTATTTGCCCGGTGCCGTCGTGAAAAAAATCCTCCTCACCGGCACGCCGCTCATGCTTAACGAGCTCTTCTGGAGTATCGGCACCACGATGATCAGCCAAAGCTACTCCACGCGCGGTCTGACCGTCGTCGCCGCCACGAACATTGCCGGCACAGTATGGAACCTCTTCTGCGTCATCATGTTCGCCATGGGCAACGCCGTTTCCATTATCATCGGCCAGCAGCTCGGCGCGGGTGAGATTGAAGAAGCAAAGCGCACGGATAATAAGCTTCTGTTCTTTACCGTCGTGCTGCACATCGGCGTTGGCGCGCTCATCGCCATCACCGCGCCGTTTATCCCGCTCATTTACAACACCACGCCGGAGGTACAGCGCCTCACAACCGAGCTTCTGCTCGTCGCCGGCGCAGCACTGCCCATTCAGGCATTTGCGCATGTCACGTACTTCACCATTCGCTCCGGCGGCAAAACGTTCATCACGTTTCTGTTTGACTGCGTATTTACTTGGCTCATCCCGCTGCCCATCGCGTTTTTCTGCAGCCGCTACACAGCGCTGTCCATCATCGGCATCTATGCGCTCGTGCAGTTTGCAGATATCATCAAGGTCATCATCGGCTCCATCCTGCTGCGCTCGGGCATTTGGGCGAACAATGTGGTTTCCGACGTTGACTGATCCCACATGAAGGAGAATTTATTATGGAACAAAGCAAGATAGACCGCATCAACGCCCTCGCAAAGAAAGCGAAAACCGAGGGTCTCACCGAAGCGGAGACCGCAGAGCGCAAAGCCCTGCGCGAAGAATATATCGCAGCCTACCGCAAAAGCCTGCGTACACAGCTTGATAACATGGTCATCGTAGAGCCGAACGGCGAGCGCCGTAAATTAAAGCCGAAAAAATAAGTGAAAGAAGGCATCCTTATGCTGTATAAATACGAGATGCACGTGCACGACAGCCTGTGCAGCCGCTGCGGGCACAACCCGCCGGAGGTCATTGCCAAGGTCTATTATGACCGCGGCTACGCCGGCATGTGCTTTACGAATCACTTTTTGCAGGGCAGCACCGCCATTGATAAAACCCTGCCGTGGGAGGATAAGGTCCGCGCCTACTGGAACGCCTACCTGCGCGTAAAGGACTGGGCAAAGGATAAGGATTTCGACATTCTGTTCGGCCTTGAACACCACTACGGCTTCGGCAAAGAGGTGCTCACCTACGGTATCGATCTCGATTTTCTGCTCGCACACCCGAATATCGACGTCGCGCCCATCAAAGACTATTGCGACGCCGTGCACGCGTATAGCGGGTTCATCTCGCAGGCACACCCGTTCCGCCGTGCGCCGTACATCGACCCCAACGTGCTCCCGCAGCCGGAGCTATTGGACGCCGCCGAAATTTACAACGCCGGCAACTCCGACGAAGACAACGACCGCGGCTTCGCGTTCGCAAAGAAAAATCACCTCTACGGCACCAGCGGCGGCGATACGCACGAACAGCACGAATCAAACATCGGCAAAGCCGGCATGGCGTTCCCGTACCGCATCAAAACCGAAAAAGAGCTTGCAAACGCGCTGTTCCGCCACGACGGACGCTGTATCATCAACGGTGTCATTCAGCCCCCGCAAGATATTTGACCCGATTTCTGAAAGGAAAACACATGGAATCACTCAAGGAACTTTACCGCATCGGCACAGGTCCCTCCAGCTCCCACACCATGGGGCCGGAGCGTGCCGCGCGCCGCTTTAAAGAAAAATACCCGCAGGCAGACCGTTTTCTCGTCACTCTGTACGGTTCGCTCGCCAAAACGGGCAAAGGCCACTTGACGGACGACATTCTCGTCAAGACCTTTGCACCGCTGCCGGTGGAAATTCGGTTCGACCTTTCGGATAAGCCTCTCCCCCACCCGAACACGCTGGAGCTCACCGCCATTGAAAACGACAAAGAGATCGGCTTTGAGCGCGTCATGAGCGTCGGCGGCGGTAAAATTCTCTCGGAGGGCGAAATGGAAGACGCCCCCGCAGACGTTTACCCGCTTTCCACATTCGCCGACATCAAAGCTTACTGCGCCTCGCGTCACATGCGCCTTTGGCAGTATGCGGAAGAGTGCGAGGGCACGGAGATTTGGGACTATCTAAAGGAAGTCTGGCGCTGTATGCGCGAAGCCGTCACCCGCGGTTTAGAGACCGAAGGCACCTTAAAAGGCGGTTTAGACGTGCAGCGCAAAGCGAAAATGCTCTACCGTCAGAATCACATCGATGAAAGCGCCGAAACGCGCGAAAACCGCCTTGTGTGCGCCTATGCCTACGCCGTCAGCGAAGAAAATGCGGCAGGCGGCATCATCGTCACCGCGCCCACGTGCGGTTCCTGCGGCGTGCTGCCGAGCGTTCTTTTGTATATGCAGGAACGCCGCGGCTTTACGGATACCGAGATTCTCCACGCGCTCGCGGCGGGCGGCATCATCGGCAATCTTATCAAGACGAACGCCTCCATCAGCGGCGCGGAGTGCGGCTGTCAGGCGGAGATCGGCAGCGCATGTTCCATGGCGGCGGCAGCCCTCGCGGAGCTGCACGGCATGGAGTTAGACCAGATTGAATACGCTGCCGAGGTCGCTATGGAGCACCACCTCGGCCTTACGTGCGACCCCGTGCGCGGACTCGTGCAGATTCCGTGCATCGAACGCAACGCCGTCGCCGCCATGCGCGCCATCAACGCGCTGAGCCTTGCGAATTTCCTCACCTATACAAGAAAAATCTCGTTCGACGTCGTCGTAAACACCATGTACGAGACCGGCAGAGATTTGTTCTCCAAATACAGAGAAACCGGTGAAGGCGGGCTTGCGAAGTATTATACGGGTAAGAAATAACACAAAGCTTACATGAAAGCGTGTCTAAAAGTTTTTGATCCAACTTTTTCCAAAAAGTTGGTCAGGTTCCAAGGGTGAAGCCCTTGGTCGCTTTCCGCAGAAAGCGAAACCCTTTTGCCTACCCAAAATCAGGACTGGGAGAAACCAATGCTTCGCATTGCTAGTAAGCAGTCCGGTGGACTGTTTACTCGTGGGAGACCCAATTAGGGGGTCTCCCGAAGAGCTTGCAAAAAGCAAGCTCTTAAAAAGAACACATATCAAAAAGTAAAGCGCACAGCCTCGAAAAGAAGCTGTGCGCTTTCGTTCTATCTTATAACAGTTTTTTCACGTTTCTTTTGTACGAAACCGGCTTATTAATAAGCCCAATCAAATAATCCGCAGACAAATCATAATATTTGCACAACCGAATTAAATCATCAATTTTCAACTCCGCCCGTCCGGCTTCAATGTGGTTATACCCTTGTTGAGACTTATTCAATATTTTTCCAACTTGTACCTGTGTCAAATCTCTGTCTTCCCGAACGCTTTTAATTCTTTCGCGATAATTCATAAAAACCTTCCTTACTTATTTATGAATTCATCATAAATCACTCATAATTTGAGTATTGACATTAACTCAAAGATTGAGTATTATATAAGAAAAGGAGGCGAAAAAATGTCAAAAATCGATTTTTCAAAGTTAGCGGAAATACTTTCCTCCTCAACGAATTTTTCATTAACGGAAAAACAATATGAAAAGTTAACTGGTCGAAAAATGCCAAACGATACAACGTACTTGCTTCATCGTTCGGCATTAGCCAGATTTGCTGATTCCTTGGGTTTAAAAATTCAAGTACAGGAAAAAGTAATTACCTTTGAAAAAAATATTTAGTCTGACAACAAAACCATTTATTTATTTACTTACTAATAATTACAGGAGTTGGTAGAAATGACCCCAAAAACTCTTATTCATTCAACCAGAGTTCTTTCAGATCATCGGTATGATTTATCTTATGATGTAAATACACGTATTGCCAAGTTTGTAGAGGAGTGCAACAATGCAAACGCAAAAGTAACCGTTGACATGGGTGAAGAACGTCCAATCGGTCCTTTCGGACAATGGTGTCAAACTGTAACTTATACGGTACAAGGCGACTATGACGATCCTGCTTTTGCTAAGCTCTACGATTCTTACACCCCGAAATCAGCCAAGCCAAATACCTCTGCCACCCAAAATAGCTCCAACTCTACAAGCAGCGGGGGCTGTTACGTTGCCACTGCTGTGTATGGCTCCTATGATTGCCCTCAAGTATGGACATTACGCCGTTACCGTGATGATATTCTTTCATCGACGTGGCACGGTCGTGCATTTATTCATATTTATTACGCCATTAGCCCTACATTGGTAAAATGGTTTGGCGATAAGAATTGGTTTAAAAAGCTATGGAAAAACAAACTCGATAACATGGTTAGAGATTTAAATAACATCGGCATTGAAGATACACCTTATCATGATAAAGCATGGTAATTTGACTAAACCCACGACAAGATAACAAGATAAAACGAAAGCGCACAGCCTCGAAAAGAAGCTGTGCGCTTTCGTTTTATATAAATTCTTTACTGATTCAAGATCTCCATAAACTCTTCGCCGGTGATGGTCTCTTTCTCATACAGGAACTTTGCAAGCTCGTCGAGCTTCGGGCGGTTCTCCTGTAAAATCCGCACCGCCTTCGCGTGCTGCTTCTTCACAAGGTCAACCACCTGCCTGTCGATCTCTGCCTGCGTTTCGGCGCTGCACGCCAGTGAAGCATCGCCGCCGAGGTACTGGTTCGTCACCGTCTCCAGCGCGACCATATCAAAGTTGTCGCTCATGCCGTAGCGCGTGATCATTGCGCGGGCAAGCTTTGTCGCCTGCTCAATGTCATTCGATGCACCCGTTGTAACGGAATGGAACACGACTTCCTCCGCGGCTCTGCCGCCCGTGAACGTCGCAATCTTGTTTTCAATCTCCTCGCGGCTCATCAGGTAATGGTTGCCGTCCTCCACCTGCATGGTGTAGCCCAGCGCGCCGGACGTGCGCGGAATAATCGTAATCTTCTGCACCGGCGCGGAATTCGTCTGCTTTGCCGCCACCAGCGCGTGACCGATTTCGTGGTACGAAACGATGAGCTTTTCGCGCGTTGTGAGAATAGAGTTTTTCTTTTGATAGCCCGCAATAACAACCTCGATGCTCTCCTCAAGGTCGGCCTGCGTTGCGGAAGCACGGCCGTCACGCACGGCGCGCAGCGCAGCTTCGTTCACAATGTTCGCAAGCTCTGCGCCGGAAGCGCCGGAAGCCATGCGCGCGATCTTCGCAAGGTCAACGTCGGGTGCAACCTTAATCTTCTTCGCGTGTACACGCAAAATCGCCTCACGGCCCGCAAGGTCGGGCAGCTCCACCGGCACGCGGCGGTCAAAACGACCCGGACGCGTCAAGGCAGGGTCAAGCGACTCCGGGCGGTTCGTCGCGGCAAGGATAATAACGCCGTTGTTGCCCTCAAAGCCGTCCATTTCGGTCAAAAGCTGATTTAAGGTCTGCTCGCGCTCATCATTCGTGCTCAGCTGATTATCGCGCTTTTTACCGATGGCGTCGATTTCATCGATGAACACGATGCAAGGCGCTTTTTCCTTTGCCTGCCTAAAGAGGTCACGTACTTTCGATGCGCCCATGCCAACGAACATCTCGACAAATTCCGAGCCGGACATGGAGAAAAACGGCACGTTCGCTTCGCCGGCGACCGCCTTAGCCAGCATTGTTTTGCCGGTTCCCGGAGGGCCCACAAGCAAAATGCCCTTCGGCATGGAAGCGCCGATCTCTTTATATTTATTCGGGTTATGCAGGTAATCGACAACTTCGGAAAGGTTCTCCTTTGCTTCGTCCTCGCCCGCAACGTCCGCAAACTTAATGCCGTCCGAAGACTGCACATACACCTTCGCACTGCTCTTGCCCATGTCGAACTTCATGGCGTTCGGGCCGCCCATTTTCTTCATAAGCTGCCGCGACAAAAGCTGTCCCAGCACCACAAAGAGCACAACCGGCAGCACCCAGCTCACGATAAAGCTCATCAGCGGGGACATCTGCTCCACAATCTCGCCGGAAAACTCCGCGCCGGAATCATAAAGGCGCTGTACAAGGCCGTCGTCATTCAAAAGGCCGGTTTTATAAATTTTGCTCTTGTCCTTATTTGTGAACAAAATCTGGTTGTCTTCAATCTCCACCTGGCCGATTTCTTTGTTCTCCGTCATCTTGATGAACGTGCCATAGTCCACTTCCTCCACCTGGTGCTGTGTAATCAGTGGCATCACCAGCATGTTTAAAAGCAGCAAAACGACCATCGCAATGCCGTAATAAAAAACAAGCGGCTTTTTCGGCGTTTTCACTTCGTTCATGTTCTCTCTCCTCTCGCGCGCGATTAAAATAGGCGCGATGTTATTTTAGCCTATTCTATGCGTTTTTTGGCGGAAAGTCAATCTCAAAATTTCCAACTTTTCGTGAACAAATCATGAAAACACGCGGATATTCTCCTGCACCGTTCCCGCGGTCAGCGCTCCTCTCCGGTCATAATAAGTCGCTTCTCGGCAAGGCCGGCAAAAACTCCCGAGAAAATATCGTCCTTGCCGCAAAACAGCACCGCCCGGGTTGACACTTCACCCCGGCGGTGCTATGCTTTTTCCAAATTTACGATTTGTATTTGAGTTTTTAGGGGGGGTATTTTCATGAGCACTGTTTTGATTCGTGACGCCAAGCTTTCCGACGCACCGCGCCTGCTGGAAATTTACAGCTATTACGTAAAAAACACTGCCATCACCTTTGAGTACGACGTGCCGTCGCTCGAAGAATTCCGACACCGCATGAAAAACATCACGCTGCGCTACCCGTACATCGTCCTCGAAGCGGACGGCAAGGTCATGGGCTACGCCTACGCGGGCTCATTCATCGGCCGCGCCGCCTACGATTGGTCATGCGAAATGACCGTTTACCTTGACCGCACCGTCAAAAAACTGGGCTTCGGCAGAAAGATCTACGAAGCCATGGAGCAGCGCCTCAAAGATATGGGCATTTTAAACCTTTACGCCTGCATCGGCTATATCGACAAGGAGGACGAGTACCTAAACCACAACAGTGCCGATTTTCACGCCCACCTCGGCTACAAAACGGTCGGTACGTTCAAGAAATGCGGCTATAAATTCGGCCGCTGGTACGACATGATCTGGATGGAAAAGTGCATCGGCACGCACACCGATGCCCCTGCCCCCGTCCGCTTTTTGACCGATGCACCCGACCCAAACGCGCATTGATTTTATGCACCCCATACCTTACCGCATGGCAAGCAGCGCTGCGGACTTCTTCAATCTTGTTTTCGCGCGGTTTGCGCAGGCGGAAAGCTCCGCGGCGGCGCGGCAATCGTCCATTTTTAAAATGCGTTCCAAGCGTAAGAGGGCCTTTTCGTCCCACTCTGCCTTGTTCTGCGCCGCAGCGCCCAGCAGCGTCATCGCATCCAGATAAACCTTTTCGGGCGTGCGCAGGCGGCGCAGCGTCTTTAAAAGCGTTTTGCAGTCCATCTGGCCCTCGCTCTGCTTGTGTGCAAAGGCGAAAAGCTCGTCCGGGCGGTCGTGCAGCGTCTCGTACACAGCCTGCACCATGTCGGCGCTCATCATCTCGCCCAGCACCTCGCGTTCCGTGTTTTCTTCGCCCGCAAGACTCGCGCCAAGCGCCATGCTGCCGTCTTCGCCCTCAAGCTCACGGTCTAAGCTGTCCGGCACGGCTTTTTTAAAGCGATCGCCGAGGATATTATTCATCACATACGCGAACATCGTCGGGATAAAATGCGCCTCTCCCTTTTTGAAAAATAAATCAAGGCGCACTGTGCCCTTGTTTTCGCCCTTTGTAATGGGGCTCATCAGGCCGATGAACGTCTCGTGCGTGTATTCGGTCTGCGCCGTTTCTGCTTCGCCGCCGCAAAAAGCGCACAGTGCGCGCAGCTTTACGCCCGCCGCAGCACTGCCCAAAACGTCCTTTAAAAGAAACGCATACAGGGTTTCCTGAAAGCGTGCGGAAAGGGCCGCGTCCGCCCACAACACAGCAACGCTGTTTTTTCCGCTTTCGTACACTTCCTTTAAAACCGCGCGGAACGCTGTTTCCTCCGCGCTCTTTTCAAATACCTTCGCTGCCATATCCGTTCCTCCTTAAAGCGTTTTTCTTGTGCTCTAAGGATAAAAAACGGTTCTCGGTACTATCCCGAAACGGTCTCGATTTTTTCTCGATTTTCGCCGAACAGCGTTGAAGAACCGCACATTCAATGCTATAATCGGGTTATCCATAAAAAAGGAGGAAACGCGGTGGACGAGCTTTATAAAATCCAAAACGTCACGTATAACGCCACGGGCGGTACTTTAAAAAACGATAAAGCGGTCATCGACCTCACCGCACAGCAAAACCGCCTGCTGCGCTACCTTGTCTTAAACGCCGGGCAAACGCTCACAAAAGAGCAGATCACCGCGCATGTTTGGGGGTATGATGTCGATTCGGACGTCAGCAACCTCATTTACGATACCGTCTCCGCCGTGCGTCGCCTGCTGAAAAAAGCCGGGCTAAACGGCGCCGTCACCACCAAAACCGGCATCGGCTACGCGTTTACGGAAAGCGTCGAAAAAATCAAACCCACAGCCGCCAAAACCGAAGAAACAAGTGAAAGCCTGCCGCCCGTTTTTGCGGAAAGCGCCCCGAAGTTCACGCTCGATACCGTCTATCTGCTGCTTATGGGCGACAGTATGTATAAAAAAGCGTGGTTTTTGCAGTCCGTCGGCTATATCGAAAAGCTTCCGCCGCTCAGCTTGGAGCCCGGCTCAGCCGACACCGTCGCCGAGGACGCGTTTTACAGTTGGATTTTACCCGAAAGCATCTGGGCGCGCATTTTGTGCACATACCCCGAAGAAAGCGACCGCAGAGCGCTGTATGGCGGCGAAGGTACAAGCAAACTGCTCCTCGACTTAAAGCAGGATTTTCAAAACGACAGCGGCTGGCGCGGGCGTGAGCTTACACGAAACTGCAAAACGTATTTGGAGCGTATGCTGATTCCGAGCGTGATTGAGACCACACTCGGCGCCGTGCTGCAAAATTCGCCGCAGCTAAGCGAGCTTTATCACCTGTGGCAACGGTGCAGCGAAGAAAATAACGTTCATCGCGGCGTCGCACTCGTCATCCTCTGCGCCCTGCTCGGCGAGCGGAATTTCAAAATGCTTGCGGAAACCTGCGATGTCATTGAACTGCTGAACGAAAATTTCTGACCGCAAACGCCGAATAAAGTTTTGCTCAAGCTTTTTCAAAAGCTTGTCAGATTCCAAAGGTGAAGCCTTTGGTCGAGCTCCGCAGAGCTCGAAACCCTTTTGCCTACCCCAAGACTAGGAAGGTAGATTTGAACGTCCGGGGGACGTTCAAATCGTAGGAAACCCAGTCAATGGGTTTCCTAAACGGATCGCCAGAGCCGTTCAAAAACAAACTAACCCATATAAAAAGAGGTGCAAAGCCACATGGAAACCCCTGTTAAACCTATCGCCCAAAACGCACTGCATATCTGCTCTGCCGCAGAAGCGCTCGCTTTGCTCAGAAAGCACGGCGGGCACGGCAGCGCCGCGTTCATGCGCAGCCTTGCGGATGCCGTCTCGGATGAAAACAACCACGTCACCGGCACTGTCGGCGATTTCAACAACCTCATCGACCGCTTTGAGGTGCTCGGCGATTATTTCGACGCTTTGCGCGTGTGTGATTTTGCACTTAAAATCTATCCCCGCAGCGCAACGTTGCTCGCCATCACGCTCAATACCTGCGCCCGCAGCGGCGCGGACGGCGAAACCTATCTTGCCGCAGCCGAAAGCCTCGGGCGCGAAAACTGGAACGAACCGCGGCTTTTTAAAGACGCCGCCGAGTATTGCCGCACCCACGCCTTGTGCTGCCCGCCGGAGCAGACCGAAGCGTATTTTGAAAAAGCGCTCTCCGTCTGCCGCGATTTCCAGCGTATTTTCCCGCTTGATGAGCGTGGTTACATGAAAGAAGCCACCGTGCTGCTCGACAAAAACCGCACCGCAGACGCTGAAAACGTCCTGCGCCGCGTCATTTTTGAGAAAATCACCGCAAACGGCCGCCCACAGCCTTTAAACGCCGCAAGCTGCTGCAAGCTGTACCTTACGGAAATTCTGAAGAAAAGCCTTGAATACGACCTCATCCTGCGCATTGCACAAAAGGGACTTTCGTTCTCTGCCGCCGAGCAGAATTCCGAGCACATGGGCTACTTCAGCTACCGTCTGGCGCTCGCCAAAACAGCGCTCGTCATTGAAAGCGATTACCGCAATAAGGCCGATATTGAAGAAGCGCTCACGTGCTGCCAGCGCGCGTTCGACCTTGTGACGTTCCAAAGCTACGCGGATGATTTAAAGCGCTGCTACGCACAGCTGTGCGAAAACCCGCAGAATCCCATCGACCTCAAAACGCACCGCCTTGTAAAGCACGTTTTAAACACCGCAGAGACCGCTTCCGCACCGACACAAAACTAAATTTAAGCTTTAAAATGCCTTGTTCTGTGAAAAGAACAGGGCATTTTTCTTTTGTGCGCTCAAAATTTCGTATGCGCCGTTCGTAGTAAAGGTGAAAACAAACGGATCTAAGGAGGTTTTTACTTTGCCTACACAAAACAGCACCCAAACCTACGAAATGCTCAAAACATATTTGGATGAGACCGCGGACAGCTTTGAAAAGCTCGACGAGGAACCCGGGTTTTTGTACCGCAAAACGGACGGCCGCACCTCGCTCGTTTTCTGCGCCCGCGTGGATAAAGAGCTCGGCTTTCTGCTTTTAAGCGCCTACCCCGGCATTTTAGTCCGCACGTCTTACGTGCCGATGGTCGCCGATTACTGCCAGCGCATCACGCCGGAGGTCGGCGTCGTGTGTGTAGAATCCAATTTGTGCGAGGTCTATTACCGCACGGAGGTCGCCTTTGAGCACGCGCCCGTCTCCCGCGCCACACTGGAGCTTTTGGAGCGCACCGCGTTCGCCGCACTCACGCCGCACGTCAGCGCTCTGCGTTCGCTCAGCGCGGGCGTACTGCCGGAGGCGCTCCCGGAGCCGCAGGAGATCCACATTCCGTCTCCTGCCCCGTCCCACGCGGAAGATTTTCTGCCCCTCATGGAGGAATATTTTCAAAAAACGCACTTTACCGTGCTTGCAAAACATGCGTCCGATGAAACCGGCGCGTGCTACCTCTACGAGTTTCTGGCCGCGCACCGCCGCTGGAAGCTGCATGTCACCTTAAATGATGAGAAGACCTTTTTCATCCTGCGCCTGTTCCCCGGCCGCAACGCCCTTGTTTTTGATCCACGCTACCTGCACGCCGCCGCGCAGATCTGCAACGCGGAAAACGATTCCGTAAAGTCCGGCGCACTCTTCGTCGGCCGCCGCCCGGAGGGTCTGTGCGCAAAAATTGCCCTTTCCGCACTGGAAGCTCCTACATCACTCGGAGAAACGCTGTATTCCGCCGTTTCCATCCTCGTTTCGCTTTTGTATAGCCGCGAAGCAGAGCTGCAAAAAGCCGCTGCGGGCGTGATTTTTCCGACAGGGTTTGATGCTGAGAAGCTAAAGCCCTCCGCGTCAGACCGCAAAAAACGGCTTGAAGACGCGCAGCGCTTTTTGGCCATGACCGCCCGTCCAAAGCCGCTTGACCCCGCGTCTGCCGAAAAAGAATTCGATGCCCTGTTCGGCGGCGACATCGCCGAGACCGATGACGACGACCCCGAACCGTTCCGATAAGGAGGCTCTTATGCCGGATTATTACATTGCCGAAGACGGCACCATCCACGACCGCGAAGCCGAGCACTGCAGCCGCACACAGCACACCGCAGCCCCCGCCGTTGCCGATACCACCGCCGAGGACACCCCCGAAGTCAGCTTTGCGCGCCAATTCGTTTACTGGCTTTTCGCGCTTTCCGCTTCCGTCTTTGCTGCTGTTTGCGTGTTTCATGAGATGCAGGCAGCGCTCACCCCGCCCGCGCACCTCGATTTTTTGGAGGACTACGTACAGCAGTTCGTGTTTGAGCACGCCAAAGCGCTCGTTATCATCATAACCGTATTCTGCATCTATCTTTACGGCAAAACAGGCGCGAAAAAACACCGCTATAACGTGCTTGCCTACCTCTGCACCGTCTCCATCTGCTGCTTTGCGCCGCCCGCCGCCGTGTTCGTACTCATGGCCGCGCCCATCCTTATGGCGCTCGCGCTTGCCGTGCTCGTGCTCGGCATCGTCGGACTCGTCAAAATGGCGTTCGGCTAAATTTTTCGAAAAGGAGTTTTCCCATGAATGCACCGTTTTCCGCCGTTTTCCGCACGTTAAACGGCACCGCCGCTTCGCTTTCCGCGCTGCATGAAACGCTCCGCTGCATGGAAGCGGAGACCCGCACCGCGCTGCGCCTGAACGACCAAAACAAAGAACGCCGCGTCTGCGCCGTACAGGACGCAACCGACGAGCTTTTAGAAGACTTCGCGCACGAGTGCGATACACTTAAAGGCGATGCCGAAAGCCTGCTTTCCGCCGCCGAGATTGCGATGAACGACATTCTCGATCCGCACTTTCACCGCATGCAGCCGCAGTATTTTTCCGCCGCCATGCAAAAGCCGTACAGCACCGCAAACGTGTGCGCGGAAGCACTCATTGCACGCATGCAAAAAGCGCTTTCCGCCATTCAAGCCGGCGCAAAGAAAATCAAAAACGCGTTTTTGCTGCCGGACGCCGCGGGGCTCATCGGCTCCGTTTCTCCGAATTTCCGCAAATCGCTCTACATGCCTATCCTCGACGCCTACGCGCACATGCGCCGCTGCGCGGAGGCCATAGAAAGCGCGCCCGCGTTTACCGAAAAAACCGCCCGCGCCCACGCTGTCTGCACGCGCAAAACGCGGCAGATTGAAGCCGAATGTACCAATCGCCGCGCGGAGATTCTGCAAAAATTAAAGGCCGATACCGAAGCCGCAATCACCCGCACAAACGCTGTGCTCTGCACACCGCCAAGCGCTGCAATTTTCGCCGAAAACGCCGGACATGCCCCGCTTTCCCTCGGCACGCTGCGCATCGCGCTCCCCTCCGGCAAAATGTTTACAGCGCCGCTTACCTGTACAAAGCTCGACCGCAGCGTGCTGTTTTTAACGGATAACACCGCCCCGCACGCGCTCTTTTGCAGTTTGGCACTCGATCTGCTTAAAAGCGATCCTGCCGCCGTCGTGCACCTTGCAGATCCCGCCCACTGCGGCAATGCGTACAAGGACGTTTTCGCCGCGTTTACGCCGAGCGGCCGCGCGGAAATTTGGTGCAGTGCACAGGATTTTACCCGTGGCATAGAAGCCTTGTGTCGCGCCGCCGCAGAAAATACGCCGAACTCGATGCACTACGTCTTCATCGAAAACATGGAGCAGAATATTCCGGAGCAGACGCTGGAAGACCTTATCCGGCTCATGCGTGCCAACACCTGCGTGCGCGTGCTCGTTTCCGTGCGCAAGGCGATCTCCCTGCCGCACGGTTTTCAACAGAAATTCCCCGCGCTCGTGCAAAACGCCGCGTGCTGCACCGCAAAAAATAACGGAATTTACATCTCCGAAGACGTTTTCACCGTCCCGCCGGAGGATCTCCCCGCCCGCCGCGCAGCAGCGTTTTCTGCCGTCACCGCGCAGGTTAAAAAAGCCGCCGTGCTGCCCCTCAACGCCCGTTTGCCGCATGCCGAAGGCTGGCAGAAAAAGAGCAGCGAAGCGGGCATTTTCCTTCCCATCGGCCAAAGCGATGTCACTCGTCAGCCCGTCACGCTTGCGTTTACGGAAGAAAAGCCGTATGCGCTCGTCATCGGCGATGTAAACTCCGGCAAAAGCGCACTTCTGCATACCGTTGCCTTGCAGATTTTCGCAAACTACACGCCGGACGAAGTGAAGCTCGCCATTGCCGATTTCAAAGAGGGCGCGGAGTTCGCGCTTTACGGCGCATCGCGCCTGCCCGCAGTCGAAGCCGTCGTTGAAAACGATGACCCCGATTGCGCCGCATCCTTTCTTCGGTACTACGTTTCGGAGCTGCACCGCCGCCAAACCTGCTTTACGGCACTTTCCGCCGAGACCGGCCGCCTCATCCGCAAGTACGAGACCTACCGCGCCGTGCAGCACGAAACGGGTGCGGTGTCCGAAATTCTGCCGCGCATTTTGCTTATGATTGACGAATACCAGTCGCTTTTTGAGGGCAACACAGAGACCGCCGCGCTTTTAAGCGAGATTGTCCGCAAAGGGCGCACCTACGGCGTGCATCTCATCATGGCGAGCCAGCGCGGCGTAAGCGAAAGCGCGCGCAACACGTTCACGGCCGAGCTGAAGGATCACTTTTCCACACGTCTCGTTTTCCGCTGCCCGCCTGCCGCCGCCCGCCGCCTTTTCAGCGACCGCGCGGTCGATACCGGGCGCGAAAACACCGGCATTGCGGCTGCCGTGCTGCTGAAAACCGGCCACGCGCTTTTAAACGACGAAGCGGGCCAAACCGAGCGCGCCACCGTCTCCGTGCAATGCTTTTACGCCGGGGATGACCTCATCGGGCGCATGTGCAGCCTGCTGCCACGCGTAAACGGCACGGGCGAAACCGCGTGGCTGCGGTATAACGCCGCCTCCCGTGCTGCACCAAGCGCACTCCCGCACGGCGAAGTCACCTTCGGCGACTCCGTATGCCTGCATAAGGACCGCGCCGCTTCCGATGCGGATAGCTTAAAAGACGACGGCTTTGTCTCATTTACACCGAACGGCACGCACATTTTGTGCACGGGCAGCGACCTGCGCGTGCCGGCCTCTGTGCTGTGCAGCGCCGCGCGGTTTGCGGAACAGGAAGGGCTTTCGCTGCATATTTTCTGCGCAGAAAGTCACCCGCTACTGCGGCTTTGCCCGGAAACCGCCACGGTTTATACCACGCTTGCCGCACAGAGAGAGGCGCTTTCCCGTCAGCTTCGGGAAGGTCAAAACCGCGCCGTCAACGTGTTTTTGGAGATGAGCGCGGAAAAAGAATTCACCCAGCCGCTCGGCACACTGCGCCCCTCCGCGGACGCGGCGCTTCTCAAAAACGCCGTCGCACACAGCCGCCTTTCCGTCGTGTTTGAGCGCCGGTGCAAAATCGTGCGCAGCGAGCTGCCCCAGCTTTTGGCGCTTGCGCCCATCCACATTACAGCCGTCGGCGACAGCGAAAATCTGCGTGCCGCCCTGCCCGATACCGCCCGCATTACAGCAACAACCTTTGACGTCCCGCAAAAGGACAGCATCCACGCGTATTACTGTAATCGGGATACGGAAAAATGGGGGAAGATCGTGCTGTTTCAGCCCTTTTCCCCTTGTCAAGGACATCTTTTCAAATCTCCTTGAGGTGTCGCAAAAAGCAGACACCTGCCCTTTAAAACCTTGTTTTCCGAAAAAATCTTTGCATGTTCGATTGACAAATTGCGAACGTTTGTTTATAATACGAGATAGCAAAGAAACAAACGTTCGTAAAGCGCTGATATGCCGCACAGAACCGTCTGTACCATGCATCAACGCACAAGCGAAACTCGGATGGGGGTATTTTTATGATTCTGTTTCTCTTTAGTATTGCCGTTTCCTGCCTGTTAATCGCGCTTGCACAGGGTGCGGTTTTCTTGATCTCTCTTGTAGCGAAATCTGCGCACCGCGCGAAAAGTACCTCCGTGCGCCGCAGCGTACAGAATTTTACGGGGCTGCCGAACCGCGAAGAAGTGAAGAACATATATTCCCTTTCAGACCAGTTTGCAGACCGCCTGCGAGAGGTCGTGCAGTCTTGACCGATACAGAATTTAACGCCGTGAAGGCGTTTTTATCCGCCTACCGCTACACGGAGCTCGACCTCCGTGTACGCAGGGCGGAGCTCACCCGGCTGACAGCGCGCAAAGAAGCGCTGATTTTGGAAGGAAATACCGATCTTCTTTTTCACTTAGAGCACGCGATATGCGCAGCAAAAGACGCCATACGCGTGCTTTGCACAAGGCAGGCAGAAATTGAAGCCGCCATAGACACGGTGGAAAGTGCCGCTTTGCGTGAGATTTTGACACAGCACTACATCTGTGCGCTCGACCTCAAGGAGATTGCAGAGCGCATGCACTACTCGGACCGCCACATGCGGCGGCTGCACCGAAAAGCGATTGAAAGCGTTTCGCTTTCCGCCGTTTCGCCTTTTAAAAAGCGGGGATCCTCCCCGCGTACACTTCCCCTTGTCAAAAGAATTTGAGACTGCCGCGGCAAAGTCGTGGGGTCTCTTTTCTTTTCCTGAATTTCGGCATCTGCTCCGCACGGCAGACGCCGCCTGTTTTGCCGTGCCGCACCGCGGTGAAAACGGAGACTTTGAAAAGGAGTTTATTTGGAATTTATGAAACCGACTATGTTAAAAACCGCTTTTACCGTGGTGTTGGCGGGGCTTTCCTCGTACTTTGGTATGCTGACGCAGCCGCTTTTGGTGTTGTTTTTTGCCATGGTGCTCGATTACCTCACCGGCATGACAAAAGCCTATATTTTCTCACAGCTCAGCTCGCGCATCGGCGTGAAGGGTATTCTCAAAAAGCTTTGCTATATGGCCATGGTCGCCGTAGGCGCGGCGGTGGATTACCTGCTGCACGGCGCACTGAAGCAAGCAGGCATCGACCTGCACATCGAGCTTTTCTGCGGCCTGCTCGTCACCGTTTGGCTCATCATCAACGAGCTCATCTCGGTGCTGGAAAACTTAGCCGCCATCGGTGTGCCGGGCTTTCCTCGCCTCAATCGATTACTTTCTCGCCTGAAAAGCACCGTGAACGAAAAGGAAGACGAACATGACACATGAAATGAGATTGAAAAACTGCAATGCCTATAATGTCGAGGCCCCTTTGAGCCTTGGCACAAAGGGCAGCAAGGTCAAAATCCGGGGCGTAAAAGCGTAAGGAGGAGCTATGGTACCGATCAGAGAAAATCTTGTACCAAAGGACAAATATGCCATTAAATGCCCGTACACCCGCACACCGACGCGCGTTGTCATCCACAACACGGCAAACGATGCGCCCGCCGCAAATGAGATCTCCTACATGCGGTATAACGACCTTGAGATCTCGTTTCACTACGCGGTGGACGATGTAAACATTGTGCAGGGCATCCCGGAAAACCGCAACGCGTGGGCAAGCGGCGACGGGCACGGCAAGGGCAACATGGAGGGCATCCATATTGAAATTTGTTATTCCAAATCGGGCGGTGAAAAGTTCGATAAGGCCGAGCAAAATGCGGCCGAGTTCACCGCAAGTTTGCTCAAAAAGTACGGCTGGGGCATCGATAAGGTGACAAAGCACCGGGACTATGACGGCAAGTACTGCCCGCACCGCACGCTCGACCGCGGCTGGCAGCGCTTTTTGAGCATGGTGAAACGCTATATGGAGCCGGCAAAAGCGCCCGTCGCGAGCAAGTTTACCCCCTATCTCATCCGCAAAAATTGCCGCGATGCGCTCAATATCCGCAAGGGTCCGAGCACAAACTACGGCATTTTAGGGCAGATCAAAGACACGCTGCGCTACACAATCGTCGAAGAACGCAGCGGCCCCGGCTCCGATAAAGGCTGGGGCAGACTAAAGGCCGGCGGCTGGATTGCACTCGACTGGGTGAAGAAGGCTTAAACTCATTGCAGCGCACAAATTATACATTTCAAATGTGACGTTATGCGCTGCAATGGCAGATTTACTCGAACGAAAGCGGGCACCCTTTTCCCCTCTGCCGCTTATACTGGGGTTAGGTAAAAGGAGGGACTTTATGGACAGAGACATCAAGCAGAACATAGCGGAGAACGCGCCGATTGAAAATCCGCCGGAGGGCGGCGCGGGGCGCGACCCTTTGCAGGATCTCTCGCCCGAGGCGCGCACGTTTGAGGTGTTTCAACAGCTAAATTCCAAAACGGGCACGCTGCGCGTGCAGGCGTATGCGGGACAGCGGACATTCCCCGTCCCCGGCGCTTCGGTACTTGTGACGCACGACTTTGCGGACGGCACGCGGCGGTTTTCTGCCGGGGTGACGGACGAGAGCGGTGTTTTCGGCGACATTTTGCTGCCCGCGCCGAATAACGCCTTGGCGCAGTCGCCGACGGGCGAGATGCCGTATGCGCTTTACGATATACGCGTGAGCCACCCGGGATGCCGCACGGAAATTTACCGCGCGGTGCCTGTTTTCCCCGGTGTGACGTCGATACAGCCGGTGCAGTTTTTGGCGGTCGGTGAGGGGTGATGCTATGCCGAACAATATAGACACGCCCGTTGTGCCGGAATACATCACGGTGCACCTTGGGCTGCCGGACCAACCGGCCGAGAATGTGCGCGTGCCGTTTGTGGCGTACATTAAAAACGTTGCTTCGAGCGAGATCTACCCGAACTGGCCGGAAAGCGCGATACATGCGAATATTCTGGCGCAGATTTCTTACGCAATGAACCGTATTTACACGGAGTATTACCGCAGCCGCGGGTATGACTTTGACATCACCTCGACAACGCAGTACGATCAGAAGTTTATTTTGAACCGCGATATTTTTGAAAACATCTCGCAGATCGTCGATCATATTTTCAACGATTACGTCGTAAAGCAAGGCACGGTGCAGCCGTATTTTACGCAGTACTGCAACGGCACGACCTCGACATGCCCGGGGCTTTCGCAGTGGGGCACGGTGGGATTAGCGCGGCAAGGGCTTGTGCCGTATGAGATTTTACAGCGTTTCTACGGCGATGACATCAACATTGTGTTCAATGCACCTGTTGGGGACAACGAGGAATCATACCCCGGTGTGGCGTTAAGACTCGGGAGCATCGTCGAAAGTGTGCGCGTGCTGCAAAGGGAGCTGAACCGCATCGGCGACAATTACCCGGCAATTCCGCGCATTCCGCAGATCAGCGTTTATTACGACCTGCCGACCGAAAATGCGGTGCGAGCGTTCCAGAAAATTTTCAATTTAACGCCCGACGGCGTGGTTGGTAAGGCGACATGGTACAAAATCAAGCTCATATACAGCGGCATCAAGCAATTAAACGAGCTGATGAGCGAGGGCATCACGCCCGAGGATGCCGAGCGATTCTACCCGCCGGAGCTGAAAGAGGGCGACAGCGGCACGGCGGTGGAACAGATGCAGGACTTACTGACGATCATTGCGTATTTTGACAATTCCATTCCCCTGCCCGCGATGAACGGCGTATTTGACGCACGGACGAAAAATTCGCTCATGGCCTTTCAAACGCAGTACGGACTGGAGCCGACGGGCGTACTCAACCGGCAAAGCGCGAATATGCTGCTTTCCGTTTACCGCGACACGCGGGCGATGGCGACGGAAAACGGGAAATCCGTAAGTCGTCTTATCTACCCCGGGCGGGCAATTCTCAGGGGACGCACAGGCGCGGATGTGGAAGATTTGCAATCGCTCATTAACCGCGCAGCGGCACAAAACGCATTTATCCCGCAGGTCGCGGAAGACGGGATCTTCGGCGAGGCAACGGAGAATGCCGTGAAGGCCGTGCAGGCGCACGAAGGGTTAGACGTGAACGGCATCGTAGGGCCGCTGACGTGGCAGGCTTTGCTGCGGCTTAGCGGGCTTTCTCCGTAGTGACAAAATGAAAAAGCACGCAGGAATTTAAGCCTGCGTGCTTTTATTTTGCCCTAACTATTACTCTTTGCCGATAAAGATGTATTCGCGGATGAGGATGAGGATGCCGCAGAGGGTGAGGGCGGCGCTGACGATGAACGGCGCCAAGATCCAGGAATCGAACAGCGTGGTGCCGTAGCGGCCGAGGTTTGTCCGCCATTCCGTGAGCGTCTGCGCGTAAAGACCCGCGCCGACGAGCGTTGCACTGAACGAGATGATGCCGAAAATGAGCAGGAACCAACCGAAATGCATGCGCATGCTTTGGCGCTTCATTTGCTTTTCTGCGGCGCGCTGTTCCGTTTCTCTGTTGTTTTCGGCGGGGGCTGCGCTTTGCGGGGCTTCGTCAATATCCAATAATAAATAATCGGTCGTGACATGGAAAATGCGGCTTAGCTGAATGACCTTTTCGGTATCCGGCACGGCTTCACCCGTTTCCCAGCGGGAAACCGCTTGGCGCGAGATGTTGAGTTCGTTTGCGAGCTTTTCCTGCGACATGCCGGCGCGTTTGCGGCAAGCGGCGATTTTGGCTCCTATGGTCATACTAAAGACCTCCTTTTGCTGGGCTCATTTTATACGAAAACCGTGGGAAAAGCTACCATGTCAACTTGGAATTTCCGCAATTTTGAGTTGCGGCGGGCGATTTTCGGGGGAATTTTGCAGACTCTTTTGGGGAGAGGCGTTATTTTGCTTCGTATTCCGCGTACATATCGCGGACGTAGCGGGAGACGTTTTCGTCGTAATCGGGATAGGTGTAGCCGTATTTTGCGGCGAAATTTTTAGCGGCATCTCGAAAGAGTTCATGGCAGGTGAAAAGCGACCGCCATGTGTTTTCCACAGAATCCGTGCGATACGTGGAAAGAAGCGCTTGCCACTGCTCTGCGGGGAGATATTGATTGATGAATTTATAGTTTTTGCCGACGCTGAACGTAAAGCCGTATGCGCTGCCGACCTGCCACGAGAGCATACGCAGGAGCTCGTTTCGCATTATGGTAAGCAGGTCGATGGCGAAAAGCAGCTCGCGGCGGCAGAGGCCCTTGACGACATAGGGCGTGATGTTCCAGAACTCGTTGCAGCAGTCGTCAAAGCTGCGGGCGCCGGGCTTTTGAATGTGATATTCTTTGTCTGTGGGGGTGGGCTTTTCTTCGACGCGACCGTCTTTATCGAGCAAAATCTCGCGCAGACCGTCGCCGTTTAAATAGTCTTCAAGCGCGGTGAGGGGCAAAATCGTGAGGTCGATCTTGTTGTAATCCGTGAAGAACATCAAGAAGCTGTACCCCTCCTCGACGGCGGGGAAAAGCTCCATATCCTCGGGCTTTTGCATGATGAGGCGCTCGCCGAAGACGTTTACCCATGTGTCGTCTTTGGTGTAGAGCGCGGGGTCATCGACAAAATAGGTGACATCGAAATCCTGAAAACGGTCTTTCGGGATGTTTTTATTTGTGCGCGAGCCTTCCATGCCGACGACGCGGATGTGCGCGTCGTTTTCGGCACGGGAGAGGATTAAGCGCATCATTTCTTCGGGGGTTCTTTGGGTCATAGCGGTGTCTCCTTTTTATCGGTCTGCATCAAAAACGATCCGGACCGTTTTGTTGAAGTCTGTATGTTTTTGTCAGTTGTCCGGGATCATAAATGATGAAGATCACCGATCTTCATCATTGGGAAAGTGATCCCAAAAGTTTTCAAATTCTGCGTTTGTGATGGTGCCGCTGCTGACTAAAATTTCGTACTGCTCGCCCTGCCAGATGTAACGTACCTCGGACGGGGTGTAGCCGTTGCGCAGGTAGAATGCGCGGCGCAGGTGGCGCTGGGGCTCGTTTTCGGCGGTAGGGATGTCGAGCTCCAAGTCGGCGATGAAGCGGTTTTTCGGGTACAGCGTGTGCATGAGCTTTAGTGCTTCACTGCCGTAGCCGTGCTCACGGTACGGCTCATCGATGGCGAAATACAGGATGTGCGTGATGCCGCCGTAGGTGAGCAGGCTTGCAAAGCCGCAGAAGTTTTCGTCTTTGTCGTAGAAGCCGATAAAATCGTGGCCGTCGTGCCGCATGAGGCCGCAGATGGGCGTGCGCTCGTTTGCGGGGAACGCGCGGACGTAGAGGGTTTCGGTGCGGTGAAAATCTTTGGAGTGCTCCGTGAGCTTCTCCATGTGGAGTGCGGACATATCAAGGTTCCTTTCGGTATTTTTCGGTAGCAAGCTCCATGAGCTCGCGCTCGGTTTCGACATCGGCGAGGGCGGGATAACGCAGCGCGACGCGCTCGAATTGCAGGCGGATTTTTCGCGCGGCTTCGGCGTCGTTCCCATACAGAAGCGCCATGGCATACTCCGTACGCAGGGCGGCGAGATCACCCCCGTTGCGCGAGCGAAAAAGCTCCCACGCGGATGTTTTATAGCCTGCGGCAGGCTTATCTTCCATGAGGCAGAGATAAACGCAGTTATTGAGCAGATCGCCCTGCAATGGGAAGGGGCCTTCTGTGTTCTGCGCGAAAATGCGGTCGGCAATCTCTAAAGCCTCCGTGAAACGGTGCTCATCCATGCGCTTGCAGTGGAGCTGGAATGCTTCCTCTGCGCCGTCTGCCATGCGGAGCGCATAATCGCGCGGCATGTGAAGCCAGTCTTCCGGCATATCACGCATGCGCATGCCGGAAAGCTCGGCGGCGAGGCGGTTTAACTTTGCGTGACAACGTGAAAGACTTTCTTCCGTTTTGCCGGCCATGACGGCGCTGCACGCGTGGTTGATGTAGTTTTCCGTGCGCAGCGGGATGAAATTTATAAGCGCCGACCAGAAGAAGAGAAACGCGGCTTCTGCGGCTGCGCAAAGCGCGAGGGGCACTGCGCGAAACCGCACGGCCAAAAACGCGGCGCAGACGGCAAGGAGCAGGTTAAAAATGCTGCCGCCGAGGTAGTAGAGCTTATACGGGAAACGGCCGTTTTCCATGGGCGGCGGCACCATGATGCAGTTGAGCTTTTTGGATGATGTGCGGCACAGGCGCAGCTTTCCCCTTTGCTTTGCGAGTGTGAACCGACCGAAGGAGAAGGACGAAAACTTGTAGCCCGTTAAAAGCCCGCAAAGCAGGCGACCGAGCTCCTCCGTAAAGGCCGCGAGGTAGTATAAAAACGCCATTAAAAACACTAAAATAAGCGTGACGGCGGCCGCTTTTCCGGAGCTGAAATGCCCCGGGTAAAACGTTTTTTCCAGATATCGAATGCACAAAAGGCAAGCGGCGACGGGTATGCAATCGAGAACAGTCAGAATACGGGACTTGATGAACATGGCAGCGCCTCCCCTTTTTCTTTGATTGTAGCGGAAAAAGCACAAAAATGTCAAGCAAAAAGCGCGTATTCTTTTGCAGTTTCTTCCTTTTTAGGGTGAAACTGTGATATACCGCGTATGTATGCGGCATGATATTTCCATTTTGGGGGAAATGAATATAGCCGTCTTCAACCGATATGATAATGGAGGCACACTTCACAAGAAAGTGTGCCTCCAAATTCGTTTACAGGATTTTCTTAACCCCGGGGATCTTCTTCAGAATCCACGTTAGGATGAACGAGACAAGGAAGATGCCGAGGGTCAGGCCGATCAAAACAAACGGACTGCCTGCGCCGTAGGGGTGGAGCTTCGTGTGCTTTAAAATACCGCGCACAAAGATCATGTGGATGAGATAAATGCCGAACGAACATTTATCAATCTCCAAAACGAACTTGCCGAAAACGCCGGGAGATTTTTCTTTTCGCGGTGCGCCGGTTTTGTCTGCCGCGCAGCCAAACAGCGTGAACACGCCGATGGACTGGAGAATGACAAAAATGGAAGAATAGCCGTAGAACACGCCTGCGGCCTTTACGGTGCCGTTTTCTTTCAGCAAGGTGAACAGGACGACCGCCGCTGTGCCGATGAGGAGAAACAGCAGGCCAAGCCCGCGATTCACGCGCCACACGCCCTGCCGCAATGCGTAGCCGCAGAAGAGGTAGAACGGGTAAATGGTGGAAACGCAGATATAAAACCCGACGGAGATGCCGAACGTTTTTAAAACGGGCACAAGCGACAGGAAGATGACGTAGACAATCATGAGGTAGCGCAGCTCCCCTGCCGTGCTGTTCGACGCGATTTTGTGGTAGAACGGCAAAAGAAGATAGATGCCGATCATGAGGTAGAGATACCAGACGTGCGACCACGAGGTGCCGGAGAAAATCTCATAAAAGCCCGAAAGCAGCGTTTCGGCATTGACGGGCTCGTGATTGACGAGAATCTCCAATGCGCGGAACAGAAGACAGAACACGACGAGCGCGATGAGCATGCGCGGAATGTACTTTGTGAGGCATTTTTTCACCGTGACGGGGCGCTCCGGGTTTAAAAGCAGCGCACCCGAAACCATTAAAAAGCACGGCACCGCCCACATCATGTTGTTGACGACGATGTTGGAGAGGAGGGCTTGCGTGGCAGATGCTTCCTCCGGGAAAAGGGACACGGCACAGAACACCGTGTGCAGAAGCACGATGGCAAGGCACGCCGCAGCGCGCAGATAAGAGAACGAATAGACGCGAAAGGTGTTTGCGGAAGTCCCTGCTTCCGCTCTCATGTGGCGGCTCATCAGTTGAACAGCGCGCCGTTCACGCAGCCTTCCTGCCCGCCGTTATCCGGGTTTTCCGGGGCAGCGGGTTCTTCATAGCTCGGTTCCTCGTAGGAAGGCTCCTCATAAGAGGGCTCTTCATACGAAGGCTCTTCATACGACGGTTCTTCGTAGGTGGGCTCTTCCGTAACGACCTCTGCCGCAGATGCGGGCTTTTCTTCGGTCTGTACGGAAACTTCGCCGTTTTCCGCTTCCTTTGTGGCGCGCTCCGCTTCTTTGGTATCGATCTTATCCTTCGTGGAAACAGAGGTGTATGTGATGTAGGCAATGTCATCCTCTAAAAGAACAGTGCCTTCTTTGATGTCTTCAAACGGGAAGCCGTGCAAAACGTAGGTCTTGCCGTCCTTCAGGGTGAGCTGCACATCATAGCGCGGGGAAACAAAATATTCGTCGCCGGAGCCGGAGGATTCCTCTTCCGTCTTGGGCGTGTAGTAAAGCTCGAACTTTTCGTCCTTTGCGAGGGTCTCGCCCTTTTTCATCATGCTCTCCGGGAACTTTTCCTCGCTGCCGGTCTTAACGGACACGGCGGTGATCTCCTGCTTTGTACCGTTTTCAAGTGTGACGCAGAAGGTATCTTTGCTGTCGGACTTTTCGCCGACGACTTTCAGCTCCGGGACAGGTGTGGCGGTGGGCTCTGCCGTAGCCGTGGGGGCTGCGGTGGGAGACGGTGTGGCTTCTGCGGAAGACGAATTCTCCGCAGCGGAGCAGCCGGCGCAAAGCACGAGCGCCGCGCAGACGAACGCCAACGCGCCCGTTTTCATTTTATTGTACATGGGGTAAATTTCCTTTCCGATTTAGGGTTTGCCGTTAATCTACACGGGCGTAGTCGATATACTTGAACGTACCGGACATACCGTAGTTGATCTGGTAGCCGTTGCCGTAACCGCCGTACTCGAAGTTCGGGTCGAACACGTAGGTGGTGCCGTTCATGTCAATCTCGACCCACCCGTGGCGGCCGCGGCCGTTATACGTGCGGATGTAGCCCTCAACAAGGTGTGCATCATAGCCAAGCAGCTTTGCCATTTTCTGGAATGTGGCTGCCATGACGTAGCAGTTGCCCTTGTGATTGTCAAAGCCGAAGTTTGCGTACCACTCGGAATGAACGCTGTTGCCGGTGACCTCTGGGCCGAGCGTGTAATACGGAAGTGCGTGTGCGGACCAGTTGTAGGCCGCGCGCAGATCCCAGCCGATCGTATCGAGGACGGACTTTGCTTTCTGTTCGGCTTCGGTGAGCGTGGAGGGATCGGTGGTCTCCTCTTTCTTGACGCTGTTGATGTCGCCGGAGGTGACGGTGACATACTGGGCATAGAGGTAACCCTCTGTGCCATCGGAAAGTTTTACTTTATACCAGGTGTTGGTGGCTTCCGTGACCGTGACAGCGGTGTTATTGCCGACAACGCGGATAACGCCGTAATTTGTGCCTGCACCCTTGCGCAGGTTGACGTCTGCCGTGGTCTTGGCGCGGACGGTGCCGTCTGCCGGGGCCTCGGTAGGCGCGGGCGTTGCGGTAGCGGAAGTAATCTTGATGTACTGTGCGTAAATGTAGCCCGTGGAGCCGTTAGCAAGGCGGACGGCGTACCACTGGGAGTTGCTTGTATCCGTTACGGTAATCGCAGTGCCGGACGGAATGACGCCCTTAGAGCTGTAATTTGTGCCCGGGCCCGTGCGGAAGTTGACGTATTCCGTCGTTTTTGCGGTCTGTTCTTTAGACGGATCGGACGGCGTGGGGGTCGGTGTGGGCGCAGGCGTTGCCGTTGCGGACGGTGTACTCGTGATTTTGATGTACTGCGCGAAAATATAGCCGGTGGAGCCGTTAGCAAGGCGGACGGCATACCACTGGGAGTTGCTCGTATCCGTTACGGTGACGGTGGTGCCGAGGGAAATGACACCCTTGGAGCTGTAATTTGTGCCCGGGCCCGTGCGGAAGTTGACGTACTCCGTTGTCTTGGCGGTCTTTTCATTTGCCGGGTCGGACGGCACGGGCGTAGCCGTAGGCGCGGACGTATTGCCCGTGAGCTTCAAATACTGCGCGAAAATATAGCCGGTGGAGCCGTTAGACAGGCGAACGGCGTACCACTGGGAATTGCTCGTATCCGTTACGGTGACGGTGGTGCCGAGGGAAATGACACCCTTGGAGCTGTAATTTGTACCGGGGCCGGTGCGGAAATTGACGTACTCCGTCGTTTTCGCAGTCTGCTCCGCTTCGGGGTTAGAAGGTGCAGGTGTTGGTTCTGCCGGTGCGGACGGCGTGCCGACATCGCCCGTGATGCGGATATATTCCGCATAGATATAGCCGGTGGAGCCGTTTGTAAGGCGCACGGCATACCACTGGGAATTGCCGGTATCCATGACGATGATGCCGGTGCCGGAGCCGATAACGGCTTTGGAATTATAATTCGTGCCGGGGCCGGAGCGGAAGTTTACATCCGCAGTGGTTTTAGCATTTACCTCCCCGTCTTCGGTAGTATTGCTGCCGGAAACGGAAATGTACTCGGCGTAAATGTAGCCGGTGGAGCCATCAGAGAGGCGCACGGCGTACCACTCGGAATTGCTCGTATCCGTTACGGTGATGCCGGTGCCGGACGGAATGACGCCCTTAGAGCTGTAATTTGTACCGGGGCCGGTGCGGAAATTGACATATTCCGTCGTTTTGGCGGAGACCTCCTCCGCAGAGACCGCAAACGGCATTGCCGAAGCGAGCAACAACGCGGAAAGTAACAGCGCCGTACCCTTTCGGATCATACGTTTTCTGTATTGCATTTGTTTTCACCTATCCTTAAAAACCCTGAGTTCGATCTGCTTTAAATGCAGATCTTTATAAGCTGATTTGATTATAACGCATTTTAGCGTTTGATGCAATTTATCCGTGCAAATTTATTGCAAAAGTTATCTTCTGCGGCTCCAGGTGTCGGGGCTGAGGAGGAGCAGGAGAGGGAAAATCTCCAGTCTGCCGAGGAGCATATCGAGCGAGAGGACAATCTTCGAGAGATCGCTGTAAATGCTGAAGTTTTGTGTGGCGCCGACAAGCTCAAAGCCGGGGCCGATGTTGTTGAAGCAGGACGCGACGGCGGAGAAATTGGTGCCGATGGAAAAGCCGTCCACCGAGATGATGGCGAAGCTGAGCACGAGGATGACGCAGTAAATGGCAAGATAGGCGTTGACATTGTCGCAGACCTCTTCGCTGACGGCGCGGCCGTCCATATAAACGGGCTGCACGCGGCGCGGGTGGAGCGCCTTGCGGATGGTGCGGCGAATGCTCTTCATCAGGAGCAAAACACGGGAGACCTTGAGACCGCCGCCCGTGCTGCCTGCGCTGGCACCGATGAACATGAGCGAAAGCAGGATCGCTTTGGAAAACGCCGGCCACTGCTCGAAATCGACCGTGCCGTAGCCCGTTGTGGTCATGATGCTGACGACCTGAAACGCCGCGTGGTGCACGGCCTCGTAGACCGTATTGTACATGCGGCTGATGTTGATGGCGATGAGGACGATGGAGCCTGCGGCGATGCCGAAATACAGGCGAAGCTCCTCGTTTTTGAACACCGCTTTGAACTTGCGGAGCAGGAGCATGTAATAAAGGCTGAAGTTCACGCCGAAGAGGAACATGAACACGGTGACGACGGTTTGCAGGAAGTAGCTGTACCCGCCCATGCTGCTGTTTTTAATGGCAAAGCCGCCGGTGCCGGCCGTGCCGAACGCGATGCAGAAGCTGTCGAACACGGGCATGCCGCCGAGCAAAAGACACACAATGCACAGCGCGGTAAGCAAAATGTAGATTCCGTATAAAATCATAGCGGTTTGGCGCAGGTGCGGCGTTAATTTATCGACGCTCGGGCCGGGGCTTTCCGCACGCATGAGGTAGATGCCGGTGCCGCCGTTTTTGCGCGCGCCGGGCACGACTGCCAAGAGGAACACGAGCACGCCCATACCGCCGAGCCAATGGCTGAAGCTGCGCCAGAAAAGGTTGCAGCGCGAGAGCGCTTCAACATCCGTCAGGATAGACGCGCCGGTCGTTGTAAAGCCGGAGACCATCTCAAAAAACGCATCGACGTAGCTCGGGATCTGGCCGCTTAAAAAGAACGGCAGTGCACCGAACGCGGACATGAAAATCCACGAAAGACCCGTTGCGGCAAAGCCCTCCTGCGCGGAGAACATGCGGTTGCCGCCGCGGCTGAACAGCAAAAGCGCACTGCCGACGAGCAGAATGAGACACAGCGACTCGATGTAGGCGAGTATATTTCTCGGCTCGTGATCGATGACGGCGATGAGCAGCGGGAAAAGCTGAAAAATGCCCGTGATGAGCAAAATCAAGCCGACGGTGCGGCTGATACTTTTAACATTCATTGTGCAGCCGCTCCTTTACACAAAAATGTCGTTGAACTGCAAAACCGGCTGCTCACGCGTGGTAACGACGATGACGGTATCGCCGAGCTGATAGTACGATTCGCCGTCCGGAATGACCGTGTTGCCGTGGTGTGTGATGCAGGAGATCAGAATATTTTTCTTTAAGCGCAGGCGCAGGTTTTTCAGCGGCTCGCCGATATACTTCGACTGCTTATTGACGATGAACTCCAGCGCTTCGGCACGGCCGTCTGCAATGCGGTGCAGCGTGACGGCGGCACCCGTTTGGTGCTGCATGGCGCGCACATACTGCACGATGTTCGCGCTGCACAGCTCCTTCGGGCTGACGACGCTGCCGATGGGGAGCGTTTCCACCATGCCGGTCGTCATGATGCGGTTGACCTTTGTGACAATGTGCGGCACGCCTTTTGCGTTGCCGACCATGGAGGTGATGATGTTCTGCTCATCGATGCCGGTGAGCGTGACAAGAGCGTCCGTTTCGTTGAGACCCTCCGCCTCCAGAATTTCCTGATTGGCGCCGTCTGCGCAGATGATCGCCGCCTCCGGCAGCATCTGTGCGAGCTGTTCACTGCGCTGGGGGTTGTTTTCGATAATCTTGACGTGGACGTCCGCGCCGATGAGCATTTGCGCGAGGTAATAGCTGACGCGGCCGCCGCCGATGAGCATGGCGTGGCGGATCTTTTTCTGCGTGATGCCGAGGCGCTTCATGAGGTAGGAAAGCACCGTAACCGGCGCGGTGACGTAGATGTGGTCGCCGCGGCGCAGCATGGTATCGCCGGACGGAATGAGTGCGTGGCCGTCACGGATGACGGCGCAGACGAGCACCTTGCAGCCCAGCACGTGCGGCAGGTGATTTAAAATGACGTTTTCGAGCGGGCTGCGCTCCAAAACGCGCAGCTCGACAATCTCTACACGGCCTTTTGCGAATGTTTCGCGCTTTAAGAAGCCCGGTAATTGCAGAAGACGGAAAATCTCCTTTGCCGCCTCGCGCTCCGGGTTGATGATGAGCGAAAGGCCGAACTCGCCGCGCATCATATAGAGCTGTTCTCTGTATTCAGGGCTGCGCACACGCGCGATGGTGTGCAGCGTGGGGTTCATTTTTCTTGCTGTAAGACAGCACAGCAGGTTGATTTCATCGGCGCTTGTGGCGGCGATGAGCACTTCTGCCTGCTGTACCTTCGCTTCGTTCAGCGTGGCCATGGTGGCGCAGTTGCCCACCACGGTCATGACGTCGAACTGCTGCATATCCCGTTCCAAAACCGCCCGATTGGAATCGATGGTCACAAGGTCGTGACCCTCCTGTGAGAGCAGACGCGTAAGCGCAAGACCCACTTTTCCGTCACCGGCAATAATGATCCTCATTTCTTTTTCCTTTCTCGAACCGCTTTCGGTATATCCCGAACCAAAAACTTTCTAAACACGTAATACTCCGCCCGGGGCGACACGTTTCCCCTTTGTATCGCCATGGGCATACATGGGTAGTATACACCCAAAGCGGTATATTGTATAGTGGCATTTTGTCCGTTTTTACGGGGCGGCTTTCGGCGAGTTTGTAGAAAGTCTGCGGGAAGATGAAATCCACGTAAAAGCGCAGCCGGTGTGTTAAATACACGGCTGCGCTTTTTACTATCGGTAATATTTTTTGTCCGGGCGCGTGAGGGGGTGCTCGTAACGGTAAAAAAGATGCGGGGCTTCGCCGCACTGCACGACGCGAGATGTGCCGTCGCGCGTAAAGCCGGCGGCTTCAAAGAATTCGCGGGCGCGGCGGTTTCCGGCGGGCAGCCAGACCTTGCAGATCTTAAAGCCGCTGATGTAGAGGATGGCGAGGGCGTCCTCTACAAAAGCGCGACCAATACCGCTGTGCTGCGCTTTCGGAAGGACACACAGCGAGAAAATTTCCGCGCAGTAGGGGGTGTCGGCATCACGGCAGGCGTAACGGCAGCAAAAGCCGACGACTTCGCCGTTTTGCTCTGCGGCCATGATGTACTCGAACCCGATCTTTTTATCTTCAAGCAGTTTATTCGGGTCAAAAAGCGCCGGAAGATCTTCGGTCAGCGTTGTGCGCGCGATGTGTTTGAAGGCGGGCAGGTCTTCCCAATCGGCGGGACGGAGCGTAAAGCTTTGCATAAAATCACCTCGGCTTGACTACGAACGAGGCCGACGGATTTTACGGCTTCTCCCCCATAAATCTTTGCGGCAGCGCACCGAAATTTACGGTTTGCACGGCGGCGATGATCTCCTCTTTCCGTGATAAAAGGCTTGCGGCATCTATGCGCACGTCGTTTAAATCGTACGGGCCGTTGCGGAAGTGGCCGACGACCGTGCCGTGGAACACGCCGTCGATGAGAAGATATTGCAGTGGGTCACAGTCATACGGCAAACCCTCTGTGAGGGATTTTGCAAGCGATTTTAACGCCGGCTCGAACGCTTTATAGAGCGGGTCATTGCGGTGGAGCGCATAGACGCTGTGAAATTCGGGCGCAGTGTAGGTTTTGAGCGTTTCTGCGTCTTCTTTTAGGAGATAGCCGCCGTCGGACTCGACCAAAACGTCTTCGGACACGAGCCCGGCTATCGCGAGCTTGATCTCTTTTTCGGGCAATTTGTAAAACGATTTCGCCATGGCAGGCGTGAACCACACAAAGCGGTGCGCAAAACGGCGGAGGACGATTTTGAGGGCTTCCGTTTTGGTATAGCGGTCGAGGCTAAAATCGGAAAAAAATTCGTCGAAGCGATACCAGCCGCGATCCCACTCGCCGTCGTACTGGTCTTCGTAGATGAGAAATGCCTCCTGCAAGCGGTGCAGGGCGGGCGTGATCTCCTTGACGAGCAGGCCGCTTTCCTCTTTCAGCTGCCCGATGGTGTACGGGCCGGACATTTCGATGCGCTCTAACAGCATTTGCTGCGTCATCGTCGCGTTTTTGAGCGGCTTGCGGTACAGCGCTGCGAAAAGCTCGAGGTCTTCGGGCAAGATCCAGCCGAGGTTGCCGCCCGCAAAGCGCCCTTTGATGAGTTCACGGCGGAACTGGCGGCTTTTATTATAGGCGAGGTCGTCGAAATCCGCGCGGAACGAAAGCGTGGGCGGTTGCCCAAAGCCGTTCCAGTAGACGTTCTGCCCGGGCTGGAGGTCGCGGTACAACGCGTCGTATTCGGTTTCATTCGCCGGGGTGAGGAGATGCTGGCGCTCCATGCGCAGGGCGCGTATTTTTTCATCGTACATTACGGTTTTCCTTTCGTTTCCGCGCGCCATATTCGGCACTGTTCCACGCGTGCGCCGTGCGGCGTATCGCCCTGCTCGGGATCGCATGTATAGCTCCATAACAACTCACAGGGCAGTTCCGGACATTCTCCGCAGTGGTAAAAGCCTTTTTCCTGACAGCACTGCGCCACAGGGCAGGCTCCGTGGAACGGGTGTCCGTTTGTCTCTATACAGCCGCCGCACCCGCAGGGCTCTTTATACGTACAGGTCGTGCAATGCAGTCCGCATCTTGAATCGATCATGTGTGTTCCTCCTAAATTATGATATTCAGATCGTAACACACAGAATATGACAGCGGGGTGTCATGTTTTATAGCGCTTTTTCATTTTTTTGATCGCAGAACGCATTTTCTTTACCATTTCGGGCGGGGCTGTCACCTGCACGTCGACGCCGAAGCTCAAAAGCCAACGCAGGGCGTCCTCCGGGGTAGAAAATCCCCATTCGGTGTAGAGCTTGCCGTCTTCCCGCGTGATGAACGACGCGGGGCCGTATTCTTCCACAAGGCGGTATTTTACGGCGGGCTCGTAAACGGCCGTGACAATGTAATCATCCGTCATGCTTTCGGTGCGGCTGCGGTTCGGCTCTTTTTCAGGCGGGACTTCACGCGGGGTGAAAAATTCATCGGTCACGTTTAAATTCCACAGGCGGCGGAGCTTATAGAGGCGGAAATCCTCGCGTGCGGGGCAAAAGCCGAAAACGTACCAGTCCCCCCAGCGGAACACGACGCGATAGGGCTCGACAAGCTTATCCGCCTCCCCTTTGGCGTAATAATAGTGAAACACGATGCGGCGCGTCTCTTTTACGGCGCGGCGGATCGTCTCGATCTTCTCCGCCAAGTCGTTTTTGTAGAACGACGCGAGATCGATCTCCATGTCCCGCGGTATATCGGTATCTGCGCCGAGCTTTGCGGCGAGCAGGTCGGATGCAGGGGCTTTGGAAACGCTGTCGAGCGAGCGCAGCCCTGTGAGGACGGCGGAAAGCTCCTGCCGCGTGAGCACGGCGGCATCGAGCGAAAAGCCTTCCATGATGGAAATACCGCCGCCCGCGCCCTGTTTGGTAAGGAGCGGGATGCCGGCTTTGCAGATGTCTTCGATATCACGGTTGATGGTGCGGCGCGACACGCCGAATTTTTCCGCGAGATACGGCGCGGTAACGGTGCCTTTTTGCTGAACGGTCGTAATGATGCCGATGAGGCGGTCGGTTTTCAAATTAAAGCCCCCTTTTATCCACAGTATAGCACACCTATGTGGAAAACAAAATGAAAAACTTGCAATGCAAACGAAAATGTGGTATAGTACCTTAGAAATCAACAGGAACACGCCGTCTGCCACCGGGTAGGCGGAAGAACGTGCCCACAGAAAACCGATAGGTCTGCGCTTTTAAAGTGCTCAGCAGGTTTTCTGCGGGCACGTTTTGTTTTGGAGGGACTATGCGCAAATATCTTCGTTTTGTTTCCCAGAGCGTTTTGGGCATGCTGGGGCTTTCCGTCTACATTTTGGCGGACACATTTTTCATTGCAAATTACATCGGTGCGGACGGATTGGCGTCTTTAAACCTCGCGCTGCCGATCTACGGTATCATCAACGGCACGGGGCTGCTCATCGGCATTGGCGGCGGTGTGCGATACACGCTGCGGCACACGCGCGGCGACGAAAACGCAGACAGCGTATTTACGGCAAGCTTACTGATGGGCGCTGTTTTGTCGTTCATTTATGTGCTGTGCGGCGTGTTCGGGGCGGAGCATCTGGCAAGATTGCTTGGCGCTTCCGGCACGGTTTTACAGCCGACAACCGTCTATTTGAAGGTTTGCTGCCTGTTTTCGCCGTTTTTTATTTTGAATAACATCTTAACGGCGTTCACGCGCAACGACGATGCGCCCGGGCGCGCGATGGCGGCGATGCTGACGGGCTCTTTTGCGAATATTGTGATGGATTGGTACATGGTGTGCGTCTTGAACGCCGGTATGCTAGGTGCGGTGCTTGCGACCGGCATGTCGCCGATTTTCGGCGTAGCGATCTGCCTGACGCGAAAGCGCGGGTATCACATCGGGAAGCACCGCATTTTTGAGGAAATTCCGAAAATTTCTGCGGCGGGTTTTTCCGCGTTCATCGGAGAGTTTTCTTCGACGGTCGTTATTTTGATATTTAACTATCTGCTATTATCACTTGCGGGCAGCACGGGCGTTGCGGCTTACGGCATCATTGCAAACGTGGCGCTTGTGGCAACGGCGGTGTTGACCGGCGCGGCGCAAGGCGTGCAGCCGCTGATCAGCATTGCGTTTGCGGAACAGGACCGCAGAACGCTTGCAAAGCAGACGCGGCGCGGCATTGTGACGGCGGTTTTACTGGGCGCGCTGTTTACCGTGGGCGCTTTGCTCTTCCCGCAGCAGGTGACGGCGGTATTCAGCAAGGGCAGCGCGGAGCTGACGGCGCTTGCCGTGCCGGGCCTGATGCTGTACTTCTTAAACTATCTTGTGAGCGGCGTGAATCTGCTGTTTATCGCGCGGTTTGCGGCGGCGGAGCGCAGCCGGGACGCGGCTGTTTTATCTCTTTTGCGCGGCGTGATCTTAGTTGTGCCGTGTGCGGTGGTGCTTGCAAATATATTCGGGCTGACGGGCTTGTGGCTTGCCGTGCCGACGGCGGAGGTGCTTTCTCTGCTTTGCGGGCTTTATCTTTTATACCGCGAAAAGAAAAGCGAAAAAACAGCTTTGCAGGCGGTGTGAAACGCGGTATAATCTTTTAAAAGACGACGATTTGGGACAAAAGGAGACCGACATGCACATTCCGAAAAGCGACACGCAGCACACCGAAATTCTGACATTTGAAGAAGCGCAGAAGCACTGCGAAGAAAGCGCCGTTTACGACCGCGAAAAATGGCTTTATATCCCGGATTTTTACTCCGAATACCGTTACATACTGGGTACCGCCGGCAAAAATCCGCTCATTACCATCGGCATCAACCCCTCGACGGCGGAGCCGGATAACCTCGACAACACACTGAAATCCGTAGAGCGCATTGCGCTTTTTAACGGGTTTGACTCGTTTATCATGTTCAACGTCTACGCGCAGCGTGCGACGAACCCCGACCACATGGATAAGGCGTTTAACCGTGCGCTGCACGAGGAAAACATGAACGCGTTTCGCTGGGTGCTTTCGCGCAGCGGCGGAGAGCCCGGCATTTGGGCGGCATGGGGCACGATTGTGGAAAAGCGCGATTATCTTAAAACCTGCCTTGCGGACATGACGGCCATCGGCGACGCATTCCATGCAAAGTGGTATCAGGCAGGCAAGCCCTCTAAAAAGGGACACCCGCACCACCCGCTGTATCTGCGAAAGGACTCGAAATTGGAGGACTTTGACATGGCGGCATATTTGAAGGCGCTTTAAAAAACTTGAAAATTTAATTTTGACTATAAAAAACGCTCCTCACGGTTCGTAGATCAGGTGGAAGCCGAAAACGGCAAGCCTAAACGAACTTTGAAGGAGCATTTTTTATGAAAACTTTTATCCCGCACGTGTATTTTTCCGCACCCGAAGACACCGTAGGCGACCTTGTGAACCAGATCCGCCGCGAGAGCGAGATCCCCGGCACGGCAGAACCGAAGCCGGAAATGAAGGACAGCGGCAAGAAATCTATTATCCCGAAGACGGTCGTTTCCGCTGCGAAAAGCGAGCTTGACCGCGTTTATGACCTGCTGACAAGCGGCGAAGACCTGCAGATGAACCCGGACGGCACGCTGAGCCCCGCCTCTGCCCCGAAAAAGCGCGCAAAGCCCGCGCCGGGCAGCGAGCCGAAAGCGCCGGTGAAGACGAAAAAGGAGATCATTCCGCACACGGTGGTCTCCGCGCCCGAAAAGGACACCGTGGGCGACCTTATCGAGCAGCTGCACAAGGAGCCTGAGCCGTTTCCGGAAGAACAGCCCGAGGAAAAGGCAGAAACGCCGGAGAAGACCGGCGGCAAGAAATCCATTATTCCGAAGACGATCGTTTCCGCGCCCGTGCAGCAGTGGTACAAGACCAACAAGGCGCTTTATAACGCGGAGATCGCCGCCATGCGCAAGGAATTCAACGACCCGAACATGCAGCCGCATTTTATGTCAGACGGCCGCATGTACTGGCTTGTGAAGACCCGCCCGAACCTCGGCCGCGGCTTTAACACCATGACATACACAATGAAGCTTGTCTACGACCCCGACCACCCGAAGGTGCGCTATTCTTCCTCCGTGAAGCCGTATCTTGTTTCGCCGACGCTCGGCGAATTGCAGAAAATCGTCAACATGCTGCCGCACATTCCGCTGGACGCGGACGGCAAAAAACTCATCCCGCACACGCTGACGGACAACCGCGGCGAGCGCTATATTTGCTCCAGCGACGTGGCGGACGTACATGCGGAGGACACCTGCACCACAAGCGCCGTGACCTCCTTCCGCTTTGCCTACCGCTGGCTGATGGTGTTTGAGCTTGCCATCCGCAAGCCGGAAGCATGGAAGGATTTTCAGGCGCATGGGAAGATTTAACGGAGGCTTTTTTATGAAACTCTTTTCGACCCCGCCGGTGCTTTCCGGCAAGAAAAACAAGAAGCGCAAAAAGCTTTTGAAGGCGCAGCGCAAGGCGTTAAAGCGCGCCGACCACCCGTTTGAATCCGATAAAGCTGCCGACTGCCGCGGCGTAGTGCTTTCAAACCGCGCGTATCTCTCTGTTCTGAGCGAGGTGTATTCCCGCGACCCGTTGGAGACGGGCGGCATTTTCTTCGGCAACGTGAAAAACGGCGTGTGGTATGTGGCGGAAGCGAGTGACCCCGGCGTTTACACGCTGCACACGCGCGCCCACCACGAGATGGACAATAACTACCACAACCACATTTACCCGGTGCTTTCGCGCTTATATCAGCACGGGCTGTGCCTTTTGGGGCTTTGGCACCGCCACCCCGGCTCGCTCGACACGTTTTCAAGCGACGACGACCGCACAAATCACAGCTTTGCCGAGGTCATCGGAAACGGTGCGGTTTCGATGCTCGTCAATCTTGACCCCGCTGCGCGCCTGACATGCTATTACCTCAGTAAAAACGGCGAATATCGCACCGTGCCGGTCATGGTCGGCGACAAATACTTTGCGGGTACCGGCTTTTTGGAGCTGACAACACCCGAGGCGCTTTTAAAGAACAAAGACCGCCTGCAAGCTGAAATTTTTGACCCCGAGGAGGCTTAACTGTGGAAAAAATCATCATCACACGCCGTGAGCTTATCAGACAAATTCCGGCTGATCTATCCGAACACGACAGAACCGTGTCACTTTTAAACGCACTTTTCGAGCGCCTGCCGGAAAATACGGAAAAAGAGGACGTTGACTTACAGTCCGGCGACTTTGACGAGGCGTTTCGTTTGCTAAACGCGTTTGACCCCCGCACGTACGGCACCGTGCAGCTCGGCGAGAGCCTGCGCGAGGAGCAGACGGATACGGCAAAGGAACACGTTGGCGTGCTGGGGCTTTCCGACACGGCTTTGCCCGGCAATGATTATGTGGGTGAAGTGACCGGCGCGGGCAGCGCAGACACCGGCTACTACTACCTTCTGGCTACCGATGAGACCTATGCCGATACATTCAAAAATCCCGACCACACCACCCGCGGTTTGATCGTATCGGGTACTGCATACACGGCACTTTTGAGTGAAAACGTGGTGCTGACGGGCTACGATTACTTTGGCACCTATAAGGACGGCGGCTGGCTTTTCAACCGTTGCGACGAAGCGAAAAGCACGCTGACGGTGGACAGCTTTACGCTCATCCACGACCTTTTCAGTCGCAACACGGGCCTGTTTGAATCTGCCGAGATGCTGAAAAAGTTCGCCGTTATCATCGGCTGCGGCTCTGTGGGCGCACGCGCCGCTTTGGAACTGGCCCGCGCCGGTGTGGGCAGATTTCTGCTCATCGACGACGACATTTTAAAGCCGCATAACATCTGCCGCCACACGCACGGTATGCGCGACCTCGGCCGCTTTAAGGCTGACCTTCTGCGCGAGGATATTCTGAACATTGACCCCGCAGCCGAAGTGACGGCTTTCCGCGGCAAGCTGGAAAACGTGCCGCTTTCTCTCTTTGAAAATCTCGGCAAGAACGGCATTGTCTTTGCGACGGCAGATGACAGAAGCGCAAATGCGCTTGCAAATGCGCTCTCCAGCACACTCGGCGTGCCGTTTATTGCCGTAGGCTGCTGGGCACGCGCCCACGCGGGCGAGGTGTTCTACCACATTCCAAACCGCGGCATGAAGACTTACGGCGAGACCTTCTCCGCGCTTTTAAAGGACGCCCCGGCGCGCGACACGCACGGCGATTATTTTGGCGAAGCAGATGCCCGTGAACGCCTCCATTTTGAGCCAGGCACCTCTACGGACATCGGCTTTGTGACGCTGGTCGGCGTGAAATTCGCGCTTGACCTTTTGAACCTTGAAAGCGAAGCCTATACCCCGCGCGTTTTGAACGACTACACGCCGTACACGCTCATCTGCAACACAAACCGCCCGGAGATTGGCGGTGAAAACGCGAAGATCTTCCCGTACCCGCTGTACATCAGCCGCTCCATTCGCCCGGCGGGTGAAGCATGACGGACACGGACGCGCTCACGGTTTATCTGCGGCAGCTTGAGCGCATAAAGGACGACTGGGACGACCGCAAATACGCGGAGATCGAAAAAGACTGCTTTTTGCCGCTTTCACTGCTCTGCCGCCGTATGCAGGAGACCGAGCAGGACATTTACGCGTTCATCTTCGGCACAGAGCACGAACTTGCACACATAGACACCGACATTTATTCTTGAAAGAAGGCATCGTTATGGCAAACGGAAGCGTAGTGGTACACGACATTGATTCCCTTGAAAAATTCGGCATGGAGCTTGCGGCGCGCAGTGCGGAGCTGGAATCGCTTTATAATGCGCTTACGGTAAGCTGCGCGGCACAGGAAACAAACTGGCACGACCCGCAGTACGACCTCTTGCACGAGCGCATAGAGCTGTACGCCGGTGAAGCCCGCGCACAGCTGCTTGCGCTGAATGACGCGGTGCAGTATATTTCCGTGCTGGCCGCAAAGCTGCGCGCTTTATGATATGAGCGACGTAAACGTATTACTCTGCGCAGTGGACAGCGCCATGAATACGCTTGCGGCCTTTGACCGTGACCGCGCCGATGTGACCGCCCGCGTTTCGTTCGCGCTGGGCTCCGTATTGGCACGCGTAGCGTTGGAAACCGAGCAATGCCGCCGTGCGCTTGCAGACGCAGAAGCAACTTTCTATACGGACGAAGAAACCGGCAATACGGCAGAAAACCCGGAGACCGCCCGCCTGCGCGCCAGACTGGACGCCTTGGAAGCCCTGAACGAGCGCTGCATTTTAGCCGGCGGTGCACTTTCCGCCGCATGGGCACAGGAAAGCCGTCAATCCGAAACGCACGTAAGCGATGCGCTGCACCGCTGCGGCGTTTATCTGAAAAAGCTGAACCGCATTGCACTTTCGCCCGGCCCCGGCAGCATAACGATTTCAAACCACGGTGACGCGCCTGTTTTCGTCTGTATTGTGGACAGCGCACTATACCCCGAAACTGCCGAGCACATCCGCGTGGCGCAGGACATCGGCTTTCCGGATATACTGACGCTGGACCGCGGCGGCGCAGCAGCGCGCAGAAAGGCCTCCCTTGCGTCGATCAAGGCGAGCCGCATCTGGGACCGCGACGAATACCCCTGCGCGTGCTTTAAAGAGGGCGGCGCAGGTGCGCACGTGACGTACGTTGCGGGCACGGATAACCGCGGCGCAGGCTCTTACATGGGCTGGCAGATGCGCGGCCTGCCCGACGGCGCAAAAGTGCGCGTGCGCGTGATATAAGGAGAAAAACATGACCCCGAACACTAAGATTTTCACAGACCTTTTAAGAGAAAGCCGCGCATTTCTTACCGTTTCGGCGGCGGAATACGGCGCGGGCCATAACGCCGCAGAAGCGTTTCATATTCTGCCGGATTCCATGCTCGGCGTCCTTGTTCGCCACTGCGAAACGGTCTCCTGTGCGGGCGGCCTGCTGCACCTTTACGGCGGCGGGCAGCTTCTTGCCCGCAACACAAAAGACAACAAGCCGTTTTCTGAGTTGCTTTTCCTCGGTGACCTTGGAGACGGCGGCCTTTTCGCCGTTTCCCGCATCGACACTGCGATTGCAAAGCGCGGCGAGATGCTGTTTCTCGCTCCGGGCGCGCTGAATTTTGAGCCCATGGGGATTGACACGGCGGAGTTCATCCGCTGGGCGCTCGAAAGCCGCGAAAAGACGCTGAAAGGCGTCTGGCTGACGGGAGACGTTTTATCGCCCCGCGCACTCAAAAAGCACATCACCGCAAAGCTTGACCTTTTAGACCGCCTTGACATGCTGAAAACGGAGGGAGACGCATGAAATTCTTTCCAAAATCCGCATGCGGCTTTCTTTCTGCCATGATAATGGCGGAAAACGCGCTTCTGCGTGACTTTTCGCTAAGCTGCCCTGCTTCGCTTTTTGGCGCAGAGCCCATGGAAAGCGCCAAAAAAGCCGTGAAAAGCTGCATGACGCTTTCGTCTTTCCCTTGCGCACAGATGCTGAAAACAAACACGCGCTACGTGCACGACTTTGCAAAGCGAACGCTGACCGTGACGGTCAACGCGCGGTACATGAGCACCGGCAAAGAGGTGAACGACCTGCGGTGCGTTGCGGCGGATATTGCGGAGAGCATAAAGCGCGGCCTGCCGGAAAACACCGACTTTTTTCAGGTGATTGCGGCTTATCAAAGCTGGCTGAAACGCTTTTTCGTCTACAAAAAGACCGGTGCTACGCGCGACCACGCCGCTGTGGGGCTTTTGCAGACGCGGCAAGGCGTGTGCCAAGCGATTGCCGCGCTTTCCATGGTGATTTTGCCGCACCTTGGCATTTCTACGCGGTACGTTTGCGGCGAAGGGTACTCCGGCGCGGATTGGGGCCCGCACGCGTGGAACGCGGTATGGGCACCGAACGGCGCATGGCACCAAGTGGATTTCACGTTCGGCCTGCACCGCAAAACGACGCCGAACACGTTTACGCCGCAGGACGACTTTTCCTTTCGCGAGCTGCATCGCTGGGACGAAGCAGCGCAGAGCCCCGCGCTGTTTCAAAATGTGCAGACCCTCGAAAACCGTCTGCAAGCTAAGACCGTTTTGCTGTTCGCGAACAACCCGTTCAAGGCCGAGATTGGCGGCGTCCCGATGCTGTTTGACGAACCCGTGCTGCAAAACGGCTGCGTGCGCCTTTTGCCGCTCCTCACCATGCTCGGCGGCGGGTGCGAGCTGCTCGAAGACACGCTGCACATTGTGCTTGGCGGAAAAACGCACCGCATTCCGTGCGGCACGCCGATTTCAAACGGCTTTGTGCCGATAAACGGGGTCTTGGCGCAAAGCGGCTTTTGCACCGCAAAACGGCGCGGCGGGGTGGTTGTGGTGAAAATCATAAGATAAGCTTAATCACGCACCAATTTTTCCAGCAGTGCGATTTTCTCCGCGTCTTTTTTGCCGCGGATGTTCACGCGGTAGCCGTCTTTTGCGGAGGCTTTGTAGACGGCGAGGTACTGTTTTACGGAGAGCAGACGGTACTTTGCGCCGCTTTCCGCGCGCGTTTCGATCTCAGAAATCGGAACTCCGGCGAAGGTCTCGAGCTCCTCTAACGCGGCAAAGGAGCAGTGCACGCCACGTTTTTCAAATGTGTGCTCGTGCGCGTCGATCAGGCGCAAATCCTCCGCTTGCAGCAGGGTTTGAAACGCGCTCCACCGCTCGGAAAGCCACGTTTCCGGAAGCAGGACGTCGATGTCATCGGCGAAAATCGGCTCGCCTGTGCGGCGCCACAACCCGAGCGAACCGTACAAAAGCGGCGTTACCCCGCGGCGGTTCAGCGTGCGTGCGACTTCTAAAAACAGCTTCCATTTTTCTTCGTTCATTTTGGACACTCCTTATGTTTTCGTCTGCCCACCGGAAAATAAAAAATCTTCCGGCACGAGCAGCATAAGCCCCCGAACGCGCGGTTCGGCAGCTTTGCCATTCATGCGGAAGATTTCGCATCCGTCATTATTTTTCGGTTGATCCGGCAGACGCGCGCGAATGGTCGAATTGCGTGTCTGCGCGTTTACTGTACCATACCGCGCCGGGTTTGTCAACGCGTTTTTGCACGCGCCGACACTTGACATTTTCTCCCCCTCTGGGGTATAATACATTTTATGGGATACACTCGCTTTTAAAACGGAACACCGAGGTGTAGCGCAGATGGTAGCGCGCTTGGTTTGGGACCAAGATGCCGCAGGTTCGAATCCTGTCACCTCGACCAAACGAAAGGACTTTGCAAATTGCAGAGTCCTTTTTCGTTAAAGCCCGCAGATTTTTTAAACCTGCGGGTTTTGCTTAATTTTTTACAATCGTCAATTTGACGGCGCCTTTTGCAAATTACGCCTCCAAATACCGTTTCAGTGCGTCCATGCGACGCTCGGCTTCCTGACGGCCTTCCTCGTACAGCGCTTTTAATTTCGCCGTGTCCTTTTCCGTGTGCGAAACGTTCACGGGTCCCTGCGGGCGGATAACGAAAATGCGGCCTTCTTTCTCTAAGCGGTCGATCTCCCTTTGCTGGGCGTCGTAGCGCGTCGGAACGGCGTACAGCGCACTCAAAAACTTCGGGAAATGCCGGAAATACTTCGCATACAAATGCAGCATAGAGGGCTTTGTGTAAAGCTTGCGGTAGCCCTGTTGGCGCGTTAAGACCAGCACGATCTTCTCAAAGCCGTCATCGATGGCCTTTTGGTACGGAATCGCCATGGCACAGCCGCCGTCCAGATACAGCTCGCCGTTCATCTTCACGGCTTTCGAGAGCATCGGCATACTGCTGCTGGCGCGAATAGCTGCCAAAATATCCGAACAAGAACTTTTTTCAAAGTATTCCGCCTCGCCGGTTCTTAGGTTCGTCGCCACGGCGGTAAAATGCTGCGGCGATTTATAAAACGTGTCAAAATCCATCGGCAGAATGCTGTGTGACAAATCGTTAAACAAAAAGTCAAAGTTAAAGATCTCGTGGTGCAAGATGAGGTTATTTACGCCAAGATATCGCTTGTCGTTCACGTAGTCGATGTTAAGCTTTGCGGAACGTCCCGGCTGGCGGGAAACGTAGTTCACGCCGGTCAAAGAGCCTGCGGACACACCAGTCACATCGGAGAAATATAAGTTGTGCTCCATGAAGACGTCCAAAACGCCGGAGGTAAAGAGTGAGCGCAGAGAGCCGCCCTCCAAAATTAAAGCACCGTTTTGCATTTTTAATTCGTCCATCACGTTTTCCTCCTTGACATATAAAGTGATATGTAAGTCTAAGTTTGCGCTTTTTCTTATTATAGCAAAACGCCCGATGCCTTTCAATGGAAAAAGAAGAAAAAAAGCGCGCAAAACGGGGAAAAATCAGAATCGTACTTGCACACTTTTCATTCTGTCTCTTATACACATCTGAC